>Ga0207646_10003098_pt1 | contig 19109 bp, 17 predicted proteins | sample KBSK5502metaG_FD_184343 | JGI IMG/M metagenome (GOLD analysis project Ga0207646, IMG submission 184343) | Corn, switchgrass and miscanthus rhizosphere microbial communities from Kellogg Biological Station, Michigan, USA - KBS K5-50-2 metaG... | ecosystem: Host-associated > Plants > Roots >...
AACCCCGCTGATCCGGCTCAGGCCCGTATGCAAGTGAGCATACACGTGAAGGTGGTGGGGCTCTCGCTGGCTTCAAGGGCAACGTTCCAGCCTTGTTTGCTTGAGAAGCGACTCCTGGGGAGATAACCTGTCGGAAACGAGCAGGAACGCTGGCAGGCCGGACTGAACCAGGGCGGCGGAAACGACCAGTGTCCAGGTTTGTTAGGAAATTTGGGCAGCTGTTGACACCACGAATGCGCACTCGGTCAAAGAGATCCGTCTCTTCCGCCTCGGCGATTACTTCTTAAGCCGGTATAAGCAGCTCTACAACGATTTTTACAAGGTAGATAGCGACCTGGTGAAAAGGGAAACGCGAGCGCTTGTGCCCTTCACGATTCTGACAAACATCGCCTCGGCGGGGGCGCAAATCTATGCGATTAGCATTACGATCACAAGCGGGCATATCGGCTTCCTCGCTGGTTATATGCAAGCCATCGCTGTGGTACAGCACACGGTAGAATCGCTCTTATGGGGAGTCAGCCAACTCTATCAGAACAACCTGTTCGTCAGCAACCTGTTCGAATTTCTCGATGTGGCTCCTCACAAGATCACACATGGAAAACGCGCCGTTCCAGAGCGGCCACAAAGTGGGATCGAGTTTCGCGGTGTGAGTTTCTGTTATCCGGGCACCACCGAACCGGTGCTACAAGACCTCAACCTCTTTCTCAAAGCAGGGGAATGTGTCGCGCTGGTTGGTCACAATGGCGCGGGAAAAACGACGCTGGTGAAATTGCTGACGCGCCTCTACGAACCAACTGCAGGTCAAATATTCCTCGATGGTGTGCCGTTGGAAGAATACGATACCCTGGATGTACGCAGGCATATGAGCGTCATCTTCCAGGATTTCGTGCGCTATGAAATGGCCGTACGCGAGAATGTCGGATTCGGATATGTCGAGGAACTTGACAACGATGAACGCATACGCCTGGCTACTGCGCAAAGCGGGGCAGCTCCGATTATAGAGGGTCTCCCGCAGCAGTACGAGACGACCTTAGGGCGTATGTTTGAGAAGGGGCATGAGCTCTCGATTGGGGAGTGGCAGAAGATGGCACTCGCTCGTGCGTTTATGCGTCGTGCGCCTGTCGTTGTCCTGGATGAGCCTACATCATCGATTGATGCCGAGTCCGAAGCAGAAATCTTCAGCCGCCTTCAGCAAATCGCCGCTGGTGCCACAACCCTGCTTATTGCGCATCGCTTCTCTACAGTGCGCATGGCCGACCGCATCATCGTGTTCAAGCAGGGCAAAATCATTGAAGACGGGACGCACCTGGCGCTTTTGGCCGCCGGTGGCACCTATGCACATCTGTTCAGGCTGCAGGCCGCTGGGTATGTGAATCCTTGAGAAAAATAAACATGATCGAGGACGCATGGGATTCACCCGCCACGCATCAGAAAGGCGCCAGCGCGAAAGTTATCAAAGCGGGGCACCTCAAACCCCGGCAGGGAGAACCCCGCACCCCCATTGGACGACGTGTAAGAGGCCCTGTTTCCATTCAGCCTCTTTTCAGGATTCCGGCGCATACTTTTAGCAGAAATTTCAGGCGATCCAGCGTATTTAGCAAGGAGACGGTTTTCTATGAGAAGCAGAACTTTTCCCAGAATAATGCTCGGGTTCTTGCTGCTCCTGGTCACTGCATGTAGCAGCACACCTGCATTGCCTCAAAGCACGAAACCAACAGCGGCCATTCCCCAAGTGACTCCCACTGCTCCACCCACAAGCGCAGCACTCTTGCCTGTGCCAACGACACACCCTTCACCAGGCGGGCATTTCCTCCAGCTCCAGCCAGATGTGCCTGTCCCTGCAACCTGCCCGGTGAATCCTGTCTACGCCGGGGCGCTCGGGAAATCCGGCTTAGAAGACGTTCCATGGAGCAGAGCAGATCCTCTCTCTTCTCAAGTCACAGCCTTTCTCTTTTTCGTGGAGCCAACCTATAAGCAAACCCATACCTATCAACCCCTGCATACCGGAGGGCGTTATCCTGATGGCAGCAGGAATACGAAAATCCTCTGGATTCTGGACGCATCCAATTCCTCTGACACGGCGACGATCACAGGGGTAAAGGTGTCCTCACCCCATGAGACATTTCAGCAAACGCTCTCTCTGGCCGGTTCGGCTACCCCTGGTGCGAATTATCCGTCCATCGTAAACGTTCCTACCCCTGGCTGCTGGCAAATCCAGTTCAACGGGGCCGCGTCTATTATATTCTGGGTGATAGGCAATTAGAACAAGCAACGCGGTTGCTTCGTAGCTGTAAAAGGGAAGAACCAGTATAGCTCAGGTGTGCGCCGGGCAAAGGATTATGAGATTTAGCGCTGACGGCGGGACTCGAACCTGCGGTCTCACGCGCACCTTCAAAAACATCAAGCTATTTGAGTATCTTCATTAGGTTAAGTGCGAGGATTTTAAGTCCCTTTTTAGTTCCAATTGGCTCTACAAGCGGAGTCGCATGTTTGTGCCTGTTCACAGTACCGGGGACTTCAGAAAACGAGATTATATAGTATCACATTGGGTTTAGTCTCGACCCCCATAAGCGTAAGCTAGTCAAGTAATTGTGTACGGATGTGTTAAGAATTATGTTTTCGTTTGTGCGGTTTTGGTCTATGCACTTGTCTCTGCTGTCTCAATAAGAGAAGGTTATAGTTTGCTCGAACCATTAATGATTGAGGATGGTCTGGTTCCAATGCTTGTTCATTGATAGCAAGAGCCCGTCGATAGAGCTGTTCAGCTTTCCTATACTTGCCTCGATTCCAGTAGAAAACTCCTAGATTGTTGAGGCTTGAGGCTGTGTCACGGTGGTTTGGTGCCAATGCTTGTTCGCGGATGGCAAGGGCTCGTCGATAGAGCTGTTCAACTTCGCTATACTTGCCTTGAACCTCGTAGAGACCAGCTAGATTATTAAGATAAGTTGCTACCTGGGGATGGTCTGGCCCGAAGGTTTGCTCAGCAATAGCAATCGCTCGCAAGTAGAATGATGCAGCTTTGGCATACTCGCCTTGGTCATGGAAGAGATTGGCTAGATTATTAAGACAAGTTGCTACCTGGGGATGATTTGGCCCCAAGGCCTCCTCAACAATGTCCAATGAGCGCTGTAAAAGTGACTTGGCTTCACTATTATTGGCCTTGGTCTTTTGGATCCCTGCTAGATTAATGAGATTAGCTGCTACCTGGGGATGATTTGGCCCCAAGGCTTGCTCATAAATGGCTAGAGAGCGCCGCAAAAGTGACTCGGCTTTGTCATATTTAGCTTGGTCCTCGTAGAGGGTTGCTAGATTATTGATGCTAGTAGCTGTATCGGGATGGTCTGGTCCGAGAATCTGCTCACGGATGGTTAGAGCTCGCTGGAAGAGTGGTTCTGCTTTGTCATACTTGCCCTGGTCTTTGTAGAGGGCTGCTAGATTATTGATGCTATTTGCTACTTGGGGATGGTCTGGTCCGAGGGTCTGCTCACGGATGATTAGAGCTCGCTGGAAGAGTGGTTCTGCTTTGTCATACTTGCCCTGATCACTATAGAGCCTTGCCAGATTTTTAAGGTTAAGAGCTGTATAGAGATGGTCTGGTCCGAGGGTCTGCTCGCAAATTGTCAGAGCTCGCTGGAAGAGTAGTTCTGCTTTATCATACTTGCCCTGACTATAAGAGATACTTGCTAGATTGTTGAGATTGTTTGCTATCTGAGAATAATCTGGTTCCAGAGCCTGTTCGAAAATTGCGAGGGCTCGTTGCAAGAATGACTCAGCTTTGGCGTACTCGCCTTGGTGCCAGTACAATACTGCCAAATTATTGAGTTTTTGGGCAGTATCAGGGCTATTTTGCCCCTGTGTTTGTTCAGAAATAGCAAGGGCCCGTTGCAGAGGTGGTTCTGCTTCAGTATACTGAGCACGCTCACGTAAATAATTTCCTATCCCCTCAAGTAATTCAGCTGCTTCGGTGTTGATGATCTTCCATTGCTCAATGAGTGCTACACATGCTTGTGCATGCAGAATATAGCGTTGACTCCGAAGCCAAGGGGCACTCTCTTCCCAAGGAAAGACTTGGTTCATGGTACGCATCATTTGCTCTGTCCACTGGCATTGTTGATTCTCATCCATGGAATCTCTCAAGACGGCTTGCACTAGCCGATGCACTGAGAGCATCTTCGTGTCAGGATGACGACGTATCAACGAGTAGGAGCGCAACACTTCAAACGCTTCGTCCAATGCGATGAGGTCGTTGCCCAAAGTTTGTAGTTTAGGACTTATGTAGAATGTACCTTCTGTAATCAGTTCTTCGGGAATCATGTCTGGGTGGAGAAACGCGCAGAACCGGAGCAGTTCGGCAGCGGTTGGATTGACCTGTTCCACTTTTTCGAAAGAGAGTAATAAGGTAGTGGCAACGGATTCAGGATGTTCCTGGGCAAGTGTGCCACGCCGTTGCAAAAGTGCGGCGCGGTAAGTGCGATAGAGATGCAGGTAGCCCGCTAGACCACATCCTGTTTCTTCGATGTAAGCTCCAGCTTGATCGAGAGCGAGAGGAAGGCCACCTAGAATCTGAACAATTTCTTCCGCACTATCACGATCAATGGTCGTAGCTAGGTTAAGTGTGGCGTCAAGTACAAGTATTTTGGCTCGTCGCAATAGTAGCAATGTACCTTGTACTGATCCCATTGATAGGACTTCGATACCTTGGGCTGTCTCGCCATGAGCATGCGCGGGTGTAGTGAGCAAAATATGTCCCTGCCGCGTTCTAGGAAGGAATTTACGTGCAAGTGGGATGTCATTGACATTGTCGAGGATGAGCAACCATTGGTCGTGCATACTCAGCCAGTTCTTGACAGCCTCAACGGCAAGGCTCTGATTCTGAGCCTTATATTCCGGCAGTCCTAGTAGATCCGCCAAAGCGATGTAGTCTGAAACGAGCGATTCGATAGTATCGGCGTTGGCCCACAATATTGATTTGTACTCGTTGCGATAGCGATGGGCGTATTCCAGGGCAAGTTGTGTTTTGCCAATGCCACCTAAGCCACTAATGGCCTGAGTTTGCATTGATGTTGCTGACTTATCTGCTCTAAACTGACTGTGTAGATGAGTGAGGGCTGTTTCCTGTCCTGTGAAGTAAGGGTTGCGCTGGTAGGGCACGTTCCAATATTGGTCGGAGAAAGAATGGTGTGGACTGATAGAAGGAGTGACCCATGCTTCGATGGCTTTGCGGACACCTCTGGTTATCTCTAAGAAAGCTTCGTCCTCGTTCGGCCAAGTCGTGATTGCTTTGCCATTAGTGGGTAATCCTTGGAGTTCTGCAAAGGGGGTACCCTCGATATCGGCGGGTCGCAAGAGGATGGGAATAACGCATACTTGTTTGGCAGCATGCCGCTCCATGGCTCGCTGCATCTCTGTTTCATAACAGTAGTCTGAGTCAAGGAAATCAGCACTGATGAGTAGGAGAATTATCGCAGCGCTGTCTAGATGTCTAATAGTTTCTTGGGCGGACTCGGCGCGGGGAAGAATTCGGTAGTGATGCCAGGTCGTGAGAAGACCCTGCCGTCGCAAACTACTCAGATGCTTTTCGAGCTTGTTGCGTAATAACTCGTCTTCTTGTGCATAGGAATAGAAGACCTCAACAGCTTTCGTGGGTGTTGCGGTCATTGGCTGAACTCCTCTGCAACGAAGGTGAGATATCTACTTCTAAGATAGAAGCAGTATAGCGCAGGTGTGCGTTGGGCAAAGGACTACGAGATTTAACGCTGACGACAAGACCCGATTTATTAATTTGAGCCAGTTATCCATTCGCTGATAAAGAATCAAAACGTCCCCGACAGGAATCGAACCTGCGCACCTAGATCCGGAGTCTAGTGCTCTATCCACTGAGCTACGGGGACTCAACAGGATTATATCACAATCGTCAATAAGGATGGCTTTTCTTGCAGAGGTCAGGGATTCGGGTCCCCTCGCCAGTATTATATCTCATAATCTTCTGCCCATACGCAATCTTGTATATCTGCTGAATACTCAATGCTTTTGCTTCCCCACCTATTCCCCCGCTTGCGCCCCGCAGATTTTAGGTGGAGGGCCTTTTCACCTAGAGGGCATTCCTCAACAGGTATAAGGTAGACTTTCCTGAGTTCCTCACAGTATACTCCGAAGTATTCAGCATCTCCTATGTAGCTCTTCTTCTTTCCTCTACCTCCACTGATATTGAAGGCATTAAAACGGATAGTGCTACCATCTTGTGAAAGCCGTCCAGCTTTACATTGAATGCGTACTAATGCAGGGTCTTCTTTCCTATGAAAAACCCCTCCCGGTTTACCAGAGTAATAGTAAGCTAGATCATATCTCAGATGTTCGCCGAATGGTTCGAGAACCTCAAATCCTCTTTCGACTAATCGCCAAGCAACAGCCAGATGCGCAGATAATCCTCGTCGTGCAGTATCATTTCCTTCTCCGAACATCCTTGTCTTTCTCCCTCCTGAGATGAGAAATGCTCCTAATTCAACCAGTTGCATAGGGTATTTCCCAAAGTTGGATGAGACGGGCAATGCACTTGACCCGTCTCATCCTAGCATGGCTTGCCCTATGTTTCTTGCGAGGTGATAATGGGTAGAGGCTCAGTGAAAGGAGTGCACTCAGAGATGACGATACTCGTGAAGAAAAACGTGGGGTTGTTTTCACATAAGGCGGCTATCCATCCGAACACAAAACCAGCGTTCCAGCGAGCAGTCGCCCGTTTGTCGACCAGGTTATCCTTCATAAAGGTGTAGATGGACTTGGTAGTAAGCGGGCGCGGTAGTTGATGATTTGTGTCATAGTAGTAAAGGGAGCCGTTGATGTAGCCATCAAAGAATTCGTCGTGTACCTCGGCTTCAACAAGGTTGTTCCCTACTTCTAGCTGCTCTCGTATTGCCATATTCAAGCTCTCCATTCTGCTTGACTGATGGCTCTCCTGCGGCTATGATGCAGCGTGAGAGTCTAGGTCGATGTCAACGGTTTCTAGGCTCTTATCGCTAGCAGTGTGTCCATATCATACTGCTAGCGATTACCAAGTAAAGAATACAGTGTGCTGCCATGCGGTTCTTCATTGGATGTTCAACTCTAAATCTTCTAATGATACAGGAGACATACCTCTTTCAGCACGTATCCCGTTGATAGCACCGAGTATCTCCATCGCAGTTGCATACCGACATGGCTTTCCTTTTTCCGCATTACGATAGGTCGAGTACGAAACTGTCAACCGCTTCGCCATTCCCTCTTCGGTAAGTCCCAACGACTTACGAATACGCTCCAGCCCCGTCTCACTCATATTTGGCACCTGCCTCTCCGCTACTGATAGCGCATTACTAGTAATATACCCTAGTTTCTATACGCCTGTCAATAGACACAATAAAACAGACAATAACTGTTAGCTAAATAAGCTTGTGACTTCTATCACTCATTGCTAGTTTCCCACATAGAGCGATAGGTTGCCTGTAGTCTAGCAGTAAATGTCTGTTTCGTCTACTAGGAAAGGGCTGATGGCTGATAGAAAGCTAAAGAGTCTTGCAAAAGGGTAAATTGTGAGAGGGTAGACGAGACCAGCGCTCTATCCACTGAGCTACGGGGACTTCATCAGAAATAATACCATACTCGTCAACCGCTCTCAAGGCACCATCCAGGGCTTCATGCACCCCCTCATGAATGGTTTTCCTAACAAGAAGTAAATCTCTGCACCAAAAAAAGATTCATGAAGCGTCCATCAGGTGGTACTAATTAATTGAGTCAGATGTCTTTACAACCGATGAAAGCGAGGTTATATAGTATGCCAATTGACGCAGCCCAATTGCTGAAGATGTCACAGGCTCAACTCGATGGACTGTTCCGCGCGAGCCCAGCAGGTGATATTCCCAGGGGAGAAGCGGTAGGCACTGTGATTATCGATCCTGGCACTGCACTTTCAGAGATTGCCGCAAAGTTTGTTCACTTCTTTGCGTGGAAAGGTAAAGTCTTTGACGCGGAAACTGGCCAGCTACGCAATGAAATTTTACCTATAGGAATGAAGACAATCGTCGCCAAAGTCTACAAGGACAAGAGTTGGTTCGATGAGAAAGAATGTATTGCCCTGGATTACTCTCAAACCTCGCTCATTGCCCATTGGATAAGAGATGAAATCCGCGAAGTAGCTCCTGGACTGTATCTTGGCATTGTGTTTTGGGACAAAACCAAATTGATCAACTTTGCCCTGGCTTTTCCCAAAGCATAAAAGCTGATCAGGAACCAGCTAGCAATAAATCATAAAAGGGATGCAGGAAATCATCGTTATCCCTTTGAAAGTATGGTCTCTGCATTACTATTGCTTCAAGGGAGTGCAGTTTATGACGCATCAGGTAGCACTGACGATAATCACCAGGATTAAACCCGGAGAGACGGAAGATATCAAGCAACTGCTCAAGGCGATGGGCAATAACGCCGCGCAGAATGATCTCATTCCTTTCGGCAAGATCTCCACGGTTCATTTCGCACGATTTGTGATGCTTGATGAATCAATTGATTTGCACGGCACGGTAATTTCTCCTAGACTCGTCTTCATGGCCGAATGTGATGCTCCGTTGCATCGTCTCTTCAATGAACTAGCGGATATGGCAGGAGATGGGCTAGACAAGATTTACAGCCACTGTGAAGGCTACCCGATTGGTAGCGCACTAACCTCCGCAAGACGGCTAGCATACTTGCAAGCCAACATGGTAAAGGTTCAGGCATTTTATGTCAATACGGTTGGCCGTATGGTACAACAAATTCGCCAGGAATCACAGCTCAGGAATGCTATTCAAGATTTTCTGGATCATGCGCAGCAGGATTGGTCGGGCCACTCTTCCCTGGAAGTTCGGACAAAAATCCTGGCATACATCCGAAGCGAGCGGGCACTAAGCTGGGCCAGCACTCCTCCGGCACAACCGGGCCTTGTTTTCGAGTTGAAGGAAACACTGCACATGGTTGGAATGCCGCTACTCCTGCTCATTCTCTTACCCATCCTCATACTGGCGCTTCCTATATGGCTACTCCTACTGCGCATCTATGAACTAAACGATGCCGCGTCAGATATTAAGCCGGGTGATGCACACGTCCGAGAACTTGAAAATCTTGAGGACTTTGTAGCGCAAAACCAGTTCAACGCCGTTGGCTATATCAAGCCGGGATGGTTTCGGCGACTAACGGTGCAGTGCATCCTTATGGCTGTAGATTACGGCACTCGCCACATTTTCAACAAGGAAAATCTTGCCGGAGTGAAGACCATCCACTTTGCCCGCTGGGTCGTTATTGATGAGCTGCGCCGCGTGATCTTCGCTAGCAACTACGATGGCAGCTTGGAAAGCTACATGGATGATTTCATCGACAAAGTTGCCTGGGGTTTAAACGCAGTGTTCAGTAACGGCGTTGGCTATCCAAAAACCAGCTGGCTGATTTTTAACGGCGCGAAAGATGAGCATGCCTTCAAAGATTATATTCGTGTACATCAGATACCTTCTCAGGTCTGGTACTCAGCTTACGATCATCTTACCGCCTTGAATATTGCCAATAATGCCAAAATCCGCGCAGGTCTTTACCGCAACCTGAGCGAGACCGAAGCCGAGGAGTGGCTTCGGCTATTGTAGAAAAGGATGTGCATATGGCAGACTCTCTCGATCTTCAAGACATCCAGGGGCTTATCATACGAGGTTATGGCGCTCTCAAAGCTGCCTGTTACATTTTGCTCGAAATCAATGCACCTCAGCCTGCTAAAAAATGGCTGAGCATACTGGTTGACACGCTCACCACTGGCCAGATCTGGCCAGTGGAGAAAGCCCTCAATATCGCTTTCACGTATGCAGGCATCAAAAAGCTTGGCCTGGAACCTGCGATCCAGGCAATGTTCTCCAAAGAATTTATTGATGGTATGACTACCCCACACAAAAGCCTTCTCCTGGGTGACGTAGAAGAAAGCTCTCCCGCCCATTGGATGTGGGGTGGACCAGACACCCGGCCAATCGACATGGTACTCATGATGTTTGCCGTGGATAATCACGAGCTATCAAATGTATACAATGCCTACGCACAAACGTTCGCTGCTCATGGATTACTGGAAGTGCTGAAGCTGGACACCGTCGATCTTGGCAACAAGGAGCATTTTGGTTTTCATGACGGCGTCTCGCAACCCATGATAGAAGGATTGCGCGAGGCTGGGACCTCCCTGAATACGATTAAAGCGGGAGAGCTTCTCCTGGGATATCCAAACGAATATGGTCTATATACAGATAGGCCACTGCTCAAGCCCGCATTGGATCCACAGGGCGTCCTTCCTCGCGATAGCGACGGATCTGGTAACGCGGACCTTGGACGCAATGGCAGCTACCTGGTTTTTCGACAACTGCGCCAGGATGTGCGCAGCTTCTGGCAGTTTCTTGACGGAGCCACTAAAAACCCGGATGGCAGCAGCAACCCCATCGCTCGCCTTAAACTTGCCTCGCAGATGGTTGGACGCTGGCCCAGTGGCGCTCCACTGTTGAAAACTCCGGATCACGATGACCCACAACTGGCGAATATGAATGACTTCACCTACTACCAGGCCGACCCTTATGGTTTCAACTGTCCAATAGGTGCTCATGTTCGTCGCGTCAATCCCCGTGATTCTCTGGACCCAGAACCGGGTTCTGAGCAATCCATTGCTGTCGGCAAGCGGCATCGCATTTTACGCCGGGGACGCGAGTATGGGCCACCAGTCGACCCGATGGAGTTGCTGAGCGTCGAGAAGACCATGGCTGAGAACCAGGATCGGGGACTGCACTTCCTTTGCCTCAATGCCAACATCTCTCGTCAATTTGAATTCATTCAGCAGACGTGGGTCGACAATCCACACTTCAATGGACTCTATGACGATGCCGACCCAATCGTAGGTACCCATTGCCCCGACGGTGGTACGTTTACCATCCAGGCAAAGCCTGTTCGCAAGCGGCTAACCAGCCTTCCGCGTTTTGTCACCGTGGCAGGGGGAGCATACTTTTTCTTGCCAGGTATCAGGGCTATCCGCTACCTGGCAAGCCTTTAACATAAGGAGATGTAAATGTCTGCTAATCTTGAGCACTGCCGTGATTATGCACGTGTTCTGCTTGCCGGCATTCGGCTGTTTAACGGAGCCGCCGCCCTTTTCACCCCCAAATTACTGGCACGCCAGTTCGGGGACAATCCCAATAGTGCTGTCATCTACGCACTGCGGCTCTTTGGCGTACGTACCATCATCGTGGGTATCGAGCTGCTTGTACCAGATGAAAGATTACGTGCCAGCGCCTTGCGCTACGCCATTCCCATTCATGCTTCCGATACGCTCTCGGCAGCACTAGCAGGTATGCAGGGACAACTTCCTTCGCGTACCTCCATTATGCTCACAGCGATCTCGGGAATCAATACCACCCTGGCCATTCTGGCACAACCACATAGAGCCTCGAGAATTCAAAGCGAAAGGTGAAGAAGGTGAAATCAACAAAGCGTGTACCGTGGGTATTACTGGCACTCGCGGCACTGATGTCAGGCATAGTAGCACTGGTGCTGCGCCAACGCGTTGCTATTGAACAGGTTACTAGCGGGCAGATGACACAGACAGGATCGGCAGTCCAGGCTGGCTACCGCCAGACGCCCTTCTGGCGCATCTACGACTCGCTTGCAGAGACGCTGGATCATGCCGTCGGCTGGGATAAAGTTCCTCTGCCGCTGGGATTGCTCACCCTGATCGGGCTGCGCAACATTCTGCGTCAACAAAACCTGCATGACACAACACACCAGCCAGCTATCAATCAACCCGCCATTGAAGCAATGCAGGCGAACTATCTTACAGCACGCACATCGGATGGCACCTATAACGATCTGAAAAACCCGGCCATGGGCATGGCGGGCTCGCGCTTCGGTCGCAACATCCCCATCGAGTACACGTTCCCAGAACCAGAGCCCGCCATACTCACACCTAACCCGCGCGTTGTAAGCCTCGAACTGATGACACGCGAAAAGTTCCAGCCCGCGACAACGGTCAATATGCTGGCAGCAGCCTGGATTCAATTCATGGTGCGCGATTGGTTCCGCCACGGCAAGAGCCCAAAGGAGAATCCCTGGCAAATCGAACTGCGCGCTGATGATCCCTGGCCTGAACACCCCATGAAAATCTTACGCGTACCGCCTGATCCAACACGCCCGGCCACCTCTAGCAACTTGCCACCAACCTATATCAATACCGAGACGCACTGGTGGGACGCCTCTCAGATCTATGGCAGCAGCAAAGAGCAACAGGCTTTGAGACGTTCAGGACGAGATGGCAAACTCATCATCAGTAGCAACGGCCTTTTGCAACTGCCCTCTGACCCCAACCTCAATCCGGCTATGGTGCCCGGTTGGTGGCTCGGTTTGGAGATGATGGAAACGCTGTTTACGCTGGAACACAACGCCATCTGTGATCGCCTGCACACCGAGTACCCCTATTGGTCAGACGACGACATTTTTGAGCGCGCCCGGCTCATCAACGCAGCTTTGACGGCAAAAATTCACACAGTCGAGTGGACGCCAGCTATTATCAGCCATCCCACCTCACAGTTTGCCCTGAAAGCCAACTGGTGGGGCATCGAAATGGAGCAACTGAATCGAATATTCGGTCGCCTGAGCAGCAGCGAGGTCATCAGCGGCATACCTGGCTCGGAAACCGACCACTTTGGTGTACCGTATTGCCTGACCGAAGAGTTTACTATTGTGTATCGTATGCACCCGCTTATTCCAGACGACTACAGCTTCCACTCAGCAGTTGATGGTCGGTCTCTCTTAGATCGCACCTTCCGCGAAATCGCCGGACCGCATGCGGAGGAAGTCTTGCAGGAAATCTCAATGACCGACGCCTTCTACACGTTCGGCATCTCCTATCCAGGAGCCATCATCCTGAATAACTTCCCACGCTTCCTGCAGCATTTCGAGCGGCCCGATGGCTACTTCATGGATCTGGCGGCAACGGATATTATGCGAACGAGGGAGTTGGGCGTACCGCGCTATAACCAGTTCCGCAAATTGCTGCACCTTTCCCCTGCCAGCAGTTTTGAAGAACTGGCCGGTGACCCAGCCCTGGCAGAGAAATTACGGCGTGTGTACCACAATGATATTGACCGCGTTGATCTGATCGTCGGCATGTTCGCCGAAAAACGTCCGCAGGGTTTTGCCTTCAGCGAGACCGCCTTCCGCATCTTCATAGTGATGGCCTCGCGTCGACTAAACAGCGACCGCTTCTTGACTATAGACTTCAAGCCACAGGTCTACACCCAGGTCGGCATGGATTGGATTCGCGACAATTCAATGTCAACAGTGCTGCTGCGTCACTACCCGCACCTGCGTTCAGCCCTGCGCGACGTCGATAACGCCTTCACGCCCTGGCCCAGGGCGACAATGTAAGGAGATTTAGAGCATGCGAGCACACACAATTCTCATTACAGGTGCGACCGCTGGTCTCGGTAGGTACACTACATTCCTACTAGCCAGGCAAGGTCACCGGGTTATTGCTACGGGGCGGAATGAGTCTGCGCTTGCATCGCTGCGTGACGAAGCTTCCTCGGCAACAATCGAGACAGTGCTACTCGACATCACCTCGATGAGTTCAATCGCGAAAGCATATACTGAAATTGAGCGTCTCACGGAGGGGCGCGGGGTCGATGTGCTGATCAATAATGCTGGATACCCTCAGGCCGGCCCGCTTTCGGAGATCGATGACTCCGACCTGCGTGCCCAATTCGACACGAATGTCTTCGGACTCATGGCCGTCACTCGCGCATTCCTACCTGCGATGCGTACGCGTGGTCTGGGGCGCATTATTAATGTGAGCAGCGTTGCGGGCCGGATTACCACACCCTTTCTTGGGGCATACCATGCTTCGAAATACGCAGTGGAGGCCCTCTCCGATGCACTTCGACTCGAGCTGGCCGCCTTTGGCATCGACGTCATCTTAATCGAGCCCGGTGCAATTCGCACAGAATTCTCAGACCGCGCCATGAGCCTGGCCGAAAAGTACCGCACCTCAACATCTCCGTATGCGGTGCTCTTTGAAGATGTTGAAAGAATCCGCAGATTCTTTAATACAGGGATAGTCGGAGCTGAAGTTGTTTCACGGACCATCATGCGTGCTGTTGAGGCCGACCGACCGCACGCGCGCTACGTCGTTCCAGCATCAGCACACCTTGTACTCCTTCTTTTTGCCATTCTTCCAACACAATTTATGGATTCCCTTCTTCGCAGGTTAACAGGATTGACAGCGCGTAATCTGCGCTGTGCATCTCGCAAAAACCCCAAAGAGGGTGTGGAGTTTGCTGAGGACAACTCTGGTTCATGACGAGAAAGTAGCAAATTAGTGCCGGATCTTGTTTCATAAGGCGTTCTGAATTTCTGAGCCAAAAGACGAGGAGGATGGATATGATAACTCTGACGAGGAGCCAGGCTCTTACCTCGCTGATCTGGGTTCGCTTCATTATAGGCGCGATCAGTTGGTTTCTGCCTGGCGCGATGGCCAGATTGATGCAAATTGACGTCAAGGCCAACCCAGCACTGCCATATGCTCTACGACTCTTTGGCGTACGCGATGTGCTCATGGGAATGTTGATACTGGCCCCTCAAGGAAAGCCTCTCAACCAGCAACTGTCCATTGGCGTCGCCATCGACCTTATCGATGTCACCGCCTCGGCAATTGCTGGTTTCACAGGTCAAACATCGAAACGAGCTGCCATTGTCTGCTGTAGTGCAGCTTTGATCGGAGCATCGCTGGGCACAGCTTCCTTAGGCAAGGGACCACTGTCTCGAAAAGCGGGGGCGTATTGAGTAAGGCTATTGATAGTCAAGAGTTTCTTTGCGGGTAAGAAGTCGATTTTGCAGTTCTGGTTGTGACTGACTTAATGTGGAGCATCGTTCGATCCCATGGAGCAGCGACTATGAGTATTAAAAAACGCATCCATGATTTATTCCTCGCGCTCATCTATTTTGAGCGTCGGATCGATCCCTATTACCGGGACACCTTTGATAAAATTTTCAGGGAACCAATCTCTGCGCTCGTACAGGCTCTTATCAATGTAAAGAGAAAAGACGACCATCTACAGATATGCGAAGAAAAGCTCTTGCCCGATGAAAAAGAAATTACTGGCTCGATTATAAAGCAGATGACTATGTTCACTCACAAACACTATGAACATAGCTTTGCTCTGCGTGCTGGAAATACTAAAACGTATGGCGTTGTAAAAGGAGAATTTGAGATTCTGCCCAATCTCGCCGAAAACTTGCGGCAAGGCGTTTTTAGATATCCCAAAACATATCCCGCCTGGGTAAGATTCGCTGGACCAGGCCCGTTAGCGCCTGCAGATATGAAGGATAACGGAGTACTGAGTATAGGAATAAAACTCATGGGCGTAGAAGGCGAGAAACTCCTCGACGAAAAATGGACCCAGGATTTCACAGGTATCAGCGCGCCGACCTTTACTACTCCAAACATCATAGAGAATCTCAAATTGCAGAAGCAGGTTTACGAGGGAACGCCACTTTTTTACTTTATCAACCCCTTTGATTCTCATTTACTAGATGGAATCATGCAAGGTCTTTTTTCAAGAACTCAAACCAGCCCGCTAGAAGTGCAATATTATAGCTGCGTGGCCTACCTGTTTGGCGAAGGGAGGGCTGTTCACTACTCGATCAAACCTTGTTCAGATGAACAAACGAAGATACCCAGAAAACCCTCGGCCAACTATCTCAGAGAAGCGCTGGCGAAAACTCTGAGCAAAAAAGAAGTTACTTTCGATTTCATGATTCAATTCCAGACCGATGCCTACAGAATGCCCATTGAAAATGCATCCGTTGAGTGGCCGGAAAAGCTGTCACCATTCGTTCCTGTAGCAAGATTACATCTACCGGTTCAGAAATTCGATTCCCGAGGTCAAATGGCTTTCGCCGAGAACTTATCATACAATCCCTGGCATTGCATAGCAGACCATCGTCCATTAGGGAACCAGAATAGAGCCAGGAAAGCCATTTATTTCGCATTGTCAGAACTCCGGCTGACCATGAACGGAGAAGCAAGGATAGAACCAACCGGTGCCGAGATGTTTGATGATTAATAGAGTCCTCTATGATTGCCATCTCCTATTAGAAAGCACGAATTAGCCGCACTGGCGTATAAAGCGAGCATCTACTTTTTATCGCCTGGATCGGATAGCCATAAGCCAACAGCGTCTTAATGTGGTTCTACCCATAGCATAGAAATGCTTTAGTCGCTATGTTTTCTCACTCGCGTCCCCCTGCATTCTTTCGTTTTCCTTACGGATTCAAGAAGAGCCGGTAGACTGGTTCGCCGCTGAACACCGCTCCCGTTGGTCGAAATCCCGCACAAGTGTAGAGGTGCTGGGCATGCGCATTATCTGGATGGACGGTGAGCTGGAGCGCCTGGCACTGCGGATGATGGCCCCTGATGAACTGAAGAAAGAGCCGGAGCGCCTTGTGTTCCATATCCTCGTCCCTGGTAGTGGTGATCGATAAAGAAGTGGAAGATCCAGTAGTTGTCCGGGCTCCCTGGCTCGTACGCGAGTTCGGTAAATCCCATTATCTCCGTCGCCGTATAAAAGGCGTAGGGGACCCAGACAAGTCCTCCTGGACGAATGTAGGCTTTTGCAAGAGCAATAGCTGCGATAGGAACATAATCCGCAATGAACCGTTGCTGTTCAGGAAAGACGGCGAGGCCAAGCGTAGCACGCCAATTCTCCTGTGTGACTTCTCGCAGGGAAAGCTCGTTCATCCGTTATTCCTGTCTCTCCCCCCTTCCTCGAAAGAAAGGGCACTCCTTCTCCGATGACTGCTTCAGGCACAGAAGGCCCAACGCCCATCGGCTGATTCCTGATGCTGTACGAGCTTACACAGCGACACAAGCGACACAAGCGACACAAGTGATACAAGTGATACAAGTGATACAAACGACACAACTGTTACAAACCTCATTGGAAATCCGCTGGTAATTAGTCCAGGTAGGTTGGTGAGACAGAAATGTAGTGACATCCCTCGCGGGTGTCAGGCCCCACCACAAAATGCAAACTGAATTGACCACTACCCGAATATCTGCTGGTAGTGCTCGGCAACGAGCTCGGCGGGGAAGAAACGAAGCAAGGAAACGACCGCGAGAGCGAACGCTACCCAATCGAAACCTGCATCGAGCGGTATACCGAGCACTGTACCCACAAGGGGAAAGACCGTGCTCAAAACCACCTCATTGAGCGCATCAGGAAAGAGCAGAACGATGAGCAACGCGCCAATAGAGCCAAAGAAGAGCGCTTTCCGCCACAAAGCCACACGACGATCAGTCGTCAGTGCTTTAATCAGCCTGCCTGTTTTGGCCGCATGCAAGAAGATATCGAAGCGCCTCGGGCGAGCACGCTTTCCATTAAAAACCGGTGGTATTCCCGGCGAAGATGTATCTAAAGAATTACGAGAGGGGTAGTTGCCTCTCTGTTGTCGCATCGAACCAGACGATTTCATAGAATTGCCTCCTTTATGTATTACAGTAGCTATTACGCACCAAATACCTCGCAGGTTATACCTGGTATAGTTCTTAGAACGAAAACCATTTCTCACAAATCATTGACAGCCCCCTCTCCTATCTGCTATGCTCTCCGCATCGCTACGTAGGAGGGACCGAGGCAATGGGACAAGAATCAGCATTCCACAGTTTTACCACACAACCGTTAGAGGTAGAGCAGCAGCCCCCGCAACAGCAACCGTTACCCGATTTCAGCGCTATATCTGATGAGCTGGCTGACGATGGCGCTCCTGCTGTTCCCCCGAAACCTCCTTTCAAGAGAATTTTAACGCGCATTATCGCCATCGCGCTAGCCCTTGCCCTGGCTATTGCGCTCTACTTGATCTGGCACTCGTCCGCATCCACATCCACAGGCATTTCTCCGGGGATCACCCAGCAGAACTTCGGTGGAACTTCCGCAAATACCGCTAGCAGCACAGCCAATTCCTCGACTTCGAGCGGGGACATTCAGGTCTACGTCGTCGGAGCAGTCAGACACCCGGGTGTATACACCCTGCCCGCTGGCGCGCGCGTCTACCAGTTATTGCAAGCAGCGGGTGGTCCCCTACCAGATGCCAATCTCGTCGCGCTCAACCTGGCGGCCCCACTAAACGATGGAGAGGAAGTATACGTCGTAGCTAACGGAGAAATCCCACCGGCCTACCAGGGAGGAGTGCCCGGACCCGGCGTAAACAGTACCGCTACCACAGGCCAGCTTGTCAACATCAATACCGCGAGCGTCGATGAAATGCGCCAGGCCCTTCATCTCAGCAGTACCACGGCGCAAAATATCATCAATTACCGCCTGCAACACGGCCCATACACCTCTATCGACCAATTGAAGCAGGTCGTTAGTACGTCAACCTACGACAAAATAAAGAACCTGGTCACAATCTAACACGGATTTGCGGCCCGTCATCGAAGAGCTTCGTAGGGGCGGGAGCGGTGTGGACGGGTGGTGGGGATGCTTGCATCGCCCCTCGCCGGGAAACTTCGTATAAGGTAGCCCGATCCAGAACATTAGTAATGAAAAACGTGTATGTAGGGTTATCAAGTGAAAAAGTATTTCAAAGTACTGCCAGTCGCACGCGCGTATATCCTGGTCGTAGTGACGCTGGCATGGATGGCAGGCATCCTGCTCGATTCCTGGGTACTTTTGCCTTCACTCGCCCTATTGATTGGCGCCGCCATAGCCCTGTTATGTGTTATCTTGCTCTGGCGCAACAGCAAGGGAATGCTCGCCTCGCTCGCCATACTCTGGTTGTTGCTCGGCGCCTGGCGATTTGCCAGCGTTTCGCCCTCTGGCGATCCCCAGGCGATCAGCGCATTTATCGGCTCCGGCAAGGTTGAGCTACGAGGGACAGTAGCGGACGAACCCAAATTTCTAGATCGCAGCATCTTGCTACTGGTAGTGGTCAGCAGTACCAGCACCAATAATGGATCATCCTGGCGAGACGCACATGGTCAAATTGAAGTCTCGCTACCAGAAGCACCCCTCAACAATCCATACGGGCCGAACTACGGTGACAGC
>Ga0207646_10003100_pt1 | contig 19106 bp, 17 predicted proteins | sample KBSK5502metaG_FD_184343 | JGI IMG/M metagenome (GOLD analysis project Ga0207646, IMG submission 184343) | Corn, switchgrass and miscanthus rhizosphere microbial communities from Kellogg Biological Station, Michigan, USA - KBS K5-50-2 metaG... | ecosystem: Host-associated > Plants > Roots >...
ATGTAATCGCTGTTTACCACAGTGATGTTGGGTATACAGCCATTTACTAATTTTAGGAGGTTATCACATGACTAGAGCATTAGACGGACGTGGCCTTGAAGTCTATTGTCAGAAACTTACCGTCAGTCAAGAGATCCAGGAGATGATCGCGCTTCTCCGTAGCTCACCACTTAGCCGCAATCCACGGGAGCATAAAGGCAATGTCCGCATTTGGTATCCTAGCAAGAAGATGGCAGGCATAGTCAAAGCTGAAAGTCGTCGGGTCGAGTTTCCAGGGCTTCTGGAGGCTGAGTACGACGATGTCCTTAATTGTTTTAATCAGCCTCCTTTATCTCGTGGATGAGATGAAGAGCTGCTGAAGAAATTACTTGGCCCCAATAGAACCGATAGCATAGAGAGGAAGATTATATGGGTAGAGCCCTGGATGGAGATGCTTTCAAAACCTACTGTCGTCGGCTTGGCTTCAAAGAAGAGACCCAGGATTTGATCAAGCTCATCCGGTCTTCTCCACCCAGCCGCCATCCGCGTGGGAGTAAAGGTAACGTATGCGTTTGGTATCCCAGCGAGAAGATGGGTTGCATTATCAAGGCTGAGAGCCACACTGTCGAATTTCCACGCATCCTGGTGCATGAGTACAGCAAAAATGTACTCGAATACTACGACCAACCCCCATCAATTCCACTTGAGTATAAGGACAAGCATGGTCACAGACAGACTCCCTGGCACACTCCTGATTTTTTCGTCATTCGCTACAAATCGGCTGGCTGGGAGGAATGTAAACCGACTCAGGAGCTGATCCGCCAGGCTCAGGAGCGACCAAATCGGTACAGAATCGATGAAAACGGCAAATGGCGCTGCCCACCGGGAGAGGAGTTCGCCGAGCGATTGGGCCTTACTTACCGTGTGCGACCGTCTGACGAAATCAACTGGACCGCTCATGATAACTGGCTCTATCTCGAAGAGTATTATCAGGATCTGGAGAAACTGACCATTTCCGATGATGCTCTGCAGAAACTCTACCGTATCGTAGATGAAACGCCAGGTATCTCTCTCGCCGATCTTGCTCTCGCTGCAGAAGGGGTGAGCGTCGATGTGATAAACATAGCTATAGCAAGGCACGATCTGTATGTCGATCTGCTTACGCATCGTTTGAGCGATCGCAATAGAAGAACTATCCCCGTCTATCGCGATAAAAAGACTGCCCACAGCAACACCTACCGGAATAAGAACCCTCCTGAAGGGGGAAACGACCATTCTATCGACATCAAGACAGGAAGCACGGTATCGTGGGATGGGAAAGAGTGGCAGCTTGTCAATCCCGGCGAGACTGGGATCACCCTGATAGACGCGGAGAACAATCCTTTCCCTTTAGCCTGGACGGTATTTGAGGCGCTTGCAAAAAATGGGCAGATCATTGGGGTGCATGCAGAATCCTCCCCCTCCAATTTCACCGATGCAGGAAAGGAGAAACTCGCATGCGCGAGAGAATGCGATATTCAGACGGCAGTGTTTCGAAATCGCGTCATTCACCCTGAAGAATACGACGACGAAGAGCAGAAAGAACTGGCTGAGATAATCGATAGGATACGGCCTCGCACAAAACGTCTTTGGTGCAAGTTGTACCAGGATGGGGAGATCAAATACGGCAGCGGCTTTATTGGTCTGATACCTAACTACGTAAGCTGTGGCGGCACAAAACTACCACTCGCCATAAGGAATCTCATCGAAAATGTGCTCAGCGAGCACTATGATACGACTACGCGCAAGCACAAACGGGGCGCCTTCGGAGAGTACATCTTACAGTCAAAAAAATTAAATCTGCCAACAGTGAGTCAAACGACTTTCTATGCGTGGGTCAAACGTCACCGATCAGTATACGAGCAGATCTACCTGCGCGAAGGGTCTCGAGCGGCCTATCCCTACAAGGACTACTTTCGATCGAGCCAGAGAACGACGAGTCGGCATGGTAATCACGCGTGGGCAGGTGCCCACATCGACCATACTCCCGTCGATCTGGAACTCTTCGACTCGGAAACGGGCGAGAGCCTGGGAAAGTGCTGGCTCACGTTGATGATCCTCTCGCATCCGCGCCGGATTGTGGCTGCCTATCTTTCCTTTGACTCGCCGAGCTATCGTTCGTGCCTCGCGGTCATTCGCCTGTGCGTCAAGCGCTTTAATCGGCTTCCGCAGGCAATTACCGTTGATGGTGGGCCGGAATTCCGGAGCACCTACTTTGAGAAGCTCCTGGCGCTATTCAGGGTGAGAAAACAGCAGCGACCTGCCTCTGAACCCCGCTACGGGGCACCCTTGGAAAAGCTCTTCGATACGGCCAACACTGATTTTATTCATCAGCTACTTGGAAATACTCAGGCCTCGAAAAATCCGCGCACAAATACGAAGGCTACAGACCCCCGGCGGTTGGGCGTGTGGACCCTCGCCGCACTGGCGGAACGAGTGAACAAATGGGCGTTCGAGGCATACGACAAGCGAACCCATACTACTCTCAAGCAAAGTCCTTACGAAGCTTATGAGCGCAGTATGGATCAGCATGGGAGGCGCGAGCATAAACTCATCCCATACAATGATAGCTTCGTGAAAGAGACCTTCCCGACGACGCGCACCGGTAAGGCCTCGGTGCATGAAGGAGTGGGAGTGCGCATCAACTACCTGGACTACTGGTGCGAAGAGATGGGCGATGTAGTAGAGGGTACGGAGGTGAGAGTCTGTTACGATCCCTTCGACTGTAGCGTCGGGTACGCGTATATAAACAAGCAGTGGAGGGATTGCCACGCGACTTGCGAAGAACTGGCGGGGTGTTCTGAGCGCGAGCGGCAGCTTCTAACCGAAGAAATGCGTAAACTGAACCGGATCCTGCACGGACGAGAGAAAGTTGAGATTACCCAGGCAAATTTGGCGGAGTTCAGGCGCGAAAACGCCTCGAAAGAAAAGATCTTGCGCCAGCAGCGGCATGACCGGGAGACAAGGGCAGCACTGGCCGTGCTCGAAGGGAAGGGTGCCGCTCATCCAGCAGCTAGAAATTCTTCTCATAAGACGAGTAATCAGCCGACAGTCACGGATTCGTTTTTGCACAAGACAACCGATAAGAAAACCACGAGTAAGAAGAGCTCTTCACTTCGCTCTAGGGGCTCCAATGAAGACAAGCTGATAGTATTCGAGAGGTACAGCTAATGGGACGTAGCAAAAGACAACCGGAGCCATTTCCCAGGGAATTACTCGAACAGCCCAAAGGTGCGAGAATCCATTACTTTGAAGCGCAGTGTTTCATCAAGCACACGCGACTAGAAGAGGTTTGTAGGGCTGTGCTGCGCTCGATTTGTATGCCTGAAGACGACATGAAGTATCGAGGTCGGGGTACTATGGTGTTAGTGATTGGGCCACCGCGAGTCGGCAAGACGACTTTCATAGAGTTGCTGATAAAGGAACTGCAAAGGCGTGCGCAGGGAATGATGCAGCAAGACTCATCTTACATCCCGTTCGTCAGCGTGACGACAGATATTGATGTTGGACATAGAGGAAGCTTTGACTGGACGGATTACCATCCGGAGGTACTCAAGCAGCTAGGTGATCCTTTTATGAATCTGAACAAAAGGCACTTAATGCGGGCACGTGATCTGAAGGAAGCAACGGTAGAGGGGATATTGCAACGGAAGACCAGAACAATAATAATCGACGAGGCGCACCACCTGGCACAAGCAAGACTCGGCCGTCGGCTTCAGGATAATCTGAACCACCTCAAATATTTTGAGAACAGAACGGGTGTCAGCCATGTACTGGTGGGTACTTACGCTATGCATCGATTTCGCAAGGTTAATGCGCAACTGGCCCTCCGCAGCATCGATGTCCATTTCAGCCGCTATGATGATGAGAAAGAAGAAGACCGTATCGCATTCAAGAGTGCACTATGGGCATTACAGCGACAGCTTCCGGTAGAGAAGGAACCACGACTCGTCCAACACTGGGAGTTTTTGTATGCGCGAAGTCTAGGCTGTATTGGCCTTCTCAAGCAACATCTCAATCAGGCGCTTAGGTGCGCTTTTGATGATGAGAAAGCGAAGACAGTAACCTTTGATCATCTTAAAAAGACAGCACCGAGCAAGGACAAGGTGCTGCTTGCGATGGGGGACATCTTGAAAGGTGAGAAAGACCTTACTGAGCCGGAGGATGCAGATAATAACCTTCTGGAGGAACTCAGGCTGTTAAGGCACGGATCGCCTGAAGGGGGCAAGGCTAATAAAGAGAAAAAAGACAATGAAGAGAGAAGGAACGGCCTTTCGAACGAAGGACAAACAGAGTTATCACCTGGAACGAAAAAGGGGCAACAGTTAAGGCCCTTCGAGCGTAAACATGGTCGGGATCCTATTGGCCCCAGGAGCGAAAATGAATCAGTAGAGCAAGAATACGAGGGTGATGACGATCTTATCGAAATCGAGGATGAATCAGTGGAGCAGGAGCAAGGGGATGAGGATGACGAATCTGACTAAATGGCTGGATAACTCTTTGCTCTTTTGATTCTTTCAACCCAACTGTCAACAGTGAAGAGGAATTACAGATGCACATTCGAAGGCTATCGAATATGTACCCGGAAGGGAGAACAATGGATTATACCGAAGAAATCGAGCAGCAGATGAATTTGACAATAAACCCATCCCTTTTTAACAGCGGATAACGGTCATCTATCCGGAGATAATAGCTGATGTTTCGCCCAAACACCAGATGGAATCAGCCGTTTGTCTTCATCGATTTGAGACAACCAGGAACATTCCTATTTTCGGAGGACTGCCCGAAGTCTGTCACATGTTAATATTTGTAGTGCAATTTATGATGATGTAGTGTTGTAGTATCCAAATCGGCAGTACGGATGAAAAATATACTCGCCTTCAGGATAAAAATTCCCCACTTCTCATCCACGCAATTATGAACATACTTTGATACCTCCTAACAGACCCTGCAGATCCTTCATGTTTGACGAAACACTGCGTTTCCCAAAAACATCTTACTGCCGGCCTTATTACGATTCAGCTCCACTTTGGTCTGACATGCCCATTAGACCACATATGAGTATGGGGAATAAGGAATGAATACAAATTTGGTCTGGCGGTACGAGAATCTCCTGCGAGAAATATGATTAGTACGCAGATAAGGAGTATTTGAAGTTTATGGACCGAAGTGAGGTCTTACTTCCCCCGCGAAGCTATCTCTATCAGTTAGAGCCTAAAGGTATTGGCACGCCTTTCACAGAGAGTCTGACCAGTTACATTATTCGGCTGGCCAAAGCATATTGTGTATCTCCAAAAGTATTGGTAATTCAAGAGATAATGCCCTTGTTAGATTTATCTCCCATTTACACTTACCGTATACATGCGCGCTGGTCAGAAGATGGTCAGAATTTGAATGGCTTAAATGCCTTGACGGCGAAATGGACACAGGCGCTGAAACAACTAACGTCGCGCGATGATTTGCACCTTCTCACAATGATGACTTGGTCCGGTGTGCTCAGTCAGAGAGGAATGTTCCGCCGTACCAAGGCTTGGTGTCCTGCGTGCTATAACGAGTGGTATGCCTCTCAAAAGGTATACGAACCGTTGCTTTGGACGTTTCGAGCTGTTACTGCGTGTCCACGTCACTGTAAACCGCTCAGTCTCCGATGTCCGCGCCAGGAGTGCGGGCGATCACTTCCTGCTCTATCTAGAAAATCCTTACCAGGGTATTGCCCCTGGTGCGGCATTTGGCTAGGTACCATTTCAGGAGAACGAACCGCTAAAGAAGAGCAGGAATACGATAAACAAGCTTACTGGATGGCAAATGCTATTGGGGAGTTGATTGCGGGGGCAATGAGTTTTACAGCCCCACCCCATAAAGAAATGCTCTCATCCACGATCCGTTCTCAGATGAGAAAGATAAACCTGAGTATGGCGGAATCGCAAATGCTTGTCTCCCGAGAACTGGTGTATAGCTGGTTACGCGGAAAACGAAAGCCGCAGCTTTCAACGCTCTTACAAGTAAGCCTGGGACTATGTACATCGCCGCTAGAACTTCTAACAGGGAACGCTGTTTCTGCTCTCGACGACGCCTGTATAACGAGCGCAGAACACGTACAAAGCATCCATGGGGGCGCCGTAAAACTCCATCCAACCCGGATGAAGTGCTGAGGTCTCTAGAGGCAGTGCTATTGAGCGAACGTATACCGACAGTAAAAGAAGTTGCAAAGAATCTTGGATATAGTAATACCTGTACTATCTATGAGCACGGCCCCGAATTATGTCGGGCAATCGCCGCGAAAAGACGTGCTGATACTGAGCGTATACAAAAGATGTTGGAAACTATTATGGTGGACGATGAGAACCCTCCTCCTTCAATGCGGGAAGTTGCCAGACGTCTTGGCTATTCGGTTCAGGTCCTTTGCCGCCACTTTCCAGAAATGTGTAGAGCAATTTCAGTACGGTATTCGGCATACCGGACGCATAGACGTGATGAAACAGTACGACGAATAGGTGGCGAGGTTCGCAGTGCAGTTTTAAGACTTCACACGCAAGGAGAATACCCCAGCCAGCGGAAGGTAAGAAGTCTTCTCGGAAAACCGCATGATATGCTTAGAAAAGAAGTTCATAAGATCTGGCGAGAAACGTTGCGAGAGCTTGGGATATAAGGGTGAAAGCTATAGGCTGCTTCACGCATGATTGATAATACTGAAGATATTACTGATCTCACCTTTAGCTTTCTTGGCCTTTTGGGAGCAGTTGCCAATTAATCGCCCGCGACTATTGAAGCAAGAAATTATCAGGTAGCAGATGGGGTTTCAAAGAGCCAAATCGCAACGAAAGATTTGCCGCGCTATAAACTCAAGGAAGTTTTGCCGCTGCGGCAAAACTTATGTTGAATTTGCAAAAAAGGACCTATACAAAAAAAAGAGACCGGTCGCTGTCCTGGGGGAAACACGACCGGTGTACCCAGATTAAGGGGTGTGTGGGGGAAGTCCTGGGTCCAGAATACCTCCTACCATGATTCAGCCAGGATGGCTCAATGGAGCTGATGGTGATAATGCCACGAGACATCGAGCCATCCTGCCTCTTCACAACTTCTTGTATACTCTCTGTAAAGATAAACGCTGGCAACCCTTTTTTTGGGGGAGTTTTTTCTGGTGGCTTTGCTTCAGAAAGTTGTTGCGCTAGCATGAGCATGGGAAAAAATGTATCGATCCCCCTCTATCTTGCGTATGTTATGATAGGAGAAGGTAGAAAGAATCGTCAGCAACTATCTTTGTGAGGAGCGAGGTAGTATGTTTCATTTTGTAGATCTAGTCGTGATTCTCGTTATCGGCCTGCTGATTGCCGGGCCGAAGGCGCTGCAGTCGATGTCGCGAAACGCGGGCAAGGGTGTGGGCCAGGCCAAAGCGGTGAAGGACAAGGTGCTGGCCGAGTTGCCTATGGAGGAGATTTCTGAGATATCGCAGAAGATTCCCCGGATTCCTCTGAGTCCTCAACAGGCCGTTCAGATGCTTTTAACTCCAGAACAGGAAAAGAATAAGGAGAAGGAGGAGGAGAGAAAAGAAAGTAGCCCTCCATCCTCTGCTGAATAGTCCTCGATTCACCTCAGCGGTTTTTAGTTATTGAGTGGCTCCTTTTTCCTCTTTGAGCGTTGCTGAACGTGTCCTCGTTTCGCCTGTCGCTTGCTCATGGATATAGCGCTTCCCTCGCAGAGAAGACGCCAGGGCGGCGACGAAACACATCGCGGCGGATAGGTAGAACACGCCGTGCAAGCCGACCGTAAATGGAGGCAAGATCAGGTTCGGGAAGAAGGTGTGGCCCAGTAAGTTGGCCTGATTGGCTATCGGCAGGGCATGCAGCACATTCACCGGCAGCAGCGTTTTCATCGGATTGTAGCCCAGGAAGGCGGCGAAGAGCGCGGAGGTCGGCGGCAGGTGCGCGATCTTTTCGGCTACTGCTCCCGGAACGCCTGCACGGGAGAGGCCATTGAAGAGCGTTGATGACAACGCCGAGGCCAGGCCAATGGTGACGATACTGAAGAAGACGCCGATGCTCACCAGCGTGCCGGAGTTTTGGAAGGTTGAGCGCATACCGGATGCAGCGCCCCGCTGCTCCGCAGGCACGCTGCTCATCACAGACGAGGTATTCGGGGAGGAGAACATGCCCTGGCCAATACCTAGCATGAAGAGCAGAAGCGCGAACCAGGGATAGTCGAAGTTGGTGGGCAAGGTTGTCAGCAGGAGAAAGCCTATTGCCTGGATGAGCATCCCTGTCGTCGAGAAGAGGCGCGCGCCGAAGCGATCCGAGAGCCAGCCGCTCAGGGGACCCATCACCACGAAACCGATAAGCAGGGGGAGTAGGTAAATGCCGGCCCACAGAGGTGTGACATCGTAGTTGTACCCGTGGAGTGGGAGCCAGATGCCTTGCAGCCAGATGATGAGCATGAATTGCAATCCGCCGCGCGCAATGCTGGCCAGGAAGCTGCTGGCGTTTCCGGCAGCAAACGCGCGGATCTTGAAGAGAGCCAGGCTGAACAAGGGATCTTTGACATGCAGTTCGATCCAGATGAAGGCCACTAGCGAGACCACACCCAGGGCCAGCGCCCCCAGGACGAGAGGATTCCCCCAACCCGTTGGTGCGCTGCCATATGGCTGGATTCCATAAGTAATGCCAAGCAGAAGGATTGTCGTGCCGAAGGCGAAGGTAACGTTGCCCGCCCAGTCGATCTTCTGGTGTTCACGAATGGTCGCAATCTCGCGCAGCATCAGGTAGGCCCAGATGGTCCCGGCGATGCCGACGGGTACACTGACCAGGAAGACGAGGCGCCAGCTAAAGTACGACAAGACGCCGCCCAGGATCAGGCCGATGACCGAGCCGAGGATCGCGGCGACCTGGTTAATGCCCAGGGCGAGACCGCGCTGATGCGCAGGGAATGCGTCGGTCAGGATGGCCGCGCTGTTTGAGAAGAGAAAGCCTGCGCCAACTCCCTGGATCAGGCGGAAGAGAATCAGCTCCAGTGCTCCGGTGCTTCCCGTCCCCGGCGTCAGCCACAGCAAAATGCTGCCCACGGAAAAGATCGCGAACCCTATATTGTAGAACCTGACACGCCCGAACATATCAGAGATGCGCCCAAACGTCACCAGAAGCGTCGCTGTTACAACCATATACCCGAGCAATATCCAGAGGAAGTAGCCCGTTTCGCCTGGTGCAAGTGGATTTACATGGATGCCATTGAAGATAGCTGGCAAAGAGATTAAAACGATGCTGGAGTCGATACTCGCCATCAACACACCCAGGGTGGTATTGCTCAGCGCGATCCATTTATAGCGTGGACCAACAGGCCTGGTGGCTCGCGAAGGCCCGCGTATTACCTGCCCCTGTTCATGCTGGGTAGTCGTCTTCATCATTACTCCTTCTATATCTATAGCAGAAAATATATATCGCGACCTGGAGCTGAGATTAGTCGTTCGCTGCTTGCCTGGAGGACAAATCGTGCACATGCGTTCTTTCCCCACCCTCCTCGTGCCCTTGCGCTTCGTTCCTTATCTTAAGTATACACTATCGTTTACGTCAACGTCAATCTTGCCCTGATCGCCCACGTCCATCTCTCTTTCGTGTGGTAGTTCACAGCAAGGACCGTACATTTTTGAAACCCTCAATCGGCCCCAGGTGCTATAATTTTGCTAATCAAAAGGGATTCACTTTGCGTGTTTGCTGCACTCATCAGGTGCTCCTTTTCACGTTGTTGTCTTCAGATGAACGTTGCTCGTGCTGGCAAAAAACGCTCGCTCTGCAACACAAACTATAAAGGATGGAAGAGATCATGGCTGCACAGGAGAATGTAGCTCTGGCGAGGTCACTGCTTGACCTGATCAACAGTCGCCAGTCAGACCCGGCCTGGCTCGATAAGGGTGTGGCTGCTTTCGCGGCAGACTCCGAGGTCATCAATGTTCCTTCCGGTACAACGCTTCATGGTCCAGAGGGCTACAAGCGTTTAATGCTGTTTTTCGTAGAGGCCTTTCCTGATAGCAGGGCAGAGCTGAGCAATGCGTTTGCCACAGAGGATCGGGTAGCCCTTGAGGGTACCTGGCGGTGGACCACCACCGGTCCAGTGCATCTGCCCTCGGGAGATATTCCAGCCACGAGGCGCCCGGGCGAACTGCGGTTCTGCCAGATCATGCAGATCAGGAATGGGAAGATCGCCAGTCTCCACCACTACGACGATATGATGACCCTGCTGGAACAACTCGGTCTAGCTCCCGCAACGGGATAGGCTACCATCAAGCTTTTTCAATAGAGACCTCAAGCAAGATACTTCTATCTTGGCTGGCTCGGAAAGAGAACGGGCAGATCGCGTCCCAGACGCATCCATTGCCTCCATTGATAGCGCTGATGGAGACCGACACTCACCAGGAATGTAACGACTCCCGCACTTGTAGTAATCCACAAGGGCAAGGCGAATGCAGCGAGCAGCAGGCCCACAAAGCTGCCTGCCAACACACTATTGATCACGGCAATCATGCCAGCCATCGATAAAAAGACCTGCCACCAGGAGGTCTGCATAGCTTCCTGGCCCAAGGTCCCTTCCTGATCATCATACGTTGAGAGGATAAAGTAGGGCTGCATCTGCGGGGCATACTCCAGATAGAGGTGGCGAATGCGGTTGATCCCGCGAGCATACACGTTATCTGCCGAGCCTGCTTGCAGGACGCGCTCAAAGGTGATCAGTCCCATAAAAAAGAGAGTGGGAATGACGATCAGACTAAACACGAAAAAGGCCGTTCCCAAGTGAGCAATTTGCCCCACAAAGGTGAGCGCAATTAATCCGCTGGAGACGGCTCCAACAAAGAGACTGGAGCGGCCATTGGATTCTGAAATCGTCATGGATCGCCCAGACTGCAAGTTATAGTGTTCGGTCGTCATGATCGAGACGAGTTGTGAGGAAAGCTCCAAGGGGAGGTGTTCGTTGTTCTGTGGGTCCATCAGTATCTGCTCCTTTCGAGGTACGCGTTCTTGCCTTTCATTCAGAAAGAGGGATCATCATGCTTCTCGTTAAGAGGTGCTCCAACTGCTCCAACGAGCTTTGGGCCGTTCCTCTCATTCTACCTCACAAAAATAAAGCTCTGTTTCCTCATTGGTTATAAACATAGCCTATTATGGGTACAAGGAGCAGATGTGGGGAATACATTTCGGAACAGACATTATACAGGGATTAGCAGTCTTGAATCTCTCGGTAAATGTGGACTTGTACGCAGGCGGTCCTGATTTAGGCGCATGCTGACCATGCACTGCATCCCCTCTTTCTACTTGCACAAACGGTCTCTTGAACTTGGACTAATGGTCAGTCCTATTAACTTTTGACAAAGGAGGCTCATCTGTATGGGCTCCTCTCGACTTTTGCGACTATGGGGGCAATACTTCCGTATATGAAGCTTGCTCCTATAGTTCAAAAGGCCCTGAATGCAGTTGTGTTACACTTGATTTTGTATGATTGAGTGATCTAGCTTCTTCATCTACTCTACTCTAGGAGGTATCATAACTGTTACCTTGTCCTCGTAAACAGGAAGGAGTCCGCTATGTCAGAAGAGAACCACCCCTCGCAGTATCCCGAATGGCGGGACTATTTAGAAACAGCACCTTCGCTACCATATGTTGATACCCCTTCGCAGCCATCCTATGCCTCCCCGCCACCGCAGCCCGCACAGCAACCAGCCATTCGCACAAAGATTGATCAACTTGTGGCTATACATCGACTAGGGAAAGTGCGAAGAGAGTATAAAAACGAGGTTTCAACAAACCTGACCGCAGGGCTCTTTTCCTGTGTGCTGGGCGTGCTTTGCTTTCTTCCCCTCATTCTTCTCGCGGTTACTCAGGCGGGATATTTTAGCGGTGTGCGGTGGGCGTTCATTCTCGGTTTCGGTTTCATTAGCTATGGGATCAATCGCATTACCGTAGCAATAAACAACATTGGCGCAAACACGCTCTATCACAACCCACGGTGCTACCACTGTTCTCATGGAGTACTGTCCATCAAAGGGAAGCAGGTACAGGCTATCCGTTGGGATCAGATTAGGTGCGTGCAGAAAATCTTCCCTACAGACACTTCCGCCATTCCCCAGCAGTATATGCTCTACCGATCAGGCGACGAAGAGCCGCTGGTGCTCGACAAGGTATTTACCGGGTTCGGGTTCCTTGGCAAACAGATCGAGCGAGAAGTGGCCCGGCATCTTCTCCCTGAGACCCTTGCAGCCTATAAAGCTGGTCAGACGCTCAACTTTGGTGCAGTCAATGTGACCCCTCAAGGGCTCAGCCTGGAAGAGACGCGGAGGGACCTTCCCTGGGAAAAACTCGGAGCTATTGATGAGTACAGGGGATACCTCATCATTAAAGAGAGGGGAACGTTGTCAACATGGAAGAAAATTGAAGTATCGACAATGCTCAACCTCTACGTCCTCCTTCTACTCACAAAGCAGATCAGGTACGACAACCGCATCAGAGGAAACGGACAGAGATCCTTGAGCTATCAACCACCGGCGAACGATCGCTTACAACGGTCCGAATGGCAGGAGTATGAATAGGACAGCACCGCCCTGACTCGACTCCGGCGGGCCTGTGGAAAGCCTTTCTTCTTACTGCCCCCACGCGTAGATCAGGACAAGGTTGACCACGAAGACCAACCCGAACACTACACCCAGTACGCGCTGACCGGCGGTGAAAAGGGCCACAGCGGCTGAGCCGAAGAAGACCACCCGCAGCATCAAGAGCCAGGAACCTTGCAGCCGCCGCGCTGAATTCGGTGCTCCGAATAAGGCCCATACCACTACTGCCACTGCTGGAGCGCCGATGCCGAGTCCGATCCTGGCAATTGTTCCCTGCCCAGTCTGGAACCCCCAATATCCCAGCGCAGCCAGCACGCCCAGCTCCAGGAAAAAGGCCAGCGCCGCGTTCGCGTTTTTAAGCGCCGCGAGAACCATATCTAAAAATCCTTTCTTCAATACCTGTCTTTCCTGCACAATGATTCGTGCTCATGCAGTACCGGAACCTACTGCTCTGTTGCACCATACTTCTGCCCGCTAGTCACAGTTGGCCGATCCACACCGGCGACAAACACATTGATGAGCCAGTGGAAACTTGCGTCCAGGTCTACCGGCATCTTGAAGCCGCCCGCCATTTCTAGTGAGATAAAGCCATGCACAATGCTGCGCAGGCTGCGAATGGCGTGTATAGCCTCTTCCTCGCTGAGACTGTACGGCGCGAGCACGGCCCGGCCAACATCCACAAGCTGTTGCGCGACGCCTGCAAGCACCTGATCACCAGGATCAGGTGCTTGCAGCGTGAGGGCATAGCGTCCGGGTGTTTCCCTGGCGTAAGCCCGGTAGGCATTGGCGAGCGCGAAAATGGCCTCTGCGCGTGATTTGCCAATGGTCGCACGAAGGAGGCGATCAAGCAACTCGCGTGAACAGAAAAGCGCCAGGTCGTGTTTGAGCCCGGGCAGTCCCGCGACGTGATTGTACAAGGAGGGCGTGCGTACGCCTAAACGCTCGGCAAGGCGGCCCAGCGAGAGTTGTTCGATGCCCTCCTCGTCTACCAGCTTTGCCGCGGCCCCCACCACGGTTGCGTGATCCAGCCCCACCCTATGCGACACGCGGCCGTTTCCTTTCCTCTTTCGCCAGGGACTCTTCCATGACGCGAATGGCATGCTCCATCGCTGCCTGCGGATGGCTGAGCATGCGGCCATGTCCTACGGCCAGCAGCGACGGCTGGAGCGCCAGCAGCTTGCGCGCACTCTCCTGGGCTAACCCTTTATGCCAGGTAGCCAGCGCCGGCAGCGGGAAGAGTAATTCGAACGTCCCCGAAACGGCCACGCCGCCCTGCGTCTGGAAGGCATCGCCGGCGATCACCGTGCGATCTCGGGTATCGAGAAAAGCGACATGGCCCGGGGTGTGTCCTGGTGTGGCAATCACTTCGAGGGAACCAATGCGGTCTCCTTCGTGCAGCAGGAGCGCCGGCTTCGTTGTGCAAACGGGATAGCCGCCGCGCAGGGGCACCTGTGGCTCGGAGGGGTCCAGGCTTTTATCGCCGGTCAGAAAACGCGCGTCTCGATCGCTGATCGCAACCTGGGCATGTGGCAGCGCAGCATGCAGCGCGTCCAGTGAGCCAACATGATCGACGTGGGCGTGGGTCAGCAGGATGCGTACAATCGGGAGACCCAACTTGTTCGCCTCCCGCATGATCGCCTGTGCCTGGCCGCTCATGTTGGTATCGATCAACGTAAAGCCATCGTCCTCGCGCAGCAGGTAGCAGTTGAAGGCAACTAATTGAGTCAATTGGAAAAGATTGTTGCTGGAAGCTCTAACTTTCATAGCTTGATGTATCCTCTCTACTGTTTAATTCGTCTTGTTACTAACATGGCTAGCTAAAAAACTAATCATATAAGTATTATAACTAATATCATTAGTTTGTCAAGAGGGGAAGGTCTGAAATCCGCTCTTTTGTTTCCCTGCTACGGTTTTTGCGCGGCGAGATGCGCTTCTTGTGCCTCGTACTGTTGGTGAATGTCAAGGGCCCACCTGGGAGGGCGTATCCGCGTTGCTTTTCCTGGCTTCCCATGCTATAGTAGAGATATAGCCGTCGGAATGGGCGCTAGGCCGCTTGAGGGTTGAAAATATATTAAGATTCAATCAACCCCAAAAAACTGGCTTAGTATCCGGCGGCTCGAAAGGAGTAGAGCGATGCAACAGGCGATGTATCCGGTTCAGTTCTCGGTCGACTACCCGGATCGACCGCTCGACCGGCTGACTACGATCTTCCGCCTCTTCATGGTCATCCCCATCGCCATCGTACTGGGGGCCGTGGCCGGGGGGACCTGGCAGTGGTCATCGGGCAGCACGACCGCGGCGGTCGCGTCCGGTGCTGGTGGCCTGCTGTTCTTCGGTCCCCTGCTGATGATCGTGTTCCGCCAGAAGTACCCGCGCTGGTGGTTCGACTGGAACCTGGAACTGCAGCGGTTCAGCACCCGGGTGAGCGTCTACCTGGCCCTGATGGATGATCGGTACCCGTCTACCACCGATCACCAGTCCGTGCACCTCGACTACACCTACCCCGACGCGGAGCGCGAGCTCAACCAGTGGCTGCCTCTGGTGAAGTGGTTCCTGGCCATCCCGCACTACGTGGTGCTGTTCTTCCTGAACATCGCGATGGTCGTGGTGGTGATTATCGCCTGGTTCGCCATCCTGTTCACCGAGCACTACCCGAGGGGGATGTTCGATTTCGTGGAGGGCGTCATCCGCTGGAACAACCGGGTCCTTGCGTACGCGTTCGTCCTGGTCACCGACCAGTACCCGCCGTTTCGGCTGAGCCCGTGAGGTATACGTACTCTTTGTGGACGGTAGTGGAGCCATCGGGCTGCTACCGTCGAGTTGTCAGTTATTTTTTATGAACAGTTCCATCTGTTGAGGCCACCACTCTTGTCGTGCTGTTCCGCACGCCTCTGGGTGCCGGAATCGCCTGACGCCCTATTGTTGTCGCCTGCGACATCAAAGAGCCTCCTTGATTCGATGAGACCATACAACACGCACCTCACACCTGCCTCACGTGGGTCAGTTCTGGTATCCCACTCTCATCACAATCCGTTCAGGAAACAAGCCATTGAATGCAGTTTCTCTAAGGGGCCAGGCGCCCATTAGACTTGATTTCCTCCTCGGGAACAACTATGCTTACTAATGCTCTATCAACGTTCAATTGACAGGTGAAATGTAGTGACACTCCTTGCGGGTGTCAGGCCCACCGCATCAAATGAACATTGACAATCCACTTACCATGCTGCATACATTTAGAGAGAAACAAGGAGTGTTTCATGGCTAGATCAGCAAATGAACATATCATCAACTGGCAACAGGTTGGAGAAGAGACTGTCACACGTGTACGCGATCTGCTCCGCCTCGATACGCGCAACCCGCCTGGCAACGAGATACGTGCAGCCGAGTACCTGCGCGCCCTCTTCGAGGCCGAGGGTATCTCCGGCGAAATCGTGGGACCGGGCAAGGATCGCGGCACCTTCATCGCCAGGCTCGCGGGAGATGGATCGGCTCCTCCACTCTTGTTGATGTCTCACACCGATGTCGTGGCAGTCGAACCGGAGAAGTGGACACACGACCCATTCTCCGGTGATATCGCTGATGGCTTTATTTACGGTCGTGGGGCGCTGGATATGAAGCAGACGGTCACTATGGAGGCAATGACCATGCTGCTCCTCAAGCGAACCGGTGTACAACTCAAGCGCGACGTCATCTATATGGCCGCCGCCGATGAGGAGTGTGGTGGACATGAGGGCGCGGGCTGGGTTGTTGAGCATTGCCCGGAGCTGATTCAAGCCGAATACGCGCTCAATGAAGGCGGAGGAAGTGGTTTCAAGATCAATGGCCGTCGCTATTACCCCGTGCAGACGGCAGAGAAAGGCACCGTCCGCCTCCGTATTCGCACATATGGGAGGCCCGGACATGGCTCGGTACCTCATAATGAGAACGCCATTCTCAAACTTGCGGCAATCCTGACCAGGTTCTCTCCTGATCTCCTGCCAGTGCATTTCACCGGGACCTTGCGTGGATATATCGCCGGTATCGCCGCTACGCAACCTGCTGACGTTGCCCAGGCCCTGCATGCAGCGCTTGCCGACGAGACAACCGCCGACGAGGCAGTCGATCGTCTGCCTCTCGAAGAGCAGCTCAAGCAGCGTATGCACGCCATGCTGCGTAACACGGTGACCCCAACGGTCCTCAAGGCCGGCTCGCAGATCAATGTGATCCCTTCAGAGGCCGAGGCACTCATAGACGGACGTAACCTACCCGGGTGGACACCCGCTATGTTTCTGGAAGAATTACGTTCCGTGCTTGGTAACGAGGTGGAGATCACGTTGCTTGACCCTTCGACGCCGCTGGAGGCCGACCTGCAATCGCCACTTTTCAACACGATCAAAGACGTACTGAAAGAGCGTGATCCAGAGGCGACAGCCGTCCCATTCTTGCTAACAGGTGGAACCGATGCGAAGCACGTCACGAAACTGGGCACCAAGGTCTACGGCTTCGCCCCTGGCCTCTATGCCGGAGAGGGAGAATCAAGGCGTGTACATAGTCACGATGAGCGTGTCAGTGTTCGTTCGCTTCACTGGGGAGTACGCGTGCTCTACGAGGTGGTAGAACGTTTCGCCAGTAACGTATAGCGTATTCACGCACATTGACAAACTACTCCGGCCATCCATAGGGGCCTCAGCGCAGCGCAGCATCTCATCGAGTTTGCAACGGAAACGCGGTCGCATTTTTCGCGAATCAACACGAGAAGGAAAGCACGCTCGCGCCGTATATACCAAGAGAGATATCTTTGTCTGGCGAAAGGAATGAGCAATGCCTATCCCAGTGCACTCTTTGGAGTTCTGACTCATAGCTCGCTAATCCTGAGACTTTTCTTCACCGAAGCATATGACTCCTTGCTTTGGTGTTGACCGCTTGCACCAGCATGGAACGGAGGAGAAACAAGCATGACTGCATCGGATACTCGAGGGGAACGCACCACCTCCGCCCTGGATATGGAAAGCACTGCAGAAAGGGCATATCGCACGTCTCGGACGTTCCGAAGCGTGTGCTCTTTCGTTGGTGGGATGATTCTGGGCTTCCTGCCCCTTTTTCTGTTCTTGCTCAATCATCTGACGATTGCTCCTCCCCTCTTTCCGTTCACCCCCAGCCTCACTTTCTGTTATCCCCACACAAATCTGCCCGAGGCGAAGATAGGTATGCTCGATACGGCAGCGTTTATTCTCTACCCCATCGAGGTTTGTCTTGGTGTCCCAGCCATTGTAGTGATAGGGAGGGCTTTTCATTGGAGAAGAAGCACGATAGCCCTCTGTGCATCTGGACTGCTGCTCGCAGTGGTGCTTGAGCTTTTCTTCTATTTCGCCTTCTTGTTTCCCCTCGCCTGGCGCCAGTGCTTTCATTTAGTTGGAGGACGGTGATGTTTTCAGTGGCATTTTTCGACATTGACATTCTGATCCGCGGCGCGAAAGTCGTCGATGGTACCGGCAATCCCTGGTTCTACGGGGATATCGCCATCCGTGGTGAGCGCATCCTCGAGGTTGCACCGCCCGGGCGCATTCCGGCGGAGGCGGCGCGTGAGGTAGTAGACGCCGCAGGCCTGGTGGTCTGCCCCGGCTTCATCGACATCCTCAGCCACTCACACATCCCGCTGATGCAAGACCCGCGCGACCTCTCCAAGATCACGCAAGGGGTCACGACCGAAATCATGGGCGAGGGATGGACCCCGGCACCGGCAGGTGGGCGTATCAAAGACATCTTCCTTGACCTGCCGCAGAAGCAACGAGCGCTCATCGGCGACTGGCCCGAGCGCGCGAAAGGCTGGACGCGCTTTCGCGACTGGCTGGAGGCTATGGTCGAACGCGGCGTCTCGCCCAATATCGGCTCGTTTCTGGGCGGTGGGACGCTGCGGGAATATGCGAAAGGACTCGAGATGGGCGCGCCCACACCAGGCGAGCTCGAAACGATGCGGCGCGTACTGGCCTCGGCGATGGAGGACGGAGCGCTTGGCGTCGCCTACGCCCTCATCTACCCGCCCGATTCGTATACCTCCACGCAGGAACTGGTCGAGGTTGCAAAAGTGGCAGGCCAGTACGGGGGCATCTATGTCACCCATATGCGCTCGGAAGGAGAGCACCTGCTGGAGGCGATTGACGAGGCGGTGGAGATTGGCCGGCGAGCGCAACTACCCGTCGAGATCTATCATCTGAAGGCGTCGGGCAAGCAGAACTGGCACAAGATGCCCGGGGCTATCGCGCGTATTCAGGCCGCGCGCGACGCGGGCGTGGACGTGACCGCCGACATGTATCCCTACGCGGCCTCCGGCACCGGGCTGGACTCCGTCTTACCGCCGTGGATCGCCGAGGGCGGCACGTATTTCGAGATGCTGGCTGACCCGCCCGTGCAAGAGCGCATCCGCGCCGAGGTGCTCGCACCATCGGGCGCGTGGGAGGCGCTGGCGCACGATATTGGACCGGAGGGCGTGATGCCCGTCGGCTTCGAGCAGCCCGCGAACTGG
>Ga0207646_10003101_pt1 | contig 19104 bp, 18 predicted proteins | sample KBSK5502metaG_FD_184343 | JGI IMG/M metagenome (GOLD analysis project Ga0207646, IMG submission 184343) | Corn, switchgrass and miscanthus rhizosphere microbial communities from Kellogg Biological Station, Michigan, USA - KBS K5-50-2 metaG... | ecosystem: Host-associated > Plants > Roots >...
GGCGCCGGGCGATCACGGCTGCCGGAAGCGCCGGCTGCGCTCCACGTGCTGGGAGTAGGCGAGGAGCTCGGCGTCGAGCCGCCGCTTGCTCCACCCCGCCAGCTCGGCCATGCGCGCCGCGATGGGCTCCGCGCAGTCGAGCCCCTGGCAGCGGCTCTGGCCGATGCCGGTGCGGCGCAGCAGCACGTCCTGCAGCGACACCGCCAGCTCCTCGCGAGCCGCGTGGTGGAGCTGCGCGACGATCTCGGGATTGCGCGGGCATAGGCGCTCGAAGCCGTCGGGCAGCTTGCGCCCCAGCTCGAGCACCCGCGGATAGGCGCGGCCGTAGGTCTCCACCAACGTGCGGAGCGTACCACGCGAGAGCCCGGTGGCTGTCATTTCCTCGGAGACGTCCATCCACGCGCGCGCCTCGATCTTGCCGGCCGCCTCGTCCGTCCCGTCCAGCATGGCGCGCGCGGTGGCCGAGGGCTCGCTCCGGCCGAGCAGGCGCATCACGCGGTTGCCCACGTCCTCGGCCAGGCTGCGGAAGCAGGTCAGCTTCGTGCCGGTCACCGACAGGAAGCGGCCGTCGGGGCCCTCCGGGATCACCTTGTGCTCGCGCGAGACCTTCGTCGCGGAGCGGCCGGGCTCGAAGGAGAGCGGCCGCACCCCCGCGTAGGTGTAGACGACGTTCTCGAAGGCCACCCGCTTGTCGGGCAGCACCTTGGCCACCTCGTCGAGCAGGTAGGTCACCTCCTCGCGCGTGGCCCACAGCCGGTCGGGATCGCCCTCGAAGTCGGTGTCGGTCGTGCCCACCAGCGAGAACTCGCGCCACGGGATGACGAAGATCATCCGCTCGTCGTGGGTGGACAGGTAGACCGCGCGGTCGGTCATGCGCGGCAGCAGGCAGTGGATGCCCTTGGTGGTGCGGAGCAGCCGCGGGGTGCGGTCGGCCACCCCGGCCATCGCGCGCATGCGGTCCACCCACGGGCCCGCGCAGTTGACGATGGCGCGCGCGCGCACCGCCTGCACCTGGCCGCTCAGGAGATCGCGCACCTGGACGCCGTCGAGCCCGCGCGAGCCCGGGATGAACTCTTCGACCTCACAGTAGTTGAAGGCCCGCGCCCCGTGGCGCGCGGCCGAGAGCACGTTTTCGAGACAGAGGCGCTCCGGGTAGAGCAGCAGGTCGTCGAAGTAGTACCCGGCCCCGCGCAGGTCCTCGGCCCGCACGCTCGGCTCCATGGTCAGCGCGTCGAGCGGCGGGAGCACCCGGTAGCGCTCGGTGGACTTGCCGGGCGTGAGCAGATCGTAGAGCCACATGCCGAGGCGCACCTTGATGAGCCCGCGCGCGGCGCCGCGATACACCGGCACCAGGAAGGGCATGGGGCGCACCAGGTGCGGGGCGAGCCGCTCGAGGGTCTTCTTCTCGCGCAGCGACTCGCGGACGAGCTTGAAATCGCCCAGCTCGAGGTAGCGCAGGCCGCCGTGGATCAGCTTGGAGGACTTCGACGAGGTGCCGGAGGCGAAGTCGCCCTTCTCGAAGAGGGCCACCGAGGCCCCGCGAAGGGCCAGGTCGCGCGCCACGCCCGCTCCCGCCATGCCGCCGCCGATCACCACGGCGTCCAGCGGGGCGCCGGCCAGCGCGGCGAGTCGATTCGCGGGCACGATCACTCGATCACTCCACCAGGTCCCCGATCGATCGTACCACGTGGTCCGGAGCCACCGCGGCGATTCGAGGATCGTCGGCACGCGTGACGCCGCTCAGGACGAGCACCGTGCCGAGCCCGAGGCGCCGGCCCATCACCATGTCGGTCTCGATGCGGTCGCCCACGATCGCGGCCGCATCGGCCGGGACGCCGAGGGCGGCGAGCGCGACTTCCAGAATAATCGGAGATGGTTTCCCGACGATGATCTCCACCTTCTTATCGGTCACCGCCTCCACCGCCGCGATCATGCCCGCGCAGTCCGGGATCTCCCCGCCCTCCACCGGGCAGGTGCGGTCGGGGTTGGTCGCGATGAGCCGCGCGCCCCGTTTGACGGCCTGCAGGGCAATATTGAGCTTGGCGTAGTCGAAGGTGCGGTCGAAGGCGATCACCACCCAGCGCACCCGTTCGTCGTGCCGCACCTCGAAGCCGTGCGCGCGCATCTCCTCCAGCATGGGCGGCTCGCCGATCACGAACACCGGCGCGCCCGGGTCGCGATCCCGCAGGTAGCGCGCGAGCACCAGCGAGGAGTTGATCACGTCGTCCGGCGAGGCGGGCACGCCCAGGCGCGTGAGCTTGGCCGCGTACTCCGTGCGGGTCTGGACCGGTTTGTTGGAGAGGAAGACCACGCGTCGGCCCGCGGCGCGCAGCGCGGCGATGGCGGTGTCGGCGCCGGGGATCAGGCGCTCGCCGAGGTAGACGGTCCCGTCGAGGTCGAAGAGCCAGCCGCGGTAGGGAAAACGAGGCCGCAACTACCGGAGGAGCGGGACGACGGCGGCCTGGGCCAGGTCGAAGAGCGGGCCGGGGGCCACGCCGAGCTGCACCACGCCCCAGAGCGCTACCACCAGGGCGAGCGCACCGGAGAGCGACGGCGCCAGCACGGTGGGCGCGCCCTCCGGCTCCCGCATGTACATGTAGACGATGAGGCGGAGGTAGTAGTAGGCCGCGGCGGCGGAGTTCAGCACGCCGATCACCGCGAGCCACACGTAGCCCGACTTCACCGCCGCGCCGAAGAGGTAGAACTTGCCCACGAAGCCCGCGGTGGGTGGGATGCCGATCAGGGAGAGCAGGAAGATCGAGAGCGCCAGCGCCACCAGCGGGTGCCGCGTCGCCAGCCCGCCGAAGTCCTCGAGCCGCACCGCCTCGTGTCCCGCCCGCTCCAGCACCAGGATGGCGCCGAAGGCGCCCGCGGTGGTGAAGGTGTACACGAGGAGATAGAAGAGCACGCTGCCGTTGCCGAGCGCGCCCCCCGCCACCACGCCCACCAGCATGTAGCCCACGTGCGCGATAGAGGAATAGGCGAGCATGCGCTTGAGGTTGAGCTGGGCGAGGGCGACCACGTTGCCCACCGTCATGGTGAGCACGGCCAGCACCCACAGGAGCATGGGCCAGTCGACCGGCGCGCCCCGCATCGCGGTCAGCAGCACGCGCAGCAGGGCCGCGAAGGCGGCCGCCTTGGAGCCGGTGGCGATGAAAGCGGTCACCGAGGTCGGCGCGCCCTCGTAGACGTCGGGCGCCCACATGTGGAAGGGCACCGAGGAGATCTTGAACCCGAAGCCCACCAGCAGCAGGCCGAGCCCGATGACGAGCATCGGGTCGCGCCCGGCGCCCGCGGTCACCGCGTTGGCGATGCGGTCGAGGTTGGTGGTGCCGGTGGCCCCGAAGATCAGCGCGATGCCGTAGAGGAAGAAGCCCGAGGCGAAGGCGCCGATGAGGAAGTACTTCATCGAGGCCTCGCCCGCCTCGAGCCGCGCCCGGAAGAAGCCGGCGAGCACGTAGAGCGAGATGGACATCGTCTCGAGCCCGAGGAAGATGATGATCAGGTCTCCCGCGGAGGCCATCAGCATCATGCCCAGGGAGGAGAGCAGCACCAGGATGTAGAACTCGCCCGACTCGACGCCCTCCCGCCGCATGTAGTCCATCGACAGGAGCAGCACGAGCCCGGTCGCGTAGCCGATGATGATGTTGAAGAAGAGGGCGTAGGCGTCCATCACCACCATGCCGCGGAAGGCGCGCAGCTCGGCGCCGCCGGTGGCGAAGGTCATCCAGTAGGTCATGATCAGCGCCGCCACCACCCCCAGCGCGCTGATGAAGCCCAGGTGATCCTTGCGCTCGCGCGGCGGCACCAGGTCGAGCACCAGCACCAGCCCCGCCGTCACGGCCAGCACCAGCATCGGCAGGATGGGCCGCAGGTCGACCGCGGGCAGAACCAGCGCCGGGTTCATGGCCTCACCGCGGGATCAGCATGGCGGAGGTCGCCTGCGCCTTGCTCTGCACCTGGGTGATGAGGGCCTGCACGCTCGGCTCGGTCATCGCGGTGAAGGTGGTCGGGTACACCCCGATCCACACGATGAAGAGGAGCACCGGCAGGAGCACCGCCCACTCGCGCGGGGTCAGGTCGACCAGGCGCCGGTTCGCCTCCGAGGTGACCTCGCCGAAGCACACGCGCTGGTACATCCAGAGCAGGTACACCGCCGCGAAGATGATGCCGGAGGTGGCGAGCACCGCGGCGAGCCGGTCCACCTGGAAGGCGCCGAGCAGGATGAGGAACTCCCCGACGAAGCCGTTGAGCCCGGGCAGCCCGATCGAGGAGAGACACACGATCAGGAACAGCCCGCTGAAGGCGGGGATCACCGTCCAGAGCCCGCCGAAGTCGGTGATGAGCCGGGTGTGGCGCCGCTCGTAGATCATGCCCACCATGAGGAAGAGCGCGCCCGTGCTCAGGCCGTGGTTCACCATCTGGATGATGCCGCCCACCAGACCCTGCGGGGTCAGCGTGAAGAGCCCCAGCACCACGAAGCCCAGGTGGCTCACGCTGGAGTAGGCCACCAGCTTCTTGATGTCGGGCTGCACGGTGGAGACCCACGCTCCGTAGATGATGCCGATCACGGAGAGCGCGAAGATCCACGGGGCGAAGTGGAGACTCGCCTGCGGGAAGAGCGGCAGGCAGAAGCGCAGGAAGCCGTAGGTGCCCATCTTCAGGAGCACGCCGGCCAGGATCACGCTGCCCGCGGTCGGCGCCTCCACGTGGGCGTCGGGCAGCCAGGTGTGGAACGGGAACATCGGCACCTTGATGGCGAAGGCGAGCGCGAAGGTCAGGAAGAGCAGGTCCTGGGTGCGACCCCCGGGCAGGACGAAGCGCGCCAGCACGGGCAGGTCGAAGGTGTAGGTGTTGGTGGCCGCGCCGTGCAGGAAGTAGAGCACCAGGATGGCCACCAGCATCAGCAGCGAGCCCGTGAGCGTATAGAGGATGAACTTGATGGCGGCGTAGATCCGGTTGGGCCCGCCCCAGACCCCGATGATGAGGTACATCGGGATCAGCATGGCCTCCCAGAAGACGTAGAAGAGGAAGAGGTCGAGAGCCACGAAGACCCCGAGCATCCCCGTCTCGAGGAGGAGCATGGTGATGGCGAACTCCTTCCAGCGCGCCTCCACCGACGTCCACGAGGACAGGAGCACCAGCGGCATCAGGAAGGTGGTCAGCAGCACCAGCAGCACGCTGATGCCGTCGACGCCCAGGTGATAGGTCACGCCGAGCGAGGGGATCCACGCCCGCTGCTCCACGAACTGGTAGTCCGCCACCGTCGGGTTGAAGCTGAAATAGACCGGCAGCGAGACCACGAAGGTCACCACGGTGGTGACGAGCGCCGCCAGCTTGGTAGTCCCCTCCTGGCGCCGCGGCAGCAGCAGCAGCACCACCGCGCCAACCGTCGGCAGGAAGGTGACGAGCGTGAGGAGGTACGCCATGCGCGACTAGCGGCGCGCCAGCAGGTAGGCGACCACGGCCACCGCGCCCAGCACCACCGCAAGCGCGTAGTTCATGACGAAGCCGGTCTGCACCCGGCGCAGGCCGCGCGCCCAGCCCGCCACCAGGGTCGCCACCCCGTTGACGACGGCGTCGATGACGCGGGGATCGAAGACACGCGCGAGCCAGAGCGACAGATGGTAGATCGGCTTCACGAACAGGACGTCGTAGATCTCGTCCACGTAGTACTTCTCGAGCAGTAGCTTGTGCAGCGGGTTGCGCGCCACCCCGATGGACGCGGCCCGCACCGGCATGCGCCCGTAGACGAACCACGCCAGCGCCACGCCCGCGATGGCCACGAGGGCGGAGAGCACCAGCAGCGTGAAGGCCACGCCCGCGCTGTGCTCGGCCTCCCCGAGCGGCAGTACCGGGGAGAGGAAGCGGGTGAAGGCGGTGCCGTGGGAGGACGGGATGCCGACGGCCAGGCCCGCCACCACCGTGAGCGCGGCCAGTATGACGAGCGGGATCGTCATCACCGACGGCGACTCGTGGATGTGGTGCGCCACCTCCTTGGGCATGCGCGGCCCGCCGAAGAAGGCGAGGAAGACGAGGCGGAAGGTGTAGAAGGCGGTCATGAACACCCCCACCACCAGGAGGGCCCACAGCACGTAGTGGTGCTCGTGGAAGGCGGAGGCGAGGATCTCGTCCTTCGAGAAGAAGCCGGCCAGCGGCGGGATGCCGGCGAGACCGAAGGCGCCGATCAGGAACGTCACGGTGGTGGTCATCATGCGCGGGGCGAGGCCGCCCATCTTGCGCAGGTCCTGCTCGCCGGAGAGACCGTGGATGACGCTGCCCGCGCCCAGGAAGAGCAGCGCCTTGAAGAAGGCGTGGGTCACCAGGTGGAAGATGCCCGCCGCGTAGGCGCCCACCCCGACGCCCACGAACATGTAGCCGAGCTGGCTGATGGTGGAGTACGCGAGCACGCGCTTGATGTCGGTCTGCACGAGCCCGATGGTGGCCGCGAACACCGCGGTGAGGCCGCCCACCCAGGCCACGATCTCGAGGGAGAGCGGCGCCATCTCGAAGAGCTTGTGGCAGCGCGCCACCATGTACACGCCCGCCGTCACCATGGTGGCGGCGTGGATGAGCGCGGAGACCGGCGTGGGGCCCTCCATCGCGTCGGGCAGCCAGGTGAAGAGCGGCAGCTGCGCCGACTTGCCGCACGCCCCCATGAAGAGCAGCAGCGCGATGGCGAGGTAGGTGTTCACGCTCACGCTCGCGTCGGCCTTGGCGAACACTTCACCGTAGTTCAGTGTGCCGAAGGTCACCCAGATCAGCATGACGCCGAGGCCGAAGCCGAAGTCGCCCACCCGGTTGACGATGAACGCCTTCTTGCCCGCGTCGGTCGCCGACTTCCGCTCGTACCAGAAGCCGATCAGGAGGTAGGAGCAGAGACCCACCGCCTCCCAGAAGACGTAGAGCACGAGGAAGTTGCCGGCCAGCACCAGCATCACCATCGAGAACACGAACAGGTTCAGGTAGGTGAAGTAGCGCGCGTAGCCGTGGTCGTCGTGCATGTAGCCCGCGGAGTAGACGTGAATGAGGAAGCCCACCCCCGTGACCACGAGCAGCATCACCGCGCTGAGCTGGTCCACCTGCGCGGTGACCGCGGTCTTGAAGGGGCCCGCGATCACCCAGGGGAAGAGGTCACCGACCCACGTCTGGCCGCCCCAGACCCGCGCGAAGACCAGGCACGACGTCACGAAGGAGGCGAAGAGCGCCGGCACCGCGATCCAGTGCGCCTTGTGGCCGATGAAGCGACCGAAGAGCGCGTTGACCAGCGTGCCGACCAGCGGGAACAGCGGAACCAGCCAGACGAGTCGTGACATGAGTGTGCGTTCGGGTGCAAACCCGCAACACTCTAAGCGGAACCGGGTGGGGGTGTCAAGGATCGGACCGCCCGCCGCCGTCGCGCAGCCGCGGCTCGACGAAGCGAAAATACATCAGCGGAATCAGGTAGAACAACAGCAGGTGCCCGGAGAGCAGCCGCACGCTGCCCACGCCCTCCTCGCCCACGAAAAGCGACAGCCCGAGGTTCATGATCACGTAGGCGATCACGGCCAGCCCGGCGTGCCGCGGCCCCGGCGGCACCAGGCCGACCAGCCGCCGCCACTCCACCACCCGTACCGTGCCCTGCCCGCGGGCGGGGGCGCCCACCTCGCGGAGCCGCACGATCATGACCGCCAGCAACGCGAAGGCGCCCGCGAAGAGCGCCAGCGCGATCGCGGCGGCGGAGGCGGGCGGGAGCGACGTGAAGGTCGCGAGATGGAGCGCGGCGCTGGCCGCGAAGCCTCCGGTCGCGGCCACGCGGAAGATTTTTCCCCAGTCCGCGCGGGTGGCCACGGGCGAGATTCTACGCGCAAATTCTAGGCGCGAACGGAACCGGCTGCTAACATGGCGACGTGGCTCGGTCGCGCGTTCGCGTTTGGCTGATCATCTTCTTCGTTCCGATCCTCCTGGTGCTCGCCGGGATCGGGTATCTCGCGTGGCGGCAGAGCGTGCCCGCGGTGCGCGTCGAATTTTCACCCTTCTTCGTTCCGATCCTCCTGGTGCTCGCCGGGATCGGGTATCTCGCGTGGCGGCAGAGCGTGCCCGCGGTGCGCGTCGAATTTTCACCGGTGCCCAAGTTCATCGGCGTGCGCACGCCGATCACGCTGGACCTGCACGCCTCACGCGGCGGTGTGCAGGCGGTGGACGTGCGACTCCTGCAGGGCGGCGCGCGGGTGAACGTCGCGCAGCAGACCTTCTCCGGCCCGGTCAGCAACGAGCAGCGCGTGCAGCTCATCGTGGCCGGCGGCACCCTCGGCTTGCGCGAGGGCGCGGCCACCCTCGAAGTGCGCGCGCGCGACGGCTTCTGGCGGCCCATCCGCGTGGACGATCGCACCATCGCGAGCCTGCCCGTCACCCTCGACTTCACGCCGCCCACCGTCGAGATCCTCGCCTCCACGCGCTATCTCTCGCGCGGCGGCGGCGGGCTCGTGGCCCTGCGCCAGAAGGGCGCCGCGCGCGTGGGCGTGAGCGTGGGCGATCTCTTCTTCCCCGCCTTCCCGGCCGGCCCGCCGGAGTCGGGGCTGCAGGCGGCGCTCTACGCCCTGCCCTGGAACCTGCCGCCCAACTCGCCGATCACGGTGTCGGCGCAGGACGAGGCGGGTAACGCGGTCTCGCGGGCGCTAGCGGTCGACATCCGCCCGCGCAAGTTCCCGATCGACACCGTCGAGATCAACGAGCAGTTCCTCGCGAGCAAGATGCCGGAGCTCCTGCCCGAGCGCGGCCAGATCCCGCCCGATCAGCTCCTCCAGGCCTTCCTGGTCGTGAATCGGGACAAGCGGAAGGAAGCGGAGGAGATGAAGAAGAAGCTCGCGCAGAAGACCAAGCCGGCGCCCCTCTTCGAGGGCGCGTTCGTGCAGCCGCGCAACACCAAGGTCTTCTCCAACTTCGCCGAGACGCGGACCTATCGCTACGAGGGCAAGGACGTCGACACGCAGGTGCACCTGGGCTACGACCTGGCCTCGCTGAAGAAGAGCGCGGTGCCCGCCGCCAACTCGGGCGTGGTCGTCTACGCGGCCCCGCTCACCATCTACGGCAACACGGTGGTGATCGACCACGGCTGGGGGCTGCAAACCCTCTACGCCCACCTCTCCACGATCGAGGTCAAGGAAGGCGACGAGGTGAAGAAGGGCCACGAGCTGGGCAAGAGCGGCTCCACCGGCCTCGCCCTCGGCGACCACCTCCACTTCGAGGTGCTGATCCACGGCATCTCGGTGACCCCGGTCGAATGGTGGGACGCCAAGTGGATCCGCGACCACATCGGCCGCCCGCTGCGCGAGGGCAACATCCGGCTGCTGCAATCCGACCAGCCCGCCGGCGAAGCCGAAGCGCCGCCGACCGCACCACCACCCAGGCGGCGCGCGCGCCGCTAGGTTGGGGCTCGGCGCTTCACCTGCCGGTGCGGGAACTGTCGTAATTCAAGACCTGACCCCAGAGCGCGCGCGGCGGGACGAAGTCGCCGATCACACCCATCAGCGCGCCGAGCAGCGCCGGGCGCCGCTGGAGGAAGCGCGCGGCGGCGTTGGCCAGCCGGCGATGCGCGATGACGAGCTGCAGCGCCCGCGTCACGCGCGCCTTGCCCGCGAACGCCTCGCGGCGCGCCCGCGCGTAGGGCGCCAGCGCGCGCACCGAGAGATCGCGGGACGAGAGCGCCGGGCGCGCCACCTCCGCCAGCAGCTCGGCGGAGCGCAGCGCGGTGTAGAGCCCCTCGCCCGTGAAGGGGTCGTAGAAGCCCGCCGCATCCCCGGCCAGCAGCACGCCGCCGATGCGCGGCTCGTCGACGTGATAGGCCAGCGGCCCCATCACCATCAGCGGCCCCTCCGCGCGCATCCCCTGGAGCCGCAGCGGTAGATGGCGCAGCTGCTTCAGCCGCGCGTCGAAGAACGTCTCGAGCCGCCCGCTGTACGGCTTGGCGTGCGCGAGCGGCACGACGAGGCTCACGTTCACGACGCCCGGCGCCACCGGGTTCAGGATGGAGTAGTCGGGCGGGTCCACGTAGACCTCGCCGCGATCGCCCACGCCCTCGATGCCGCTCACGTGCTGGATCAGCGCCAGCCGCTGCAGCCGGTGCGGCCGCACGAGCCCGAGCGAGTGCGCCACCACGGAGGCCCGCCCGTCGGCGGCCACGACGAGCCGGCTGCGGATCTGGCGCGGCGTGCCCTCGGCATCCTCGGCCTTCACGCCCACGACCGCGCCGCCGTCCACGATCAGCCCGGTCACGCGGTGCCGCTCGCGCACCTCCACCGGCAGGCTCCGCGCCCTCTCCAAGAGGATGCGGTCGAAGACCTCACGCCGGATGGCCAGGGCGTGATCGCGATAGCCGCGCCACCGCCCGCTGGTCGGATACGTGCCCTCGAGCACGGTACCGTCGGGCGCGGTGATGCGCATGCCGCTCAACGGCTGCGCCCCCGCCATGTCCACCGCCTTCAGCACGCCCAGGCGGTCGAGCACGCGCGCGGCCTCCGGCGAGAGGTACTCGCCGCAGATCTTCGGGCGCGGGAACGCGGCCTTGTCGAGCAGCGTGACCGTGAAGCCGCGCTCGGCCAGCAGGATGGCGGCGGCGCTGCCGGCCGGCCCGGCGCCCACCACGACCACGTCGGCCTGCACCGGGACGCCCATCACCCCTTGGCCCGCACCGCGCAGAAACGGAAATACGGCCAGTGATGCACCACGGCTGCGTCCATCAGCCCGGCCTTCTCGCAGAGCTCGGTCACCTCGCGCGGGGTGTACGAGCGCCGCACGGAGAGCGGCCCGTCGTGCCGCGAGATGGCGCCGCGGGTGATGAAGCGCGTGATCAGCCACACGACCCAGTGCGCGATGCGGCTCCGCACCAGGTCGTTGACCACGAAGCCCAGACGCGCCGCCCGGTCCATCTCGGCCAGGTAGCGCACGCCCGCGTCCGGCTCCAGGTGATGGAGCGTCATCGCGGAGATGGTGAGATCGACCGCCTCCGGCCGGATCGGCAGCGCGAGCGCATCGCCGCGGAGGAAGGTGATCTCGGGATAGTCGCGCACCAGCTCCGCCGCGATCTGCAGCGTGGCCGCGTCGCGGTCCAGCGCGAACAAGCGGATGCGCCTCCCCTCGCGCCGCGCCCAGCGCACCAGCGCGCGCGGGATGTCGCCCGCCCCGGTGCCCACGTCGAGCACGGTGATGAGCCGCTCGGCGGGCAGCGCGGCCAGCAGGCGCTTGACGTGGACCATCGTGACCATGCGGCCGCCGAACAGCGCGTTGACCCGCGAGATATCCGTCATGCAGCGCGCCATGTCCTTGAGCGGCACCGGCGGCCCGTCGATGATCTCGAGCACACCGGCGGCCCGCGCCAGCGGGGGCAGGAAGCGCATGCTACCAGCGCAACAGGGCGCCCTCGGCCGCGAAGCCCGGCCCGAGCGCGATCATGAGGCCCCAATCCCCCGGCACCGCCTCGTTCGCGCGCATCAATTGATCGAGCACGAAGACGACGGTGGCGGAAGACATGTTCCCGTACTTCTGCAGCACGTGGCGTGAGTGCGAGAGCCGGCTCTCGTCGAGCTCCATCAGCTTGCCCACCTGCTCGATCACCCGCCGGCCCGCCGAGTGGAGCACGAAGTGCGCGATGTCCTCCTTCTTGAGTCCGTGCGAGCTCAGCAGCGCGTCGGCCATCTCTTTCATCATCCCCGCCCCGATGCGCCGCACGTCCTTGGAGAGCACCACCCGCGGCCGCCCGCCCGGGTACTCGAAGCCCATCGCGCCCAGATGCTCGGAGCGGAACATCGTGCGATGCTCGACGATCTCCGGCCCCGCCGCGTCGGTGCTGAGCGCGATCGCCCCGGCCCCGTCGGCAAAGATGGCGTGCGCCACCGCGCTCTCGAGCCGGTCGTCGAGGAAGTAGGCCGCCGAGCAGATCTCCACCGCCACCATCACCGCGCGATGGTCGGGGAACGCGCGCAGATGGTTGGAGACCTGCTGCATCGCCACCATGGCGCTGGCACAGCCGGTGTCGCCCACGTGCACGCGCTGGATGGTGGGCCGGAGCCCGAGCTCGTTGATGATCTGCGCGTCGAGGCTCGGGCACACGCGCCCCGTGCAGGTCGTGGTGGCGAGGAAGTCCACGTCTGGGCGTTGCCAGCCCGCCTGCTCGATCGCCCGCGCCACCGCGGCCTTGCCCACCTCCACCGCTCCGCGCCGCCAGCGGTCGTTGAGCTGGTCCACGCTCTCGTCGGGCGTGAACGTCTCCGGGTCCATATAGAGGTGGCGGGTCTCGATCAGACTGTTGCTGAAGAAGCCCATACGACGCGGATCGTCATAGCCCGACATGCGGAGGACGGTGGCCTGGTCGTAGCGCCAGGGCGGGGTCGCGGTCGCGACGGCGGCGATCTTCGGCGCGGCCATGTTGGGCGCAGGCTACACCCCGCCCCTTGCCTTGTCCAGGCGACCGGGCGCAATATCGTCCCGCGCCGTCAAACCCTCGTGCTCAAGGAGCCGCGGATGCCGCTCTTCTCGTTCGAAGGCAAGTCCCCGCGCGTGCACCCGACCGCCTTCATCGCCGCCACCGCCAACCTGATCGGCGACGTCACCGTGGAGGAGAACGCCTCCGTCTGGTACAACACCGTCCTCCGCGCCGACTTCAACCCGATCGTGATCCGCAAGGGCGCCAACGTGCAGGACTGCGCGGTCATCCACGTGACCCCGGTCGGCGGCGTCGAGATCGGCCCCGGCGCCACCGTCGGCCACCTGTGCCTGGTCCACGCCGCCACCGTCGGCGAGGAAGCCCTGGTCGGCAATTCCTCCACGCTGCTCGACGGCGTCAAGATCGGCGCGCGCGCCATGGTGGCCGCCGGCTCCCTGGTCACGCCGGGCACCGAGATCCCCGAGGGCATGCTGGCCATGGGCGCCCCCTGCAAGGTGAAGGGCCCCCTCGCAGGCACCCCCGCCGAGCGCTGGGTGCAGATGAACCCGACCGGCTACCAGGCCCTGGCCCAGCGCCACCGCAAGGGAGTGCAGCCCGCGTGACCCCCGACCCGCCACGCCACATCCTGCTCACGGGGTTCGAGCCCTTCGACGGTGAGAGCGTCAACCCGTCGGGCGAGGTGGCGAAGCAGGTCGACGGCAAGATGATCGGCGACTGCGTGGTGCGTAGCGCGATCCTGCCGGTGCAGCACGAGGCGGCGCGCGCGGTGGTAGCGCCGCTGCTGGAGGCCCCGGGCCTGGTCGCGGTGGTGCACCTGGGCCTGGCGGGCGGGCGCGCGCGCATCTCGCTGGAGCGCGTGGCGGTCAACGTGATGGACTACTCGCGGCCGGACGCGCACGGGCAGGTGCTGCGCGACGTGGCGTGCGTGGAGGGCGGGCCGGCGGCTTACCTGAGCACGCTGCCGCTGCGGGAGATGCTGGCCGCGCTGACCGCGGAGGGAATCCCGGCGGCGATCTCGAACACGGCCGGCACGTACCTCTGCAACGACATCAGCTATACGACCCTCCACGCGCTGGCCCGGCGAGGCGCGACGATCCCGGCCGGGTTCATCCATCTGCCCTTCCTGCCCTCGATGGTGAGCGCACACAATCTCGAGGAGCCGAGCATGGATCTGCAGACCATGATCCGGGCCGTGGAGATCACGCTGCCTCGGACCATCGACGCCCGCTCCAACCCGTAGACCGCTGCGCGCCATCGTCACAGCTGAGCATGGGCGGCCTCGAGGTCGGTCGGACCGCGAAGGTGGTCGCGGTGGCCGCGGGAGTGCTGGTCGCCCTCGGCGTCCTTGCATGGATCCTGGTGCCGCGTTTCATGATCTGCCTGCCGGTGGCGCTGCGAGGGATTGCAAGGACCGGCTGCTGGGTGACGGCAAGCCGGGAGCTCGGCACTCTGCCAGGCGGCAAGATCTACTGGCACATCGATCGATTTCCGGACCGGGCCGCGGCCGAGGCCGCCAAGGGACCGAACGGCACCGTCGTGGAATCATACGGGAAGGTCTGGCTGTTCACCGTCGCCTCCGACGGCCTGGCGCAAACCCCTGGCGCACGCGTCGCGGTGGTCGGTCCGCTCCCGATCGACCGCGACACGAAGTACACTGCCGCCTACATGGAAGGCACCTTCTCGCCCGGGATGAGATCGATCGTTCATCGGCATTCGGGCCCCGAGGCCTTCTACAACCTCGAAGGGGAAATCTGCCTCGAGACTCCGGACCAGAAGATCGTGGTCGGGCCAGGTGAAAGCACGTTCGTGACGGGAGACACGCCGATGCAATTGACCGCCACCGGCACCGTAGTTCGTCGCTCGCTGGTCCTCATTCTGCACCGCACCGACCATATGATCGGCGCGCCCGCGTTCGGCTGGACGCCAAAGGGTCTATGCGCGGTGTAGAGCTCCGCCCAGCCAGGCACAGGGCAAGGCGGTGAGCACGAGCGCGATCGGGTACCAGGCGGGCCCCAGGTCTACCATGGTGGTCGCGGTGATCGCGCCGGCCAGGCTCACCACGAACCCGATGGCCCCCAGGATCAACGCGTGGCGCATCGGCGCGCGAGGCGCGAGCCGGGCGGTGAGGTAGCTGCCGAGGACGCCGTAGACGATCCGATAGCTCAGCGCCAGCAGGTTCAGGCCCGTGTCGTACATCGGCTCGCCCCAGGGCGGGTACACCCCGAGTGAATGGAGCAGCTGGTCGGTGCCGAGCGACACCACGACGATCGCGATGAACCCGGCGAGCACGGCGCCCGTGCTGCGCAGCCGCCGACGGGGTGGCGCGCTCGTTGAAGTCGTTTCCGGCCTCCTCTCACGGGATAGTCGAACCAGGCGACCCGAGATCGACATGCCGCGCAAAGCGGCGCTCTCCGAAGTGAACCCCGGTGACACGCCCGGATGGAAGCACGCGGCGCAGGCGCTCGGTGAGCCGCTCAGGGACGAGGTCCTCGGGCCCGGTGACAACCACGGTAGGCGGAAGTATCGCGGGGTTGCCTGACGGCGGTTCAGCCGAGATAGGCTCGCTGCACCCGCTCGTCGCTCAGGAGCGCGGCGGCGGGGCCGGAGATCGTCAGGCGGCCTGCTTCCAGCACGTACGCTCGGTCCGCGATCTGGAGCGCCAGGCTGGCGTTCTGCTCGACGAGCAGGATGGTGACGCCGGCCCCGTGCAGGTCGTGGATGATCTGGAAGATGGCGCGCACGACCAGCGGCGCCAGCCCCAGCGAGGGTTCGTCGAGCAGCAGCAGCCGGGGACGGCTCATGAGGGCGCGGGCGATCGCCAGCATCTGCTGCTCGCCACCGCTGAGCGTGCCGGCCATCTGATGACGCCGCTCGGCCAGACGCGGGAAGCGCTCGAACTGGCGCTCGACGTCGCCCTGGATCTCGGCTCCATCCGAGCGCGTGTAGGCGCCGAGCAGGAGGTTGTCGAGCACGCTCTGGCGGGCGAGCATGCGGCGGCCCTCGGGAACCTGAGCGATGCCCATCCGGACCACGTCACTCGGCCGCGCGCCGCTGATGTCGCGGGTGTCGAAGGCGATTCGCCCGCGATGGATGGGAATGATCCGCGAGATCGAGCGCAGAGTCGTGCTCTTGCCCGCGCCGTTCGCGCCGATCAGCGTCACCACCTCTCCGGCGTGGACCTCGAGGCTCACCTGCTCGAGGGCCTGCACGCGGCCGTACAGAATCGACAGGTTCTCGACCGCGAGCAGGGGGGCGCGGGACACGGCGGTGCTCATGCGCTATCGCCCAGGTACGCCTCGACCACCGCGGGGTGCGTCTGCACCTCGGCCGGCGGGCCCAGGGCGATGAGCTTGCCGAAGTTCAGCACCGCGATGCGATCGCAGAGGTTCATGACGAGCGGCACGTGGTGCTCGATCAGCACGACGGTCAGGCTCAGGCGGGCGCGGACACTACGGATCAGGTCGCTCAGCGCGCGCTTCTCGCCCGAGTTCATGCCCGCCGCCGGCTCGTCGAGCAGGAGCAGCTCCGGCTCGAGGGCCAGCGCGCGAGCGATCTCGAGCCGGCGCTGGTCGCCGTAGGCGAAGTTGCGGGCGCGCTCCTCGGGCCGGTCCGCGAGGCCGACGAGGGCGAGCAGCGCCGCCGCGCGCTCGCGCGTCTCGCGCTCTTCCCGTCGGGCGGGGCCCAGCCCGAGCACGCCGCTCACGAGCCCACTCCGCGTGCGCACGTGGCGCGCGATCATCACGTTGTCGAGCGCGGACAGCTCGCCGAAGAGGCGCACGTTCTGGAACGTGCGGGCGATCCCGCGCTCCGCCACCCGGTGGGGCGGTAGGCCGGTGATGTCCTCACCCCGGTAGCGAAGGTGCCCGGCGCTCGGGGCGGTGAGGCCGGTGACGAGGTTGAACAACGTGGTCTTGCCGGCTCCGTTGGGCCCGATGAGGCCGAACAGCTCGCCCCGCGACACCGCGAACGAGACCGCGTTGACGGCCACGACGCCGCCGAACTGGCACGTGACCTCATCCACCACGAGCAGGTCCGCGGCGGACGCGACGCTCACCTGGCGCGCGCCCGGCGCCGGCCCAGGCGGCGGAGGAGGCCGGGCGTGATGAGTCCGTGAGGGAAGAACACGGTGCCGATCGCGATGAGGACGCCGAAGATGATGAGCCGCCCGTCGCGCAGGAACTCGGCGAGCCAGCCGGGCAGCACGCCCACGCCGGCCATCCCGCGCAGCGCTTCCGGCAGCGCGGTGAGCACGAGCCCACCCACCACCGGCCCAACGAACGTGCGCGACCCTCCCACGAGGACGAAGGCCATGAGGTTCACGCTGGTGTCGAACGTCCCCTGCCGAGAGTTCCACGTGTTGATGAAGTGCGCGCTGACCGCCCCGACCGCGCCGGCGAGCACCGCGCTCGTCGTGAACGCGAGGACCTTGTGGTAGGTCGGGTCCACCCCCATGGCGGCGGCGGCCAGCTCGTCTTCCCGCAGCGCCACGAGGGCGCGCCCCGTCCGGGTGCGCTCGAGGCGCGCGACGAACAACATCGACACCACGAGTAGCGGGACGGCGAGCCACATGTATTGGATCGGGCTCGAGAAGGGCTGCGGGATCCCGAAAATCCCGATCGCTCCCCCGGTGACCTCCAGGTTCAGGGCCACCACACCCAGGATCTGCACGAATGCGATGGTGGCGAGCGCCAGGAAGATGCCGCGCAGCCGGAGCGCGGGCACCCCCACCGCGAGGCCGAGGGCGCCCGAGACCACCGCCGCGACCACCATCTCGAGCAGTACCAGCGAGATGGGGTAGAGGCCCGGGCCGGGCGGGAAGACCTTGGTGGACATGATCGCCGCGATGTACCCCCCGAGCGCGTAGAAGCCCGGGCTCGCGACCGAGAGCTGTCCCGCCATCAGCGGCAGGTAGAGCGTGAGGGCCAGCACCGCGGCGAGGACCATCGAGACGAGAAGGAAGTCGTAGGTCGCGAGGAACGTGGCCACGCGGGGCTAGACCTTTTGCACCTGGGCGCGGCCGAGCAGACCCTGCGGCCTGACCAATAGCACCACGAAAAGGAGCGCGAAGGGCACCGCCTCGCGATAGGCGATGTATTGGGCCGGCACGAACGCCTCCGCGAGCCCGATGATGAGGCCCCCCACCACCGCGCCCGGAATGTCGCCGAGGCCCCCGAGCACGATCACCGCGAGGCCCTTGAGCCCGAAGGCGATCCCAAAGTAGGGGCCGGCGACGCCGACGCTGAGCCCGATGAGCGTCCCGGTCACGCCGCCGAGGAAGCCGCTGATGACGAACGTCAGCAAGACCAGGCGGTCGGTATCGATCCCGAGCAGGCTGGACGTCGTCATGTCCTCGGCCACCGCCCGCAGCGCCTTGCCGGTGCGGGTGGCGTTCATGAGGTAAGTGAGCAGCACCAGCATGACCATCGACACGCCGAAGATGACCACCTGGACCGTGCGCACGAGAACCGGTGCGGCCGCGGTGCCGAAGTTCACCGCGGTCGGCAGCCCCTCGAGAGGATCGGGATAGGAGTACGGCTCGGCTCCGAAGAGATACTGCGTGATGTTGACCAGGGCGACGGCCACCCCGAGGCTGGAGACCAGCGTCAGCAACGGGTCGGCGCCGCGCGTACGCAGGGGCCGGAACGCGAGGCGCTCGACGATGACCCCGGACAGCGCCGCGACGACCGAGCCGCCGAGCAGCGCCAGGACGAACGGGAGCCGGAACGGCAGGGCGGCGCCGGCGAGCAGCCCGTTGATGCCGAAGTGCGACCCGGTCAGCGCGTAGGTCGCGTACGCCCCGATGGTGAAGATGGCGCCGTGGGTGAAGTTGATGATGCGGAGAACCGAGAAGATCAGCGTGTAGCCGAGGGCGAAGATGGCGTACACGCTGCCGATGGCGAGGCCGTTCAGCACCTGCTGAAGCAGGAACGTCCGGTTCACTACTTGACGAAGACGAACGTGCCCTTGGTGCCGTCGGGGTCCATCTTGATCTGCGCCACGTACGCCTGCTTCTGGACGATCTCCCCACCCATCCCAGCGCCCGTCGAGAACGAGATCTCCCCCAGCGGCGTGTCGTACGTACCGGAGATGAGCTGCTTGTTCAGCTCGATCCGGAGCGCGGCCAGGTCCATCTTGGCGATCGGCGACTTCTTGTCGAGCGCCCGCAGGGCCTCCACGAACACCTGGACGCCGGTGAAGGCCTGGGCACTGAACTGCGGAGGATCCTTCTTCTGCTTGTCCTTGTACACCGCCTTGAACTCATCGTTGATCTTGCTCTTGTACGCGGGGCTGTAGGCCTGCGCGATCAGGATGCCGTCGCACTTGGCCTTGCAGATCGGGAAGATGGCGGCGGTATTCACGCCGTTGCCGCCGACGATCAAGCCCTTGTAGCCCAGGTCGCGGAGCTGCTTCACGAGATTGGCCCCGTCCACCTGCAGGCCGGAGATGATCACGAGATCCGGCTTCACGTTCAGGACGTTCGTGATCTGCGCGGTGAAGTCGGTGTCGGTCGTCTGGAAGGTCTGCACCGTCGCCAGATCCAGCTTGAGATCCTTCACCGCCTGCTGGAACGTCTCCGTCTCCGACTTGTTGAAGGCGTCGTTCTGGGCGTACAGCACCGCGACCTTTTTCAGATCTTTGTTGATCTCCATCGCCGCCTTCACTGCGTTGGAGGCCACGATGGC
>Ga0207646_10003106_pt1 | contig 19099 bp, 12 predicted proteins | sample KBSK5502metaG_FD_184343 | JGI IMG/M metagenome (GOLD analysis project Ga0207646, IMG submission 184343) | Corn, switchgrass and miscanthus rhizosphere microbial communities from Kellogg Biological Station, Michigan, USA - KBS K5-50-2 metaG... | ecosystem: Host-associated > Plants > Roots >...
GGGCCAGGCGCCGCGCCCGCAGCGGGCCTCGGTCGACGAATACGACCTCCTCGCCAAGCTCGCGAACAACGAGAACCCGTACGGCCCGCCGGAATCGGTGCTCAAGGCAATGACCAACGCCTTCAAATATGCCAACCGGTACGGGTATCCGGATGGGGGAATCGTCGAGGCGATCGCGAAGCATCACGGCGTCCCGGCCGAAAACGTGATGCTGGGTGCGGGCTCCGGCGAGATTCTGGACGTGGTCGGCACCACCTTCCTCATGGACGACAAGAAGATCGTCGGTGCCGATGTCTCGTACGACGTGCTGTACCAGCACGTCACCGCGCTCAAGGCAGACCAGATCAAGGTGCCTCTGCTTCCCGATTTCCGGCAGGACATTCCCGCCATGATCGCCGCGGTGAAATCGAATTACCGGGACGTCGGTTTCGTCTATCTCTGCAGCCCGAACAATCCCACCGGACGCATCGTGACCAAACAGGAGGTCGCCCAGCTCCTCGACGGCATCCCGTCCGACGTGCCGGTCCTGATCGACGAGGCCTATTTCCATTTCGTCGATGATCCGAACTACGCCACGTCGATTCCCTATGTCCTGGAGGGACGGCAGGTGATCGTGGCGCGCACCTTTTCGAAGATTTCGGCGCTCGCAGGTATGCGCCTGGGGTATGCGATCGCTCCGAGAGGGCTGCTGCAGAGAATGCGGCCCTACAGCGTCGGCAGCATCAACGCGATCGTGAAGTGGGGCGGCGTTGCGGCGCTGGCGGACGTCGACGCGCAGAACACCGTCAAGAAGACGACCCTCGCACTCCGGGCCAGGACCACGGCCGATCTCACCGGGTATGGATACGCAGTGGTTCCCTCGGATGCGAACTTCTTCCTGGTGCATCTCCGCCGGCCGGTGCAGCCGGTCATCGCCGAATTCCGCAAGAAGGGCGTGCTGGTGGGCCGGCCATTCGCCGGGCTGCCCGAGCATGTGCGAGTGTCGGTCGGGACGGCGGAGGAGATGAGCCGGTTCATGACCGCCTTCAAGGAGATCCTTCCTCCAGCCAAGTCGGTCGGGGGCGGGTGAGAAGAGGTGAGAGGTGAGAGGTGAGCGGTGAGCGGGAAGAGCGTTTCCCGCTGACCGCTCACTGCTTACCGCTCACCGCAGTTCAGATTTCCCCCCGCCGCGCCAGCCCGGCGATGCGCTCGCCGGCGCGAAACGCCAGGGCCATGATCGTCATCGTCGGCTGGCCCCGGCCGGAGGTCACCAGGCTGCTTCCGTCGCAGAGGAACAGGTTCGGCACATCGTGGGTGCGGTGGTCGGTGTCGATCACCGACGTTCGAGGATCCTTGCCCATGCGGCAGGTCCCCAGCAGGTGGGCCGTAAACGTCGCCGTCTCCGCGGGATAATCCACCCACTTCTTCTCTGCACCGGCGGCATCCAGAATCTCCATCGAGCGGTCGAGCAGGAACTGGGAGATCTTGATGTCGTCGGGATGGTCGTTGTAGGTCACCCGGATGACCGGCATCCCCCAGGCGTCTTTCACGCTGGGGTCGAGGCTGATGCTGTTCGCCGGCACCGGGAGCGACGTGGTGTGGCCCGCTACCAGCATCGACCGGTTGAAATACTCCCCGACCATCCGCTTGTATTCGCTCCCCCACGTCGGCGCGTCCTTCGCCAGTCCGTCGAGCGCCCACTTGATCGGATAGGTCTGAAATCGCGCGTCGATCCCGCCGCCGCCGTAGAACCCGCGCTTCGGATCGCTGTCGTAGAAATCGTGCAAGAGCCGGGTGACCTGAATGCTTCGGTATTCGTTCAGCGGATGCTCGAACAGCCCGTAGGCTGCCGCCCCGACATTGAACATCAGGGTTTTCCCGACCCGGCCGCTCGAGTTGGCGAGGCCCTGCGGAAACCGGTTCGACTTCGAGTTCAGCAGCAGTCTCGGCGTTTCGGCGCCATTGGCGCAGAGCACCACCGCCCGGGCCCGTTGCAGCTGCTCCTTCTTCCCGGCGTCGAAATAGATCACCCCGATCGCCCGTCCGCGGGCGTCGAGCTCGACCTTTCGCGCGTAACTATTGGGGCGGATTTCGCACTTGCCGGTGGCTTCGGCGACCGGGATGACCGACGCCAGACTCGAGCTCTTGGCGTTGTATTCGCAGCCGAACTCCATGCAGTACCCGCAGTGCTGACACGCGTTCCGTCCGTTGAAGGGACGCGAGAGGATGGCCATCGGCGCGGACTGGGGATGCAGCCCGAGTTTCCGCGCGCCACGCTCGAAGAGCACGCCGGATGACTTGATCGGCATCGGAGGGAGCGGATAGGGCCGGGAGCGGGGAGGATCGAATGGCCCCGGTTCGCCCGAGACTCCCACTTCCCAGTCGACCTTGCTGTAGTACGGCTCGAGATCGGCATACGTGATCGGCCAATCCTGAAGGTCGGCACCGGGAACGCCGCCTAACCGGCTACGCTCGATAAAATCGATCTCGTGGAATCGCCAGAAGTTGGCGGTGAAGTGCACGCTGCTCCCGCCGACCAGCCGCGCATAGAGCAGAGTGCCCCCGCCCACCTTCGCGATGTCCTTCGGGGTTTTCCGCCAGGTGACCGGGCCCGGGTTCGAGATGCCGTGATTGAAGGAATATTTGAATTCGTCGTGCTCGAACTGGCTCGGATCGAGCCGGGGTCCTTGCTCCAGCACGACGACGGAGAATCCCCTCGAGGAAAGCTCCTTCGCCATCACCCCGCCCGCCGCGCCGGAGCCGACGATCACGAAGTCCACTTCGGTCGAAATCGGATAGGTCACGCTGGGACGCGTCTGCACCGGTCAGCCCCCCTTCCGCGCTTCGGCATCGTAGTGGCCGAAGGGTGGCTGATAGATCCCGTGTGCCTCGAAGCCCAGGAGCTTCCACCCCACCTGATTCCGATTGCCGTCGTAGGAAGGGTTGGCAAACATGCCGATCACGGTGGCGTCGCGGATCTCCTTGAAAAACTCCGATTCCTCGCGGGACTTGAGCAGCTCATCCTGCCGCTCGGGCGCGAGTTCCGCGAACGATGTCGTCCCGGGCCATTTTGCCCGGGCGCGTTTCTCGAGGTCCGCGAGACCGGCAAGCACCGGAGCTTTGCGCGGAGCGGCGTACGTGGCGAGCGCCTTGTCCATGAAATGGATGACGCCGGCTTCTTTCGCCCCCGGAGTCCCGTCGGAAGGGAGAATCCGCATGGCGATCGCCTCGAGTCCGGCCGCTTCCCCCGGACTGAGTGCGGCGAACCGGTAGGGCGGAGGGGATGCGATCGTCTGGCGGGCGTGCGCCAGCGCGGCGTGCACCATCTCCGGGTCGGCGGCGAGCCAGGCCGCTCCCGCTGCCCCGGCGGCCGTGAGAAAGGCGCGGCGAGTGACGCGATCTTGCATCGGTATTCCCGGAGAAGGCTAGGGGAGCCTGAGTGCAACCAGTGAGGTACTGTTCCCTGCGCCGGTCGCGAAGACGATGTATTGCTTCCCCCGATGCATGAACGTCATCGGCACGGCGGTGGTTCTGCCTGGAATCACGACCGCGCCGACCTGCTTGCCCGTTGCCTTATCCACGGCGAACAGCATGGGCGTCGCGTCGGGCATCCCGCCGCTGCGTCCGGTTCCGTAGATCACCAGCGTCTTCGTCGTAATGACCTGCGCCTGGCCCCGGCTGCCGGCCGGGGGCAATGTCACCCCCGCGAACAAGGGGTCCTTGCTCTCGACGGGAGCCCTTCCACCGTTGGCAGTCCACCAGCTCTTGTCCCCGGTGTGCATGTCGTACGCGGTAATGCCGCCGAGCGGCTTGGGCTTGAGGATGGAGACGCCGGCGAGCAGCGACAGCGAGCCTCGTCCTTCGAATCCGCCACCCCGTGTCGTCGGCGCCTGGTAGCCCGGCGGCGGCGGGAGGGCGCCGATGAGCCCGCAATTGTCGCGCGGCGAGCTGTAGCGGAATTCCGAGCAGGGATCCTTCTGCAGCTGGATCGTGCTGAGCCCGGTCTGCCCTCCGACATAGATCATCCCCGTTTCCGGATCTGCCGCTGCACCGCCGTCGATGTTGACGCCGCCCGAAGCGCCGGGGGCGTACCATGCGCACTTGAGGCCGCCGGGCGAGCTTCCATCGCTGAGTGGCGCGGGGATGTAGTACGGTCCCATGACACAGCGCTTCGCCAGCTTGAGCGCCGAATCCTTGATGGCCGGGGTGTAGTCGATCAGGTCCTCCTCCTTGAGGCCCTGTTGCGCGTACGGCGCCGGCCGGCTCGGGATCGGCTGGGTCGCCGAAGTGCGCTCCCCCGGTACCGCGCTCTGCAGCACCGGTGTCTCCACGATCGGCCAGACAGGCTCCCCGGTGACGCGATCGAACACGTACATCCACCCCTGCTTCGTGGTCTGCGCGAGGATCTTGCGCGGCCGTCCGTCGACGCTCACATCGAGGAGATTCGGCGCCATTGGCGTGTCGTAGTCCCAGATGTCGTGGTGGACCATCTGGAAGTGCCACCTGCGCTTCCCGGTCTTCACATCCAGCGCCACGATGCTGTTGCCGAACAGATTGTTTCCGGGCCGATGGCCTCCGTATTCGTCCAGCAGCGGCATGCCGACCGGGATATAGACCAGCCCCAGCTCGGCGTCGGCCGAATAGGTGGCCCAGGCGTCGTTCTTCCCGACCCCTTCGGTCCCGATAGTCGAGCCATTGGTCCAGGTGTCGGCGCCGAACTCCCCGGGCTGGGGCACGAGGTTGAATTTCCAGAGCTGCTTCCCGGTGCGGACGTCGAAGCCGCGGATATATCCCGGAATGTTGCGGACCCGGATCGGGTAATAGCCGTGAATGGAGGAGTTGCCGACCACGATCACGTCGTTCACGATGATGGCCGGCGAGCTGTTGGCGATCTGACCCAGCGCGGGATCGATTCCGATCGTGCCGTCGGCTCCCGTCTTGGTGACGGGATTCCAGGTCTCCCCCGGGCGTGCCCGGCGCGCCGGCGCCGCGTCGCTGATGATGAGGGAACCGGAGTCGTCCACGGCCAGCGGCACCATCGGAAGTCCGAGCCCTTCCATGAGGTCCACCACTCCCTGCCTGCCGAACCTGGGGTCCGGAACGCCGGTCTTCGCGTCGAGCGAGGCCAGATGGTAGCCGGGAGTAACGACGACGACGCGCTCTTCCCGCCCGTCCGTCCAATAGGCCAGTCCGCGTCCGGCAAACTGGCGCGCCGCCTTCTGCCACCGGATTCCCTCGTCCAGCCGCCACATCCAGAGCGTTTCGCCGGTGGCCGGATCGAGCGCCGTCGCCACCCGGCGGGTACTCGCCACGGTAAAGAGCCGCCCGTTGGCGTACAGCGGAGTGGTCCGATAGTACTCGTCGCTCCCGAACGCTCCCGCATTCCACTGCCACATGACCTTCAGCGAATCGAAGTTGGCGGCGGTGATCTGGTCGAGTGGGGAATGTCGTGTGCTCCAGAGATCGGCGCCCCACACCCGCCATTCACCAGGAACGTTGCCGCGAGCTCCGGCTCTGGTTTGTGCATCGACGGCCGCAACGCCCAGCGCTCCGCAGGCCACGCAGAGGAGAGGAAAGACTCTGGCATGCCGCCGCATCGTCATCGGTGCCTCTGGTGTGAAGTATCGGGGGCCGGTTTGAAATTGATCCGGATTTGTGCGAGCCCGCTCGAATCCGCCGGGAGCTCGACCGGGCCCGGCGGCATGCCGTTCATTTCGAGAATGTAGGCGAGCACGGCAGTGTATTCACGGGGTGACAGGCTTCCCGGCTCGCTTTTGGGCATCGACTCCTTCACGAAGCTGAAGAGCTCCCAGAACGGACGCCCTTCCCATTTCGCGGTGAACTCCGGGCCGGTATGCGAACTGGCGGTGTGACAACTGACGCAGTGCATCACGTAGAGGACTTTTCCGCTCACCGCCTGTCCCGCTGAATACACGCCGGTCCGTGTCGAGCGGGTCGAGTCCGGCGTGCCTTGCCGCGCGAAGGCCGGGGCCGGGATGGCGAAGGCGCACAACACGACGAGAAGAACCCGTCCCAGGTCCTCACGGGGCCGCGAAGGGGCCGCGGCGATTCCCTCGAGATCGCTTCGACCCCGAAGGCTCCTCGCAATGACATGCATCAGCCAGGCGGCGCCGGCCACGACCAGGAGCAGGATCAGCAGGCGCATCGCATCCCGCAACAGCGCCGCATCGAACACCGGCCACTCGACCTGGTATCGCCGAAGCGTGGCCCAGCGCTCCGCCGTCCAGTGCCACGCCGAATGGGCCACGACAGCGGATAAGAGGATCGTGCCGATCCGCTCGGGCACTCTCCGGAATAACCACCCGAGAACCGGCACCGCCAGGGCGACGAGGACGACTTGCCCGAGCTCGACTCCCACATTGAACGAGAGCAGCGAGGTGGCGAGGTTGGCGCCGGCAAACTGGAGAGAATCCCGCAGGTAGAAGGAAAAGCCGAAGCCGTGGACCAGTCCGAAGCCGAAGGCCAGCATCCAGCGACGCTCCAGCCGCGCTCCGACGATGTTCTCGAAGGCCATGTAGAGAATCGAGAGCGCGATCAGCGTCTCGATGAACGGCGCGAACCAGAGGGCCGTCGGAGCCAGTCCCAGAGTCGCGGCGATCAGGGTGATCGAATGCGCCACGGTAAAGGCGGTGACGATCGCGATCAGGGGGCGGAGTCTCCGAAACGGGATCACCAGGCAGAGGAGAAAGAGCAGGTGGTCGATCCCATCGAGGATGTGGAGGAAGCCCAGCTTCACGAACCGCAGCGCGGTGTGATGCCAGCGCGGATCGAGCCGGACGAGACCCGGATCGCCGGAGAACCGGTAGGCTCGCTCGCCGCCGCCGGGGGGAAGGAACCGAAGCACCGTCGTGGTCGACTGCCCAAGGCGCGCCAGCGAGGGGCGAATCGAGAAATCCGACCGGTCCGATGCGATCGGATACTCCAGCAGGATGTCGAGCAACCCTTGCTGCCAGACCAGCTCCGTTTCCTCCGGCAGCGAGGGGCCCGTGATGCCGGCGACCGCGTGCGCATAGCTGTCGAATGACCGATCCGATGGCAACGACACCCGGGTGGCGACGAGGCGCACGCTTCCGAGCACGCGGCCGTTTTCACGAAGCTCGATAGCGTCGGCAATCCAGAGCCTGGCCGCGTCGTCGAGGAGCGCGCCGCTACGGGCGAGGTCGAGGTACCCTTGGCCGCGCACCGGGAAGCTGATGTCGCGCATGGCCTCGAGCGGAACCCGCACGACGAGCCTGAGTGTGCTCCCCTCCGGCCGAACGAACGCGAGCACCGTCACGCGGGCGGGAATGTCGTGCGCCGCGAGTGGCCGAGGGGACGCGAGCGAGACTCCCGCCATCAGCGCGGCCGCGAGACCAAACCGGGATGTCCATGCACTCATATCGAGAGTATACTCTCTCCGGAACCCCGGGGCACGGGGGTTCGGCTTCCCGTCATGGAGGATTGAATGAAGCACGCACGAATCCTGGTGCTCGGGAGCTCGCTGGTCATCGCCATCGTGGCGCTTGGGGCCGGTCAAGCCGCCCTCGAGGCGGCCCAGGACAGGATGGTCGATGCGCCGGTGTTCGAGGTGGATCCTCTCTGGCCGAAACCGCTCCCGAACCATTGGATCCTCGGCTCGGCCATCGGCGTCGGGATCGATTCGAGGGACCATGTGTTCATCGTGCACCGAGGCTACGCGACGCTCACCGCCCGAACCGAAGCCGGACTGGATACCAAACCCCCGACCGGCGAGTGCTGCGCCGCCGCTCCGCCGATCCTCGAGTTCGACCCGGACGGCAACCTGGTCAACTCCTGGGGCGGCCCCGCGACGGGATATGATTGGCCGCTCTCCAATCATGGAATCGCGATCGATCACAAGGACAATGTCTGGATCGGTGGAAATGGAACCTGCACCGACTCCCTCGTTACCGCGGCGGCCTGCCCGACGAGCGGGCGGATCGATTCGTTCATCCTGAAGTTCACACACGACGGCAAGCTGCTCATGGAAATCGGTGTGCCGCACCAGGCCATGAACAGCGGCAGCATGACGAGCTTCGGGCGAGTAGCCAAGATCTCCTTCGACCCCGGCGCGAACGAAGCATTTCTTGCCGACGGCTACAGCAATCACCGGGTGGCCGTGATCGATATGGATAACGGCAAGATCAAGCGATTCTGGGGAGCCTATGGCAAGACACCCTCGGACAGCAATCTCGGCCGGTACAATCCGGACGCTCCGCTGGCCCAGCAGTTCCGTAACCCGGTCCACTGCGCCGAGCCGACCAACGACGGGCTGGTCTACGTGTGCGATCGGCCCAACAACCGGATCCAGGTGTTCCACAAAGACGGCAGTTTCGTGAAGGAAGTTCGGATCGCACCGATGACGCTGGGTGACGGTGCGGTCTGGGATATCGCCTTCTCGCGGGATCCCGGTCAGAAGTACCTCTACCTGGCCGACGGAAAGAACGAAAAGATCTATGTGATGGACCGGCAGTCGCTCGATGTCCTGACCAGCTTCGGCGACGGCGGACGCCAACCCGGCCAGTTCTTCGCGGTGCACAGCATCGCGACCGATTCGAAGGGCAACATTTTTACGACCGAGACCTACGAAGGAAAACGGGTGCAGAAGTTCGTGTATAAGGGTGTCCGCCGGGTCACGGCGAAAAACCAGGGGGTCGTGTGGCCGAGACCATAGGCCGCTCTTGCCCGGGATAGCGCCATTTCTTATGTTGGAATGACGAACGGCGGAGCCTGAGCTCCGAAAACATTACCCGCACGGCGAGGTCTGTTTCCACGATGCGTCGTCACTATGTGATCATGATGGCCGCCAAACTCGGCACCCAGGAATTCGGGCACGGAGTGCGCCCGACCGCCTCGGATCCGTGGATTGGCGTCCGGGGCGATCGCATCGCCTCCACCCGGAGAAAACGAGCACCTTAGGTCAAGATCAGATCGCGTGATCCTCCGCCTTCCGGGTGCTCCGACAGACCTGGAAGGCTTTTCGTTTTGCACAGTTGATCGAGGATCGCGCCATGGAAACCCGAACAGACACACTCGACGAGCAGATCGTCACCAGGTACACCAGCCAGCCCTCGCGCCTGCCGGCGGAACTTCGCCGGAGGCTCGAGACCGCCTGGGATGGCCCCGTGGTGCTCTACGCTCTTGCCGATCTCGATCCCTCGCTTCGGCTCGCCGAGACGTGGGTGGCCCTGGGTACGGCCGAGGTCGCCGTGGCGCGGCTCCGTCCGGAAGGAGCATGGGAAGTCGATCGCATTCCGCGCCGCCGCATCGCGGCGATTCGTGAGCACCCCGGACTGTCGGCCACCACGCTCACCCTCGCGGCGGGACCGGACGAACCGGCCCTCGCGGTGCTGCGCTACACCAACCGGCAGCGGCGCGCCTTCGAGAATCTGCGCTTCGTGCTCGACGAAGGACTCGCCGAGCGTGTGGTGGAGGTTCCCGACGCCGATCTGGAGTACGCCCGGTCGGTGGCGCATCCGGTGCGCGACGCGCAGGCGCTGGTGGGTGGCCGCCCCAAGGCGGTGATCTGGCGACTGCTGGGCTATCTCCGCCCCTACCGCCGGGAGCTCACCCTCGGCATGGCCGCCGCGACGCTGATCACCCTGGTGAGCCTGATCCCGCCATGGCTCGCGGGTTATGTCCTCGACCGGCTGGTGGCACCGGCGCGTACCGGACGCCTGCCGATCGAACGGGCGGCGACGCTCGCCTGGATCGCGGTGTCGGCGATGGCCGCGGTCTTCCTGGTACGGCAGGGCGCGGCGGTGATTCGCCTGCGCCTCATGGCGATCATGGGCGAGTGGGTGGCGCGTGATCTCAGGACCGAGCTCTATGAGCATCTGCAGAGCCTGAGCCTGTCGTTCTTCTCGCGCAAGAAAACCGGGAGCATCATCACCCGGGTGTCCGCCGACACCGACCGGCTCTGGGAGTTTCTCGCCTTCGGAGTGGTGGACGTGTCGCTCTCGGTCGTGATGCTCGCGGGTCTCGGCGTCGTGCTGGTCGGCCTCGACTGGCGCCTCGGCCTGGCGATGGTCACGCCGGTGCCGGTGTTCTGCTGGCTCATCTGGCGGCACGGGGAGTCGATCAACCGGCTCTTTCTCCGGGCGTGGCGGAAGTGGTCCCGGGTCAGCGACGTGCTGTCCGACACGATTCCGGGAATTCGGGTGGTCAAGGCGTTCCACCAGGAAGACCGGGAGGTGCGTCGGTTCGGCGAGCGGAACGAGGATGTGACGGCGGAGTTCAACCGCATCCACCAGTTGTGGACCGGGTTCTGGCCGCTCCTGATGCTCGGCGTCCACGCGACGACCGTGCTCGTCTGGGTACTCGCGGTGCCCCGGCTGCTGGGTGCCGCCGGGCCGCCGCTCACCACCGGAACCTTCGTGGCGTTTCTGCTGTATGCCACGATGTTCATCGCGCCGATCGAGGTGATCGGGCAGATCGCGCGCACGATGAACCGGGCCACGACGTCGGCGCACCGGGTATTCGAGGTGCTCGACACCGAGGCGGAGATCACCGATCGGGAGGATGCCGTCCGGCTCTCGCCGGTGCGCGGACGGGTGAGCTTCGAGCATGTGACGTTCGCCTATGACGGCGTCCGCCAGGTGCTCCGCGGGGTCAGCTTCGAGGTGGCGCCCGGGGAAATGATCGGGCTGGTGGGGCCGTCGGGCGGAGGAAAGACCACGGTGGTCAATCTCATCGCCCGGTTCTATGACGTGACCGGCGGGTGCGTGCGAGTGGATGGCGTCGATATCCGGCAGCTGGACAGCGGCGATTACCGCCGGCAGATCGGGATGGTGATGCAGGATCCCTATCTGTTCCACGGCACCGTGCTCGAGAACATCCGGTACGGCATGCCGGAGGCCTCGCTCGACCGGGTGATCGCGGCGGCCCGTGCGGCCAACGCGCACGATTTCATCAACAAGCTCACCCACGGGTACGACACGGTGGTGGGTGAGCGCGGCCTCACGCTGTCCGGCGGGGAGCGCCAGCGGGTGTCGATTGCCCGGGCCATCCTGCATGACCCGCGGATTCTGATTCTGGACGAGGCGACCAGCAGCGTGGATACGGAAACCGAGCGGCACATCCAGGAGGCGCTCGACCGGCTGGTGGCGGGGCGGACGGTCTTCGCGATTGCGCACCGCCTCTCGACCTTGCGGAAGGCGTCGCGGTTGTTCGTCTTCGAGGATGGCCGCCTGATCGAGCAGGGCACCCAGCGCGCGCTGCTGGAGATGGAGTCGGGGACGTATCGGCGGCTGCATGAGCTGCAGGTGGAGCTGAATTGAAGTCTGAAGTCTTCAGTCCTCGGTCTGAGGGCTGAAGACTGAAGACTGAAGACTGAAGACTGAAGACTTTGAAAGGAGGTCGCATGATCACGGCAGCACGACTACACGCCACCCGCTACGCCCCGCCGGGATGCGACCCTGTCGCACTCCGACGCGGGGCCGATGGGCGGCTCTGGGCCGGCGAAGGGGAGGCGGCGCGCGCGGTGGTGGTGCGGCGCTGCTTTCCCTGGTCGGAGCCCGCGCGCTACATCTCCCTGCGGGATGAGGATCACCGGGAGATTGCGCTGGTGAAGGACCCGCTGGAGCTCACCGAGCCGTCGCGCGGCGCGCTCCTCGATGCGATGGCCGAAGCGGGATTCCTCTTCGAAGTCACGCAAGTGCACGACATCGAGGAGGAAGTGGAGATCCGGCAATGGCGGGTGAAGACGAAACAAGGATCGCGGGTGTTCCAGACCCGGCTCGATGACTGGCCTCGCGCCCTCCCTGGAACGGGGTTTCTCATTCGCGATGTCGCCGGCGATCTCTACCGGCTCCCGGTCCCGGAAAAGATGGACAAGCGAAGCAGGGAGCTGCTGTGGGCGTTCGTGGACTAGCGCCCTCAGCTTTCCTCTCTGAGCGCAATGACGGGATCTACCTGTGCGGCGCGACGGGCCGGCAGGTATCCGGCGAGGATCGAGACCGCTCCGACCCCCAGCCCGACCGCTCCGTACACCACAGGATCGGTCGGGCTGGTGCCGTAGAGCATGCCACGAATCACTCCGCTCGCGAGCATCGCCGAGGGAATGCCGACGACGAGTCCGGCGAGCGTCAGCCGTGCGCCGTCGGCGAGCACCATCCCCACGATCCCGCCACGCGATGCACCCAGCGCGCCACGGATTCCGATCTCGTGGGTGCGCCGACGCACCGTGTAGGCGAGCACTCCGTGAATCCCCGTCAGCGCAAGAAAGAATCCGATCAGCGCGAACGCCGCGATCTGGACCGCGTTGAGGCGAACTGCGCCCAGCTGGTCATTCACCTGTTCCGAGAGCAGGGAGGCGAAGAGTGGCCGGTCGGGCACCCGGCGCACCAGGATCTGCCGCACCGGCCGGAGCAGCGGAGCCGGGTTGCCGGCGGCGCGCAGATAGAACGTCGGAAACGCCGAAGGCGCCTGTTCGAATGGACGATAGATCTCGGGGCCCAGGTCGGCGAGCAGGAGATTCTGTTGCGCGGCGCGATTGTCGCGCGTCACGCCGGCAACGGTGAGCGTCATCGACAGCGAAGGGGCGGTGTCGATGCGAATCGACTTTCCGACCGGATCCTGGCCCGGCCACCAGTGCCGCGCGGCCCACTGATTGACAATCGCGACCTGGGGTGCGCTCTCGAGATCCTGCTCGGTGAAGTCCCGCCCCTGCACGATCTGGATCCCGAGGGCCCGGAAATAGCCCGGGCTCACGGCGGAGACGCCGGCAGGAACCAGCTCGCTCGGCAATTCCGAGGACTGCCCCTGGACCGTGATTCCCGGCGCGGCGCCCCGGAGTCCGAGGGAAAGCTGCGCCAGCACGCCGACCTCCATCGCACCGGGGAGATTCCGCAACTCCGCCACGATCTCACGGGTGAGCGGCAGATACTTCTCGCGCACCCGCCACGGATGCGGAAGGCTGGGCGTTCCCTGGACGACTCCGCGCGGGTCGAATCCGGGGTCGAGGCGGGCGAGACGGAATGCCGTGCGGGTGAGCAGTCCGGCACCGGTCATCAGGACGACGGCGGCCGCGACCTGAGCAACGACGAAGAGACGCTGTGCTCTGCTGCCTCGCCGGCTTCCCCCGGCCGATGGCGCACCCTCCCGCAGGACCCGCTGCACTCCTGGTCGGATTGCCACCCGCGCGGACACGAACGCGAGCACTACGCTCACACCGAGGGCCAGCAGGGCAAGAAACCCCAGCACCCTGGCGTCGAGCCGGTAGTCCATCCCGCTCGGGCGGATCGATTGCAGGATGGCGAGTGATTGGAGGGTGTGGAGCAGCCAGGCGGCGAAGCCGAGTCCGAGTGTCGATGCCGCGAGCACGACCACGAGGTGCTGGAGGAACACGGCCCTCGCGATCCGCGCGGGTTGGGCTCCGAGCGCCGTGCGGACGGCGAATTCCTTCTGCTGATGCAGGGCACGAACCAGGGCGAGGTTCGCCACATTGGCGCAGGCGATCAGCAGCACGCACGCCACCACGCCGGCGAAAATGAGATCGTGAGACTGCGTCGAGGCGGTGTACCGGTCGCGAAGCGGCATCGCCTCGAGCCGGATCCGGTCTGCCGGTGCCGCCCCGGCCGGCGTCAGCACGGCGGGGTCAATCGCCGCCAGCTCGGCGCGAAGTGCCTCGACGCTGCGCCCGGGAGCGAGCCGCCCGATCACCGTCACCGAGCGAATCGACGGCCGGGTGCTCGGATCGAGCGTCGGAGTCATCGGCAGCCAGAACTGCGACCCCACCTCATGGTTGAATCCGGCGGGCATGATGCCGACCACGGTGTAAAAACTGTCGCTCAACTTGATCGTGCGGCCCACGATCGCCGGATCCTGCGCGTACTGACTGGTCCAGAGATCGTGGCTCAACAGCACGACCAGCGGAACGCCCAGCCGATCATCGTCGGGCAGGATAGAGCGGCCCAGGGAGGGCCGCACACCCAGGAGGTCGAAGAGATGAGGAGTCACGATGCCGCCGAATACCAGGCGGGGTTCGTCGCCGGAGTTGAGCGCCTTGCCTCCCGATGTGTAGGCATCGAGAGCATCCAGCGTGTGAAGCGGGTAGCTCCGGAGCACGTTGGCAAAGGTGACGTAGGAGACGCTGCAGGCGACCCGGCAGGGGCCGCGCGTGTCGGCGGAAACTTCGCTCAGAACGACGAGCCGGTCCGCGTCGGGAAAGGGCATGGCCCGGAACCGCACCGCGTCGAGCACGCCGAACGCCGCGGCGGCGGCGCCGAATCCCAGCGCAAGGGACACGACCGCGGTGATCAGGAAGCCCGGGCTTCGAGCCAGCGAGCGAAAGGCAACACGCAATTCGAGTGGCATGGGCGTAATCTTCCTCCATGCGGGTGATCTACTTCGACGGCCTCTGCGGACTGTGCGACCGCTTCGTACGCTTCGTGCTCAGGCGCGACCGGGGGCATCGCTATCGCTTCGCACCGCTCCAGGGAGAAACCGCGCATGTCCGCCTGCCGCACCTCGCCAGCCCCGAGACATCGAGCACCGTCATCCTGGAGGACGAGGGTCATTTTCGCATCCGCTCCGACGCCGCCCTCGCAATCCTCTCCGGGTTGGGCGGCCCGTGGCGCTCGGCAGCTCTGCTCCGGATGATTCCGCGACCCATTCGCGATGCGGTGTACGACTGGATCGCGCGACACCGATCCCGCTGGTTCGGCCGCCGGGAGGAATGCCGAATCCCCACACCGGAGGAGCGGGAGCGATTTCTCCCGTGACGATCGCTTCCCTGCTCGGACGGCCCTGGGTCGATCGCCTCATCGCCGTGATTGCGGCCCTGCCATTCGTGTACGTGCTGTACCACAACCTGCAGGTCGCGGAGCTGACGGTGCCACGGGTGGCGCTCCTGCTGCAGCTCTCGCTCCTCGTCGTCACGATGCTGATCCGCAGGGCGCCGGTGCGAGTGACGACCAATCCGCTGTACTGGCTCGTCGCCTTCGTCGCAAGCTACTACGGGTTTCTGACAGTGAGTATCGGCGCCGCGGGACATGCGCTGGTGCCGTCACGACTCACCGACACGCTTTCCGTGCTGAGCGTCATCGCCGATGGCTATGCCCGCCTCACCCTGGGACGCAACATCGGCTTCGTCCCCGCGCAGCGCCTCCTCGTCACCGGCGGACCCTATCGCTTCGTTCGACATCCGATCTACAGCGCGCTCTTCCTCGCGGAGCTCTGCGTCGTGCTGGAAAACTTCTCCTGGGTGAACCTCGTGCTCAGCCTGATCTTTCTCGGCCTCTTCGTTATCAAGACGTTGATGGAGGAGGATTTTCTTCGGCGTGATCCCGCCTATGCCCGGTACATGGACCAGGTGCGCTATCGCTGGATTCCAGGCATCGCCTGATCCTTTCGAGCTGACAGATAAGCATTGTCCAGCAAAAGTGGCAAAACGATTGACATTACATGGAACTGGCGCGATTATCAGGCAATGCATCACCCAATGCGGGTTGTCATGCGACGTACCGGGCTCACACCGGACGTCCTCAGGGCTTGGGAAAAGCGCTACGGCGCGGTGGATCCGCACCGGTCTTCGGGTGGTCAGCGGCTCTACAGCGACGACGATGTCGACCGCCTGGTGCTGCTCCAGCGGGTGACCGCACAGGGACGGAGCATCGGCCAGGTCGCCAGGCTTCCCACGCACGCGCTCCGCTCGCTGCTGATGGAGGATGGCTCTGCCCTTGACGGCGCGACGACGGCGGACGATAAGGCGACCGCTGCGGAGGAGGTGTACTCCGATGCGTTGGCGCAGCGGGAGGCGCTCGACGGGCCGGGACTCGAGCGGACTCTGCGGCGCGGGGCGCTCTTGCTCGGAGTGAGCGCGCTGGTAGATCGTGTGATCGTGCCGCTCCTGGCCGAGATGGGAAACCCGGCGGACGAAATCCTGTCCGCGGCCGAGCGTGTCGCCGGCACCGCCGTACAGCGTGCGATCCACTGGATCGGCGAGACGATGCAGGAGACTGCCGATGCGCCCCGGATCATCCTCGCGACGACGGCAGGGGAGCGGCACGAACCGGGGATTCTGATCGCGGCCGCGGTCGCCTCGGCGCTTGGATGGCAAGCCACCTGCCTGGGCAGCGGTCTCTCCGCTGATTCGATCGTCGACGCAACCAGACAGACCGGGGCGCAAGTCCTGGGGCTGAGCTTCGCATCCGCCGACGCGGTACGGAATGGCCGCGACGCGCTGAGCGCCATTCGCGACGAACTCTCCCATGGCGTGGCGGTGGTTGTTGTCGGTGATGGCGCCATGGAAATGGCGAAGGACCTCGCCGGATTGGGGCTCTGCGTGCTCCCGGGGTTCGGAGAGATTCGAAGGTTTCTGGAGTCGTATCGCTAGCCCTTTGCTATCCTTCTGTACGACAGCGCTCGCCACGAGTACCGTCAGAACTCTTACCGGCGGAATCCGGAGAAGGGCTGTTGCCGAGTGATGATGTCGCCGAAGCTGTCCACACTGCAGGCCCGTTACGGCAGTCTCCTCGCAACGGCGATGTTCGTCCTCCTCATCCTCCCCGGTGCTGTGCCGCTCGCGGCACAAGTCGATCCTCGCACCTATCAGTCGCTCACCTGGCGAAACATCGGCCCCTTCCGGGGCGGCCGGACCAAGGCTGCGGCGGGCATTCCGGCTCAGCCGAACGTCTTCTTCGTCGGCGCCAGCAACGGCGGCGTGTGGAAGACGACCGACTACGGCACCACGTGGAAGCCGGTCTTCGACGAGCAGCCGACCGGCTCCATCGGCTCGATCGCCATCGCCCCTTCGAATCCCGATGTCATCTATGTCGGAAGCGGAGAGGGCCTCCAGCGGCCCGACCTCTCCACCGGAGACGGGATCTACAAATCGACGGATGGCGGCAAGAGCTGGAGCCACCTCGGCCTCCGCGACGGGCAACAGATCCCCCAGATCGTCGTCGATCCGCGCGATCCCAACCGCATCTTCGTCGCGGTCCTGGGCCACCCGTACGGCCCCAACGTCGAGCGGGGTCTCTTCCGGTCCACGAACGGCGGGCAGAGCTTCGAAAAGATTCTCTACAAGGACGAGAATACCGGCGCCATCGATGTCCTTCTCGATCCAGCCAATCCCGACGTCGTCTATGCGGCGCTCTGGGAAGCGAGGCAGGCACCCTGGGAAAACGGCGCGTTCAGCGGCCCGGGGAGTGGCCTGTTCAAGTCCACCGACGGCGGTGCCACCTGGCATCAGCTGACCGGCGGACTCCCCGGCTTCTCCGACGGGCTGGGAAGGATCGGCCTGGCCATCGCGTCGAGCGATCCGAATCGGGTGTATGCCACGGTGGCGACGCGCGCCGGCGGATTCCTCTGGCGTTCCGACGATGCGGGCGCGACGTGGCGCCGCATCAGTGACGATCCTCGTGTCGCGGGACGGCCCGATGACTTTGCCGAAGTGAAGGTGGATCCCACCAACCCGGACATCGTGTATACCGGAAGCGTCGTGACATGGAAATCCACCGACGGGGGCCGGACGTTTACCGCGTTGCGCGGCGCCCCGGGAGGCGACGACTACCACCGCATCTGGATCAATCCGCTCAATCCCGCGATCATCCTCATCGCGGCCGACCAGGGCGTGGTGATCACGGTGAATGGTGGAGCGAGCTGGAGCACGTGGTACAACCAGCCGACCGCGCAGTTCTATCACGTGAGCGCCGACAACGCCTTTCCCTATCGCGTCTGCGGCGGACAGCAGGAGAGCGGCTCCGCCTGCGTGGCCAGCCGTGGCAACGATGGCCAGATCACCTTCCGCGACTGGCATCCGGTCGGCGTCGAGGAATACGGGTATGTCGCCCCCGACCCGCTGGATCCCGATATCGTCTATGGCGGCAAGGTGTCCCGGTACGACCGGCGTACCGGCCAGGTCCAGAACGTCGCGCCCAGGCTGTTCCGCGATCCGGACTATCGCGCGCTCCGCACCGCCCCGGTGCTCTTCTCTCCGGTGGATCCCCGTCTGCTCTTCTTCGCCAGCAACGCGGTCTGGACCACGCGGACCGGCGGCAAGAGCTGGACGAAGATTTCGCCCGATCTCACCCGGACCGATTCGATCGTTCCGGCGAACGTCGGGAAATACTCCGCGGAGCGCACGGCGACCGCTCGTCACCCCGGGGTGGTGTACACCGTCGCGCCGAGCTACAGGAGCGTCAACGTGATCTGGGCCGGCAGCGACGACGGGCTCATTCACGTCACGATGAACGGTGGCCGCCGGTGGATCAACGTGACGCCGAAGGAGATTGGTCCCTGGGCCAAGGTCTCGCTGATCGACGCGTCGCACTTCGATACCCTCGCCGCGTACGCCGCGGTCAATACACTCCGGCTCGACGATCTCAGGCCGCACCTCTTCCGGACCAGGGACGGAGGAAAGACCTGGACCCGGATCACCACCGGCATTCCCGATGGCGCCACGGTCAATGCGGTTCGGGAGGATCCCGTCCGCCGCGGCCTCCTGTTCGCCGCGGGCGAAACGCAGGTGTGGGTTTCCTTCGACGACGGCGATCACTGGCAGTCGCTTCGGCAGAACATGCCGGTGACGTCGATCCGCGACATCGTCATCAAGGACGCCGACCTGCTCGCCGGGACCCACGGGAGAGGGTTCTGGATCCTCGACGACATCACTCCGCTCCGCCAGATCGCGCAGCGCACGGCGGCGGAGCCCCTCGTGCTGTTCAAGCCGGCGACCGCCACTCGGGTCCGCTGGAACATGAACACCGACACGCCGCTGCCGCCCGACGAGCCGGTGGCCCCGAACCCTCCCGACGGCGCGGTCATCGACTACTGGCTTGGAGAGGCTTCCGCTGCGCCGGTCATCCTCGAGATTCTCGATGCCGCGGGAGCGCTGGTGCGCCGCTTTTCCAGCGCCGACCATCCCGCCGAGCCGATTCCGGGCCGGAATATTCCCGATTACTGGATTCGGCCGCCACAAGCGCTCTCCGCGGTCGCGGGGACGCATCGCTTCGTCTGGGATCTTCGCGAATCCGAGCCGGACGGCGTCAGTTTCGGGTATCCCATCGCCGCCGTCTACCTGAACACCGCCATCGAGCCGACCGGTCCCTGGGTCGTGCCCGGGCGGTACACCGTGCGGCTCACCGCGAATGGGCGGACG
>Ga0207646_10003107_pt1 | contig 19093 bp, 13 predicted proteins | sample KBSK5502metaG_FD_184343 | JGI IMG/M metagenome (GOLD analysis project Ga0207646, IMG submission 184343) | Corn, switchgrass and miscanthus rhizosphere microbial communities from Kellogg Biological Station, Michigan, USA - KBS K5-50-2 metaG... | ecosystem: Host-associated > Plants > Roots >...
CGCTGGAATCAGCGACACGGCCGACCATGTCGGCGGTTCCCTGCGCGGCTGCCGGCGTGGCCAGAGCGCATATCGAGATCACGACACCCAGAACGAGCAGAATGCCCTTCATCACGACGGACCTCCCGGGTCTTCAAAATTTTTAAGCTGTCTTGGTAGCCGCACAATAGGCGTGTGCTGACGATCAAGTCAACGGGATTTCGCGGCTCGCACAATTTGCAACAATTGCTTCGCGCTAGAATACGAACTTCAGCGCCATTTGCATGATTCTCGGGTCGGCCGCATTCAGGATCCGGCCAAAGCTCGGATCGCTCAGCGATGTCACCGGGTTCAACGGATTCACGTGGTTCGGTGCATTGAACGCCTCGGCGCGGAATTCCAGCGACTGTCGTTCTGTTACGTTGAATGTTCGAGTCAGCCCCAAATCAATTCGGATGCTGCCTGGCCCCGTCACATTAGCCGCGTGGATAAGCGGTCCGTATGTGCCGAGTAACGGAGTCGTGAACGCCGCCGGATTCAGCCATTGAGTGATCGATTTATTCGCCGCGTACGGCGAGGACAGAATCTGGCGCGGCACTTCATCCGTAGCATCTGGTGCGATTCCCAGACTTCCAAGCCGGTTGACACCTGGAGCTGAGCACCTGCGAGTGCCCTGACGATGCCGGAAATGCGCCAACCCGTGCCGAGCACGCGCAACGCTGAGTTTGCAAACCGCGCATAATGACTTACGGGCTCTCTTCAGCGCCCGAGTGTCTTACCGCGGGGGCTTTTGCAGGGAAGGCACGGTCTGTACTTTTGCGCCTTCGCGCGCCGTATCACCGGGATTAGCGATGATCGTGGCGCCGTCCTCGAGTCCGTTCATCACCTCGAGCCGGTCGCCGTAGTCGCGGCCGATTTCGATCTTCTGAAGGTGAACCGTATTGTCGGTGCGCACCATGGCCACCTGAGGACCATCGGCACGGACGATGAGCGCATCATCGGGAATCATTAGCGGTGCGTTCTTTCGCGGACTGCTGAGATCGACCTGGGCGTACATTCCCGGCAGCAGAGCGCCATCGGGGTTCGGCAAGCCCACTTCGACGAGCAGCGTGCGGCTGGCCGGATCGAGCGCATTGGAGGTCCGGGCGACAGTCCCTGTGAATTGCCGGCCGGGCAGGTTTGAAACGCTCAATCGGGCCTGCTGACCCGGCCGCACGGCGCTGGCGTAGGTTTGCGGAACGTTCAGATAAAGCCGCAGCGCGCCGGTTTGCGCGATCCGAAACAACAGGGTGTTGCCGGAATTGACCAGGACGCCGACATCCACGTTGCGCAGAGTGATCACACCGTCGAACGGGGCCTTCACAGTGCGGTAATTCTGTACTTCGTTCAGCCGCGCCAGGTTAGCCTCGGTCGCAGCGACGTTGCTGCGAGCGGCGCCGACAGCTTTCGCGAGCGCCTGTCCATTCGCAACCTGCGCGGCATATTGCGCCTGATAAAGATCGTTCTCCTGACGGGGCGCGACCCCTTTTGCCGTGAGCTCTTTCCATCGGTCCGCCGTAATGCGCGCAAGCTCTTCGTTCGCTTTGCCTTGCTGCTGATTGGCGAGCGCCTGATCGAGCGATGCCTGCGCCTGTTCGAGCGTCGCACGCGCTTGACGGATTTGCTGATCCAGTTCCGGCGCTTCAATCTCTGCCAGAGTCTGACCGGCGCGTACGCGATCGCCGATATCCACGAGCCGGTGCGCGATATACCCGTCGGCGCGAGCGAGAATAGGAGCTTCTGTCACCGCCTGGATGTTGCCGGGCAGCTGCAATTCGGTATTGTTCGACCCGCGGCCCACTTGAATGACTTCGACTCGTGGAAGACTCTGTTCCTGCTCCTGAGCATCGGCTCGGATCGTGGCCATTCGCTTTTGCAGCGGAACGTAGCCGGCAAAAAAAGCAAACACAATAAGGACGATGATTCCTAAAAACAGAGCCCAGATGGTGATGCTCGACGGGTGCCAGATCTTGCCTGCGTGCGCCGGCCCAGCTGGCCCGGCCGGCCCATCGATAAGAGCTTTCTGTTCCATGAGTTGGCGCTTCAGCTCTTCAACTTCTTTGCGCAGGTTTTCTTCGGTGGATTCACTATATCGCATGAGATTCTTCCGCTAATTCTTCTTCCAGCCGGCGTTCATGATCAACGGGAGCTTTCGTTCGCATGTAGGTGTAAATCACGGGGACCACAAAAAGCGTTGTGACCGTAGCAAACATGAGTCCGCCAATGACGGCGCGTCCCAGCGGCGCATTCTGCTCTCCACCCTCGCCCAGGCCAAGCGACATCGGAAGCATACCGAGAATCATCGCCGTCGCCGTCATCAGTACGGGCCGGATGCGCGCGTGACCTGCGGCCATCATTGCTTCGTGCGCTGATGCGACGATGGCGCGCTCATCGTTCGCAAACGTGACCATAAGAATGCTGTTGGCTGTCGCCACGCCGATGCACATGATGGCGCCCATCAGCGATGGGACGCTGAGCGTCGTTTCGGTTACGAACAGGATCCACAAAATGCCCGCCATCGCGCCGGGCAGAGCCGTGAGGATAATGAATGGATCCACCCAGGACTGGAAATTCACGGTGATGAGTAAATAAACCAGGACCACGGCGAAGACCAATCCCAGGCCCAGTCTGAAAAATGAAGACTGCATGGTGGCGATCTGGCCGCGCAGTTCGAGCGTCATACCGCGCGGCAAATGAGGTTCTTCCTCCCGCATGATCTTCTGAACTTCGCTGCCGACCCCGCCAAGATCACGCCGCGCGACATTGGCATACACGTCGAAGACCGGTCCAACGTTGTAGTGATTCACAATGACCGGCGCGTTGCCGCGTTGAACCGAGACGAGATTCGACAGTAACTGCGTGCTTCCCGGTATTGCGCCGGGATTTCCGTACGCCAGAGAAGATCCGCCCGGCGCGCCGCCGATCGAATTCGTTCCAGCGCCTGTCGTCATCGTGACATTGATCGCATTGCTTGCGACCGAAATGGGAGTGCGCAGCAGTGCATCGAGCGAATTGATGCGGTATTGCGGCGTCTGTACGCCGACGCTGTAGTTCACGCCATTCGCCCAGTTGACCCAGTAATTCGGCGCGACCATTGAATTGCCGCTCAGCGAGATGAGCATGTTGCTGGTGACGTCGCGTTCGGTCAGACCGAGCTGCGCTGCTTTCGTGCGATCCACATTGAGCCGGATTTCGGGCTGATCGATCACCTGATGGACGTGCACATCGACAGCGCCGGGAATGCGAGCGATCCTGTCGGCGAGCTTCTGCGCCATCTTGTAACCGGCCTGCGGATCGCGGCCTGCGACCTGCAAATCGATTGGGGCAGGAAGTCCGAAGTTCAGAATCTGAGTCGTGATGTTCGACGGTTGAAAGAAGAAGACCGTATCGGGGAACCTGTCATGAAGAACCTTGCGCAGCATGACTTCGTACTCGCGCGTTGGGCCGTGATTTTCCTTATTGAGTGAGATCAGGATTTCGCCATCGGCGCTCGAAATCGTTGGGATATCGCCCTGAGCAAGACTGCCCCAGCTGTTCGGGATGCCGATATTGTCGATAATCGTGTCGAGCTCACCCGCAGGAATGACATCCCGGATTTCACGCTCGATGTCCGCGAAACGAGATTCCGTTTCCTCGATGCGCGTGCCGGCCGGAGCGCGCGCATGTAGTTTCATCTGACCCGAGTCGACATTCGGGAAGAAATCCTGGCCGACGAGCCGGACCAGGCCGAGTGAGCCGGCGGAGATCACCAGAAACACGGTGAGCACAGCAGCGCGATGTTGCAATGACCACGAAAGCAGGCCGATATAGCGGTAGCGCAGCGCTTCGAAAAGCGAATTAAACACATAATGCACACGCCAGAGCGGCCCCTTGCCTCCTGCCGTCTCGCCTTCAACACCGTGTTCGTACAAGCCGACTTCTGATCGCAAAAGGTAATGCACCATGGTCGGGATCAGCGTACGCGACAGGATGTACGAAGCGGCCATGGCAAAAACGACGGCCATCGCGAGCGGCGTGAAGAGATATCGCGCAGTCCCCGTCAGCAGCAGCACAGGGATGAACACGATGCAAATCGACAGCGTCGAGACAAAGGTCGGCACCGCGATCTGTGCGGCGCCATCGAGCACTGCGCGCGCCAGCGGTTTGCGCATGGCGATATTCCGATGTGTGTTTTCGATCTCGACTGTCGCGTCGTCGACAAGGATGCCGACGGCCAGCGCCAGTCCTCCAAGCGTCATCACGTTGATGGTTTGTCCCAGCAGGCTCAGGATCGAAAGGGAAGTCAGGATCGACAGCGGAATCGAGATGCAGACAATCAGCGTGCTGCGCCAGCTTCCCAGGAACAGCAGAATCATAATGCCGGTGAGGGCCGCCGCAATCAACGCTTCGCGCAGCACGCCCTGGATGGAAGCGCGCACGAAGATGGATTGATCGGCGAGTGCGGTCACCTTCAGGTCTTGCGGGAGGTTCGCCAGGATTTTCGGAAGGGCCGTCTTCACGGAGTTGACGATGTCGAGCGTCGATGTCTTGCCGGTACGGCTGACGGTCATCAGCACCCCACGCGTGCCGTTCGTCCGGACAATATTGCTCTGGACGGAGAAGCCGTCGCGCACCTGCGCGACATCCTTTATATATACCGTCGCGCCGTTGACGGTCTTAATGGGCAGGTTGTTCAAATCTTCGAGAACCTGTGGGCTGCTGTTGACCTTGATCTGATATTCCGTATCGAGGAATTTGGCGGTTCCCGCCGGCAGAATCAGATTTTGCAGGGTCAGAGCGTTCGATACGTCAATCGGTGCGAGCTGTTTGGCGTAAAGTTCGTCGAGATTCAAATCGACCATCACCGATCGCGTTTTCCCGCCGAATGGATACGAAACGTTCGCCCCCTGGACCGTGCCGAGCTGCGTCCGGATGAAGTTCTGTCCCCAGTCGAAGATTTCCTGCTCGCGCATCGTCTTGCTCGAAAGGCCGAGTTGCAGAACCGGCACCGTCGCGGCATCGAATTTAAGGATATTGCCGGGGAACATACCCGGCGGCATGCTCCGTATGGAACTGTTCATTTGCGAAACGACCTGCGCAACGGCCATATCGACCTGGACATTCGGATGGAAAAAAATCTTGATGACCGCGATGCTGTTATACGACTGCGACTCGATGTGCTCGATGTCGTTCACATTCGAGGTGAGATTCCTCTCGAAGTTCGTGACGACGCGCTTCTCCATTTCTTCGGGCGACAGGCCGAAGTATTGCCAGAGAACGCTGACGATGGGGATGTCGATGTAAGGAAAGATATCCACCGGCATCGTGACGATTGCAGTGCCACCAAGGATGGCAATGAGAATGGCCATCACGACGAACGTGTAAGGACGACGCAGGGCGAGCCGAACAATCCACATGGTTCCTTAGCTCCAACTGCGGGAGTATACAATCTTCGCCATTACGCCAACACACAAACCGACCCAGACTCTGATTCCATGTCTATGATCTTGCCCCCCTGCAGACACGCCGCTCACCCGGATAAATTACGGCGTTTGGATCTGTGCCTGGCCGGGATTGATGATTTGAATTACGCCGCCCCAGCTGCACATGAGTTTTGAACTGTCGTTGAGCGCCGGCATGTTTCCGATAAGGACCGTGGGGGCACCGACAACCCATGGCGAGGTCGTCACGGGAACGCAGGGCACCGGCGTGAGCGTACCGCCGGCAGCGGAGGTGGCTGCGGCGACCGCAGGATTCGACGACGTGCTGCATTGCCCGAACGGCATGATGTTCGTGGACGGAACGTTGTCCATGATGGTCGCGTACGGAGTCGCGCCGGCCACTCGATTGGCGGGCAGTACCGACAGCGCACTCGGCGCTGTTCCGAAACTGCATTGCAACATGGCGCCCATACAAATTTGAAAACCCATACAACCTCCTCTACTGTCCTTTGATACGCGACAAGAGCCCGCGAATACCGGTGCTCGTTCTGCCGGACTCGTCTTTCACGTCGCCGGACTCATCGAACTCCAGCCTGTCGCCGTAAGGCTTGCCATCGTTATAAAAGGCGCGCTCGGCAACAACGCCGGTCTCGTAATAGCGAATGTATTCCCCGTCCAGCTTGTCATCCTTATATGAAGCCTTCTCGCGAACTGCGCCCGACGGGAAGTAATCGATGGAATCGCCGTTGAGCATTCCATTCGAATACTGAGCGCGCTTGATGATCTGTCCTTCTTTGTTGAACCACAGCGACTCGCCTTCGAGCTTCCCTTTTTCATACTGACCGCGCCCCACAACGTTTCCGGTTTCGTCATGTGAGATGAATTCGCCCTGGAGCACGCCATCAACATAGAAGCTGCGAGTCTGTATGGCGCCATTGCGATACGTGAGCGCTTCGCCGTTGGGCTTTCCGTCGCGATAGTTCATCTTCTGGACGATCCATCCGTCGGCGCCGAAGATGCTGGTCGGCCCGTTCAATTCGCCGTCGATGAACGTCGCCTTCTGAGTGACGCGGCCGTTGGAGCCGTAAGAGATGGCTTCACCATCGAGCTTGCCGGCTTTGAACGTCGCCTTACGCGCGATGTTGCCGGCCTCGTCGAAGCTGGTTGCCTCGCCCTCGAGCTGGTCGTTGACGATGTTGCATCGTTCGCGGACCTTTCCGTCGGGGTGATAAGTTATCTGCTCAGACATCGTGATGGAATTGGCCGCAAAAAGGCACAAAAGGCTCAAGAAAATTTTGTGAATTTTGTGCCTTTTTGTGGCTAATTCTCCTTCTCCTAATTCAGTTTTACCATTCCGCCCTTCAGAGCCAGCATACCGCCGCCATCGCATTCCTGGGATGCGCTGGCCTTGTTCGTGAGAGAAATTCCACCATCGTTCGTCATTGAAAGGCTGGCCTTGTTCGTCAACGAGGTGCCGGCCTCGTTCTTGAGATCCGTGCCGGATTTGTTGGTCAGCGAAGTCCCGGCCTGATTCGTGAGGTCCGTGCCGGACTTGTTCGTCAATGCCTGCGAGGCCTGGGCGGTGAGATTCGCAGCAGACTTGACGGTCACGTCACCCGAGGTCGATTCAATCGTGACGGTTTTGCCCTTGATCGTGAGATCGCCCGCTGCAGTGATCGTCATCGTGTCGCCGTTGACGGTCAGAGTAAATTCCTTCGTCACCGTGTGAGTGTACTTACCTTCATTCATGTGTGTTTCTTCGTTGGCATCGCCTTTGATGGTGATCTTGCTTTTGCCGTCGACCACGAGGACATGTTTGAAATCCGTCTCCGCTGTCGGATCGTCGGCCTGAATGAACGTCTGCTCGCTGTTTTTCATGTGCTTGACCCAGTCATGCTCGACGACGCTCTTCATGTCTTTCTGAGCGTGGGTAAAGAACTCCTCGGAGTCTTTCAAATCCTGGAACCGGATCTCATTTCCAGCCGTTCCCTGCTTCGACGACATGCTTTTGATCGTGCTCTTCGTCTGGTCGTCGGGTAGTGTGTACGGAACCGTGTTCTGCGCGTTATAGACCGATCCCGTAATGAGCGGACGATCCGGATTGCCTTCGAGGAAACTCACCACGACTTCATGACCGATGCGCGGCAAGAATACCATGCCCCATGACTTTCCCGCCCAGCCCTGCGCGACGCGCACCCAGCACGAGCTGTTTTCGTCCTTCTGGCCTTTCTGGTCCCAGTGAAACTGGACCTTCACGCGGCCATACTTGTCGACCCAGATTTCTTCGCCGCTCTTGCCGACAACGATCGCTGTTTGCGAGCCGTGAATGACCGGTTTCGGCGTGACGAGCGGCGCGCGAAAAACCGTATCGGCCGGAATGGCTTCGAACGAATCGAGGTATTTCTGCTGATCGCATCGCATCGACACTTTGCGGACGACATAAGCAATGTTCACCGACTCGCGGACGTGCTGGGTCAATGTGAACTTGCAACCCGCGACCATCGTTTTAACGGTGGACTGGCCTCGCAAAATTTTTGTTGCCGCCTCTAGCGTAGCCAGACGCCGGCTTGCGATCGTGGCGCCGGTGTCCGTTGTTGTAAAGCCGGCGGGATATTCATACCAGGTCATGCCGGTCCCGTCGGCGGTAGACTTCAAATCGGTGTCGGAGGTCTCGAAATTGAAATCGTCGACCAGGTATTTGGCCGTCGTCATTTCCTGCTCGTAGGTGGTTTTGAAAATTTCATCTTCGAACGGATTGTCGGTGGGATCGTATTCAATTTCGGATACGTGGCAGTCCGGATACGCGTCCGAATCATCGGCCAGGACGAGCGTGTGCTTGCCGTCTTCGTGTTTGAAGAAGTAGAAGATGCCTTCCTCTTCCATCAATCGCGAAATGAAGTTGAACGCCGTCTCCCGATACTGAACGCAATAGTCACGAGCTGTGTACGTCGCCGTCGTCGAGTTCTCGTAGTCCGTGAAGCCAAGTTCGTCGAACAATCCGGTGATGATATCGATCGCACTCTGACTCTGATAGATGCGGCAGTCGGCAGTCTTCGTCAGCTTCCACAGCCACGGGCGAAGCTCGAGGAGGTACGTGGTGTTGTCGTCGTCGTCCGTTCCCAATTGCGTAACGCGGGTGCAGATGCCGTTCATATATCTCGGCTCGTCTTCTCCCAGATCGAGATTAACCGTGACGCCCTGGCCAATGAGCTGGGAGAAATCAATCGCCTCATCTTTGGAGGTCACTTCAACGCGATAGTAGAACATGCCCGACATCTGATCGTCGCCGCGCATATTGACGACATCAAACTTGCCATCGCCCAGCGGTGTAGTAATGGCGAGAAGGCTCTCGCCCTCTTCGTCCTCTTCCCCGCCTTCGCCCTGGTCAGCAGGAGTCTCGGTGACTTCCACATCGCCTGTCGGTGCTTCTTCAGTAGCGGGTGCCGCGGCCTCGGCAATTGCGCTCTCGCTGGCGCTAGCGGTCGCCGTAGCGGTAGCGGTCGCAACGGCGGCTTCGCTGGCAGCGATGGCGTCAGCGGCGACAGGCAACTGCTCCAGGTCTCCGGCCTGGGCCGCATCCATCAACGCGGACGCCTGGTTGAGATGTTCCTGAACTTCAGGCAGAACTGCCGAAGCCTGATTCAACATGGCCGCAGCTTCGGGAAATTGCTGCTCGGCTGCGGCCAGCGCATTCTGCACGGCCGGAATCGACTTCAACTGCGCAAGAGCGGCGTCCGTATCACCGTTCTGGAAGGCGGTGATCATCTGATCCGCCTGCGCCAGTCCATCCTGAACGGCAGCCAGACCCTGTTGCGCCTTCTCGGCAAGAGCGGCGGCTTCGGGAAATTGCTTCTGCGCTTCGGCCAGAAGATTCTGAACGGCGGGCATTGCTTTCAACTGCTGAAGCGCAGCGCCGTAATCTCCGGATTGAATCGCGTCCATCGCCTGATTGGCTTGCTGCAGTCCTTCCTTGATTTGCGGCAATGCGGCGGCGGCCTGCGATACCAGTGCCGCGGCTTCCGGAAATTGTTTCTGAGCTTCGCCCAGCAGATTCTGAACGGCAGGAATCGACGTGACTTTTCCCAGGGCAGCCTGGTAATCCCCTTTTTGAAGATCGTCGAGCGCGCCTTTCGCCTGATCGAAGCCTTGCTGGACCTGCGCCGCCGTATCCTGAGCCTTTTTCAGCATTGCGGCGGCTTCCGGAAATTGCTTCTGCGCTTCGGCCAGCAATGCCTGCGCCTGCGGACTCGATTGAATCGAGCTGAGGGCTCCGCTGAGGTCGCCTTTCTGCAGGCTGGACGCGACATTCTTCGCCGTATCGAAACCCTGCTGAACCTGCGGCAGCATTTCGTTTGCCTGAGAGATGAGCCTGGCCGCTTCCGGGAACTGATCCTGCGCAGCCTTGAGAACGCCCTGGAACTCCGGCGAACTCGACAACTGTTTCACGAGATCTTCCGGTTTCACATTGCCTGAAGCGACGTCCGTGAGCAGCTTCTGTCCTTGGGCGAATTTTTCCTGAAGCTGTGGAAGCGCCGAAGCCGCCTGCGACACGAGCTTCGTGGCTTCGGGAAATTGCTCCTTCGCCTTATCGAGAAGATTCTTGACCTGCGCCGACTGGCCCAACTGTTCGGCAAAGGCCGCCGTCCATCCGCCTGCGTTGGACTGAGCATTTTGAATCTGGCTCGCAAAATCACCGAAGCTGCCGGCAGCCTGCGAAATCGTGCTCGATATCGATGTGATTTGCTTTCCCGTTTCGCCCAGCGATTCGGTCAACTGCGACAGCAGACCCTGCGCCTGGGGCGGAACCTGTCCCGCCGCGATCTTTCCGAGTGCCGACTGAACTGTCGAAAGATGTTTGTCCAGATCGCCTGCGGGACCGATGGCATTCGAGAGATGCTTGCTCAGCTCGGATTTTGCGGCGTTCTCGATAAAACTCTTCGCGTCCGTGAGCGCTCCTCCGATTTCAGCCGAAGGGAAATCCCCGCTCTGCAGGCTCTTCATCAAGCCGGCAGCCTGTCCGAGGTGCTGCTGCAATTGAGGAAGTTTCGCCGCGTGTTCCGAGATGAGATTGCTCACACCCGAGAACTGCTGCGCCTGAGAGAAAAACTGCTGGACCTCGGGCGCGTTCGCCAATTGTTGAAGCGCTGAACCGGCTGATACCTTGCCTGATTTGATGTCGCTGAACAACTGCTGCGCTTTTCCTATCGACTGCTGGACCTGGGGCAGCGATTGCGTGAGCTGCGAAACGGCCTGCGATGCGCCGGGGAATTGTGACACCGCCTTGTCGAGGAGACTCTTCACCTGCGACGACTGGCCAAGCTGCTTCACAAAATCCGGCGAGAATGAAGCCGCAGCTTTCTTTGCGTTCGCGATCTGTTTTCCGATGTCTCCGAGGCTGGACAAATCGGGTGTCTGTTTAGCCGCGTCACCTAGCAGGCTCTGAAGTTGGGAAACAGCGCCCTTCGCGGATTCCGGAACTTCGCCGCCAAGGAGATCCGAAAGCGCCTGCTGCGCGTCTTTCAGGTGAACTTGAAGATCGGCTGACGGGCCCGCGTCGATTTGCGGCAGACTTCCGACCAGGTCCTGGAACTGCTGTATCGCCCCACTGGAGAGGAGTTCGGAGGCTTGCCCGAATTTTTTCTCCAGATCCGGTAGCGCCGTATTCGCGCTGGAGACCAATTTGGTAACGTCGCCGAACTTTTTTTGCAAAGTGCCGACGTGTTCCTGAAGCTTCGATACTTTCTCGACGACAGGACCGCCAACGGTCTTCGTGACGTTTCCGAGAACGTCTTTCGCTTTTTTAATCTGGCTCGAGATATCACCGGTTCGTTTCGCTATGTCGCCGACCAGAGACGATGCGTTGGGCAATTGTGTGCGCGCCTGATCCAGTGCGCCCTTCACCTGCGAAACTTTGTCTTTCAAATCGGTGGGCAGGCCTTGCCCCAATAAACCCTCGAGGAGCTGATTCCCTTCGTCGGCAAGCCTGCTGAAGTCGCCGAACTTCTGCGCCGCATCAGCGATGTCGTCGGTCGCACCCGTTTCGCCGATCGCTTCGTCGACAAGCCTGGAGAGGTCAGAAAATGTATCGGGACCCGCTGCGCCGGCTGGGCCGGTCAGGAGCTTTTGAACCTGATCCATGCGCTGCTTGACCGCAGGCACCGCAGCAGCGCCCTTCGACATCAGACCGGAAACTTTCGAGACGTGATCGCCAATGGCTTTCGCATGGTCCTGAACTTTTGCCAGTCGGGCCGCGATATCTTCCGCGGCTTCCCCGCTTGGCGCTTTCAGAAGACCCGCAACCTGATCGACAGGATTTTGAATGGCGGGTAATTTTTGAAGCGTCTGGCCGACGAGGTCGGAAATTCCCGGCACCTGACCAAAGATGGCATCGACGCTGCCTTTGAGCTTGGCGATCGGAGCCCCGGACTGCTCCAGCTTCGTGATCGTCTCTTTGGATTTCGTAAGACGAGCCTTGATCTGATCGACCTTGCTTTTCGCGTCATTAAGAGCAGCGCCGGGAAGTGAACTCTGAAGTTTCGTGAGCAGGTTCTGCTGCGCATCGGCGGCCGTTTCTTTCAACAGATCTTTGACGGCCTGCTCGCCTCCCGCCATCGCGCTGCTCGCGTCCGTCACCACCTTATTGATATCGGGGAAGCTGTTGGAGATGTCGTCAACGTCCTGCTGCAGGGATGCCAAATCCTGCGCCGCCGAGTCCGGGGCGGCGCCGAGCGCTTCCTTCGCCTTCTGAATCGGATCGAGAACCTTCGGCAGTGCTACTTTGGCAGTCCGGATCTTTTCCGCAACGGGTGGCACCTGTTGCTTGAGCTTCGCGATCTGCTCTTTTAATTTTGCGAATCTGTCCTGGCTGCTCATGCGGCACCTCCTGCCTTTTCGATGCGCTCAACCAGCGCTTCGAGATCCGGCAACTTCTTTTCGAGATCGGCGATGGCCTTGTCGTCGAGCGTGGCAAGCCCCGCGATGATTTCATCAAGCGTCTTGTTCATTTCCGCCGGATCCTGAATGGCGATCGCGCCTTCGACTTTCTTCTGCGATGCATCCATGCTTTGTTTCGCGGTCTCCGTCTCGGTTGTGAGCTGAGTGATCTGGTCTTCCGAGAGCTTCAATTGTTTTTCGAGTTCCGCGAGATCCTGCTGAGGCGGCGTCAGTGCGTCGTGCATCGTTTGCACGGCCTGCGATAAAGGAGAATCCACTTTCGGAAGCTGATCCGCGAGCTGCTGAACGGCGGGCGCGCCTGCATTTATTTTGTCTGGCGCCTGATTCAAGGAATCCTGTACGAGGCCGAGCAACTCCGCCGCCTTTGCTTTCTGCTCGTCGGGAACGGATGCCGCCGCGCCCGGCAGAACACCGGTTGCGGCCTGCTGGATCGACGCCACTTGATTCGGAAGTAGTGCGACGGCCTGCGCGACATCCGGCATCGCACCGGCCGGCGCCGCTACTGCTTTCTGAGCATCGCCGACGAGCTGGCCGATCTGATCCATCGCTTTCTTCAGTTCCTCGGGTTTCATCTGTTCCGATGCAGTCGCGATGAGCTGTTGCGCCTGATCGACATTTTGCTGCGCCGCAGGAAGGTTCGTCACTGCTGTGTCTACCTGGCCGGCGGCATTCGCAATTATCGCGTTCGCGCCACTGATCTGTTCCTGAAGAGCATCAAGACCGATATTGGGTGGCGGCGGAACAGCAGCAAGTATTCCCGCCTGCATCTCTGCCAATTTCGCGCCTGCATCAGTGAGTGGCGCGATCGCTTCCATGAGCTTCGCTTTTGCCTGATCGAGGAGAGGCGGGACTTGCGGAAGTTTTTCTTCGGCCATGGCGAGGTGTTGCTTGACGCGATCCGCAGTGCCGGCCTTGTCGAGCGCCCTCGAGAGCGGCGGTTTATCGAGCAGCGGCTTGACACCACCGATGACGTCGCCCATTTTTCCAACCAATCCGTTGATGACGTCCTTCGGCGGATCCAGTTTGGACGCGAGATCCGGAATCTTCTCCTGAAGCGGAGCGAGTTTCGCCTGAGCATCGGGAATTTTCGATTGGAGACTCGCGGCCGAAGGCACTTTGGATTTCAGATCCCCCAGACTTTTGGAAGCGTCGCCAATCGGCAGCTTCACTTCCGGAAGCATCCCGCTGACAGCGGTGATTCCGCCGCCTGACGCCTTCACTTCCTGGCCAAGGCCGGTCAATGCATCCTTCCCCTGGCTCACGGGCTCGGGCAGCTTCTGCGCTAGCTCGTCCTTCAGCGCGCCCGCGGCTTTGGCGGCATTGCCCATCGCATCTTTCGCGGCGTCGAAGTTGGGTCCGGGGGGCAGGCCCTCGAGCGCCTGCTGCGCTGCGGCAACCTGATCCGGGATCTTGAACGCCTCAGCCGTGGGAAGCGCACCGCTCGCGACGCCCTTTGCAATCTCCGATGCCTGCGCGAGCTGGTCTTTTGAACCCGAAAGACTCTGCAAGATGTCTTCTGGCATGACTACTCCAAACTAAGTACAGGTTTTTCCAAATACGGCCACGTATATGAGGAACCACAAAGACACGAAGACACAAAGAAAGGCCGCGTTAAAAGGCGGTTATTTGCGGCCTTTCTTTGTGTCTTCGTGTCTTTGTGGTTCCTGCCATACGTCTACAGGAATTTGTAAACGAACGAGCCGGACGGCTCATCGACAGAAACGTGTACACCGTGAAATTCGCGGCCGTCGGCCATACGTTCCAAAACTTCAGCTGACACTTCGGGAAGCAAGGTATGCGTCAGAATGTGATCGATGTTCCGGGCGCCGCTATCGACCTCAGTGCAACGATCCGCGATTGCCGCGATGAGCGCATCGTCCCAGGTCAGCTCGGCGCGATGATTTTGCCTGAAGCGCTCGGCGATCTTCGCGAGCTTGAGCTTCACGATCCGGTGGATCTCTTCATCGCCGAGCGGATAGTACGGAACGATGACCAGCCGTCCCAGAAACGCAGGCCTGAAGTGCCGCAGAAGCTCGGGGCGAAGCAACTCGATCAACTCTTCCGCGCCCGGAAGTTTGTTCCGGTCTTTCGAGGCTCGAACGATCAGATCCGTGCCGACATTGGACGTCAGCAGAATAACCGTATTCTTGAAGTTGACGACGATGCCTTCGCCATCCTCGAGCTCGCCTTTGTCGAAGACCTGATAAAACAGGTCCATGACATCCGGATGGGCCTTTTCAATTTCGTCGAGAAGCACGACCGTGTAAGGATCCCGGCGAACAGCCTCCGTGAGCACGCCACCCGTGCCGAATCCGACATAGCCTGGCGGCGAACCCTTCAGACCAGAAACGGTGTGGGCTTCCTGATATTCGGACATGTTCACCACAACCATGTTCGACTCACCGCCATAAAGCAGCTCCGCAAGCGTGATCGCCGTTTCGGTTTTTCCAACTCCACTCGGCCCGACCAGAAGAAAGACACCCACCGGCTTGCCGGGATCGACAAGATCCGCGCGCGAGGTCTGGATGCGCCGCGAGATGGCGTCAAGCGCAGGCATTTGCCCAACGATGCGTTCGGCCATGCGATCCTTCAATTCAAGGACGCCGCGGATTTCATCCGTCATCATCTTGCCAACCGGAATGCCCGTCCACCCGGACACAACGGACGCGATCACGCGGGAGGTGACGTAAAGCGGCACCATCGGTTGTTCTTTTTGAATGCCGGCGAGTTCATCCTTCAACTGAGACAATTCCTTCTGACCGTTGTGCGATCCCGCGTCGACCTTCATCTGCAGCTCGCGGATCTTGCGAAACACGCCAAGCTCCTGCTTCCATCGATCGTCCGTTTTTTTGTGCTCGAGTTTCGCGGCTTCGAGTTCTTCATTGAGAAGCTTCATGCGCTCGGGATGCTCGCGCCCGAGAAGTTGCTCGCGCTTGAGAATGGCGATCTCTTCCTCGATGCGGGCAATGTTCCGCGCCGCGCCCTCAACTTCAGGGGGCGTGCTGGTTTGTGCGATGGCCACTCGCGCGCATGCAGTGTCGAGAACACTGACGGCTTTGTCGGGAAGCTTTCGGCCGGAGATGTATCGATTGGAAAGGGTCACGGCATCGTGAACGGCTTCATCGAGAACGCGCACGCCGTGATGTTTCTCCAGCGTCGAGACGACGCCACGAAGCATCGTCATCGCGGCCTGCTCATCCGGTTCGTCGACCTTGATGACCTGGAAGCGGCGCGCCAGCGCAGGATCCTTTTCGAAATACTTTTTGTATTCGGACCACGTCGTCGCCGCAATCGTTCGAAGTTCGCCGCGCGCGAGCGCCGGCTTGAGAAGGTTGGCCGCGTCACCCTGTCCGGCTGCCGCACCCGCGCCAATCATGGTGTGGGCTTCATCGATAAAAAGGATGATCGGCGTGGGCGAACTTTTCACTTCGGCGATGACGGACTTCAAGCGATTCTCGAATTCGCCGCGCACACCCGCGCCGGCCTGAAGCAGACCAAGATCGAGCATGCGAACCGAGATTGTTTGAAGCGGAGGCGGAACGTCGCCTTTCGCCACGCGCAAGGCGAAACCTTCGACGATCGCCGTTTTTCCCACGCCCGCGTCGCCCGTGAGGATCGGATTGTTCTGCCGTCGACGCGTGAGGATATCGATGATCTGGCGGATCTCGAAGTCGCGTCCCTGAACCGGATCGATCTTGCCCGCGCGAGCTTCTCCGGTGAGATCCTGGGTGAACTGATCCAGCGCCGGCGTCTTTGACCCGGGAGAACCGGCTGCAGCGGTGCCCGATTCGGCGGCGACGGTCGGAGGCGCCGCATCTTCGGACGAGCCGCGGATGAGGGCCGGCATGTCCTCGCGCATTTTTTCTCGAGGCAGCTTCAATAGAGTCGGCGCCGACTCGATCAGCACGCCCCGCAAAGCTTCGTTATCGAGGAGCGCCTGAGCGATCCCGCCCGAGCGAACAAAGTTGTATCCGAGGTGCAGCGAGCAAACGACCCATGCTTCCTGGATCATGTGTGGAATCTGGGGCGAGAGAACCGGCGTGCGGTTATTTCCGCGCTTGAACTTGTCCATCGCGCGAGTGAGTTCCTTGCTCAGGTCAGAGGTGTCGATATCGTAGTAGCGCAGAATTCGAGTGAAGTCCGTATCGGCGGCTTCCATTAGCTTCAAAATGAAATGCTCTACTTCCACATTGAAGTTGGTTTGCGTCACGCAGAGCTGCGCTGCGGCTTCAAGAGCCTTCCGGCATGGCGGGCTGAGCTTCGAAATAAGAGTCTTCAGATCCATCAGAAAGGAAATTTTGAAATCGGACGAAAGCCCATCTCAGATCCCGAAATCCCGAAATCACAAATTGGACGCGCGTGTCATCCGCTGTAAACTCCCTCGTTTTTATCCACGTCCGTTTATTCCATCGAAAGCGATTCGACAATCCATCTACAGTCTGGCTCCAGAAGGCATCTCACGCAAGCCCGTTAACGGCCACCGTTAATAGGACCTGCGCTGCGGAATAATCGGCAAGTACGCGGGATTGCTCGCCGATGCCAGATTCCGGATAGATTGCATTGAGAATCATGATGACGCACTCAAGGAATGGTAAATCAAATTCGCATGAACCTCCTGGGATTGGAGATTGAAGTTGGCCTCGAGAAGCTGAAGCTTCCCGATCTCGATCTATCGGCCGCAAAGCAACTCTCAGCCAGCGCGCTCCAGGCAGTATCGCAACGCCAGCTTGGTTATGCGATTGTAATGGCCATGAAACCCGCAGCCTAACGTGAAGGAGGCTCTTCGACGAACGTCCCGCTGGCGAGATCGTCTGTAATCCGGCATACTGAAGGCGAGAGTCTCTATGAAAATCACCGACAAAATCTCTTCCATGCTCGGGCGCGAGGAAGAGGAGGCGTCTGACATAAAGCTACGTTATCTAAGCAAAACCGACGTCTTTTGTGACCTTTCTCCAGAAGAGTTGAAGGAAGTCGCCCGCATGGCAACGATGACAACATGTCCGCCAGGCAGGATCTTTTATTCACCTAATGAGCAAGGGGAAGTTCTGTTCATCCTGAAGAAGGGTCAGGTCCAGCTTTACCGGATGTCGGATGAAGGCAGAAAGCTCGTGATCACGACGTTGGCTGCTGGAACGATTTTTGGAGAGATGGCCCTGACCGGGCTGCGCATGTATGACGCCTTTGCCGAAGCCACCGAAGAGGCGCTGATCTGCATGCTGAACCGCGCTGATTTTGAAAAACTGCTGACATGGAAACCGCAGGTCGCGATGCGTCTACTGGATCTGATGGGGAAACGCTTGCTAGAGACCGAGGAACGTCTGGAACAGACACTATTTCACGATGTTCCCAGCCAGCTTGCCGCTCTACTGTTACGGTTGCGAACTGAAACTCGTTCCGACATCATCGAGATGACGCATGAAGAGCTGGCCGAACACTTGGGTGTTTATCGAGAAACCGTGACGGCAGCCCTCAACCACCTCCGCAAAGACGATCTCATCTCCGTCGGACGCAAGCAGGTTCATTTGATAGATATTTCTGGTCTGCAGAAGAAGGCCGCCCGCTAGATTGGGAAAAGCCACGCTTATTCGATTCCGTTCACTTCTTCTGTGGCCCAAGCCCCTTGCTGTAAAGCAGCTGGTCGATCTGTGGATTCAAGCCAACTGCGAACCACGCCTTCAACTGCACCATTTGAGCCGGTGTCAACACGGTTTCAGCGTCTTTAAATAATTGCAGCGTGGCGGCATCGACAGCACGGTCGTACTTTCGGGCCATTTCCTCCCACTTTTCCTGTTTCCCACTGCTGAGTCCGAGTACGTTCGCCGAGCCATGAGTGCACAATTGTCCCGTCTTCATCGTGGGACAGAAAATCGCCAAGTCGTCGGTGGAGACTTGAGCACCGTTCCGATGTTCGGCATGATCGTGCTGTTGTGCGTAAGATGCGATGCTCGCAACAACCGCGATAAATCCCATCAAGAGCACCGTCGTTTTCGTTTTCCGGTACATGTAAATTTCTCCTTTCGATAAGTTTCCTGGAATGGCGGTTCTGTCCAATCAATGCGGCAAATGTTGCTGCCGATACCACCGATCCTCCGGTAGTCATGGCTAGCTTTGATGGTTTCATGCGTTTTACCTCTCTACTTGATTCAGCAACTCTTTCACTTTCGCCTCGAAGGCCGGCTCATTCAGGCGTGGCGCGTTGGTCACGCCATCCAGTTGGTGCATCCAGAAATTTGGCGCGGCCGGCTCTTTGTTCCACTGGGTATCTGCGCCGTACAAGAGGTAGACATCCCAAGCTGTCCGTGAAATGCCGAGCGCTTTCTGCCATTGTTGCCCGGTGAGCCGGTCGCTGTCCCAGTAGTAAGTCAGCCGCTGATCGGTAAATTCGCCAGAGCGGATCTTGGCCCAGTCTTGCGAATCACCAGGGAGCATCGGCAACCAGACGATATAGGTGCGCAGCCAATCATCGGAAACATTTTTGAGCACATTCTGCATATCGGAGAACCCCCGACGGCACTCCGGTCATACAGGTGAAAGCAGAGCCACAAGCCGCACGCGGCCTGCATCGTCCCCGAGAAACGCGAGGAGCGCACGACCGAGGGCGGGCTCGACGTCATCGCCCAGCGCGGGGCGGTCGCCGGCGCGGTCGCCATGGCCAGGGCCTCGGGGATCAAGGTGAGCCTCTTCGTCGCGCCCACCCGGGC
>Ga0207646_10003108_pt1 | contig 19082 bp, 18 predicted proteins | sample KBSK5502metaG_FD_184343 | JGI IMG/M metagenome (GOLD analysis project Ga0207646, IMG submission 184343) | Corn, switchgrass and miscanthus rhizosphere microbial communities from Kellogg Biological Station, Michigan, USA - KBS K5-50-2 metaG... | ecosystem: Host-associated > Plants > Roots >...
GAGACCAACCTCGACGACGTCGAAGTAGACATTTTCCCAGCCGCTGCCGAGGGGAACACCGCGCAGCTGGTTGTAGAGCAGCGGCAGGCCATGGTGCAGCGCGTAATCGAACCACCAGAAATCGGAGATGGTGCCCAGCGCGTCGCCCGGGTACCCATAGATGGCGCTGTCGATATGCAGGACCAGTGGCCATGTGACCACCAACGACAGCAGGAGCGCAACGACGAGGACACATCGTCCGGAAGCCGCCTCCGCCATGCGAATAGCGGACCCGACGAGCCCGGTCAGCTGAATCTCGCCGTCAGTGTTTGGTGCCCGTAGTCTGGGCTGGGCCCGGTGCTGCAGTGGCAAGCTCGCGCAGCCGCCGGTCGTAATACCGGACGAAGTGCAGGCGGTAAAAGATCGCCGCTGTGTCCCAAAGCGCCCGATAGACGGCGCCGGGGCTGGTCGTAGTTTCGAAGCGGTAGTCGAGCTTGATTGGCGCCTCCACGATCCGGCGGTAGCCGAGCTTTCGGGCAACAACCAGCAGCTCGAGGTCGAAGGCGAATCTCTTCACGGCGAGGAGCGGAATGACGTCTTTGAGAACAAGTCCGCGGAACAGCTTCAGGCCGGTCTGCGTGTCCTTAACGTCCAGCCGGAAAAGAATCCTAATCAGTTGCTGGTACATCCAGCTCTGAAAACGCCGCAGCGCTGGGTAGCTGACCTGTGAGTCAGGATGACGCTTCGAGCCCACGACCACGTCGCACCCAGTGGCTCGCTGGATGGTAACGAACGAACCTAGACCGGCGGGGTCGAGCTCCATGTCGGCGTCGATGAACGCGATGAGATCGCCCGTCGCCTCTGCAACCCCGTGCATAAGGGCAAAGCCCTTGCCCTCGTTGACCGCATACGCGAGCACCTTGACCTGGGGCGAGCCGACGCGTTCCGCCTCGCTTGCCGTGTTGTCAGTGTTGCCGTCGGAGACGACAATCACCTCGTAGACCAGACTGGTCGAATCTAGGATCCGCAGAAGGTGCGAAAGGTTCTCGTGCATGTGCTGTCCTTCGCGATACGCCGGAACAATGACGGACAGCTCGGGAGACGCGCTCAAGCTACCTGTCGCCGCACACTAAGGCGGTCGATTATGTAGATGGCTCCCATCGAGGCTGCGAGCAGACCGAGGCTGATGACCACCATCGTCAGTATCTGCCAGATGCTCGAGTGAAAGATGGCGATGAGGACCGTTTCCAGGATGCACGCGCCGAACAAGGGAAGCGCGAACAGTCGCCGCGCGATCGAGAGGAAGTAGTTGATGAGGAGGTTTGACAGCGCTAGCAACGTTAGAGCGACGGCGAAGACGCCCAAGTAGCCACGGGCCGGCGAGAAGCTCGGGCCATATGGCAACAGCACGAGGCCGGGAAAGAGGCTATAGGCGATGATCAGCGCGATCCCCATCGCCCCGACCATCAGCAGACCCAGGTCGACCACGTGGTAGTGCGCCTCGTTGCGCGCGTGCAGCGCCGCGATCTCCGGAAAAATCACTCCGGCCACCGACAGGCCGAGGAAGTACACGACGCGTGCCAGCACCGACGCCGCCGCGTATACGCCGGCCGCGCCGGACGAAAGGAAATGTTTGGCCAACAGCGTGTCCACGCTGAAGATGTAATTGATTCCGATGCTCGCGATTGTTGCGAGCACCGCGTAGCTCCCGAGGCCTTCCATTTTTTCTGACTTGGCGAACGATGCCCGTGCGGATCGGAGCATTAGGAAGCTCTGGCCATACGCAACCACGGCGCCGGCGCTCAAAGTGGCAAGCGCGCCGAAGGCGCCAAAGCCGGTTGCAATGAGGGCCGCAGCCAGCGCGAGCCTGGTCGCCATCTCGGTGAGCATGTTGGCGGACAGCGCGACAAATCGGCGCATGCCCTGGAGCGCGCCGCGGTTTACGGTGACGAGTATCGCGCACAGCGCGGCCAGCGCGAGCAGGTAAACGACCTTCCGGTCAGGAAGATTCAGGAAACTGGCCACCACGGGCGCGAGCAGGATCAGCACGGCCGCGACGGGTAGCGCGGCGAGAATCGAGATTGTGCTGAGTCTTAGGAGCATCGGTATCACCGATCCCGACTGTCCCTTCGCCACCGCGACGCTGGTAAAGCGGGCGCTCACAAACTGGAGACCGACCACCGGCACCATGAGCAGGTACAACGCGGCGATGGCGGACGCGACAACCGAGTATTGGCTTGGACCGAGCAGGTGGCCGGTCTCAAAATGAAAGACATACCCGAGCATTCCGGCCAGCACGCTGCCGGTCAGGTAGATCGCGGAGTTGCGAATGATCGGGTCTGCCTTCAACCGCGCTATCAGCTGGCGCGGTCTCAAGATCATTCGCGGACCCGTTACGTTCGTGGGCTCAGGCGAGGTCAGGTCCACCGACATAAAGACTCCGTGGATTCTAGAGGCCCCGCCGCAACAGACCCCCGGGCGGGAAACCTAGAATTCGCAGGCGGTGAACCCTAGCGCTGCCGGGCTCGGCGCGAAGTCGTCTGGAACAGTCTTGAGCCACTCACGATCCACCGTGCTGCGGGCATGGCGTCCTGCGCTGGCGCTGTGCTGGCCACCGGCTCTCGTCGCGGCTGTGTACGTTGCAATCGGACGGCTTGGGTTCTATCCAACCGACGAGGGGTTGGTGCTCGCCTACAGCTACCGTGTCCTGCACGGCCAGCTGCCGCACCGGGATTTCGTGTCGACTCGGCCGGCAGGGTCCGCGTATTTGCATCTGATCGACTTCCTCATCCCCGGGCCGCTGTTCGAGGTCTCGCGCGTGATCGCGCTGTGCGAGTACGTGGCGTACACGGCGTTGTTTGCCTGGCTGGTGTACGAGATCGCCCCGTGGCGATGGAGCGTATCGATGACGATGGCCGCGGCCGGCGCGGTGCTTGTCAACCTCAACAGGTTTCCTCTGATGGCGTGGTATACGATCGACGGGCTCCTGCTCGTCGCGGTCGGGCTCCTCCTGGTGCAGCGAGGAGTCAAAAGGAACGACTGGGCGACGATCTGTGTTGGCTTTTTCATCCTCGGCTTGGCCGGGCTTACCAAGCAGAGCTTCGTCCCCGCCACCGGCCTCGGGTGGCTACTTCTGTGGCCCCGACTCATGAGAACAAGCTGGCGGCAGCGCCTGCGTGACTTGGTCATGACAGGGGTTTACGGGGCCACGCCTTTGATCCTCTACCTGCTCGTCATCAGCGGGCTTGGGGCGTCGCGCGCGCTTCGGACTCAGCTCTTTGGTAGCACGCCACTCCTCTACGGGCTGCCCCTGCTGTATCCCTGGCTCCCTGACCGCGACCTAGTCGCGCTTGCGGTGCTAACCGCCCTGAGCGTCGCCATCGCAGTAGTCAGGACGCGACGCAGCCTGCTGCAATCGGTGCTGGCATCCGGCATGACCGTGATCGTGGTCGGGGCCTCTTTATCCGATCAGCTCGGCTTGCGCAGCGACGAATGGGGGATCCGAATTTTCTGGATGACGGTCGGATACTGTGTCGCGAGCAGCCTCAACCGTCAGTCGCCGGACGTCGTCGGCTTTGCTCTCGTCGGCGTCGCGTGGATGTCCTCGCTGAGCTTGTCGTTTTTCTATCCGAACCTAGTCGCGGGCACGCTAGCGGTATACCTGCTCCAGCGAACGTGGGTGGGCGTGACGCTCCCCAGGATCCAGATCGCAAGGCTGGCTCCGGCGGTCGCCGCCATACTCGCACTCGCGATCACGGCCGCCGTGTTCGGAAACACTCGCAGCCAGGACGTGTATCTGGACCGCACCGCCAACCAACTGAGTGCGACCCTGTCGCCGGTATCGCCGGCTTTCGGCGGCATCCGGACTAACCCACTCACCGCCGCGTACCTAACCCAGATGTCCGCCTGCATCGGGCGCTTTCCAGCCCGGTACGTGGCCATCCTGCCGGAGAACGCGGCTATGTATCCCGCATTGGGCCTGACCAATCCGTTTCCGATCGACTGGTTGTGGCCGTACGACGTCCATGGCTCCGAGTCGCGCATAGTGGAGACCACCGACCAGTTGAACTGGACCGGCGATTACGTCGTGCTGTTCCAGACAGTAGACGAGGCGCAGATCGTCGGCGGCAACTCACTGCCGGCCGCGATGGAGGGCTCTACGATCACCACCTATACGCCGCTCACTGACGAGATCTACGCCAGGCTGAAGGGGATCCGCACGACGTGCGGCTCGTTTCTCGTCGTCTACGCGCCGGCCCGCTAAGGTGGGAGCCGCGCAGGCGGACGGCGCGTTTCCTACGGTTGCCGTGGCGGTGCCTTACCTGTACACGGCGTTGGGGACTCGGCGCTGAACCTTACGAACCCGTTCACCATCGACTCGAGGTGGCCAGACTCAATGTGGTGTTCGGTGGCCAGGATCGTCGCGACCACCTACGAGCTGAACCGGGACAGCGACCACCTCGTGCTGTTCCAGACGGTTGACGAGCTCCAGATCGTGAACCGCGAGTCTTTGAAGCCGGCCACATGTGACTCAACCATCGCGGCGCTCAACGACGTGCCGGCCCAGATCTACCAGCGGCTGAACGGCACCAAGGCGACCCGCGGGGCCTTCCTGGTCGTCTATTCGCCTTCGAAGGCGGCGTGACAAAGGTCCGAGACGCCAGCTTCGCTCTCGTGGCCAATGGCTTCGCGGATGGCCCAGCCCAGGCGATGCGCGACTACCTCGTCGAGGAGGGCGCGCATCGCGTCGTGGCAGTCAATCATCCGCTCAGTGCAGAGGAGGGCAGCGAGCATACCCTCAGCGAGTGGGCCGACGGGCAGTTGGTCCGGAGCGAGCGCAAACGGCGACCGTCACGGCCACCGATGTCCTACCCGATCGACCTTTTCACCCCGTTCCTACTGCCCAAGGTGGACTGCTGGTTCGGCTACAACCCGCTGAACGTGGCCCACGGCATCGCCGCACGCCGCCTTGGCCGCGCAAGCCGGGTCGTGTACTGGGGCGTCGACTTTGTCGATACGCGCTTCGGCCGCGGCCCGCTCACGTCGGTCTACGAACTCTCGGAGCGTTTTGCGTGCCGTCGCGCCGACGCGCGTTTTGAGCTGTCGGAAGCGATGCGCGATGCTCGCAACCGCCGCCACGGGGGCGAGAGGAGGCCGCCGCTGGCGCCTGTGCGAATCGTGCCGATGGGGGCGTGGATCGTGCACGTGCCTGTTTCCGACCCCGACGCGTACCGGAAACGACGAATTGTGTACATGGGTCACCTTCTGCCCAAGCAGGGCCTGCTGCAGCTGCTCGACGCCGTGCGCATGGTTCGCGACCAGGGGCTCCCGGTCGAGCTCGACCTCATCGGTCGCGGCCCTCAGGAAGGCGAGCTGCGCGAGCGGGCAGGCCGGCTGGGAATCGAAGACGCTGTTCGCTTCCATGGATTCGTGGACGACCACCGCGAGCTCGAGAAGATGGTGGCCTCTGGCTCGATCGGGGCCGCCCCATACGCGACTGGCTCGGAGTCCTCGTACACGATCTATGCCGATCCGGGGAAGCTGAAGATCTACCTTGCGGCGGGCCTGCCCATCATTACCACCGACGCCGCCCCCGTCGCCGCGGAGCTTGGTGAGGCGGGCGCGGCGGCGATCGTCGACTTCAATCCCGAGGCGATCGCACGAGCCATCGAGCGCTTGCTCACCGACGAGGCGGAATGGACGAGGCGCAGGTCGGCCGCGCTGAGTCTTGCGCGCAAGTACGACTGGGAACTCATCCTGTCGGGCGCTCTGCGGTGGCTGGGCTTCGAGTGAGCTTCGCGGCCAGTGCGCCGCGGGCCACTGCCACGAAAAGCACCGAGTTCACAACCGGGTGATATAGCAGCACGGGATCGCGGTACCGCGCCGCCATGTAAGCGCCATGCACCGCGGCAGGAACTAGCGTCGCTGAGTACGGGATCCACAGCCAGCGCTTGAGCCGGCGCGCCGTCGCCATGCTCGACTCGCGGCGCAGGAAACCCTGCCGGCTCGTCAGCGCCTCCTGGGTGCGGCGCGAGTACTTGCGGTACATCGGGCCGAGCCCGCTCGCGTGATGGTGCTCGAGCTCCGCCTCTCCGACGAGCACGATCTTGCCGCCCGATTCGATGAGCTGGATCACAGCCAGAACGTCGTCCGCTTCGGCGGGTGAGCCCTGGTAGACGGAACCCCCGCGCACGGTGCAGCCCTGCGCGATCGCCATCAAAGGGTGATTGGCCACCGTCGGCGTGAGCGTGCGCATGCCGTGCCGCAGCATCAGGTCGATCGACGTGTTGATCGATCCGTACACGAAGTGGTTGAACGGGTCGCTGTAGCGATTGAAGTAGCGATTCACGAGGCCGTCCTCGGAGGTGCTCACCACCCGCGGAAACGCGGCCACGACCTTGGGGTCTTCGAACGCCGCGACCATGCGCTTGACGAAGTCGCGCCCGCGCATCCGGTTGTCGGCGGCCATGACGGTTACAAGCTGCCCATGCGCAGCCTGCATCCCGACGGCAACGCCGGGTTCGGCCTTGCGAAACGTGTTGTCGACCACCCGGGCCCCTGCGGCTTCGGCCAGGGCCCGCGTACTGTCGGTGGATCCTCCGTCGGCGATCACGATCTCGAAGCCCCCTGGAGGCGCCTCCTGGCGCGTGATCGACTCGAGGCAGGCCCCAAGATCCCGCGCGCCGTTCAGCACCGGGATGACGACCGACAGGGTCGGGCTGGTCACGCCCTCGCGTTGGACGCGGCGACGAAGCCGCTCACCGCGTCGGCGACCCGCTGCAGCTGGTCTTCCTGGAGCTCCGGGAACATCGGGAGCGACAGCACGCGCGGCGTCAGCGCTTCGCTGATTGGAAACGAGCCCGTGCCTTGGCCGGCTCCGCGGTAGGCCTCCTGCAGGTGGATGGGCACCGGGTAGTGGATGCCGCAGTGGACGTCGTGCTCTGCCAGGTGGCGAAGCAGGTCGTCTCGTCGCTCCGATTGCACGACATAGAGATGGAAGACGTGGTCGCCGTCGGGTGCGGTGTGGGGGAGGCCAAGGCCGGAGTCGGCCAGGAGCTCGTCGTATGCCGACGCGTGGCGGCGCCGCGCCGTGTTCCACGCCTCCAGGTGCGGCAGCTTGGCGCGCAGGATCGCCGCCTGCAGCGTGTCCATGCGTCGGTTCCACGCCAGGAACGCGTGCTCGTACTTCTTGCGCTGCCCGTAGTTGCGCATGCTGCGCACAGTGTTGGCGACGTCGGCGTTGTTGGTGACCAGCGCCCCCGCGTCGCCGTATGCGCCGAGGTTCTTGCCCGGGTAGAAGCTGAACGCGGCGATGTCGCCGATTGTGCCCACGCGACGTCCGCGGTAGCGCGCGCCGTGAGCCTGGCAAGCGTCCTCGACGACCAGCAGCTTGTGGCGGCGAGCGATCTCCATGATCGGATCCATATCCGCCGGCTGGCCGTAGAGGTGCACGGGCATGATCGCCTTGGTGCGCGGCGTGATCGCGGCCTCGATGAGCTTGGGGTCGATGTTGTAGGTGTGCGGGTCGCTGTCGACCCACACGGGGGTCGCACCCGTGAACGAGATCGCGCTCGACGACGCGATGAAGGAATGCGCGGGGGTGATGACCTCGTCGCCAGGACCGATTCCCAGCGCGCGCATGCCAAGCTCGAGAGCGGAGAGGCCCGAATCGAGGGCGACGCAGTGCGCCGCCTCGCAGTAGCGCGCGTACTCGGCCTCGAACTCGTCGACGTCTTTGCCGAGGATGAAGTCCGCATTGGCGATGACGCGGCCGACGGCCGCATCCACCTCGGACCGAATCTCGGCGTACTGCGCCTTCAGGTCGACGAGCGGGATCTGCTCAGCCGCGGACACTCTCGGCCTCACGCCACACGTACGGCCGCTCGAAGAATCCCTTGAAGCACACGAGCTCGCTCACCTGCTTGAGCACGCGCGCCGGGCTTCCACCCACCACGGTGCCGGCGGCCACGTCGCGCGTGACGACCGCCCCGGCCCCGACCAGCGACCCCGCGCCGATCTTCACGCCGGGCAGGATCGTGGCGTTGCCGCCGATGCTCACGTCGTCCTCCACCGTCGCGCCGAGGACGCACTCGAGGTAGCGCGGGCACACCGGGTGTGGATCGTCGGTGAAGACGACGCCTGGCCCGAGGAAGACACGCTCGCCCAGAGTGACGTGCTCGAGGAAGCACTGGCTGTGGATGCGAGTACCGCTGCCGATCCTGTTGCCCGGCTCGAGCACTGCGTTGGAGCCGACGCTGCACCTGTCGCCGATCACGTTGTCTTCCCGGATCATCGCGCCGTGGCCGGAGCTGAAGTCGTCGCCGATGGTCGTGCCGGCGTAGATGACAGTGCCGCTCCGGATCACGCCTCCGCTGCCGATGGTCGTCGGCAGCTCGCCTGGCTTTTTCCCCCGAGGCGGGTGCCCGACGATCGCGCCATCTTCGACCACGGTTCCGTGGCCGATGTGAACGTTGGAATGAATCATCATCGGCGCACCTCCATCGGGTTGCGAGGACCTCGGTCGAGCTCCTTCTGGGCGGTCTCAAGCACGCGGACGACCGACAGGCCCGCGGCCCCGTCCGCGATCGGCTCCTTTCGCTCGAGCACGCACTGCACGAAATGAGCTAGCTGCTCGCGCAGCGGCTCCTTGTTCTCGAGTGACGGGATCAATATGTCGCCGTCTCGAACCGCGGCGACAAAAGCGCCGAAATCGCCGCCCGCAGGCTGGTAGCTGGCGCCCTTGTCGTACAGGCGCAGCTTCTCGCTGGCGTTCACGTCGTCAAAGACGGCCATGCGGCGGTCGCCGACGATCGTCGCTCGGCGGACCTTCACCGGGTCAAGCCAGCTGACATGGATGCTGGCCAGGACGTCGTTCGGGTAGCGCAGCGTCAGGAACACGACGTCGTCGCAGCCATCCTTCAAGTACGACTGGCCTCTCGCCACGATCTCGACGGGCTCCGTGGCCAGCCAGTAGGAGAGCATCGAGAGGTCGTGTGGCGCCAGGTCCCACAGAGCGTTGACGTCCTGCCGGATCGGGCCGAGACCTGTGCGCTGGAAGTGGAAGTACAGGACGCGCCCAAGCTCACCGGACTCGAGGTAACGCTTCATCGCCTGCACTGCGGGGTTGAAGAGGAACGTGTGGCCGACCATAAGAATTCGATCCGTGTCGCGCGCCTTCTTGATGATGGCTTCGGCGTCTTCGGTTGACGCGGCGATGGGTTTCTCGACCAGCACGTCGAGGCCGGCGGCGAGGCAGTCTTCGGCGATCGGTCGGTGCGTGGTGGCGGTCGTGCAGATGGCGACGGCGTCCACCAGCTTCCTCTCGATCATCTCGCGATGGTCCGTGAGCATCTCGACCTGCGGGTACTGCGATCTGATGGCGTTCAGCCTCGCGGGCACGCGATCGACGCACGCGGTCAACGTTGCGCCGGCAACCTGACCGTTGAGGATGCGCGCGTAGTTCGGTCCCCAGTGACCGATGCCGATGATGCCTATTCGGAGCACTGGCGAATTATGGTCCCGAGGCCGCGGCGCGCGTTCCCGATTGGCGCTCCCTTGCGGCGACGGCGTCTTCGATGGCCGCGCGCATCGCATCGGTGGCACGGTCGAACGAAAAGGTGGCGCTCCAGGCACGGCCCGCGGCGGCCAAGCGCTCGTACAGCTCCGACTGTGACGTGAGCTGTGCCATCGCGGCCGCCATCGCGTTTGGCGTTGGTGGCACCACCAGGCCGGTCTCGCCAGAACGCACCGCATCGCGCAGGCCCGGGACGTCGTAGGCGATCGCCGGCGTACCGCAAGCATTGGCTTCGGCGATCGAAAGGCCCCAGCCCTCACGCACCGACGCCATCAAAAGCCCGTGGGCCCGGGCCATGCGCTCGTGCTTCTCGTCGGCCGTGAGGCGGCCCAGAAACTCAACGCTGCCATCAAGGCCCAGCGAGCTGACCCGGCGTCGCAGCAGGCGCAGATACCCTTCGTCACCGTCGCCAACCAGCCACAGGCGGCCATGGCCAAAAGACCAGAAGGCTTCCACGATGTCGTGGACGCGCTTGGAGGGCGCCATCCGGCCGACATAAATGAAAGTCGGGAGCCTCTCCTTCGGAACCGCTGGTGCAACAAGGGGCTCCAGGCCGATGGGAAGAACTGTGATCGGCGCTTTGAAGCCGAGATTGCGCAGATCGCTCTCAGTCGAGGCCGAGATCGTCAACGCTGGAGTCTTGCGATAGAGCTTCAGATATCCCGGCTCGACCGCATAGCCGACGGCATTGATTGGGAAGGCGCTCTCGCGCCACCAGACCTCGCGCGCGAGCTGATAGATGAGGATCAGGGACGGGATACGAGCCCAAAGAGGGGTGAAGAACGGAATGGTGTTGACCTCGTCGATGACGGCGTCGAAGTCCATCTGGCGGGCGCCGTGGTAGTGGCGGTAAGCCTGTGCGTGCACGCTCCACTGCCGGCCCGAGCGGACGATCCGGACGCCGTCCAGGTTCTCCTCGGACGCCGCGCCCTCGAAGCTCGCGACAAACCATTCGACCGTGTCGCCGCGAGCGACCATCCTGCGTGCGACCTCGTGCGTGTAGAGCTCGGCGCCGCCCGCCCTGGGATTGCGCGGGTCGCGCCAGCTGAGAAAGAGGACCCTCAATCAGCCTCCGATTTTAGGCTGGGGTCGGCGCGTCCCCTAGGACTGGCCCACGACGTGCGGCCAGGCGTCGTAGAAGCTGGTGTCGATCGAGCCTGCCTCGACCCCAGAGCCCAGGTCGTAGATGTAGGTGGTGCCGGTGAGCGGTGGGCCGCCCAGCCCGCAGGGCGTCGCGGTCGTGCATATGGTCTCGCCGGCGTACCACACCAAACTGGCGGTCGCGAAGATGGCGCCGACCCTTGGGCTCGGCGAAAGCTGCTGAATCGACCCAGATGCGGTGGTCAGGTCAAGCGCCTCGGCGACATGGTTTCCCTGCGCGTTGAGCAGCGAGAACGCCATGCGGCTCCCATCCGGGCTCGCGTGCGGGCGGATCCATGCGGTGCCGTTGCTCACGGTCACAACCCCGCCGCCCGGCGCCCACGACTGCACACCGGCGGTGGTGCGGAAGTACAGCCGCGCGCCGCTGCCGGCCCATGCGGCCATCGTGGCGCCCTGAGTGTTGCTGTATGCGGGGGATCCATCGGACACGTGATTGACCTGGAGCGGTGCTGTGCTGCTCGTCGCGCCTCCCTTGCCCTGGGTGAACGTCGTCTCGACCGCGACGTATTGGCCGTCGGCCGAGAAACCGACGTAAAGATCGTCGTTGTCCCCGTTCACACCGCGCGGGGGCACAGGCCCGAGGTCGCTCAGCAGGCGGTCGCCCGCCGACGACAGAAGGTGCCACTTCATGTCCTGCTGCGAATTGGAATCGATGTAAGTCAGGTGACTTCCGTCAGGGCTCCACGCGTACGCCCACGAGCCGAAGCCGCCGTAGCTCCACGCGCGCACCAGTGATGTGGCGCTCGTGGCCATGTCGAAGATGTAGAGCGCGCCGGGCGCGCCCTGGTCGGAGCTGGCGGTGACGATGTACGACAGCCGCGTCGCGCTGATGAACCTGAAGTAGCTGCCGCCGGTGAGCTTGCACCGGTTGGCAGGGTGGCCGATGTCCGTGATGTCGCGCACGATGATCCCGGCCACGTTGCGCAGGTTGACGAGCACGAGCTTATCGCCTGCAGAGGGCGGTGCTGTGCAGGAGGCGGACGCGGGTGCAACGGCGCCGACAACCGGCGTGGGGCTCGGGAACGGCGCTCCAGCGGCAGGCGTGCTAGTCGTCGCGCTGGCGCTTGGGGAGTGAGTTGGGGTCGGGTGCGACGCTCCGCTGCTGCTCCCGCAGGCAGCCAGCAACACCGCCGCTGCCAGCCCGAGCGATCTGCGCAAGCGCATGCGAGCCGCGATTCTACTCCTGGCCCAATAGAATGCCGGTCGCCCAGTGATCGCCAACCTGAAGGTCGGAGTAGTGATCCCCGCGTACAACGAGGCGGCGTCGCTTGGGCGTCTGCTGCCCAGGATCCCCCGTGATCTGGTGGACGAGGTGGTGGTCGTCAATGACTGTTCAACGGATCAGACCTCCTCGGCGGCACGGTCTGCCGGCGCGACCGTAATTGACAGGCCAGGGCGGGGCGGGCCCGGGCCCGCCATCCGCGACGGGCTCGACCTGTTGCGATCGCAGGAGTTCGACCTGGTCGCGGTGATGGCGTCCAACGGCAAGCACGATCCGGCGCAGCTGCCCGATCTGATCAAGCCGCTCGCCGAACAGAATCTCGACCTCGTACGCGGCTCGCGTCACCTCGAAGGTGGGGGACACGTCAACATCCCCTGGCACCGGCTCTTCATGATCCAGCTGTTCACGGTTCTGTTCTCCATCCTGGTGGGCAGGCGCGTCACCGACGCGACCGGCGGCTACCAGGCGTACAAGTTGAAGATCCTCGACGACCCGCGAATCAACCTGCACCAGCCGTGGCTCGGCCGATATGAGGTCGAGACATATCTCTTCGCGAAGACGCTGCTAACCGGCTACCGCTGGAAGGAGGTCCCGGTCCATATCACGTACGCGGGCGGCAAGAAGCCGTACACGCGGGCGCGGCCGATCGTCGACTGGTGGGGCTACTTCCGGCCCGTGCTGCTGCTCAGGCTCGGCCTGAAGCGCTAGGCGCGTCGGAGCCGGGCGTAGATGTCCGCGAACGTCGAGTGGCTCACGCTCCGCACCGCATCGCCGATCTCGTCCGGGCCGACCCATTTTGGGAGCTCGAGCTTCATCGCTTCACCGACGTCGTAGTTGTACTCGTAGTTGCCTAGCTCGCTCAGTCGTGCGACGCACCGCGTGGTGTTGGCCGCGTACTCCGGCGTGTATTCGAACGATAAAGCCGGAACCGTGCGAGACAGGCCCGCCAGGACCTCGCTCTCGAATCCCTCGACGTCGAGCTTGCAGAAAGCCGGCGCGCCGTACTGCTGGATCAGCGCATCCAAGGTGGTCACAGTGACGGTCTCGGTCTGATCCCAACCATGCACACCGAACCGGCGGGTGCCCTGGACGCTAGCCAGCCAGTCCGGCGACAGTGAGGAGATCACGTGGGCCTGACTCACATGCATCTCCGCTGTACCCGCTGTTCTGCCGACCGCCATCGCGACGATGGACACCGACGCGTTCGATCCGAACCTTTTGCGTAGGTGGTGGACACAGACGCTCTGCGGCTCGGCGGCCACAACTCGCGCACCGAGTCGCACGAACAAAGCTGTTCTGTTGCCGACGTTTGCGCCGACGTCGAATACGACCTGACCAGGACTTATAAACATGCCGTATAAAGCCATCATTCGCCCAATGCGCGCGCGTTCTCTGGGCATCAGCCGCGTCAGGGAATCGTTGACCTGTCTCCCCACGCTGTAAAGACGTAGCCGGAGCAGGGCTCGCACGGCGGAATTCCTAAGGCCTTCCTGGGCGGTCAACCCTGGCAGGGTACTACCTTCGAATCTTGAGCTTGGAATCGGGTGCAACCTATGGCCGTAAAGTGTTCTGAATCCGTCAGGCACTGTAGGAGACGACCATGTCCACGTACGGGTTCGACCCGGAAGAGACCACTCACTGGGAACAGACGCGCCCCCGCAGCATCACGCCCGCACGCTGGAAGCAGTTCGAGAGCTACGCGACCGAGATCTTCGACGCGTTCGGCATGGACCTCGACACGCCCAGCACCAGGGAGACGCCGACGCGTTTCCTCAAGGCGATGTTCGACGCCACCGCCGGTTACGAGGGCGACCCCAAGCTGCTCACGGCGTTTCCCACCGAATGCCACGGCGGGCCTGACTGCAACATCAGCCAGGTGATCGAGGGGCCCATCGAGTTCTTCTCGCTTTGCGAGCACCACGCACTGCCGTTTCACGGCCACGCGTACATCGGCTACATTGCGCACGAGGAGATCATCGGGATCTCCAAGCTGACCCGCCTCGTTCGCGTCTTCGCTCGGCGCTTCACCGTGCAGGAGAGGGTCGGTGTGCAGATCGCGGACGAGCTGGTCCGCGTGCTGAAGCCGCACGGCGTGGCGGTGCACCTGAACGCCACCCACCTCTGCACCCAGATGCGGGGCGTGCGCGAGGGCCACTCGCGCACCTGGACCTCCTACTGGCGCGGCAACTACGAGACCGTCCCGCAGCTGCGGTCCGAGTTCCTGGAAGCGGTCGCTCAGACCAACACCCACTGAGCACGCCCGCGCCCCTGCTCGAGGCTTTCGAGGTCCTCTACGAGGCCGAAGGCCTCCCCAGCTACCTCCTGCCTTTCGAGCTGGAGCGGATCTACGCGGGTATCGGGTTCGCGCCGCATGCCGTGTACTCGAACTTCGTCTCGTCGATCGACGGCGTGGCCACGCTGGGCGAAGGCACGTCCGCAGGCTCGACGATCAGCGGCAAGTACGCCGCCGACCGTTTCCTCATGGCGCTGCTCCGCGCGTGCGCTGACGCCGTCGTGCTGGGCGCCGGGACGCTGCGTGCCACACCCGGCCACCTGTGGACGCCCGCGCACGTGTTCCCGCAGCATGCCGACAGCTTCGCCGGGCTGCGGCGCTCGCTCGGCCGCAGCCCGGAACCCAGGCTGGTGGTGATCACCGCCCAGGGCGCCGTCGATGCAGCGCACGTGGCCATCCAGCACGGCGCCCTCATCTTCACCACCAGGCGTGGCGCAGACGCTTGCCGCCACCAGGTACCGGAGAGCTGCGAGGTCGTCGTGATGGGGGATGGGGAGGAGGTCGACCTCGGGGCTGTGATCCACGAACTGCGCAATCGGAACCTGGGCGTCCTCCTGACCGAAGGCGGCCCCCACCTGATGGGCGAGCTGATCGAGCTCGGCCTGCTGGACGAGGCATTCCTCACCGTGTCGCCGGTGGTTGCCGGCCGGGCCGACGAGAAGCGGCTGGGCATGGTCGAAGGCGTCGAGCTGCTGCCGAAACGAGGCGTCTGGTCGCGCCTGTTGAGCGCCAGGCGCCATGGTGAATACCTGTTCCTGCGCTACGGCCTACGCACTTGACGGTCATTAAGTTCATGGTTGTCCACAGGTGGCCATTGCGGTGTAGGCTCTTCTCCCCCAGATGAGAGCTTTGCCCCGCGAAGGCGAAGAGCAGGTCGACACCGGCAACGGTTACGACGCGCTCGATTCCATACGCTCATGGCTGGCGAGCGGGGCCCAGCTGGTCGACCGGAGACGTCGTTTCGGCCGCCACGGCAGGACCAGGAAGCTCCTGGTGGTCGACCCCGCAGCGCGCCCGACCGCGTCGGACGGCTGGCATTCGACTACCTCGGCGCTGCAGCGCCACACCGTAGGCGGCGCGCTCTCGGAGCTCGACCCCCAGCACCGGCGTGTGATCACGCTGGCCTACCTGGAGGGCCAGAGCAACCGTCAGATCGCCGCGACGCTGGGCGTTTCGGTCGCCACTGTACGGAGGCGGCTGTGGAAAGCTCTGGAGCGCCTCGAGATGTACGTCAGCGCTGCCGGGGCGTGGCTGGCGGCGCTGCTCGTCGGCTTCAGCGTTTACGTGCTGTCAAGGCTCGCCAGGCTGACCGATTCGGCCGACACGGTTCAGCGGGTGGCGGCGACTGTGACGGTTGGCGTGCTGGCGGCCGCGGTCGTTGGCGTGATCACCGTCATACCGTCGACGAGCACACCGCGTCATGCGCCTCCAAGGGCTGCCGGCCTCCAGGTGATCGTTCCCGCGGCGAGCATCAACGCACCGCAGGGTGTGGGGCACGTGATTGGCAATGAGAAAAGCGACGCTGCCATAGCAGTGGCACTCGAGGCCACGACGACGGGCAGCCAATCGAGCAACGGATGCCACGGCAACCCGACCGGCGCGCCTGCCATCACGCCAGTGGGACCGCGTGGCGCCGGCCCTCATGGATCACCTGTCGACCCACCGAAGGGCGGCTGCAAGAACCAGTAGCGGGTTAGCGGTCGGCCTCTCTCGTCCTGAGCTCGCGCAGCGTCCCGTCCTGCGCCTCCACCAGCGCGCGGCGCACCGGACCTGGAAGGTCGCGCTTGAGCATCCCGTCGACGAGGTCGACCACGTCCTGAGTCACGAGCGTCGCGGGGTACATCGAGCGCACGAACATGAGGCCCTCGTCGATCGAGTGCCCCTCCCACACGTCTAGCAGCTCGTCGAAGTAGCGACGCACGAACGGCTCGAGCAGCTCCTCCTGGTCGGCGCGATGGAATCCGGCGGCGAATGCGCGCTTCATCGACAGCGACACCTCGTCGCCGTCCTTGACCGCGCTCCAGGCCTCTTCCTTCGCGTCGCGTGCTGGCCGCGAAGCTCGCGCGGTCGCCGCGGACCTGCGGCCCTCCTCGGTCGGATCGCGCTTGAGCTCGGACGCGATGAGGTCGTCAGAGGCGGCGCCGATGCGCACCAGCGCGGTCACAGCGCTCCACCGGACGGCGAAGTCGATCTTGAGGCCGTCGAAAACGCTCTCTTCGTCGAGCAGCGAACGCACGAGCTCCACGTCCGAAGGGCGCCGTGCGGCGTCGATGAACGCGCGGGCCCACAGCAGCTGCAGATCGCCGCCCGGCGTCGCGCGCATGGCTCGTTCCCGTGCGCCCGACGCCAGCATCTCGCGAGTCTCGGCGCGGTGTCTCGGGTTCCCGTACTCCTCGATCGCGCCCCACATGCGGCCGATGAAAGCCGACACCAGCACCGGGTCCGACTCGACGTCGATGTTGTCGAGCGACAGGCGCGTGAAGTCGCGCGCCGGCAGCTGAGCGTCGCGCGTCATGTCCCAGAGCGCGCTCCACAGGACCGCGCGCGCAAGCGGATCACCCAGACCCTTGAGGTGCTCTCGTGCCGTCGCCAGCGAGCGCCCGTCGAGCCGCAGCTTGGCGTAGGCGACGTCCGTCTCGTCGGGCAGGATCAGCGCCGGAAGCGGCTTGCCGTCCAGCTCCGGCACCGGCGTCCGCTCGCCATCCACGTCGAGCTCCACTGAGCTCCGGTGACGAAGCGTCGATTCATGCAGGTCGTACAGGCCCAGCCGCATGCGCTGCGGCCGCAGGGTCGGGTGGTCGGTAGGCGCGCTCTGCCGGATCGCGACGCGCTTGATGCGATCGCCATCGGCCTCCAGCTCGGTCGTGAGCGTGTTCACGCCTTCCTTCTCCAGCCACACACGCGACCAGGCCTCGAGGTCCCGTCCAGAGGCCTCCTCGAGCGGCCGCAGGAAGTCCGGCAGCTCCGTGTTGCCGTACTCGTGACGGTGGAAGTACTCGCTGATCCCTTTGTAGAACCGCTCTTCGCCGACCCACGACGCCAGCTGCTTCAGCACCGACGCGCCTTTCTCGTAGGTGATGGAGTCAAAGTTCAGGTGCACCGAGTCGACGTCGGGAATGTCCGCGACGATCGGGTGCGTTGTCGGCAGCTGGTCCTGCGCGCGCGCCCTCGACTTCATCCGCGTCGCGAAGTCGAGCCACGCGTTCTTGAATCTCGTCGCACCGACCATCGACACATACGCCATGTAGGTCGCGAAGCTCTCGTTGAGCCAGAGGTCGTTGAACCATTTCATCGTCACGAGGTCGCCGAACCACATGTGCGCCATCTCGTGAAGGATCGTCTCGGCCCGCGTCAGCCGCGATGCCTCGGTCACGCGCGAGCGGAACACCATGCGCTCCGAATGAGTGACGCAGGCGGCGTTCTCCATGGCGCCTGCCGAGAACTCGGGCACGAACAGCTGGTCGTATTTGCCGAATGGATACCGATACCCGAACCGCCAGACGAAGAAGTCGAGGCCTTGCTTGGTGATCTCGAAGATCTCCTCGGTGTCCAGGTACTCGGCGAGCGACTGGCGGACGTACAGCCCCAGCGGCGTGTCGTGATGCCGGTCGTGGAACGAGGCGTATTCGCCGGTCACGATGGCGGTGATGTAGGTCGAGATCGGGTCGGTCGCGGGGAAGCGCCACTCGCCCGAGTCGAGCCTGGCCGGCGTGGTGTTCGAGACCACGACCCAGCCCTCCGGCGCCGTCACCGACAGCTCGAACGTGGCTTTGATGTCGGGCTGGTCGAAGCACGCGTACACGCGATGCGCGTCGTTGCTCTCGAACTGGCTGTGGAGGTAATAGCGGCCGTCGACCGGGTCCTGGAACCTGTGCAGGCCCGTCCCGTCATGCATGTACTCGGCGGTCGCGTCGACCTCGAGCCGGTTCTCGGGCGCTAGCCCGTCCAGTTGACGCCGGCCGCCGTCGAAAGCGCCGGCCGGCAGCGATCTGCCGTTGAGCGTCGCGTGCTCGACCGACGGACCGATGAATTCGATGAAGGTCGATGCGCCAGGTTGTGCGCTCCGAAAGTCGACGACCGTCGACGAGGTGAAGGTGTCCTCACCGGTGGTGAGGTCGAGCCGCACCCGGTAGTGCACGTCGGAAACGAGCTGCGTCCGCGCCCGCGCCTCGTCGCGAGTGAGGTTGTTGTCGATGCCTCGAAATTTAGCGCGTCAGCAGGAGTTGGCGCCGAGCGTGATCGGAGCTGACGCAGCCACCGAGGGCGATTGCGTCACCACGACGACGGCCGCGGCCTTCGGCCCGGCGGGCAGCGTCACGGTCTTGTCCAGGATCACGACGTTGAACCCGGGCGGCGTGAACGAGGCGCCGGGCAGGTCCTGTGTCGTGCCGGCGCAGCGATCGAAGTACTTGATGATGAAGGACACGTTGCCTCGCTGCACCGATGAGAACTTGATGTCCACCTCGAGCTTGCAGCTGCCGCCGATCTGCGTGCAGCTGGAGTTGGCGGGGTCGATGGTCACGCTGGTGACCGGCGCCGCCGCGGCGGGTGCGTAGACCGGGACGTCCTTCAGCACGTTGGTCGGTGTCGGGCTCGACTTGGTCGACGGTTTGGCCGATGGCGAGTTGTGCGCGACACCTGTCGTCGAGCTGCCTGTCCTGCTCAGCGCGTACGCGCCCCCGCCGCCGATGATCAGCAGCAGCACGATCCCGATTGCCGCGGGCACCACCCAGCGCGGCCGGCCCGACGGCATTCCGCCGTCGTCGTCCCTCTGCTTTTTGGGTGCGGGCTTCTTGGCCGGCGCCGGGGCCGGTGCGCGGGGGATTACCGCCGGGGTCCCTGCAAGGAAGTCG
>Ga0207646_10003110_pt1 | contig 19074 bp, 19 predicted proteins | sample KBSK5502metaG_FD_184343 | JGI IMG/M metagenome (GOLD analysis project Ga0207646, IMG submission 184343) | Corn, switchgrass and miscanthus rhizosphere microbial communities from Kellogg Biological Station, Michigan, USA - KBS K5-50-2 metaG... | ecosystem: Host-associated > Plants > Roots >...
GCGCTTCCGGGCCGTTTACGACCAGGCCGGCATCGGCATCGCGCGCCTCAGCCTGGAAGGCAAGGTCGAGGACGCCAACCCGGCCCTGGTGCAGATGCTCGGCTTCTCGCCGCTGGACCTGATCGGCCACGACGTGCAGGAGTTCGTGCACAGCGACGACTTTCGCTCCGAGGCCTGGCCGGACATCGTTTCCGGGCAGCGCCGCTCGATCCAGGCCGAGCTGCGCTTCATCCGCAGCGACAAGAGCCTGATGTGGGGCCAGACCACGCTCACCGGCGTGCGCGGCCGCGACGGCAAGATCACGTTCCTGATCGGGATGATCGAGGACGTCACCGAACGCAAGGCACAGGAGGCGGCGATCGCCCACCAGGCGATGCACGACGCGCTCACCGACCTCCCCAACCGCGCGCTGCTGGCCGACCGCCTGCACCAGGCGATCCGCGTCGCCAAGCGCGAGCAGCACCACCTGGCGCTGCTGATGATGGACCTCGACCACTTCAAGGAGGTCAACGACACCTTCGGCCACCAGGCCGGCGACGTGCTCCTGCGCGACGTCGCCGCCCGCCTGCGCGGCGAGCTGCGCGGCTCCGACACCGTGGCCCGCCTCGGCGGCGACGAGTTCGCGATCCTGCTCACGCGCGTGGAGACGCCGCACGCCGCCTCGCACACCGCGCGCAAATTGCTGCACGCGCTCGACGCACCCTTCGTGGTCGAGGGCGAGACCGTCGACATCGGCGCCTCGATCGGCATCTCCATGTACCCGGAGCACGGCGGTGACGCCGACCTGCTGATGCGTCATGCCGACGTCGCCATGTACGTCGCCAAGCGCGCCGGCACCGGCTATAGCGTCTACGCGGCCGACGCCGACCGCCACACGCCGTCGCGGCTGGCGCTGATCAGCGAGCTGCGCCACGCCATCGACCGCAACGAGCTGGTGCTGTACTACCAGCCGAAGGTGGACGTCAAGTCGGGCGGCGTGGCCGGCGTCGAGGCACTCGTGCGCTGGCGCCACCCGCGCCTCGGGCTGGTCACGCCCGACCAGTTCATCGACCTCGCCGAGCACACCGGCCTGATCCGCCCGCTCGGGATCTGGGTGATCGAGGCGGCGGTCGAGCAGTGCCACGAGTGGCGCCAGCGCGGCCTCGAGCTGACCGTCTCCATCAACCTCTCGATGCGCAACCTGCACGATCCCCAGCTGCCGCAGGTGGTGCAGGCCGCGCTGCGCAAGTTCCGGGTCAAGCCGGCCTGGATCATGTTCGAGATCACCGAGCACACGCTGCTCGCCGACCCCGAGAACGCGATGCGGATCGTCACCCGGCTGTCCGAGCTGGGCATGCGGCTCTCGATCGACGACTTCGGGACCGGCTACTCGTCGCTCTCCTACCTGCGCCGGCTGCCGGTCCGCGAGATCAAGATCGACCGCTCCTTCGTGCTGGGGATGGCGTCCGAGGAGAACGCCGCCGTGATCGTGACCTCCGCGATCGACCTCGGCCACAACCTCGGGCTTTCCGTGGTCGCCGAAGGGGTCGAGGACCAGCGCACCCTGGAGATGGTCCTGGAGGGCGGGGCCGATCTCGTACAGGGCAACCTGCTGGCCTCCGCCAGGCCCGCGGAGGAGCTCGAGCGTGTGGTCGAGACCATCGCGCTGCCGGCAGTGTCGCCGGGATCGACCCACGCTTAAGTGGGATCAATTTAGGCTGGCCTAACTTACAATTTAGGTCGTCCATGACGACCGTTCGCCGGCGCCCCGCGCTCTCCCAGCCTCAGGAGGACTACCTGAAGGCGCTCTTCGAGCTGAGCGCGAAGGCCGGCGGGCTGGTGGGAACCAACGAGCTTTCCGATCGGCTGGGCGTGTCCGCGCCCTCGGCGGCGCAGATGCTGGTCCGGCTGGCCGACCTCGGCCTGGTGCGCCACGACCGCTATCACGGCTCGTCGCTGACGCCGGCCGGCGAGGCGGTGGCGGTCGAGATGGTCCGCCACCACCGCCTGCTCGAGATGTACCTCACCCAGGCGCTCGGCTATCGCTGGGATGAGGTCCACGAAGAGGCCGAGCGCCTGGAGCACGTGATCTCCGAGCAGATGGAGCAGCGCATCTTCGACGCCCTGGGCCGGCCCGGGCTGGACCCCCACGGCGACCCCATCCCCAGCCCGCGCGGTGAGCTCTCGCCGGCGCCGGGCCGGCCGCTCAACGAGATTCGGGCAGGCCAGTCGGCGCGCGTGGTGCGGGTGTCGGACCGCGACCCCGGCAAGCTGCGCGAGCTCGCGCGGCTGGGGCTGACGCTCGGCACCAGCGTCGAGCTGGTCCGGGAGAGCCGCTACGAGGGGCCGCTGTCGGTGCGCATCGACGGCCGGCGGCGGCAGGTCGCGCTGGGCGTGGCCCGGGCGGTCTTCGTTTCTTGAAAGCAGTAGCGCCCTTCGACCCGGCCTCCGCGGCCCTGCCCGGCGAGCGCACCGTGCTGCGCGCCGCCCAGGAGGCCCTGAACGGCCAGCGCCGGGGGCTGCGGGCCTTGATGCCGTTCCTGGGACCGGCCTTCATCGCCTCGGTGGCCTACGTCGATCCCGGCAACTTCGCCACCAACGTGCAGAGCGGCGCGCGCTACGGCTACATGCTGATCTGGGTCGTGGTCGGGGCCAACCTGACGGCGATGCTGGTGCAGGCGATGAGCGCCAAGCTCGGGATCGCCACCGGGCGCAACCTGCCCGAGGTCTGCCGCGACCGCTTCCCGCGGCCGGTCGCCTACGCGCTGTGGGCGCAGGCGGAGCTGATCGCCATGGCCACCGACCTGGCCGAGTTCGTGGGCGCGGCCCTGGGCCTCTACCTGCTCTTCGGCATCCCGATCCTGCCCGCCGCCCTCCTGGTCGGCGTGGCCGCCTTCGGGATCCTGGCCCTCCAGTCGCGCGGCTTCCGGCCACTGGAGGCGGTGATCGCGGTCCTGGTGGGCGTGATCCTGGTCGCCTTCGCGTTCGAGGTCTTCCTGGCGCGGCCCTCGGCCGCAGGCATCGCCCGCGGGCTGCTGCCGACGCTCGACGGCCCGGACAGCATCCTGCTGGCGGTGGGCATCATCGGGGCGACCGTGATGCCGCACGTCGTCTACCTGCACTCGGCGCTGACGCAGCAGCGGGTGGTGGGCGGCGACGCGCGGGAGCGCAGGGCGATCTACCGCTTCGAGCGCTGGGACGTGATCATCGCGATGGCGATCGCGGGCGTCGTGAACTGCGCGATGCTGATCATGGCCGCGGCCGTCTTCCACAGCCGCGGGCTCGACGGGCTGGCCTCGCTGCCGGATGCCTACCACGAGCTGGGCAGCATCCTCGGGCACGGCACCGACGTGCTCTTCGGCCTCGGGCTGCTGGCGTCGGGGCTCTCGTCGTCGTCGGTGGGCACCATGGCCGGGCAGGTGGTCATGCAGGGGTTCATCCAGCGCCGGATCCCGCTCTTCCTGCGCCGCGCGCTCACGATGCTGCCGGCCATCGTGGTGATCGGCCTGGGCGCCGACCTCACCCACGCGCTGGTGCTGAGCCAGGTCGTGCTCTCGTTCGGGATTCCCTTCGCGCTGGTGCCGCTGGTCCTCTTCTGCCGGGACCGGGGGCTGATGGGCGACCTCGCCAACTCGCGCGTGGTGACTGCGCTAGCCTCGGTGGTGGTGGCCGTGATCGTCTCCCTCAACGTCTTCCTGCTCTACCAGGCGCTGCCCGGTCTGGTTTGATCGGCGCGGCGCGGCGGGCGGCCCTGGTTCCGCCCCTCGGCCTGGCTCTCTACGTGCTGGCCGCCGAGTGGGCTCGCGCCCTGGCCGTGCGCGAGTGGCCGCTGGCGGGGCAGCTGGTCGGGGGCGCGGCGCTCTGCCTCTGCCTGCTGGTCTTTCCCGCGCCGGCGCTCGGGCTGGGGCGCGATCGCCTGGGCGCCCGCCTGCTGGGCGGCGCCGCCCTGACCGCGGTGCTGCTGCTGCCGGCGGCCGTGCGCTGGACGGGGGCGCTGCCCCTGGGCGGCGGGCTGGCGGCCGCCGTGGTGGTGGTCGCCGTGGGCGAGGAGCTCGCCTTTCGGGGGGCGCTGTTCGCCTCCTTCGAGCGGGCGTGGGGCGGTCCGGCGGCGGTGCTGGGGACGACCCTGGTGTGGACGGCGGCGCACGTGCTGTCGCACCCGCCGGCCTTCCTGCTCGCAGTGGCCGGGGCGGGGCTGCTGCTCGGCTGCTGGCGGCTGTACGCGCGGGACCTGGTGGGGCCGCTGATCGCCCACGTGGTGGCGGACCTCGCGCTGTGAGGGGCCTGGGCGTTTTGGCGGCCGCGGTTGCGCTCTACACGCTGGCGGCGATGGCGGTGCGGCCGGGGTTCTTCGACGGCTTCACGGCCCAGGAGCCCTACCGCTTCGTGAGCCCGCCGCCCTGCTGCATCCACAACAACGTGGCGCCCGCGGCGGGCCATCTCACCCTCAAGGTCGGCACCAACGGGCAGACCGACCCGGGCAGCGTGTTCACCAACGAGAACAGCCCCCAGGCCATTCTCAGCGTCCTCCCGGGGGCGTTCGACGACCCCGACCGGGCGCCGGTCACGGTCGACATCACCCCGGAGGCGAGCTATCCCGACCTGGCCGGTCTGCAATGCGCGACCAACGTCTACCTGTTCAAGGCGAGCAGGCCGCTCAAGCTGGACGCGCTGGTCACGCTCCGCTACTCGGACCAGGTGCCCGCCCCCAGCGACATCTGGACCGCGCCCGAGACCGGCGGCTCCTGGACCAAGGTGGGCTCGACGGGCAGCTCGGCGCCCTTCCAGATCGCCGTCCGCACCAAGCAGCTGGGTCATTTCGCGGGCTGCTACCCGCCGGGCGCGTCGGTGAAGCCGAACGGGCCCACGGTGGGCGGCGGCCAGACCCTGCCCATCATCGTGGCCCTGGCGGTGGTGCTGGTCGTCCTGGGCGGGATCCCGCTCGCCCTCCTGCGGCGGCGGGAGGCCGGCGACGGCGCGCCCGCCGCGCGCGGAGACCGGGAGCCCGACAGCACGCGCCGCAAGCCTCCTTCACGACGTGGGGGTAGACGCCGCTAGTTTCTTGGGCGGGGCAGCCCCCGCCCCTACGTGCCCCTACGTGTCTTGACGGTACGGGCTTCCGTTACATCGCTCTTGATGCGTTTTAACTGCCGGAGGGGTACGTAAACCATGAGTCGAGCGGATACTCCCGGCCGGATGGGGATCTTAGGGGTCTGGCGCGATATGCCAGTCGGACGCAAGATCGTGGCGCCGTACCTGGTGCTGACTCTCCTGGTCGGCGCCCTGGTGTCGGCCGTGGCCACCCAGCAGCTGGCCACCCAGAGCGCCCAGCAGTTCTCGCTGCTGGCGCTGCACGAGCAGGACAACATAAACGCCGTCTTCAACGCCGTGGAGGAGCGTGAGCTGGCCGAGCTCCGCCTTCTCTCGTCCGCCGAGGGCGTGGGCGATGCGCTTGCCGCCGGCAACCTGAGCGCCCTGCGGGCGCGGCTGGTGCCCCTGGTGGTCAACCAGGTTCCCAACCAGGTCGAGGTCGCCGTGGGCGACGCCCAGGGCCGCCGGCTGCTGAACCTGCGCGCCGACGCCCAGCAGCCGGGCGGCTGCGTCTGCGCACCCGGCAACGGCCCCATGCCCTTCGATCGCGTCGGTGACGTGCTGGCCGGCCGAGCCGATCAGTACGGCTCCCGGTTCGTGGGCCTCAACGGCACCGGCGCCGAGCGCCAGCTCTACACCATCGGGCCGGTGCTGGACGCGGGCGGCCGGGTGCTGGGCGCGATCGCGGTCGCCGAGACTCTGGACCAGGTGCTGGCCGAGCTGGCGCAGACCTCGCACGTCCAGATCGCCCTGTACGACCCGGATGGAACCCCCTTGGGGAGCTCGGTCGGGCTGAGCGTGGCGGTGCCGGTGCTCAGCGCCGGCGAACGCACCACCGCCCTGGCCGGGACAACGACCGTGCTGCACCCGGTGACCGAGGGCAGCACGCGTGAGGAGATCGTCTATGTGCCCTGGATCCTGCGCTTCGAGCCCCACGGGTACGTGGCCATGGTGGTGCCGTCAGACCCCGTCGACGCCGCCCAGGAGCTGGTGGTGTCGGTGATCTTCGTCGCCTGCCTGGCGGCGCTGCTGCTGACCCTGATCGCGGGCTGGGTGGTGACCCGCGGCATCACCAGCCCGCTCAAGGAGCTTCTCAAAGCCACCGCCGAGGTCGGCGAAGGCAACCTCGAGCACCGCGCGCGGGTTCGCTCGCACGACGAGATCGGGCGCCTGACCTCCTCCTTCAACGCCATGACCGAGCTCCTGCAGGAGCGCACCGGCCGCCTGGAGCGGCTGGGCGAGGACGCGCTCCTGAGCCTGTCGGCGGCCATCGACGCCCGCGACCGCTATACCCACCGGCACTCGATCCGGGTCGCCGCCTACAGCCACGCGCTGGCCCAGGCGGCCGGGCTCAGCCGCAACGAGCTGGACATGGTCCGGCGCGGCTGCCTGGTGCACGACATCGGCAAGATCGGGGTCCCCGACCGGGTGCTGGGCAAGCCGGGACCCCTCGACCCCGACGAGCTGGCCGAGATGCGCAAGCATCCCGTGATCGGCCGCCGCCTGCTCCGGGGCATGGCCTGGGAGCGCGGGGTCTTCGACATCGTCCTCCACCACCACGAGCGCTGGGACGGCACCGGCTACCCGCTCCAGCTGATGGGTGAGGCGATCCCGCGCGCCGCCCGCATCGTGGCCGTGGCCGACACCCTCGACGCGCTGACCTCGACCCGGCCCTACCGCCCGGCCCACACCTTCAACCGCGCTGCCCGGGAGATCATCGCCGGCGGCGGCAGCCAGTTCGACCCCGCCGTCGTGGCGCTCTTCGCCCGGCACCGCGCCGAGATCGCCGAGATCTGGCGCGCCCTGCAGCCGCCGGCCGAGCGCCAGTCGACGCGCACCATCCTCAAGGTTGCTTCATGAACGGAGGCACCATGACCATCCGGCTCTTCGCGACCCGCACCGGCTCCGGCGCGGCCGGCCTCTTCGTGGCCTACATCGCCGCCCTGCTGGCCGTGACCAACCTGATCTTCAGCGCCAATGTGGTCGCCACCACCCGGGTGCCCAGCGGCGTGGTCCGCACCGGCACCTACGGCATCAGCCTGGCCGCCGGCCCGGCCCCCCTGGCCGGGGAGCCGGAGGATGCGCCGCCGCCCATGGTGGTCGACATCGCCCCCTCGGGCGCGCCGGCAGCCCAGGCCTCCCAGGCCTTCCAGGTACGTCTACAGCAGGTGACGAACAGCCTGCGGGACGGGGACCGGCGGCCAGAGGCCGGCAGCTTGCAGGGCGAGCTTCGCCAGCACCACGCAAGCAAAAAAGAGGGCGAGTAGGAAGAGCACGTCCCAGGGCACGCGCCGGCTCCAGAGCAGCCAGCGCGGCGCCGCCGGCGCCCCCTCGGCGACCGTTCCGCAGATCGGGCAGGCGCCGCCCGTGTAGCGGGGGTCGAAGTCCCAGGCGTCCAGGTCGCAGTGCACGGAGAGCGCGCTCACGCCGTCTCCTCCGCGGCCGCGGCGGCCACCTCCCGGGCACGCAGGCGCCGCGCCCAGACCCAGGCCGCGGCCGCGGCCAGGAGCATGCACTCCCAGAACACGAAGAAGAGCGCCAGCGGGCGCCGGTTGGCGCCCACGAAGACGGCGGCCGCCTTGTGGGCGTTGGGCGTGGTGGCGGAAGTCCCGGAGACGTCGCCCGTGCCGCTGTCGCCGTAGGCGCCGCCCATGTCGCCGAAGGCGGCGCCGCCCAGCTCACCGCCGCCGGTGTCCGCGCCCGAGACCCCGCCGGCGCCAAGGTCGGCGTCGGCGAAGCCCTCGCCGAACACGTACTCGACGTGGTGGTTGGGCACGCCCGGGGCCGAGGGCTGGGTGACCAGCACGTGGAGGCCGCTGGCGGAGACGTGGCCGTGGCTGCCCTCGGCCTTCTTCTGCGGCGAGACCGTGAAGACCTTGAAGGTCTCGGTCTCGACCTGGGGCAGGCAGTTGGCGGGCGGTTGCGGCGCCGACGGGCCAAGCGGCGGCGGCAGCGGCTGCTGCCCGGCCGGGCCGGGCGCGGTGCAGGGCACGACCTGGTTCTGCTGCACGGTCACGCCCTGGTCGTTGATGGTGGCCGGCTGGTTGTTGATCAGCACCTGGCCGACGGTGACGCGGGCGTCGGCGGTGGCGCTGCCACCGGCCGTGGTGACCCTGGTGATCACCTCGACCTTGGTGATCCGGATGGCCCCATTGGCGAAGGTGGCGTCGTGCACGCTGGCGTGCGTGATGGCCACCAGGGAGCCGTCGTCGTTGACGATGGTGTGGCTGTCCGCCTCGGCGCCCGAGAAGGGCTGCTCGCCGCCGCCGGCATAGAAGCCGGAGGCGTCGGCCTTCAGCTCGGCGGCCGCCACGTCAGCGTAGGACGCGGCCTTGCCCGAGGGGCAGGCGTTCGACTGCGAGCCGGAGGCGGCCGAGGGCGAGCAGCTGTCCACGTGGTCGCTCGACTTGCCGCCCGGGTAGTGGGCGTTGGCGTAGGGGACGGCGTCGCGGTTGGGGCACTTGGAGGGGTCCGGGTTGCTGCAGGCCGCGACGGTGTTGACGCCCGGCCCCACGTCCGAGAAGGTCGCGATGGCGTCGGCCAGCGGCGAGGCGTCCTGCTTGGCCTTGGCCAGCGGGTAGTGGTTGTCCACGGCGCCGCTGCTGAAGTTGGGGAAGGCCTCCGTGTACACGATCACGTGCACACCGGTGGCGTAGACCGAGCTGCCGTAGGTGCCGACCCCGGCCGGGATGTCGGCGCGGGCGGCGACGCCGGTCCCGGCCCAGAGGCCGAGCGCGAGCAGCACCGGCAGCAGGCGCTTCATTGTCCGCGGGCCTCGAGCAGCTCGCGGGCAAGGTCGGAGGCCGGGCGGCCCTGCTCGTCGGCGCGCTCCTGGAGCGCGCGCAGGAGGTCGGCGGGCAGGGTGAGCAGGAACTCCTCCATCTGCCCGGTGTCGCGGCGGGCGTGGCCGTTGAGCGGGATCGGCACCACCTTGGCCTCGGCGTCGCGGCCCAGGTAGGAGCTCTCGATCAGCGAGCGGTCGGCGCGCAGCTCGGCCGCGCTCGCCTCGTGGGCGACCGTGCCCTGCTCGAAGACGTAGCCGTGGTCGGCCACCTCCAGGGCGCTGTCCACGAACTGCTCCACCAGCAGAACGGCGATCCCCCGCTCGCGGAAGACCGCGATGGTCTCGAAGAGCTGCTGGACGAGGGTGGGGGCCAGGCCCTGCGACATCTCGTCGATCAGGAGCAGCTGGGGGCGGACCAGCAGTGCCCGGGCCAGCGCGACCATCTGCTGCTCGCCGCCGGAGAGCGTGCCCACCACCTGGCGGCGGCGCTCGGCCAGGCGGGGGAAGACGTCGAACGCGGGGTCGAGGCTCTTCACCGCCTCCCCGCTGTAGGAGGCCAGGCGCAGCGTCTCTTCGACGGTGAGCTTGGGGAAGAGGCCGCGGCCCTGCGGGATGTGGATGAGTCCCCGGCGCACGATCGAGTCGGGGCCGGCATGGGTGATGTCCTGGCCGTCGAAGCGGACGCGGCCCCGGCGGGCCCGGATCACGCCCGAGAGCGCGCGCAGGGTGGTGGTCTTGCCGGCGCCGTTGGCGCCCACGCAGGCCACGACCTCGCCGCGCCGGACCTGCAGGTTGACGTTGCGCACAACCTCGATGGGGCCGTAGCCGGCGGCCAGGCCGGTGACCTCCAGCAGAGGTGCCGCTTCTTCCTTGGGCCCCCCTCCAACCTCCCCCCGCAGGCGTGGGGAGGCCATCCCGAGGTACGCCTCCAGCACTTTAGGGTCGTCGCGTATCTCGGCGGGGCGGCCGCGGGCCAGCAGCTTGCCGAAGTCGAGCACGTAGAGGTAGTCGCAGGCCCGCATGACCAGGCTCATGTCGTGGTCGACCAGCAGCATCGAGACCTGGAAGCGCTCGCGAACGGCCTGCAGGAGCTCGGCCAGGTGGGCGGTCTCGGTCGCGTCGAGGCCGGCGGCGGGCTCGTCGAGCAGGAGCAGGCGCGGACGCATGGCCAGGGCGCGCGCGATCTCGACCCGGCGCTGGATGCCCACCGGCAGGTCGGCGGCCAGGATGTCGGCGAAGGGCAGCAGCTCCAGGAAGTGGAGGACTGCGCGCGCCCGCGACTCGGCCGCGCGCTCGGCGTGCACGGCGTAGGGGAGGCCGAGGGCGTCGAAGAAGAGGTTGCGCCGGCCCAGCGCGTCCAGCGGGACCTTGACGTTCTCGAGCACGGTCATGCTGCCGAAGAGCTGCAGGTTCTGGAAGGTGCGCGCGATGCCCAGCTGGGCGCGGCGGTGGGGGCGCAGGCCGTTGAGCGAGCGCTTGCGGAAGCGGACGGTGCCGGAGTCGGGCCGGAGCACGCCCGTGATGACGTTGAAGAGCGTGGTCTTGCCGGCGCCGTTGGGGCCGATCAGGCCCAGGATCTCGCCCCGGTTGAGGTCCAGCGAGATGTCGTCGAGGGCCTTCACGCCGCCGAAGCTGAGGCTGAGGTCCTTGACCTTGAGCAGGCTCACGCGATCGCCACCTTCGGCTTCGCCCGGCGCCGGAGCAGGTGCGCGACCCGCTGCCGGAGGTCGCCCCAGACGCCGTCGGGGGCCGCGATCAACTGGGCGACGAGGAGCGCGCCCAGGGCGACCTGGAACCAGTCGTAGCGGATCTCCAGGTGCCAGGGGTGCCAGCGCCCGAGCAGGGTGGGCACGAAGGCCCCGAAGAAGCCGCCGATGGCGGCCGCGGGCACGTAGCGCACGCCCATCAAGACCGCGAAGGCGGCGAACTGGAGCGAGTAGAAGACGTTGAAGGGCTGCGGGCTGACCTGGCCCGCGGCGAGCGGGAAGAGCGAGCCGCCCAGTCCCGCGATGGCTGCCGCCAGCCCGAAGGCCAGCAGCTTGTAGCGGGTGAGGTCGACGCCCATGGTGGCCGCGGCCAGCTCGGAGTCGCGGATGGCGCGGAAGCGGCGCCCGGAGCCGGAGTCGTGGACGTTGACCACCAGCACGGCCACGATCAGCAGCAGCAGCAGGCCGAAGCGGTAGACGTTGAGCGCGTGGCCGATCCAGTCCATCGGAATGCGCGCGATCACGGTCCCGTCCACGCGCCAGCCGGCGCTGCCGCCCGTGAACCAGTCGAAGGCGTGGTCGGCGAAGAAGTAGCGGTCGAAGACCAGCGCCACGCCGAGGGTGACGACCGCCAGCATGATCCCGCGCAGGCGCAGGGCCGGGATCCCGACCACGATTCCAAGCAGAAAAGAGAGAGCGACGGCGCCCGCCATGGCCAGCAGGTAAGGCGCGTGGAAGACGTTGAAGAGCCAGGCCGCTGTGTAGGCGCCTATGCCCAGGAAGGTGGCCTGGCACAGGGAGACCTGGCCCACATAGCCGGTGAGCAGGACGAGGGAGAGGATCGCGAAGGCGTAGATCACGGCCAGGGCGGCGTCGAACTGGAGGTCGAGGGGCAGGTGGAAGAGGTTGGGAGCCCAGCCCAGCACCAGGAAGGCGGCCGCCGCCAGGGCCAGGTTGCGCAGCGGGCGCGTGACCGGCCGGCTCATGTGGACGCCCGCCCGGCCTGCAGCAAGCCCTTGGGAGCCCTCACCAGGAGCACGGCCAGGATGACCGCGATCGCGACCAGCTTGGGGAAGCCCAGGCTGTTCTTGAACCAGATCGAGGGGTAGCTCTCGGCCAGGCCGAGCAGGAAGCCGCCGGCCACGGTCAGGGGCAGCGAGGCCAGGCCGCCGATCAGCGCCGCGGCCAGGGCGTCCAGGATGAGCAGCGTCAGGCTGACCGTGTCCAGGTTGATGAAGGGCGTGATCAGGATCCCGGCGATGGCGGCGAGGACGCTGCCCAGGGCCCAGCTGACCGCGCCCACCAGCCAGACCGGCACGCCCCAGAGCCCGGCGGCCACCGGATCGTCGGAGACCGCGCGCATGGCGATGCCGAAGCGCGTGTAGGTCAGGAAGGCCGCGATGCCGCTCGCCAGCACCAGTGCCGCGGCCACGATCAGGACCTGGTCGGGGCCGACCGGCACGCGCGCGATCAGCATCGAGCGCCCGCCGACCACCCGGATCGGCTCGTGGTACTGGGTGTTGCCCCAGAACAGCGAGGCCAGCGACTGCAGGACGAGCAGGATGCCGATCGTGACCACGGCCTTGACCACCGCCGGCCGGCCGGCCAGGGGCCTGAAGACCGCGAACTGCAGGAAGAGACCCAGCGCCGCCGCGAAGCCGAGCGCCAGCAGGACCGCCAGCCAGACCGGCTGGTGCCAGCGGTAGACGGCGCCCCAGGCCACGAAGGTCGAGAACATGCCCATCGCGCCGTGGGCGAAGTTGAGGACACCGGTGACCCGGTAGATCAAGACGATGCCCAGCGCGGCCAGGGCGAAGACGCCGCCGAGGCTGAGGCCGAGGACCGTGTAGGCCGCGAATTCACCCACTAGAGGCAGTTCCAGTCAGAGGTGTTCTTCCAGCCGTCCTGGTAGACCATGTAGCGGAAGCAGCGGTTGGGGTCGTGCAGCCCCGCCCCGTAGCTCAGGGCCGTCGACCAGCCGGTGTTGAAGCCCTGGATCGAGTTCAGCGCCTGCATCAGGCTGGCGCGCGTCAGGTTGGAGCCTGCCCTGCGCACGGCCTCGACGAAGACCATGGCGGCGGTCCAGGAGTGCTGGGTGTAGATGTCCAGGTTCACGACCTGGTTGGGGTAGTAGTGCTGGACTGTCGCCAGGTAGTCGTGCACGGTGGGGTTGCTGGGGTAGACGTAGGGGGACATGAAGGGCACCAGCGAGTGGGCGCCCTGGAGCTCGCCGGTGTTCCGGTACGCGTTCTGGAAGACGCCCTTGTCGAGGCCGGCCGCGAGCATGCCCTTGGGCGGGTGGAACCCGGCCCTCTGCATGGCCTGCGTCAGCTTCACGTAGCTGTAGGGGTCAAGGGCGGCGATGAGGGCGTCCGGGCAGTTGGCGCCCTCGGTCGGGCTGCAGGGCTTGGCCGGCTGGCAGCCGGGGCACTTGGGGCTGTTCCCGGCGCCGTGGGCGGCGCCCAGGAGGTACTGGTCGTAGTTGGGGGCCGTGGAGGCCGCCTCCTCGACGTCGCTGTACTGGACGCCGTGGGCGAGCAGGTTGTCCAGGAGGTGCTTCTCGACCGGCGCCACCCAGGGGACGTCGGTGATGACCACGATCGAGGGGCGCTTGATGCCCAGCGCCTGGGCCTCCGCCGCCAGCTCGTCGCCGTAGTGCACGAAGGAGGCGGAGACCGGGTAGGAGTTCGGGTACTTGAACTCGTTAGGGGTGCCCAGGCCGCCGACCACGGGGATGCCGGCCTGCGCGAAGTCGGGCACCTCGCCGTCCTCGCCCTGGGGGGCGGTCCAGCCGACGATGGCCAGGACCTGGTTCTGGATCATCTGGGCCGCGCAGGCGTGGGCGGCGGCGACGTCGTACTTGGAGTCGCAGTCGAAGTACTGGAACTTGCGGCCGTTGACGCCGCCTGAGTCGTTGACCTTCTGCAGGTAGGCCTTGACCGTGTCGCGCTCGACCGAGGAGTCGACGGGGCCGGTCATGTCGAAGAAGCCGCCGACCTTGATCAGGCCCCCGCTGACGCCGCTGGAGGCGGCGCTGGTGCTGCCGGTGGTTGTGGCGCCGGTGGAGCCGGTGGTGGTGGAGCCTGCGGGGGCGGAGGTCTGGGCGCCGCTGGCCTGTGCGGATTCGACGCCGCCCTGGGCGCTGCCGACCACAGTGCCGCCGGGCTGTTGGTAGGCCCGGAGGGTGGCGTAGCCCAGGAGCGCTCCCGCTCCCAGGGCCAGTGTCATGAGCGCGACCGCGATGCGCTCCGCGAATGTTGCTCTCATATCTTCGGGCAGGGCAGCAGCCCCCGCCGCTGATAGCTGCTGTATCACCTTTTATGACTTTCGAGAGCAAAAGGCAAGCCGCGAATACGCGCACGTACCGCCCGGGGGGGACCCCTGATTTGCCGGCAAATCCCGGCCGCGGGCGCGCGACGGCTCGCGGTTTGCCGGGAAATCAGGGATTTTTTGGGAGCTTTTGGGGGCTGGCTAGAGCCGGCGGAAGAGGCGGCGCTGGAGGCGGCCCTCGACCGCCAGGTCGCCGGGCTGCTCGTGGAGGCCGACCAGCACCTCGTAGTCCGCGATCCGCGGGCGGCCGGAGGCCTCCCACTCGGCGTGGTGCCGCTGCACGTCCGCGAGTAGGGCTTCTTCGCCGGCCAGGATCAGGGAGCCGGGGCCGACCAGCACGCGTCCCGCTTCTCCGGCTGCCAGCCCGAAGGGGTGGGTGGCGGTCGGGGTCCAGTCGAAGTAGGCCGTCCTGGGGTCGCGGATGCCGAGGTGGAACCAGAAGCCGAGCCGGTCGTCCGGGTCGTCGAGGCCGGGCAGGGGCGGCAGCTCCCGGCGCTCGTGGTCGGTCCACTCCGGAGTGGCGTAGGTGGGGTCGTGGAGCACGCCCTGGATCGGCATGAACCCGGAGAACCCGGCGTAGCGGCCGCGGGCGCCGGGGCCGTCGCGGACGAAGTCGATCAGCGGGTTGGCGCCGTCGTGGCGCAGGGGGAGCAGGAGGTGGCCGTCCGGCTCGAGCTGCGCCAGCCAGGCCGGGGCCACGTCGGTCACGCCGACGGTGGCCACGATGCGGTCGAAGGGCGCCCGGTCGACGGCGCCCTCGTAGCCGTCGCCGGCGCGGATGTCGAGGCCGCCGTAGCCGGCGGCGGCCAGCAGGCGGCGCGTCTGCTCGACCACGTCAGGCTGGTAGTCGATGCTGGTGACCAGCCCCTGGTCGCCCACGATCTCGGAGATCAGGGCCGCGTTGTAGCCGGTGCCCGCGCCGATCTCCAGCACGCGCATGCCGGGCCGGAGCTGCAGCTGTTCGAGCATGAAGGCGACCAGCGCCGGCTGGGAGCTCGAGCTGGTGGGCAGCCCGTGGGGTCCGAGGCGGGTGATCAGCGCCTTTTCCGCGTATGCGAGCTCGGCCGTCAGCTCGGCCTCGGTCCAGTTGCCCAGCTCGCCGCTCCAGACCTTCTCCAGGAGCGCCATCCGCGGTACGGCGCGAAAGGCGCGCTCCACCGCCGGCGAGCGGATGGCCCCGGCCGCTTTCAGTCTTTCGACGTAGGCGTCGGGTACTTGTTGGCTTCGAAGACCGTTCGGCATGAGTGGCAGCGGTACTGCAGGACCATGGCCTGGGTGCCGAACAGCGAGATCACCTCGGTGCGCTCGGACCCGCAGAACGGGCAGCGCGGAGCCGGCCGCGGCTGCTCTTCGTCAGGTTCGTCAGGCACCGGCCGGCATGAAGCGCTTCTCCTCCAGCCCCCGGAGCATGTTGAAGGTGCGCTCATCGATCCCGCCGCCGGCGCCCTCACGGCGGCGCTTGGAGTCCCACGCTTTCCAGTCGACGGCGACCTTCGGCGGGGAGGCCCCCAGCCGATCCGAGACCCGCGCCAGCAGCTCCGCCGGCCCCATGCTGAGGACGCCCGAGCGGTGCAGCTCCTCGAGCTCTCCACCCGGGGGGCCGAACCAGGCGACCGCCTGCCGCCAGGCCTCGTCGAGCGGCGCCCGGTCGATGCCGCTGCGCAGCCAGCTGCGGCCGTGCAGGAAGTGGTAGCGCTCCTCCATCAGCATCTTGCGCAAGCGGGTCTGGAGCACCTCGGCGGAGCCCTCGACGCAGGCCTGGATCAGCGCCGTGAAGGCGGTGTCGAGCACGGCGTTGGCGGCCACGAAGTGGCTCCAGGAGGCAAAGGGCTGGTCGAAGTAGGGGAGGCTCCAGTAGGCGGCCGGGTCGCTGTCGCGTGCCAGCCCGGGCCGGGGGTCGTCGCCCAGCGGCTCCAGGCAGCCGTACAGGACGCGGCAGTGGCCGAGGTCGTCGAGGCCCATGCCGGCGGCGGCGATGTCGGCTTCCAGGGAGGGCGCGCGGGTGGCCCATTCGGCATAGCGCAAGCCGAGCAGCTGCTTGTTGTCGGCCAGGCTGAGGACCAGCTCGCCAAGGCTCAATCGGCGCTCTCCTCGCCGGGGGCCCAGAGCGTCATGACCTGGTCACGGGCCACGATGGCCATCTCGATCCAGCGCTCCTCGTCATAGGTCGCGCGCGCGTAGGCGGCGGCCAGGTCGGCGTCCGGGGCGACCACGGTGCCGATCTGACGCAGGGGCTCGACGCGCAGCTTGCGCGCGAAGACCTCGTACTCCTTGGCCTCGCCCTGGACCCGGTTGTAGACGTGCGTCATACGGCGAGTCCCCACATCTGGAGCGCTTCGCGGCCGTCCTCGGTGAGACGCTCGGCGGTCCAGGGCGGGTCCCAGACGATGCGGATCAGCACGTCCTCGATGCCCGGCTCGCGCAGCAGGCGTTCGCGGACGTCGCTGAGCAGGAAGTCGTAGGCGGGGCAGCCCATGGCGGTGAAGGTCAGGTCGACGTCGACCCGCGAGCCTTCGCGGCGCAGGTCGTAGACCAGGCCCAGGTCGACGATGTTGATCGGCATCTCCGGGTCCTGGACGTCCTTCAGGGCATCCAAGAGCCCGTCAGTTATGGGCATGCGCCTTGCGGAAGGTGTGGAACTCCTCCTGGAACTGGGCCACCATCTCGGCGTTGCGCGGCCCCCGCCCGCGCCAGCGCGCGAGCACGTCGTCCCAGGTGCAGGGGTCGTTGAAGTCCCAGCGCCGTGCCTCGGCGTCGAAGGTGCAAGGGAAGGGGTAGTCGAGCGCGTACTGGTCGCCTTCCTGGTGCGCCGGCACCTTGACTCCATGCTCCTCGCAGTAGGGCACCACCAGCGACAGCCACCACTGGCGCAGCTGGTCGTTGGTCTTGCCCTTGAGCTTGTAGTCGAGCTGCTTGGAGTGCATCTTGAGCTCGTCGGGCAGCCCGAACCACTCGACCGTGAGCGGGAACATCCAGTCGACCGCGCGCTGCAGCTCGGCCCTGGTCTCGCCCCCGGCCTGGCTCATCTTCTTCATCCAGTTGCGGCCGTTGCGGAGGTGGAAGTTCTCCTCCAGCATCACCTTGTTGAGGCCGCGCTTCCAGGGCCCGTAGGAGCAGTGCTCGTGGATGTCGCCGAGCAGGCAGAAGCCCGCCTGGTCGTAGAACGCGTTGGCCACGATCAGCTCGGTCCAGGACTCGAGCGGGACGTCGAAGGCGTACGGGTAGCGGAAGGACTTGGGGTCGCGGCTGAAGATCAGCTTCTCCTGGTCCTCGCCCAGCTCTTCCAGGATGTGGTAGGCGATGTGGGCGTGCGCCAGCTCGTCCTGGATGATCGCGATGCCGGTCATGAAGGCGTTGATGCTGGGGGCGCGCTGGGCGGCCAGGTAGTAGGCCGGCGCCGAGATCAGCTCGGTGTCGCCCGAGACGACCAGGGTGTGCTTGAGCTCTTTGAGGTAGTCCGCCGACATCTCGGACGGCGCCTCGATCAGGTCGACTGCTGCCATACCCGCCAATTGTGATGCGCGCTCAGATGAAGGTGTCGCGGGCGAGGCCGCGGACGTCCAGCTCCAGGCGGAAGTCTTCGACGGGAGGGCGCGAGAAGAACCAGCGCACGCCGGGCGCGGCCACGGGGCCGGGGTCGGCGGCCAGGGCGAAGGCCTCGTGGGCGTCGCGCGGCCCGTAGAACTGGACGTCGTTGGCGTCCGCCCAGCTCACGCCGAGGGCGCTCATCCGCTCTTCCATGATGTTCTGCATGGCGTCCCAGTCGGCGCCCAGGCCGCCCTCGGTGCCCGGCGGCTCGGGGCTTCCGCTGATCACGAAGGTGCCGCGGCCGTGGCCGATCACGGTGTGGCAGAAGGCGTGCAGGCACGGCTCCGAGGGCGGGTCGAGCTCGGGCGCCACGTTGGTGCGAGCCGCCTGCATATGGCCCTCGATGCGCAAGCCCCAAGCCTCGTGCTGCGCGAGGTAGCCCTGGTTGAACTCATCGAAGCCCTTCCGGGTCAGGGGCGCGGGGATGCGCAACTCCATCGCGCAGAGGGAGGTGAGGGGGCGGCCGGCCTTTTGGAGCGTCTCCTCGACCCTACGGAAGCCCTGCTCCAGCGGGGTGTGCCGCGGGAGCCGCACGCGGACGATCTGATAGCCCGATTCGGAGGCGACGCCCGCCGAGAAGGGGCCGTCGGTGGGTAGGAACCGAATGCCGCCTGGTGACTTGAGGACGTTCACGAATGCAAGGGTAGAATCCGAGGCTCGCCCGCACGCGGTGGCTATAGCTCAGCGGCAGAGCACCAGGTTGTGGCCCTGGGGGCCGTGGGTTCAAATCCCACTAGCCACCCCAAGCTCCGATCAGTCCTTAGCGCGCTATGGTCCGAACCACCTCGCGAAACTCATGGATGGCGGGGACGTCGGTCCGACGCTCGGCTGCCGCCTGCAGCTCTGGGAGTGTGGTGAGCCCCTTCGCGATCGCCTGCCGCGCCAGGCGCGCAGCTTCGTGGGTTGGCAAATCCCCGCTGAGGTCGATAAGCGTCCTGATCAGCGAGGTCACCCTGAAGCCGTGGATCACCACGATGTCCTCGGGTGGCAGATCCGCGAAACGAACCTTGATCGCAAGGGCATGCGGCCGGGGGCGCCTGCGGTGTCGATGCATCCGCGCCAGCTTGTGACCGGGCCGGCTCCGATGGCAACCCAGCGTGTTAAGAGTGGTGCTGTGTTCATCGGCCTGCCGGAGCGCTGGCAACCCTGAGGGCCGTCGTCTACGACCGGTACGGGCCGCCCGAGGTGCTGCGGCTCGCCGAAGTCGAGAAGCCGGTGCCCAGGGACGACGAGCTCCTGGTCAGGATCCACGCGAGCACCGTCAACCGCGTGGACTGCCACACCCGTGAAGCCAACCGAAGCAACGGCCTGGCGGTCTCGGTCCTGAGTCGCATGTTCTCGGGCCTGCGCCGGCCGCGGCGGCCGATCCTGGGCACCGAGCTGGCGGGCGAGGTGGAAGCCGTCGGCCCCGCGGTCACCGAGTTCAAGGCCGGCGACCGGGTTTTCGCGAACACCGGGCTGAGGTTCGGCTGCCACGCCGAGTTCACCTGCGTCCGGGAGAGCTCCCGCGTCGGGCAGATGCCGGCAGGCGCCGGCTTCGAAGAGGCCGCCCCGCTGACGGACGGCGCCTTCAACGCGCTGTTCTGCCTGCGGCAG
>Ga0207646_10003111_pt1 | contig 19055 bp, 9 predicted proteins | sample KBSK5502metaG_FD_184343 | JGI IMG/M metagenome (GOLD analysis project Ga0207646, IMG submission 184343) | Corn, switchgrass and miscanthus rhizosphere microbial communities from Kellogg Biological Station, Michigan, USA - KBS K5-50-2 metaG... | ecosystem: Host-associated > Plants > Roots >...
AACGGTGCGCGTGCCCTGGTAGCAGCCAGACCGTCATGCAACACCACTGGTTTGGCGGCAACGGTCTCGCCTTTCTGTTCGTCATGTGGCTGTTCGGACTCGCGTTGCACGAGCGCTCTAATCTGGGCCGCCGGCGGTTTTGCTTGAACTCGTGTTGGCTTTTCATCAGTCACCTCCGGCTCTGTCATTCGCATCACGGTATCGGCGACGCGGTCGGCTTTGCGTTCCGATGCGTCTTGAGGACTGGTGACATTAAGTTTGGCTTGAATATGATTAGCCAAAAGGAAACGACTTGTTGCGGAGTTGCCGATAGTCCTTTGCAAATGATAGCCATTGGGGCGGACTCGCGTTGAGTGGGCTGGCCTCGCAATCGAGCGGCTGATTCGATTTGCGCTTCGTCGTTGAGTAGCGATCTTGAATCCCATGATCACCTAACCCTCGCACCTCTTGATTCGTCAACCTCTTGATCATGAAGGTGCCCGGAGCGAAGGAGCACTACCTGTCCGCATCGAAGCGAGACGCACTTAGCAGAGAGCGCACCACTTCACTCGTTAATCGATTTCGCACTGCTAGATTATTCCGACGTCCAAAGAGGACATCGATTGCTTTATGCGCGAATGGAGCTATGTTCATCCCATACATTGCAGTGTTTGCGAGTGAACCGGTCGCCTCTCGGCCCGTGCTTGCGGCTGCGATTTGGCCTTGTAGCCTCCCGGCTACCAGGCGATTCTCACAGAGTCTGTCCCGTATTATCCTTAACTTAGGACCAGCTTCGTTTGTGCGCTTAAAGTCTATGCTCCGGCCAGGGTGCAGAGCGATCTTTATATCCGCCACTCCGTGGCAATTCAGCTTCGTAGTCGCATGCGGCTACCGCCGGAATCCCTTCCGACCATAAGTATTCCAATATTTTCGACACCATCGTAACTCGATCTTGAGCCTGCCGCACGGAGCTGAAATAAAGCTCCAGGACGATATAGAAATGGAGAAAACCGTCAGGAAATTCCTGGCGACGGGATTCGTCAAACTCGTCGTTCTTCAAGACATCAATCTCAAAGTCGAGACCAAGCACCGTGTTTTTCTCGACCTGTGCCTGGAGTAATTGTCCAATTCTCTCAACGAGTTCGCTGCGGCCAATAGCCGCATCGACGTATATCTTGCAGTCGAGAGTTGTGATTTCACTCATATGAGATCCAAACACTTCATTGTAGAGGAATCCACGGACCCTGATCGAATGGGCCACCGATTCGGACAACAGAGATATCAACCTCCATGCCTATTTCACCCGCGACGGATTGTCGTAAGCCTCGAAGCCCGGCCTCCCCCGCCTGTATTTTCCCAGTCTCTATTGCGTTCAGCATCGTCCTTTCTTTAGCGCTACCCGGATTCGGCGTCCCAAACCGTTCCTTCACGAGTACGTCGAACTTTTCTTTTGGAACCCTGATGGCTATATCGACATCTGAAGTCGGCTTAGCGGTGCCGGCCGCCCGACTTCCATGGATTCTTATATCATCACCCAAGTGCCCCGCTCCTTGGCGAACCTTTGAGGATAATTTGGCGAACTGATCTTTGCTTAGTCCTTGTGGCTCGGTAAGTTTGGGTGGGCCCTTGATGGCGCCGACCAGTTTGAGCGCAAGAGCAGTACCCACAGCGAGCGCGGCAAGCGCAAAGGCAATCTGGTCCGCCTCCATGGCCATCTTGGCATCGTCGACCTGCCCCTTGGTAACAAGCTCAGTTCCTGGTTTTGGGCTGGACTTCGCGGCCAGGGCCAACTTTTCGTATTGCTCAGTGCTTAGGTAGAGCTTAACACCTGTTACGGCCAGCCCTGCGAGCATTACGTAAATTGACGCGCCACCAGTAAATGGCGCAAGCAAGAACAACGCCGCCGCAGCGGTTTGCAACCCAAGCGATTTTAAGGCTTCTGAAAATTGGTGGTCCTTCACCATATCCGTGGCTACCGATTCCGGTAAGCGGAGTTTCCAATCAATCCCGGACGGAGCTTTCAGGCCGCCAATAAGCTGGTCGTGAATCGGCGTGAGATCGAGCGGATTGAGTTTTCCGTTATTAAGCTTGATTTGAGTTTCCTCGATATCATGGACCAGTTTCCGCAAAGCGACACCAAGTTGCTGTCGCGCCTGGGCGGGACTAGCGACACCCGCGAAGGCGGTGGTGGTGGCGCTCTGACCTTCCCGCGATATCGCGTAGACAGAGGGGTATAGAGTCAGAAATCCCTCGATTGATTCAGTAGCCTTGTCGTACTTCTCTTTTACTTCGTCGTATGGAGTTACAGGTCCGCTGGGACAATACAACAGCAAGTTACCTGGGGATGACTTCATCATCGGTGGTTTATGAGGATCAAATCGAACCTGACTACACGTTGTAATCTCCCCGCCCGTGAGGCTCACTTGGCTTGTGACTTCATACCCCACAGGAATCTTACGTGCCTCCTCCTGGGCTCTCTGCAACTTCGCCACTGCCGCCGCCGCCGCTTGCATCCTTTTTATCGCATCGGTTTGATTGGGCGTCGCAGCAGGCAATGGAGCGTTCTCTTCAGGCGGAATACCAAGAGCCTTCATTTCGTCCAAGACAAGTTGGCGGTTCTCGAATAGGTAACCACTTACAACTGTTTTGATGTCTGATTCGAATTTTTCTCTTAGCTTCTCGACAGCCGGCAAATCATCAAGGTTGGCGCCGCGTTCGATGCACTTCTGCCAGAGCTTGAACCCCACGTCGGTGGACGCCACTGCCACAACGCTCTCACCGAAGCTCTTCCAAATGTCTTCAAGGGCATATTCGTCGTAAGGACCGACCCATGTCTGATTCAACAGGATATTAACAAGCTGAAATTTTTCGGCTTGACTAGCCGCTACGAAGTTTTTTATCAGCTTCACGTCAGCAGGATCGCCGGATTCGAGGGCTTTCTTGATCAGATCTCTGTTGGTTATGTCCCCTGCTGTCGGGATGGAGGCCGAGGGTCCCGGCGTCGGTGTAGACACAGAGGCTGGAGCATTGCTGGAAGTCATGCCGCCATTGGGCTCACGCTGAATGACGGTCGTCTTCGCGGTCACCGGCGCAAATTTGGCGGCCCGGCCTTTCGCCACTCCTTGTTGCACCACGTGTGTCAGCTCGTGCGCTAATAATCGTTGCCCTTCTGCCGATCCAGGGACATATTGACCTGCAGCAAAAGCGATGTCCTGCCCAACAGTAAAGGCTTTTGCGTTTATCGAGTTGGCTGTTTGCTCTGCTCGGAAGTCCGTATGCAGTCGGACCTCGCTAAAGTCCGCGCCAAACCGTGGTTCGAAGAAGGCTCGAGTCGTTTCCGGCAAGGGACTCCCACCGCTCTTCAGGTCTTGGATATTTGCTGCCTCCAGGGTGGTGACCACGAGCCCCGGAGCCAGAGTCCGTAGCTGAACGTGCTGTTCTTCAACATCATGATCGCCAGGGAATCGCCAGACGTCGAATTGTGGATGGACGTTTTCTTCTTGGCAATGTTCACACTTGCGGTTGATGGTTGATCCAACACCGTTCGGTGACGATAGCAGTTTTGCTTGCACGAAATCCTCTTCCTCTTCAGGGACGGGAGCATGGCCGAGGTCGGTTTTGCGTTGCAGCTCGTCTTCGCATTCAGTACACGTCCGCTGGATCTTCAGCGGTGAGCGTTGCAGTGCTAGACCTGATTGAGGATCCGGCATGCGCATAACTTGATCGGCGACGCGATCAGCTTCGCGTTCGGATTCGTCTTCGGGGTGGCTGACGGTGAGCTTGGGTTGGACGGCCGGCCGCCTTAAGAGGCGTATCGTTGCAGCGTTGCCGATCCCTTGTTGTAGACGAATCAACGACTGGCGGGACCGGGTTGGCTGCGACGAGACCTTCGCGCCCGATTGAGCTGCGGGTTTCGAACTGAGTTGTGGCGCCGCGGTTTTCGCTCCCATGATCATGTCACCTTCACGGGGGCTGTTCCGCGTTCGACGATCGGGTCGTCCTCTCCGGTGTCACGCGGCCGTCCCAACGTTCCGTGCGGACGGACTGGCGCCGGCGAGGTGGTGGGACCGCCGCCCGGACTTATTCGCATGCGTCCTGAGAACTGGCTAGATTGGATCACTAAGACGAGCAACTCCGCTTGTCTCGAAGTGAAAGTCTTTGCGGTCTCCCAATGCACTCAAAGCCGCCCTTATGGAATCACGTGCGCGATGACAGTCTTGACGTCCAGCTGGTTTCGCGCCTTGAGCTATCTAATCCCATGGTCAAAACTGCTTTTCATTAAGCTGGGTTGAATCGCTGGTCCCAAGCCGGCGGGGTTCATCCTCTCTGACTCAGCGAATGTCTTTTCGCAAAACCGCTGCTCAACATGTCGTCGGAGTTCCTCAGTCTGGGGCATGTAAGTGATATTGCCACACTCGTCGAATCCGATAGGTTCCACAAGCATTTGGAACTGCTCCAACCTGATGCGCATGAAGCCATGCGGTCGCGGCGTGCCAAATTGCGCGACGTAACTACAGGCGTGGGCGTCATAAAACCTGCAAATCTGAGGGCGCTCCGGCTTGCCGAAAATCGAGCAACGATTCTGGGACAAATGCCGGCAGGTCGTCTTCACAATAATGAACCAGGCTTCGTCGCTGATTCCGATCTCAAGACCGGGAAAACCGAGTGCGAACTGCAAATAGTCGAGGCTGACGCGGGTCGTTGGCGCAGGTTGTGGGAAGACCAGATACTTGCAGCAGAATGCGCCACAGCCTTCACACGGATTGTTTAGAGACGTGTATGAGAACTTCGTTTCCAGAGCCGGTTCTCTTTGCCCGGCATCGGTCGCATTTCGGAGCCAGCTGTCGAAGATGGGGTCTTCATCGAAGCTCTCATCATATTCCGGCGATAAGGGCAGCTTCTCAAGCATAGAGAGCATCATTGGCCAGTCTGGACTGCCGACGATATTGAGGTTTTCGTCGAAAGTTAGATGTTCGGCCAGGGCTTCCATTCGACGGCTGTCGATGCGCAGAAACGATTCGTCGACTTTTGGTCCCAGGACCTGCTTGTACCAGCAAGAGTAAGGATTATAGTGAGCGCAGATACTCGGCCGTTGGTCACTTCCATAGATAGTACAAAGGGCAGTGTCGCGATTGAGAAAGCGACATGGATATCGATAGTAGACGCCCCATCCCCCGGTTGCGTTGATGCCCACCTCGATGCGAGGAAAGTTGATGACGTATAGCGCGTGATCCAGATCGCGCAGATGCGATACATTAAATGTGTTGAGCGGCAAATAGGTACAGCACGGGGCGCTGCAATTGTCGCAGGGATACTCGTGCCGCACTTCGGCGAGCGTCATCGTCCGGCCCGGCGAATAAGGCATGGAGTCGGCGTTGCACCCACGAGAGGCGGCGGCTGGCTGTATGACTGGTAGCTGGTATTTGCTGTCCATGATATTTTGCCTTCCTTCTTTACGATCCCGGAGTTCAGTCGCGCGCTTTATCAGACAATCGAGTCAAGATACTTAACGAGAGGGTTCTGCACCTTCTGGTAGACAACATCATGAAGCTGTTCACCCCGCCGTGCGCGCACGATTATGTAAACGCCTCCCTCTTCAGGGATCACTCGGTGCAGGGCCGGTTGAGCAAAGAAGTTCGCCTGTTCGAGGTGTTCATAGAGTGCGCGAGTGTCATCCGCTGTCAGGACCCTGGTGGGCCTTTTCGGCAACGGCCGATCGAAAGCTTTTTCGATACCTTTCTTCTCGCCTGAGTGATAGGCGACGAAGAGCCGTCCGTCACGATGCAACTCCCATCGGTAATTACCATGCGGGGTCTCGGAAATAGCCATGTTGTAAAAGCTCACGAGCACGTCGTCAGGCACTGCGTCACGCAAAATGGAGGTGAGACGCGGGTCGTAATCGTCCGGGATATGCTCAAGGGTTTCGATCGTAACCAACTTTTTCTTTCTCCGTTTTCCTGCTGATTCAGCCATTGAACGAGTTGGTAAGTTCAAAGCCGCCGTCCGCCCCGAAGGGCGAGTCTCAAAGACTATCGGGCGCCAAACCGCCAACTTCTCGACCAGGGATCCGAGTACGTCACTGGCCCTCGAACTGCCAATCAGCATGGACGAAAGGCTTCTTCGGGAACGCCGCCGTCGAAGTCATCGTGGCAAGCGCGTCCCACAAAGTCACGTAGTGGTGCGGTCGAAGATCGCTGCCTACAGCCATGAGGCTCTCGCTCTCTGAGACCTTTTTGGCCTGCACGTCGGCGTACGGCTGTCCGAAAGCCTTCTTCGTCAAATCGTAGTGTTTGGCCTCTGTGCCAATCTTCTTCGGGTCATTGGCATACTCGTCGCCGATGCCAATCATGTGACCAAATTCATGTTCGATGGATCTCCGGTGGCTCTTAAACCCTGGCGGGAGAGCAGAGACGATGTCTGCCTTGTCCCAGGCTGCAGCGGGGGCCGCTCCGGCGTCACCCACTCCGCTACGGGTTGTCTTGTGCGCCACAGTCGCTCGCCCCGCCTTCAATACTTGAAAGACTTTGTCAGCGCGTTCCTTTGACAATTGCTTGGCCTGCTTTATCGCGGCTTTCTTTTGAGCCGCTGTCGCGCCCGCTGGATGCACCACCTGCTGGTGATGCCCGGTGATTGTGATTCTGAATGGCGGGACCTTGATTCGGCGAAGATATGTCGCCATGAATTCGAGCTTGGGTGTGTCTAATGCACTGATGTCCGACTTGCCGGCGGCGAAGAGAATCGGCGTCGGGGTAATGACATTGAGGGCGGCCAGTTCGGAGGGGCCGACCGCAGGGAACAGACCTGTTTCCTTGCTGAAGGCGCCAGGACGAAGCTTTACCACACCAAGGACGCCGCCCACCCCGGTTTCCGATGTAACTACCTTTTTATGTATGGTGATCGTTTGGTGCGGGGCAGCGCTGTCTCGCTTCACCATCACCGGCACCTTTACGGGGTTGAGTTTTTTCCAAATTTTCTTTGGCTCGCGCACATTGACAAATCTATACTGCTGCGACCATCGCTTCTGGATGGAATTAATAAACTTCGACTCGAACGAAGCCTGGTTTTTCTTGTTCCATTTGGCCGCGCCCGGAAGATCGTCAACGAAAAGGAATTTCACCCTAACCGTAGCATCGAGGCGGCGCTTCTTTGGCGTATAGCTGACCGCAAGTTTGCCGAAATTCCCGGGCGTGAACGGGTCTTTCGTGAGCGTCCCCAGGCCGATAAACTTTGGGAAGTCCTGCTTCGCCTGAAAGAACTCTGCGTCCCAGAGATTAAGCAAGCCAAAGGTGTGGGCCGCCGCCACTACATTGTCCTCGGCTTTGACCTTGAGCTGTTGTTTTTCTTTTCCGGCTGGGATTGCGGGGCCTGCTTTGATCTTGCCCGCCCCGTCAATCACGGAGCCAAACGCCGGGCCGACAATGCTCCAGTTGATCTTTGCGCCGGCGGCGATGCGAGCGGAGTATTGAACGGTCGCCTGTGAAATGGTTGCGCCGTCAGCCGGAATGTCCTTCGGCGCAAATTTCATTGCGCTCACGCTTACGCCCTTGCTCGTAGTGCGCTGGATTGGTCCGCCTGCCGCCGGTGCCGCCCTACCGTGCAACCAACCCGTCGACGGTAAACTCATCGGCGAGCGCGATATTTGCAGCGCCTTCGCGCCCATCACATCCGCTTCTCTTTCCAGGCCGTCATCAGCATTCAGCGGCATTCCTCTTACTTTCATCTGCGGTCGCACACGTCCTTGCATCTGCTGTACTGCATGCCACCCTTCATGAGCCAGATGTTTCTCCTGGCCCGGACCTACATGGATGTCTTGTCCCTGGGTATACGCCAACGCATTGAGTTGAGCTGGTCCAGAAGCATTCCAATGGACGCGTATGTTCGAGAGATCCCTCCCGGAGAGTGTTTCCAGTCCCGCTCTAACTGAAAAAGGCAGGCCATCCCCACGGTTCTTTGTTTCACGCATGCTGCCTCGGGACTGGTCAGGCGGTCTGCCGTCGGCGGTCTTTCGTTGTATCGATTCCTCTTCCTCTTCTTCCGAGTTTTGGCGTTGCACTTCGAACTTTGCTTGCAGGGCCTCCGCTTCGTCTTCCTTTTCCTCCTGTCTTTGCAGCACGGAAGAGGCCACTTTCATTTGTACTGCCTGCTCGGATGATTCGTCATCAGCTTCGTCCGTCTGTAATTGGACCGGCGACGTCGCGATCGAAGTGAACCGCGAGCGTTGAATTCTTTGTGCCGGTCGATTAACAGAAGCGAACCTGCGAGCTTCCTCGTCATCATCCTCGTGAAGTAGCGGGTTGGGCCGTGAGCGCCTTCCCGATGCGCGCTGTACTGATTGGTTATCGGAGCGCTTCACCGTCTCGGCAACTCTATCGGCTTCGCGCTCGGATTCGTCTTCGGGATGGCTGACAGTCAGCTTTGGCTGAATTGTCCGCGATTGCAGGAGGCGGCTGATCCCGCGGTTGCCAACTGCTCGCTGCAGACGATGGATTGGCAAAACCGCGCCGTTAGCCACGCGCGACCCAGATTGGGATGCAGTCCGTTGTGGGTTCGCACGTTGTTGTCGCGCGGTTTGCTGAGTCGCGACGGAGACACCCATTCTGTGTTTACCTCACGGCTTCTTGGGAAGGCCCGTCCGCCCGGCTTTCTTCATGAATGTTTCCACTTTTTTATTCTGCTTCTCAACAGTGTCTTTCAGTTCTCGGATCTCGTGCCCCTGGGCTTCGACCGCTACGCCTGCCACGGCCAGATTTGCGACGGAGACATCCGGAATTTGTTGATACACCACACTCATTTCAGCCGACATGTGTTTTGGTTGAATCCTGGAAAAGAGCCAGCTCAGCAGACGGGGCGTAATGATAGTGCGCCGGCACTCGTACTCGATCTTTACGGTTTTCTCTGAGCAGTTGATGGTCAGCTTGGCAAGTCCCACAGCGCTTTCGCAGCACGCGCACGGCGAGCAAGGCAGAGGGAAGTGAATAAAGTCGTGTTGCCCGGGCTCTGTCCGTGGCGCGCCAGCAGCCTGTTGCCTTTGCTGTGGCGATTGCTTTTGTCCTATATCGCTTTCTTTATAGCTTAGCCTGGTCAGAAGTGACATCAGGCCCTTGTGGTCATCAGGTATCGGCTCGGCACACGGGCACTCGTCCCACAGCTCGACGCAGAAGCCTTCCCGAACCTTTGAAGCGTTACAAGTTGATTTTTCACCGGCAGAGCTACAGTCACCTTCAGGGGTCAGGACCGGCTCCGGATCGGATTCGATCTCTTTGTAACTCAGCACGACGTATTTGACGATCGGCTCCGTCGTTTGTGCCGGCATACAGTCTGGCCCGTACCGCTTCTCACACTCTTTGGTGAGATCTACCGTGATGCATTTGCACACTTCGATCAGGTTGCCGCAACAGTCCAGCGCGACGCCTGGCTCGATCTTAAAACACAGACCAGTCTCACCTTGCTTGGGGCCAACCAGTTCGAGGCCGCAAACGACGCCCCAGCCCCAGAGATGGCGATTGACGCGCTTGAGCGCTTCGCGGTGATACTCCTGCTCGGCACGAAGATGATCATCCGTCAACAGCATGCCGTGGTAAAACCGCGTTCGGGTGGCGGAATCGTAGTAGCACAGTTTGCTTTCGCACTCAGTTTTAGTCTTATTGATCATGAGCTTGCCTCTTCTGTTTTTAGTCTCCGCGGTTCAGCAGATTTAGAATCACGGACCCACGGTGAAGTAAGTAATGAATTCTCCTCCCTCAACACCGTTGCCGGTGGGGAAGTCGCCGATCAATTCCGCGTCCAGGGCGCGCCCCTGCTTGTCGAGGACCATGCTGCCGTGCAGCACGAGTTCGACCTCCGCTGCTTTCCTAAGCTTCTTGCACGACGTTCGCAGCTCATGCTCGAGGCAATCAGAGTCTAAGTAATACACGGCGGTGTCGTCTTCATACTCGATCCGCTCCACCGGAATCAGGTACTGCACCGGACAGGTACCGTCACCGATCGAGATAAACAAGGACAGACGGAAGCTTCTCGGGTTCCTAACCGTATGTTGATTCATCGGCTGATCGAAGGTGACTCTCAAGTATTCTTTACTAAGCAGGTACAGAAAGTCATCAACGTCGTAGTGAGTGCCCGGCTTCCAGTTGATCTCTGTGATGTGCGCCAGTCCTCCGTGGAAACAGCGTACGAGACCGGCCAGCGCAGGATTCGTGTACACGATCCGGCGATATTTCCAGTAGTCATCGTCCAGGGTGATTTCTGACCCTCTCCCTGGATAGGTCTTAATCGTTCCGGTTGCCAGCAGGACACACTCGCAGTCCTTGCATTTGGGACAGCGATGCGATCGCTGAACCAGGGCCTGGTGAATCGATATCTCGCGCCCGAGACCTTCGTAGGGGCAACACTCTTCGTCGTGGTCTTCAGGGCAAGCGTCATCGAATGGGCGAATGGACAGCCTGTAGTCGTCGCGGATGCGGTTATATTCCCGGCCGCGCTCTTCATGACACGATGAACGAAGCTCGACGGGTTCAGTCTTGCACTCGCAATATTCCAGACACAGCGCCCAACGAACCGCCTCAGATGGTTGGTCAGATTTGATACCTAACGCTTCCGCGACTTTGTCGGCGTGAAGCGCGTGCGGATCGCACAACAGCAACTCATGGCCGCAACAGTCCAGGGCCAGTCCACGCCCGACCACAAGACATCCATTCTCGAGACTAACTTCGAGGCCGCAGACGATTCCCCAGCCGATAACCGTGCGATTAATCAACCAGCGTTTCTCGTTGAAGTAGTACTGTTCCGCGGCCAAATCGCGAGCGTTGAGCATCTTGCCGTGGTAATAGTTGTTGCGTTCGAAGTATCGAACCTTACAGACTTCGCATTGACAGGATTTGTTTGACTCGTGTTCGTGCATTATCGTTCTCCGTAAGAAAAGTCATCGCTGTTCGATTTACAGGCCTCGCCAGCCAGCGTTGCGTCAATGCCCACTTCAGGTCCGTATCGGAATCCTTTCAAAATAGAGCGGCTAAGGTTTGAACGTCCGAGATACAAAGGCTGAAGATCTTCAACTCTTGTGCTGACTCCGAGGACCATGCCAGACCCAAGGCCCGTGCCCGAAACAAGACGGATGTCGTAGCCAACATGAGCCGGGGAGTTTTCACGAATGATTCGGTGCAAACCACGCTCATACCGTTGAAACTCTTGCGGCGAAAGGTCGAGCAGCAGCGTGAAATGGTTGGCGGCGGCGCGAAATGGGTTTACTGGAACTTGCGCAGTGCGGCGAATTTGGGTCGTCCCAAGAATCGAAGAAATTCCAAGAATGGTGCGCTGATGGCGAGGCAGGTCAGCCATCGGGCGACGAAAGATGCGTGTGTTAAGACCGAGATTAGAACCTTCACCCAGGATGAACGGTCGTTCAGTTTCGAAAGACTCCTGGATGATCGGCCGCCGCCCCTCAGTCACAATTTCAATGAATTCAGCCAGGCCACCGGGACTACCTTTCTTTTGATAGAGCGACGCCGCCTCGCTGATAAGTCGGCGTTTCACGTCGGCCGGCCACTCTTCTTCGATACCGAGATCCAGCCATTGCGCGAGCCAGTCGAGAAATTCTTTCGGCGTGAGTTTCGGATCGAATAGTTCCGGGATTTTTTCAATCGTCGCCTCGAGGCCGCTGAAGATCGTTTCAAAGATGGAAAGAAAGCGTTCGAGAAATTCTTTGCTGGCGGGATCCTCCTGATAAACAGCAGGGAGGTAGCGCAGGTACGACAGACGCGGATAGTAAACCCGCATTTCGTGGATGGCTACATTCGCACTTGGTGAGAGCGCTGAGAGACGAACCCTGAGCCACAGATAACGCCCGGTCGCCGTGCGGAACAGCATGCTATGCGACGAGCGTTCGCGGAAATTATTTTGTGGACCCGCGTCTTCGGTCGCCTCGACAGGCGAAAACGCCCCTAGTTCTTCCGGTTCCTTCCAGTCGAGTAGCTCATCAAGCGCCTTCGCTCTTTCAGAAGTAGGCAAAGGTTGCTCGATGATGCCTGTAACCTGGCCTGGAAGGTTCGAATCGTCAGAGGTCGCATAGCTAACTTCGAACGCACCGCCGGCGCTAACATCTGCCACGATGTCGAGCCGGTGCCAGCAGTCGTTTCCTTCACCACCGCTGTCCAGCGCGGCGGTATAAAACACTCCCTCGTTGCCGGCGAGACCCGCCTTGCCTCCGAAGCGGGCGATTCCCTCCGGGGCGCCGACGTAAAGATTACCGCTTGAGTCGAATGTCATTCCCTGAATTGACGACAGCGGACTCATGTCACCGCAGCTTCCGATGTACCCACCATCGGGCGAGAATTCATGCATCAGTTTTGAACCGTCGGCTACGAAAAGATTTCCGCCCGGGTGTATCGCCAGTAGCCGTGGCCGAAAGTCGACAGCGACATCGCCGAATTTTCCAATCTCGTCAGGGAAGGAGCTTTCGTTCTTGAAGCGGAGGAAACCGCAGGCGTAAGCATCCACCACGTAGACGCAGTTGCCTTTTGGGTCGGCTCCGATTGCAAGCGGACGCGAAAGATGTACGCCTCGTGGACTGCCAAGACTGCGGCCGTAAATGTCGTAGGCGGCGATGCCATTGCGATCAATGACGAACAGACGGCCAGCGCCCCAGGCAATATCAATCGGGTCGGACAACGGGATTTCAGTGATGATCTGAAACGTATCGGTTCGTAGCGCGATCAGGCGCGAACCAGTCAGGTCGAGTATCCACAGTCGTCGCGCGACGTAGATCATCCGGCCGAATAAATGCGGTTTTCCTTCGGAGCATTCGGCGAGCGGAATTACCGGTTCCACCAGCTTGCTGATCGGGTCGTAACGGTAGAACCAGCAGTTGGAACGGTGGACCCAAAAGATGCGGCCACAGTCATCCAGTGCAAGGCTGCTGAGGCAGCGCGCCTCGTCGGAACTGACGATCCAATCCGTGAAGGCAGGTCTTGAGAAGAGCCCAAATCCACCACCGTTGAGGACGTCCAGCCGATAGCTCAAACCGTGAGCCCAATGCGAAGGAGTGCGGAAAATTTGTCGATGGAATTCGACCGGCTTCATCCGTTCCTCCCGAATTCAATAGTGAGATCGTGTGCACCGGCATAGACGAGTCCGATGCGAGGCACGGGAATCGCTCCTGTCTTGTCGGGAACGACCGCGTCTTTGCTGCCAGCTTTCTTCGCGCTCAGTGCAAGGTTCGAGGCGAAGTCAACGCCCGGAACACCGTCCAGGATTGCGTAGACTTCAGAAGGAAACACTGAGCGGCCGAACGGCCAGCGAGTTGGGCAAGGCGATTGAGTAGCTCCCTGTGCGACCGAGTTCCGTTTAGACGGAAGACTTTGGTCGGCGGGTTGAAGTTCACCGTTGAGAAAACGACCTAAGGCCTGGTTCGCTCGTTCGACCACGGCTACCGGCGAAGCGCCTTTCAACAACCGCAGCCGTGCGGACACGCTTACTTCGATGTAGACAGGACCGATGACGCGAAGGTTGTCGCACAGTAACCGCCGGCGTTGCAGATGCCGGTCGACTCTTCGTAGAAAAAGGCCTGACGGTGCGTTGGGTATTCCTTTTTTCCCCGGTCGCACTTTCGGGACGGCAACCACCGTGATGCTGTCAGGCACAGGACAGTCGGTGATTGCATTAGCCCGTGCGACATAAACATTCGGAGTGCCCAGAGCCAAACGTTCGAAATCGGTTAACGTCACCGCGCGTTGCGGACGATTCAAAAAGGCTCGGGCACGGAGTTCCATCTGCGCGAGCGGTTCGAGGTCGGTTCCACCCGTCGCCGGTTCGGGATTCGTCAGCGTTACGCCCGGTATACCGGCGTTCCTGAGCCTCCAACGAATGTCTCTCGCGACATTACTTGATTTACCTCGGGAGGCCTGATACCAGATCGCTCGAATCTCTTGCCCAGGCATCGGGATCCGGCCGTTGAGTCCGTTGCCAAACTCAACCTGAGCGCTATCGATATCGAAGACGAAATGCTTGCTGCCGGGATCCGAGTCATCAAAGGATTCCACCAGGGCCCACGGCTCGTCAGCAACTGCGACGACTACCGGCGTGCGGCCAGGCAGCGATTCAGGTTCTGGAGCGAGTACCGGTTTCTTTGCCAACTCAAATGACTGATCCGGCCGGCCGTTGCCCTGGCCGAGTAGCTCACCTTGTACGGTTTCTCTCTGTTCGCAGGGAAGGACGTTCAGGCTAATGCTTCGAAGTCTTGGCTCGATATCGTAGTAGCCCTCAACAATTCGCGAACGAATCCAGAATAGACCTTGGTCTCCGGCCACAGCATCCTTCGGAACCGCGAGCGTAATCGCGCCGCTGCACGAGAACGCAGCGGTCTCGTCGCTGAGAAGTCTAAGCTCGACCCAGCGGCCGCCGGCGGCGAAATACTCCCAAACAAGATCCACGTGTCCAGCGTCTTCCTCAGGTTCGATCGGTTCTAATGGATCGACGGCGCCACACCGCCCGACTAGATCGTCGCTAAACACGTGCGCGGTAAGACGAATCTCAGGTTCCAAGGGATAGAACTTATCGAAACCGAGCTTGAGTGTTGCGTCTTTGCGCGCGTTCTCGCCGAAAGCCAGGAATGCGACTCCGAGCTTCGTGTTTGCTTCTGTTTGATCGATGGGACGGTTTGAACCGTCGTCCGCAATCACTCGTTGGAGCTGGCTTCGCGTCAGAAACAAATTCGATTGTGTCTCAAACGCGATCTCCTCGCCTTCGAGCGGTAAGAGTTGCGTGCCGGCTTCCAGAAAGATGCCGGCGGTTAATTCACCTTTAACTCGGATATCAAGCCGGGCCGGCTGGAGTGGCTTCCGACGCACGCCCGCGAGGCGGCCGAACACTTCCTGATGCCTTCGGCCAATGCGATTGAGCTGATAGAGCTGCATCTCAGCAAGCCAGGCAAACAGCTCGATAAAGGTAATGCCCGGATCGTGAGCGTTATGATCGGTCCAGAGCGGCGCAACTCGAGGTATCAGCGAGCGCGCCTCTTTAACAAGATCCGCCCACTGCCGATCGTCTAAATTTGGAATTTCAAGAGCCATCTTTTAACTCTTCTTAATCGCCAGTTTGTGCTCGCCACTGGCCAACAACTCGTTTGGTCCGATCTCAACGCGATCGGGATCCGTCCGACCCCGGAACTGGAACGACAATTCTTCGACGCGATCGATGTCGGCGATTCGTTCCAATACCGCGAATATGTCCGACTTCGAGATCGGGCGTCCAAATTCCCAACCGTTTCCGTCCGGGCCACCGTGAACTGGATGGAGAAATTTCTCCAGACTCGTCCTTGCTTGTGTTTCCGCCGCCGTCGCCTTCTCCAAAGTGGTGACGAAGATGTTGGCGTGAATACTGACAATCACGTAGTCAGGCGGACGCACGACGATTCGTTCGCCGGCAGCAACAACGCTGGGCGCCCGATCGCGGACGTATTCCTTCACAGCGCGACGGAGTTCCAGTGAAGGACAGGGTTGGGGATCGTACGAATCGGGCACGATGATCAGGCTGACCCATCCGCGTTCTTCGAGCGCTTCGTGGAGTTGCGCGGGGTCGCAGGGATCCGGTCTGCCCGTCCCACTCGGTACGAGATTTGTGGTGCTGAGGCACCGAGCTTTTGCGACTTGACGCGATGCTTCGTAAGCAAGTTCTTCGAAGTCCTCGACCGAAACCGCGCGATCGCGATGACTGATGCGACGCGGGCCGATGGTGAGCATCGCATTGGTGTCCGCTTTGTCGGCTCCGCCTCCGGCCGGTGTCGGGTTAAAGACCGATTCGATCCCAGCGACAGCAGTGGCGAGCGCCTGAATCTTGTCTGCCGCAACGTTTCCGATCGAGCCCCCGCCGATGCGATAGCGGAACGCCCGAATGTTGTCGACGCCCGCGGGCGGAATGAATCCGTTCAGACCGTCGCCAAATCGCAAACCGCCGGTCGCCCGATCGATCTCGTAGCAGCGATCTTGTGGGCCGCAATCGAACAGAGCCTTAACCTCGAACCAATGAACCCACGTCCCACCCAAGTCCTGGCGATCGGTCACACTTTCCTTGCCATGCTCGCGTTCGATCTGTTCTCGCTCCTCCGTTGAAAGCGCTTCCTGAATGCGGATGTCTTCTCCTTCAAGCACATCCGGGTGTTGGAAGTTGTGGATCTGGTTCTGCTCGCCATCGCCCGAGCCGATAATCTCTTCGGTGATCGCTTCACCTTGCGATGCCCAGACGGTGTTTAGAAAAGCACCACGCAGCAGGGGAAGAGGATATTCAGCGGCGACGGCTTTTGCCTGCGAAAGCTCAGCCGCCGCGTCGCTGGTCGCCGCGCACGGATTCTCAGCCTGATCTTTTGCTTCTCCGCACCGGAATACCGTTTGGTTCGCCGCGGCAGCTGAAGTTTTTTCTTGGCCGCTCGAGGTGTCGGCTGCAGCCGAAGCGTCGCGATCGGTCCGCAACGATCCCTTGATCCAGAAGAGCGACTCGCCAAAGCGCGTCTCTCGCGTTAGTTCTTCTGACGCCGAAATCGTGAGGATTCCCTGGCGAGTTAGAGCAACGGTGCCGTCCTCGGCATCAAGCTTTTTCCACTTGCGATCCTTGCGAAAACTCCACTCGAGCTCGGGCGGCTTGTTCTCGTCATAGTTTCGTTCAGCCGCATCGAGCAACAGCCGGACCGGTCCGCTCTTGAAAGGCTTGTCAAAGCCGAAGAAGATCGTCAGCGACTGATCCTCGAGCGTCTCAAATGGCTGGAAGTGCGAACCCTCGGTTTGCGTGGCCGCGGCTTGATCGAGATAGTTGAGGTTGTTGAAGCTCAGACAAGCTTCCGGCGAAACTGGATCAGCCTGATAAGAAATGCGAAGGGTTCGCACCTTGGGCGGACGCAGGCTGCTCTTTTCCGAGACGATCGTGGTTCCGACGACCTTGAAAGTTTCGTGGCCGTAGTCGCCGCCAACGAGCCGCGCGCGAATCCAATAGTTTTCCTGACCGGCTACCTCAGTTGATTGAATGTCTTTCGGTACGGTGAAGGTAACCAGACCGTTCTTCAGAAGATTGAGAGTTCCGTCCGTGACACCACTTAAAGACAGCCACCCGCGACCGTTCCAATACTCCCAGGAGAGTTCCGGAACCGTGCCTGTGTCCTCGGGAGAATTGAATTCGTTATCGAACCCTTTCAGCTCGGAGTAAATAGCGAACGTGGGCGATCCGCCCGGAATGGGGTTTATCGAAATCATTCCGGTGACTCGGCTGTAAAACTCAAGAGGCGTAAAGTTGGGGCCGATTCGCAGGTAGATTGGACTTGCGCTGAAGCTATCGGTGATGGGAGCGTGGATCGCGAGAATACGATCGGCTCCACCTCTCGCATTTCCAAGGTTCTGTCCGTCAAACACACATACGGAAGTAGGATCAGTTGCCAGCGCTGTACCCAGCCGCGCGAGGGCGAGTCCACCGTCGTAAGCAATGACCGGCTGAGGTGGACCGCTACCCATGCCCGCGGTGATGCTGAGCTTCTTTACTGTGTCGACATACTTCCCGTTCTCCTTCGACGCAAGATTCGGATCGAGCAACACACCCAAGTTGATGGCGCTTGCCGTGCTGACTCCACTGATTGTGTTCGCTTCGAAGATCCACCTGACCAGCGAGTTTCTCCCACTTGCTAAGCAAACCTGAATCGTGGTCGTAGTGCCGGATGTATCGAAGCTTACGGCGGGAGAGCCGCGCAGATCCGGATCGCCGGGCCGCGAGCGATCTTGCCATTGGGGTTCGGCGGATGTGGTCCCGTCCAGCCTTTCATAGAGTTTGTTATCAGCACCGCGCAGAAAGATGTGCCTGCCTTCATTGCCCAGCGTTTGCGTAGGGTCTTCGAGATATCCATTTGGTGCGTGGGCTTCGGGAGCGGTCTCAGTAATCTCGGTGGTCGTAGGTTGCCCTAAGGCGGTCCACGGCACTGCCTGATTCGCATCTGCGGGATCGCGGGTGTCGCACTCAAATAACTGGCCGGTTGTTTTGTTGTTTGGGTCAGTAAAGCCGAAGACAAAAACTTTCGCTTGATCGACACCGCTGTGAACGAAATACTGAGCGAAGGGTCGATAGGAAGCTTTGAAGTTTTGGGTGTTCGGCGGCGTTAATGATCTCCACTGGGCAGTGAAGTTGTGGTCTAACGGCAACCAGTGCACGACTCCTTCACCGTTGACGAAAACGAAAATCTTGTCGCCCGCGGCCACGACGAACGGGGGTGAGTCGAGCGACACGCCCGGGTTGCCGTGATCATTCCAACCCGAAATCGGGTGCATGGCGCGTGAGTAGAGCTTGCCGTCTGCGCCAACTACGAAAACCCTTGAAAACTCTGCCCATGCCAACGGCGGGGTAATGGCGGCCGGGCTGAAGCGCAAGCGAATGGTTGCCGGTGCGGATCCCGGGGCGTCAAGATCCGTCCAACTCCCGGCAGTTTGGCTGCTGTGATGATAATGGACCCAGATCTTATTCGCTGGATCGTCCGCCGTCAGCGTGTCCTCAGTGTTAACAAAGACCCAAATCCCGCCGAAGCCGCTGGTGATTGCCGATGGCGCCGAATGCTCCAACGGCAGGTATGAAGAACTTTGATTCTCGGCAGGGTTTCCCAGAATGTTGAAGCCGCCGCCATTCAGATCCAGTTCGTATAGCCTACGACGCAGCCCGAGGGAGTAAGATCTGAGACCTGAACCCACCTTAATCACCGACGGCGCGCCTAGCGTTTGCAGCTCAAGGTTAAAATCCAGACCCACTGCAGCCAATCGTTTCGAGAACGCTTCCTTACTGGCGACGTAAAACTGATCGAACTGCCGCGGCTCGGTTCCAAATGGAAAGAAGCCGATGCCGGCGCCGACTTGAACGTTGAGTGGAGTCGCGTTGTAGAAGCCCTGATCTGCGGGGATGAGTTTGGGCTTGTTGGTCGTGGCGTCGATGCCCGTGCTGACCCCCACCTTGATCGTCTCAACTTGCGGAAGCCTGCGCGGGCCAACCGGCAGCTTCTCTTTAAGTTGGGCACGGATCCAGCGGCTCTGGTTGCCGTCGACCTTTCGCGGCTTGATCTCGAGGCC
>Ga0207646_10003112_pt1 | contig 19051 bp, 15 predicted proteins | sample KBSK5502metaG_FD_184343 | JGI IMG/M metagenome (GOLD analysis project Ga0207646, IMG submission 184343) | Corn, switchgrass and miscanthus rhizosphere microbial communities from Kellogg Biological Station, Michigan, USA - KBS K5-50-2 metaG... | ecosystem: Host-associated > Plants > Roots >...
GACATAGGGCAGCTTGAGAGCCTGGGCGACGGTTTCAACGATGCCCGGCAGGACATCCCGCGGGACGACCACCGCCTCGATGCGTTGTCCCAGGCGCGCGATGACGGCATAGGGGTCATCTCGCTCGCCATACAAAAGTCGGTTGATGGCACGCTGCAGGCGCACACGCAACGGGCGGAAGAGGAAGGCGATCACGCTGAGGGTCAAGATAGCAATGAGCGTATTGTCTTGCTCCGGGAAGAGGCTGCCAAATCCCGCCACGATGACGATATAGGCAACAAAGAGGCAGGCCGTCATGAGGCCATACACCAGCGTGCGGCGGATGAGCGGCGTGATCTCCCAGAGGCGATCTCGCAGCAAGGCGACACTGAATGCTAGCTGGAGAAATAGCAGGGTGACGGCATACAGTGTCAGCTGAAGAAGGGTGGTAAAAAGCGTCATGCCGAAAGCCCGGTACATCAATTGGGTAGCAAGATTGGTTCCCCAAAAGACCAGCAGACCCAGAACCGCCCAGCGGGTCTGCTGGCGTTGCCGCGAGGAGGAAACCCGGCGATATTTATAGAGAAGGGAGGTCAGGCCCAACACAGTCATGAGTAGTGAGAGCGGCGATCCAAACCCGATGAACCAGGACGAGAGCAACGGCACGTCAAAGAAGTTCACACAGAACGCGAGGAGGAGAAGGGCAACGATCGGCACGCTTATCCAGCGCGGCGCAAAGCGCCCATCGGGAAAGAGGAAGAGTAGCAGCAGCAAGCAGTCGTTACCCAGGGTGGCCACGACGATTCGTACGACTCGCTCCAGGTGCGTTGGTGGGCTGGCAATGCCACCGATCTGTAGCAAAGATGGGAGGGACAGACCCGTCACGACGAGTGTGAGGGAGACGAAGAGGACCATGAAGTCGCCAGAGCTCTTCCTTTTGCGCGAGGACTGCCAGAATACAAGGGCGCCTATGGCGCACCAGAGCACTGGACACAGAATCCAGAGCATCGAACGATCGACAGTCAGCAGTGTGTTCCCGAAGCCCTGCGGGGCAAAGACTCCTCTGCTGAACCCAAAGGTGGCGGAGAAGGTAGCATCAAAGGAGAACAGAAAGTAGGAGAGGGAGAAGAGCGCGACGATCACCCAGCTCAGTCGAGCGAACAAGAGCCAGTTCCCACGCAGTTGCACTCCGCGCTGTTCCGCCCCGGCCGCTTGTTTCATCGCTTCAAGAGATTCATCCTTCATTGCTTGTAGAACCCTCATCTTTGCTCGAAAGATCGTAACTGTACATGAGAGTGGCACTTGTCTCCATGCTCTTCTCCTACTATATCATGTAAGAGGTGAAATCCGTTCCCCTATCACCCTTGTATTCCATGCATCCTCTCTTTTCAACCTACTGAGAGCATACAGGGACGATTTCCCCGAGACAAGGGAATTTCTTCCCGGTGGAGCCGGGAATATGAGCTCCCGATTGTCATCCTGAGCGTCAGCGAAGGATCTCCGTAGTCACATCCCTCTCCTCCCAGCCTGCATTGGTCACCCGGCAGATTTCCCTACTACATCGGGAGTATACTCCCTTTTCCCAGGGAAATTGTCCCTGTATGCTCTCAGTAGGTTGAAAAGAGAGGATGCTCTTGAGCAACAAGCATCGCACGAGGAAAGGATAACAAGGAGTGATTGTATGAATACAGCGATAATTCGCACTGAACAGCTCTCACGTTCATTTGGCAACGTGCAGGCGGTGAATGAACTCTCCCTGGAGGTTCCGGCGGGAATAGTCTTCGCGTTCCTGGGACCCAACGGGGCTGGCAAGACGACGACGATCCAACTCTTGCTGGGGCTTCTGGAGCCAAGTCGCGGACGGGCCAGCGTACTTGGGTTCGATACGCGCACGCAGGCCGACCAGATCCGCGAGCGCACCGGCACCTTGCTCGAGTTCTCAGGACTCTACGAGCGCATGAGCGCCGAAGAGAACCTGGACTTCTATGGGCGCATCTACCAGATGTCGGCCTCAGAAAGGCGAGCGCGCATCAAAGAACTGCTGACGCACCTGGACCTGTGGGATCGGCGCGGTGAGCGCGTAGGGACCTGGAGCCGGGGCATGAAACAACAACTGGCGGTGGCACGCGCGCTGCTGCATCACCCACAAGTCGTCTTCCTGGATGAGCCGGTCGCAGGGTTGGATCCGATCGCAGCCTCGAGGCTGAATAATGACCTGGCGAGCCTCGTGAAGCACGAAGGCGTGACGGTCTTCTTGAATACGCATAACATGGCCGACGCACAAAAGTTGGCCGACCAGGTCGGCGTGATTCGCCAGGGAAAGCTGCTGGCCCTTGGCAACCCCGATGAACTCCGTTTGAAACAGGGTGGGCCGCAGGCAGACATCTATGGACATGGTTTTACGATGCAGATGGTGGGTGCGCTGAAGCAACAAGCAGGGGTAGTATATGCTGAACAGAGCAATAGTCACCTGACCATCACGTTGCGTGATGGGAGCGACGTGGGGCCGCTGGTCAATCTGATTGTGCAACAGGGGGGAGTCGTAGAGGAAGTGCGCAGGGGTAATGCAGACCTGAAAGATGTGTTTTTAGCATTGATGGAGGAACAACGAGCATGAAAGACTTTTCGACGATGATCTTGAAGGAAACAAAAGAGATGCTCTCTCAGGGAGGACTTACGGGATACCTGACCTCACTGGTTTTTCTCGCCGTAGGAGGCGTCGTGTATCCCCTGATCTCCTGGTCCTCCTGGATGCAGCTTGGCTCCCTGGCGATCCCCCTTATCCTCTTCCTGACCTTCCAGCTGGTCGTCTCGAGCGCCGCCGATTCCTTTGTCGGAGAACGTGAGCGACATACACTGGAAACGCTGCTGGCAAGTCGTATGCCTGATCGCGCGATACTGCTGGGAAAAATAGGCGCGTTGGTAGGGTATGGCCTGGGTATAAACTTGAGCCTCCTGTTGCTAGGGTGGCTGGCGATCACTATTGTTCATTGGCAGGAACGCCTGGTATTCTACCCGCTCGACCTGCTGCTCCTGACACTCGGGCTAGGCCTGGTAGTGATTATCCTGGCAGCCAGCGCAGGGGTGCTCGTATCACTGCGGTCGGCGACAGCGCGACAGGCGCAGCAAATGCTCGCAGTTGGCGGTTTGGTAGTAACGTTCGGCGTTACGTTCGGTCTGCTGGAACTGACCAGTAGCTTGTTGCCGTCATTGGGCATTGTGTTGAGCCTGGCACAGCTATTAGCCCTCTTGCTCGGTCTGCTTACAGTAATCGATATCATCGTACTCACACTGGCGCTGGTTCGCTTTCAGCGCTCCCGGCTGATGCTTATTGGAAAGTAGAGGTGTTTCCCTAAAGCATACGTCTGTGGACGGGATTGAGTACGTATGAGCAATAAGAGCTGGCGACCACCGAAGATGATCGGTGGTCGCCCGGGTATCGGGTATACGACTATATTTTACGCCTACAATTTCTTCCAAAAACATCGGGTGACGGAACGACTTTATTTAGCCACCGCAGAGCCATCACATGTACACCCATACGGAACCAGGATCTCAGCCCGTATGAGCACCATTGGATACGTATCCCCTATTCTGATATCCGCTCCTCACGTTGCTGCTTCACCCGCTCTTCCAGGATCGCCAAAGTCGGAAATGTTCATGAGCGCGAGCCTGGCGCCCCAGCGCTCCTCTATCGCACCGCTGACCGGCCATGTGATGGTGTTGCATGGTGCGTTCAACCAGGGGCAGTATGACCGATTTCTTCCTGCGGCCTGTGGCCCCATCCAAGCTGCTTAGCTATGAGTAATAATCATCTCTTTGCGAGATGCGGTATGGGTATGCTACGAGATACCTATCTCGCTTCACCGGCAGGCACACGATCAGGGGCAAGGGGCGTTTTTCTGCTGTGCAGCAGCGCGGATAGCTGCATCACCGTCACGCTGACCACAATCAGGCCCAGGCCGAGCCACTGAAGGGCAGTCAGTATGCGACCCAGGAGAAAGAAGGCGAGCAGCGCCGTCAAGACCGGTTCGAGGGTATGAAAAATACTGGCGATCGGAGCAGAGAGATACCGCAGGCTCACGGTAAATAAGAGGTAACCAAAGAGCGTTGGTCCCAGCGAGAGGATGACCAAAAGCGCCCAGCCACTGGCATCGAGGGTGATTATCAGGCTGTGAATCCCCTGTGTTATGAAGCCCCACAGGACCAGGGCAAGCGTTCCGAACAAGTAGGTGTAGAAGAGAATCACGATCGGGCTTACCCGGTTTGCGCGCGCTGCCCCGCGCCCTAAGAGCGTGTAGAGTGCAAAGCATACCCCGCTGAACAGACCTAGCAGGAGACCACTCACGTTTCCGGTTGTCCCGGCAAGCAGTACTGAAACAGTGCCGACCAGCGCAAATCCGAGCAGGTTGACGACCATCGCCAGCATTTGCAGTGGCCGCAGCCGTTCGTGAAAGACCCACCAGGACCCCAAGGCCACGAAGACGGGTGCGCAGAACATCAGCGCAGTTGCCACAGACGCTTTATTGACGGCTACAGAGGTATTGAAGGCCAGGTTAAACAGGCCGATACCGACCACCCCGTAGATGACATAGTACCCGATCTCGCGTCTTTGCAGCTTGAGGACGCGTGGTCGACGCATCAGCAGGTAAAGTGCCACGAGCAGTGTCACCAGCAATGCGCGCCAGGTGCTTACCTGGAGGGGAGAGAGTCGATCGACTGTCTGGAGGTGATCGATGAAGACCGGTGTCGTTGACCAGATGACGACCGCAAGAAGGACAATCGCCACACCGCGTCGTGATTGGATATGAGGAGGAGAAGAAGGCGACTGGGATGAAGTCCCCGGATCCAAAGACGCAGACATCTGTTTCCCTTTCTAAATAGATCCGTTCCCCTTTCGGAGGTAAAGCGCGGCGGAGTACAATGTATGAAAGAAATAACTTCGGAAGGCGTAATGAGCATTGTACTCCAGGAGGAATGTGCTCCTCTGGTATGCTAACGTAAGTATAGCGGTGGCCCGATCATCGCGCAACAGCCAAATCCGATCAGTGAATGTGCCATTCGAAGGATCTTGGTGACCTTGCAGTGGAGCAGAGAAGGAAGAACAGAAGCAAACAGCCGTACAAAGAGAGCACGATAGAAGAAGAACATGTGCCATGGGTGTGCTACACTTGCTTTTGAGGGAGATCGAGCCCTCGACGGAACTGTCCCTCCACAGTGAGACGCACCACGAGTTGTGACGAATGTTTCATGGAGGGTTGCTCCGAAGCGTCATCAAGAAAGAAGAGAAGGAGAGCTTGCAGTGGAGCATTCAAAGCAAAAGATCACGACGTTTTTGATGTTCGATGGCAAGGCTGAGTCGGAGAGAGAAATCATTCCGCCGAAAATCCAGGATTTTTGAACGGATGGCCCAAGTAGCCAGTACAGTGAACAATAGTACGTTTAAAGGGAGAATAAAGGATGGAAAATCTAACGCTCGCGCTTATTCCACCCAGGCTGAATAGAAGGACGAAGATTTACCTCTGGCTCCTCCCAATCAATCATACGCTGAGAGAAGAGATTGGAAGTCACCACATTGGTAATCTGCTCTCCATGGACACCCAACCTCTCATTAAAAGCTTCCAAATGCTCCATCGAGGAAAGAGCAACCTTGAGCAGAGCGCAGTGGCTCCCACTCAGTTTATGGATCTCCAGGATCTCTGGAAACTTCTCGGCGCTACTGGTCTTAAACAAACACCTCTCAGGAAAGCAGCGCAACTGGATAAAGACCAGCAAGGGCAAACCAAGCTTTGCGACATCCATCTGCGCGCCATAACTCGTAATGATGCCCGCGTCTTCCAGCTTGCGAACGCGCTCTGCGGTAGCTGGCGCCGATAACCCCACGCGTCTCCCTAACTCGTTATAAGAGAGGCGCGCATCCTTTTGTAGCTCGCGCAAAATCTTCCAATCGGTCTGATCGAGAGACCTTTCTGACTGCAAAGCCATCTCCATACCTACCTTGCTTTTTAAAAGCAAGTATAGCATATCCCGTTTCGTTTGCTATTCCTCTCTCACGCCCCCGCTGGTATGATGAATACGCCACTGAGCTCAACCATCATCCGCGCAAACACAAGGAAAATCGAAAGGACCAGACCCGATACCATGTCACAAACGACAAAACCACGCTCAACCTTAGAAGGGCAGGAGCCTCTCACACCCATGAACCCTCGCATCATCCTGCTTGCCCTGGGCATGTTTGCCCTGGGAACGGATGCCTTCCTCGTGGCGGGAGTGCTCCCCGTGATCGCTCAAGAGACTGGGGTGACCGAGGGACTGGTCGGCCAGTTGATCACCGTTTTCGCGCTGACCTATGGCCTGGGAGCGCCCGTTCTGGCTGCTCTGACAGCTCATTGGCCGCGTCACCGCGTCCTGATGGGCGCACTCGGTCTGCTCGGTCTCGCCAATCTTGCTTCGGCTCTCTCCCCATCGTTTCCGCTCTTAGTGCTCACGCGCATCCTGGCTGGCTGTTTCGCCGCCACCTATACCCCTCTGGCCTTTGCCGTCGGGATCGAGCTTGCTCCCCCTGCCAAACGCGGTCAGGCACTGGCGCTGGTCGTCAGCGGGTTAAACGTTGCCACTGTCCTGGGCGCACCGCTTGGCACCTGGATTGGTGAGCACTTTGGGTGGAGGCTCTCCTTTACCCTGGTCGCGGGACTGGCAGGCGTCGCGTTGCTTTTCCTCGTGATCTTCCGACTCCCCACATCAGCCACACCTGCCACCCTCTCAGTCAAAGAGCGCCTGAGGCCAATCATCCACCCACGCGTGGTCCTGGCCCTCTTCCCCGCTCTGCTGTGGAATGTCGGCGTCTATGTCCTGTATCCCTACATTGCCTTGCTTTTACAACAAAAGTTGCACATCTCGGATGTGAGTGTCCTGCTCGCCTGCTTTGGCCTGGGAATAGTTCTCGCCAATTGGATGAGCGGGAGGCTTTCCGATCGCTTTGGCCCCGATCTCCTGGTGGTGATCTTCCTGGTCACGTTGATCGTGATCCAACTGGCCCTTCCGCTGGTCACGACCACGATCAGCAGTGGGGCAATCATGCTCTTGCTCTGGGGAATGAGTTTTGCTCTGCTTTTTATCCCGCAACAACAGCGTTTGTTGACCATGGCACCAGCGCACGCCAATGTGATTCTGGCGCTCAATAACTCAGCCCTCTATCTGGGGATTGCTGGCGGTGCTGCTGTGGGTGGTCTGGCCCTGCGCTGGCTCGCGGTCACGCAACTGGCCTCTGTAGGAGTGCTGAGTATGTTCATCGCGTTGCTCATCGTCGCCATCACTCTTCGCTCTAAACAAGAAGATTGGCCTCTTCTCTGTTGAGAGTGTACTATCAGATACCTGCCCGCGTCATGCGACGAAAGGCGCATGTAGAAGGCGTATTGTGGGAAAGAGGCGCTACGACCGTGAATGTATCTTTGGTAGCATGACTTCCCCCCTCTGGCCGTCTATACTTGTAGAGTAATGTGCGTAAGATGCGCTCAGAGGAAATTGATGCGACAGTACCGTACTGGATTATGGAAGGACTCGGATTTTGTCAAGCTGTGGCTTGGCCGGGCAGTCTCGCATTTTGGCAGTGGAATTACAGGCATTGCACTGCCGCTTACCGCGGTCCTCATCCTTGGGGCCACGCCGGCCCAGATGGGTATCCTGGCAGCACTAGATGGGGTATCGGTGCTGGTGATCGGGTTACTTGCCGGTGTCTGGGTGGACCGGGTACGCCGCCGACCGCTCTTGATTGCTACAGACCTGGGCCGCGCTGTCGTCCTGAGCACTATACCCCTGGCGGCTCTGCTCGGGGTGCTGCGCATTGGGCAACTTTACCTCGTGGCAGCGCTGGCGGGGATGCTCACCGTCATCTTCAATGTGGCTAGTGCGGCATTTTTACCCTCGCTCATTCCCCAGGGATCGCTCGTTGAAGGCAATAGTAAGCTCGCAATGAGCGATTCTCTTGCCGAGATTGGTGGTCCCGCGGTGGCTGGTCCACTAGTGCAGTTGATTAGCGCCCCATTGGCGATCATTTTCGATGCCCTCTCGTTTCTCTTCTCGGCCTGCAGTCTAGGGCTCATCGGCAAGCCGGAACCTCCCCCGGCAGCGCGAGAGCAGAGCCAGAGCATCTGGTCTGATCTCGTCGAGGGACTGCGCATGGTACTGAAGAATCCGCTGCTGCGTACCCTGGCGGGGAGCGCGGGCATCTTCAGCCTGTTCGGAAACTTCATAGGGGCCTTGTACGCCCTGTACGTTATTCGTCAATTGGGGGCGCCACCCATCTTCCTGGGCCTCCTGATTGCATCGGGTGGTATAAGTGCGCTCGCGGGCGCATTTCTGGCCGAGCGCGTTGTACAGCGCTTCGGTCTGGGCAGAACTGTGGCCGTCGGGCTGTTCATGTATGGCGCAACCGGTCTGCTCATTCCACTGGCGGGTGGTTCCGTAGCTCTAGCGTTGTCTCTCCTCTTTCTCAGCCAGCTCATAGGCGACGCATCGGTATCCATCTACCTCATCGCAGAGATGAGCCTGCGGCAGTCCCTTGTCCCGGCTAACTTGCTGGGCCGCACGAATGCCAGTATACAGTTCCTGTCACAAGGTATTGCCCCGGTGGGGGCGCTGCTGGCCGGTACACTTGGGGGATTGATTGGACTACGGCTTACCATCCTCATAGGCGTGCTCGGCGTGATGCTGGCGGGCACATGGTTACTGCTCTCAGCGGTGCGCAAGGTGTAGGGGGCGTCAAATCTCATTTCAAGTGATAACACTCGCCACAATGCTTATTCATCCCAAAAACCAGAAACTTCATTTTAGTTTTCTTTGTCGAGATCAATTATGCAGAGTACCTTTTTAATGCGGACATCATCACATCCGCCGAGGGCCGATAAATTCCCCCTCCAACACCACTTCTCTGGTAATGTTGCGAATGGTCAGATCAGCCCTCGGACGCATCTTGCAGGCTTCTTCAGAGAAGTAAGCGAGCGAGTACGCACATGCTGCTACATCAATACGCATATTGATGTATCCCTACAATTAAACTATAATGGAGGAGCCAGAAGAGGCCAAAAAAGCAAAACGAGGCACCCGTGAGGAGGTGCAACCATGAGCGATGAGGGAGAACGCACAGGGCAACAGATCGGCAACTATCAACTCACCCACCTTTTGGGGCGAGGAAACTTTGCCGATGTCTACCTGGGACAACACGTTCACCTGCATACCCTGGCTGCTATTAAAGTGCTGCATGGACGACTAACGGACGATGACCTGGCAAACTTCAGTAACGAAGCGCGCGTCATTGCCCACTTACGCCATCCTCATATTGTGCAGGTACTCGACTTTGGTGTGGACGGCGCCACACCTTTTCTGGTCATGGACTTTGCGCCCAACGGCAACTTGCGCCAGCGTCATCCAAAGGGGTCGCGTCTCCCCCTTCAAATCGTGCTCTCCTACGTGCGCCAGGTAGCCGACGCCTTGCAATTTGCTCATGAGCAACACTTGATTCACCGTGACATCAAACCGGAAAATATGCTCCTGGGCCGCAACAACGAAGTCTTGCTGAGCGACTTCGGCATCGCCATTATGTACCCGGGCGCAAGCTCCTGGCACACCCAGGATACCGCAGGAACCGTTCCCTACATGTCGCCGGAACAACTTCAGGCGCATCCCGTACCGGCCAGCGACCAGTATGCGCTGGGCATCGTGACCTACGAATGGCTGTGCGGAGAGCGCCCTTTTAACGGCACGCTGCCGGAAATTGCCATCAAACATTCACTCACCCCTCCTCCATCATTACGCGAGCTGGTTACAACCGTCTCACCCGCCGTCGAGCAAGTCATTGTGAAGGCGCTGGCGAAGAATCCCCGCCAGCGCTTCGAACGCATTCAGGATTTCGCGCAGGCCCTCGAGGAAGCCACCAAGACAGCGTCATCCCACTGGACACTTCCCTCGAAAACCCCTGATGCCTACTACAGCAACCTCCCCGCTCCGCTAACCCCTTTGATTGGGCGCGAACAGGAAGTACTGGCCGTCTGCGCTCTTTTACAACGCCAGGATGTGCGCCTCGTTACCCTCACCGGCACAGGAGGTATCGGTAAAACACGGCTGAGTCTTGAGGTCGCGTCAGAACTGCTGCGCGCCTTCAGTGACGGCGTGTATTTTATTCCCCTGGCCTCAATAGTCGACCCCGCGCTGGTCATTCCTACCATTGCCCATGAACTTGGCATGACCCATAGATACGCCGGAAGACAGCAACCGGTCGCAGAACACATGGATTACTTGAAAACGACCCTGCGCGAGAAGCACTGCCTGCTGCTGCTCGACAACTTCGAGCAGGTAGTAAGCGCCGCGCCGGATATAGCAGAACTCCTGACCGCCTGCCCGCATCTGAAAATGCTGGTAACAAGCCGTGCCGTCTTGCATCTTCAAGGTGAACATGCATTCCCGGTTCCACCCCTGGCGCTGCCCGAGGGGACATCCCCGCTGCCTGTCATAGATCTCACACAGTATTCCGCTATCGCGCTCTTCTTACAAAGGGCGCTGGCGATTAAACCAGATTTCGACGTCACAACCGCCAATGTGCAAACGATTGTGGCGATCTGCCGGCGGTTGGACGGTTTGCCACTCGCCATCGAGCTGGCCGCCGCCCGCATCAAACTGCTCCCCCTGCAGGCGCTGCTCCAACGCATGATCCGCCCTCTGGCCATCTTGACGGGCGGCACGCAGAACGCTCCTGAACGCCAGCAGACGCTGCGCAATACCATTGCCTGGAGCTATCACCTATTAAACGCTGTGGATCAACAACTCTTTCGCCGCATCTCCGTTTTTGCCGGCGGTTGTACGTTGGACGCGATTGAAGCGCTTTACATCTCCTATCCTGATAGAACCGAACTGGTATTGGATGGCGTGACCTCGCTTATCGACAAGAGCCTGCTGCAACAAACCGGGCAAGGAGACGAACCACGGCTTGTGATGTTAGAAACAATCCGCGAATATGCCCTGGAAATGCTGAGCGCGAACGGGGAAGAGCAGATGGCGCGGTATGCGCATACCGCCTACTACCTGTCGCTGGCCGAGGAATCGGAGCGGGAACTGGGCGGCCCGAATCAGGCTATTTGGTTGGAGCGCCTGGAGCGGGAGCATGATAACCTGCGAGCCGCAATGGAATGGTCTTTAAAGCGAGGTGAGAATGCGGCTGAGGCAGAGCGCCATATGGAGTTAGCCCTGCGCCTGGGTGGAGCACTGCGGCGGTTCTGGCAGATGCATGGTCATCTGAGCGAAGGGCAAATCTTCCTGGAACGAGCGCTATCGGCAAGCAAGGGCATCGAAGTATCTACGCGCGCCAGGGCAAAGGCTCTCATTGCCGCCGGAACACTGGCCTCCACTCAGAATGATTTTGATCGAACCGAAACCTACTGCCGGCAAAGCCTTGCATTGTTCCGCGAACTGGGAGATCAGCAGGGCATTGCCCTCTCGCTCTACCTCTTGAGTGTCGTTCCCTTGATGAAAGGTGACAGCGTCGCGGCCCGCTCCCTGACGCAAGAAGCCCTGGCGCTGTTCAGAGAAATGGGCGACCGGGAGCGTATCGCATGGTCGCTCTCCACCCTGGGATTCATGGACGCGCAGGTCGGAGAGTATGACAGCGCCCGCCTCCACTATGAGGAGAGCCTGGCGGTCCATAGAGAACTAGGAGACAAGCGAGGCATTGCCCTCACACTCCTGCGCCTGGCACAGCTCCTATTCGTTTCCCAGGGCGACCAGGAGGCGCTGCGCTCATTACTGGATGAAGGACTGGCGCTCTTCACTGAACTGGGTGAGAAAGAGGGGATAGCCAACTGCTATTTCCTCTCCGGAGAACTCGCCCTCAGCCAGGGGGATAGCGCTGCAGCTCGTTTGCAGATCGAAACGAGCATCACGCTCTACAGAGAGATTGGCCAGCGCAGGGCCCTTGCCGAGTCGTTTGCGATCCTGGCGCGGGTTATGAGAGCGCAGGGAGAGAAGGCAGCCGCGCGCTCCATCTACGAAGAGAGCCTGGCGATTGCCAGGGAGTTGAACCACACTCCGTTGATCGCCTCCTGCCTGGAAGGTCTGGCCGACGTAGTTTCGTCGCAGGGTCAGTTCCGGTGGGCGGCGCAGCTGCTCGGCGCGGCAGAGTCCCTGCGTGAGGCCATCGGTGTACCCATTCCACTCATCGACCGGGCAAACTATGAGCGCCAGGTCGCCGCAGTGCGCAGCAGCCTGGGCGAGCACGAATTCGCCGCCTCGTGGAGCGAGGGGCGCGCTACGACGCCAGAACAAGCCCTCGCCGCTCAAGGCCGCAGTAGATCCTCGGCATCAATCACGGCAGCTACCATCCCCTCGCCCACCTACCCCGCCGGGCTGACCGCGCGGGAAGTACAGGTGTTGTGCCTGCTTGCGGGGGGGCTGACTAACAGAGAGATTGCCCACGAATTAAGCCTGAGCGAGAAAACAGTTGCGCACCACCTGACCCATATCTTCAACAAAACGAACAGCGAGAACCGGGCTGCCGCTGCGGCCTTTGCTATCCGTCAAGGGCTAGTTTAGAGAGCCAGTAGGGACGTATGGGTAATTCTTCGCATATCGGCATGCCTACAAACGCAAAAAAATGCCTGCCCAATGCGAAGTTTAACCGATGCGAGCCTTCCATTGCACCAGTTATACTTCTGGTATATTGCAGGGGATCAAGGCACTGCTCAAAAAGTGATAAAACAATGAATATGTGCGCAACACAGCAACAGGTCAACCCGAACACTCAGGAATTTCTGACGCTCTATCAGGAGAATCTTGCGCGTGTCTACCACTTCGTCTACATCAAGGTGAAGAACCGGGAAGTGGCCGAAGATCTGACCTCGCAGATCTTCTTGAAAGCGGTTCGCCATCTCGATTCCCGACGCAGCTCTCAAAGCATACGAAGCTGGCTCCTACAGGTCGCCAGCACAACCGTCGTCGATTACTGGCGAGCATTTTATCGCACCCCTACCAGCTCGCTGGACGTGCTCCTGGAAGCCGGATGGGAAGGCCCCACCGAGGATGTCTTCTTGGGAGCGAACGACAGCGCGGCAGAACAATTACAGCGTATCCTCCAGCAACTACCCGAACGTGATAGAGAGGTCTTAACCTGCCGTTTTCTGCTCAAACTATCGGTGAACGAGACAGCGCAGAGAATGGGCGTGTCGGAGGCCAACGTGAAGATCCTCCAATTTCGTGCCCTGCACCGGGCCGCCGATCTGGAGCCCGCTACTACGAATTTGGAATGATCTCTTCACTCGCTCACCTGGAAGCGAGAGCCGATTTTAGCCTCGCTGTAGATGAAGCGAGCTGTAAATACAAACTTTGAGCAGAACACGCCTTGAAAGCGCTCTTATCCACGCCAGACTATGGAAAGCGCGCGCGCGAGATCCAGACGGGAAGATGGAGTCGCGATGTTCTGTACTGCGGTTGAGCAGATCTTGCGTCATTTCCCCACGTGATGTGAGATGTGCGCTGTGAAGCTGCTGCGTAGGCGTCTGCTGTATAACAAGATCCATCCGTGCGAGACTTCGGAGGAAAAACACCGAAAGCGGAAGCTCACACGATTATTGATTATGCATTAGATGCTGGAGAACACCTGAACATCTCATAGATCGCCTTGGCGCGCTGAACATCTCCTTGACTGAGGAAGACCATCATCGCATCGATTGCATCTGTGCACCAGGGAAAACCCTTGTTTCCTATTATTATGAAGATTCCTCGGCGGATTTCCGTCCATCTCAGTACCGCTGGTAAGGAGCAACGATCATAATCATGTTGAGGAAGGAAGAGTATTAAGAATATGCCGGTCATTCCCGAAAATTACGCTGACTTGCTTGAGACCAAGGCACTTGCACACGTTGCGACCATTGGGCCAAAGGGTGAACCGCAAAACACCCCTGTCTGGTTTGGCTGGGATGGGAACCACGTTTTGCTTACCATGACAAAAACAGCGCAGAAGTACCTTCAGGATGTCTATCCCTGGCACCACCCTGGTGATGAGCATGTAGTGGTGATAGTTGAACCGCAGCGTACAACAAGCATGGGTTAAGTATCAATTTCTTGTAATTATAAGAAAATATTCAACAGGAATTTGCAGCATCTGACATACTCAGCTTTTCAAGAAGTGAAACAAGTTGTTCTACCTCTTCATCGGTTAAAGCATCAAATAACTTACTCAATGAGAGATAATAAGCTTTTTTAACTTGGTCAAATCGGCTTGCTGCAAACTCGGTAAGCGTGATGCGTTGCAATCGCCTATCACGAGCATCTTCCTCGCGTTTCACGAGATTTTTTTCAACCAACGTATCAATAAACTGAGTAACGGCTCCTTTCGTCACATTGAGGAATCTGGCTAGCTCTTTTACCGATACCCCATCTTGATGATGACCTACGAAAAAGAAAATAGTGATCTGAGGCTTCGTCAGTACCAGATCGCCAAAGGAAAAACCATGAGGCGCACTGATACTTCGGGAAATATATCCCAAGTGATTGAGCACTTGTTCTAGTAGCTGTGTCCTTGTTTTATTCATGAGTATGAATGGAGAGTTACGCTCATTCCCCCTCTTTTCCTTAGGCAAGGTTCAAATGCACGTGACAGTTCCTCACCAACAGAAAGACCCAGCCCTGTCATCCTTCGCTTCGCTCAGGGTAGACTCCGCGAAGGGTCTGTCGCGATCGGCAGCGAGATCCTGAGCGAAGCGAAGGGCTCAGGGTGACACCGTGTGACTGTTCAAACGGTCAAGGACAATTCGTCCAAATTGAACTATGCCTTACTAGTAGATCACAACGGTTGCTTCAGAGCAAGAAACTGCTCAAAGGTAAGGAGGTCAGGAATTTCAGCACGATTCATAGTAAGATCTGCCTGGTAGCCATAGGTGGTGATCCAGGTAAACATCTTGCCGATATCTCCCATTGAGAAAAGAGACGAAGGGAGCCACATACTGGCTGGAGTTTTCCCATAGACCTTTTTGTACGCTGCAACCATTTGAGCAAATGTGACTTCATCCCCAGCAATCTCAACAGCTCTAGATATATAGCGCTCTGGATGCAAAAACATATGGACAGCCCATTTGCCAATATCTTGGACCGCTATCATTTGCAGTGGTTTCTCAGCAAAAGAGCCACGGGACATGGATAAAGCAATAAAGCGCATAGCGGCTGGCATTTCCATGAGGTTTGTCATAAAGGTTGTCGGGCGGATGATACTGGATGCTAAAGCAAGTTTGCGGATGTGCTGCTCAACATGCCATTTGCTCTCAAAATGGGGCACACCACTGGAGCGATCCGCGCCACCAACTGATGAGTAGACAAAGTGCTCTACCCCGGTCTTTTGAGCAGCATCAGCAACACGCTTGCCTCGTGCTTCTTCTTTTGCGACTCCTCCATCCTGAAAATTGATCGCACTAAAAACCCCATAACACCCGTTCATCGCGTGCGTAAGACTGTCAAAATCATCAAGATCACCTTCCATAATCTCAATGCCCTGTTCTTTGAGCTGGTGAATTTTAGGATTGTGAGGTCGTTTCGGAGCCTGCGTACGAACGAACGCTCGTAGCGCAAAATCAGTTTTCAAGAGAGCTTGCACTACTGCTTCCCCTTGATTGCCAGTAGCACCAATAACAAGGATTGTGTTCTTCATTGTGATCTTCCTTCGTTTAGTTACCATACAGTTTAGTTACAATATAGTTTAGTATCTAAACTGATATTTGTCAAGAGACTTCGCTTCTTTCGCCAGCTATGAGACAGACTCAGAGGAGGTAAGCGCCCAAAAAGAGAGGAATTAGGGAAGGAAACTTCCTTCCCTAATTCCTCTCGAGGTGCGAGGAAGCCAGTTCCTCTTATTTTACACTTTACTAACCTGAAGAGTGTTCAGGACTGCGCACAGGAGCGCGAAATTGGGGAGGGTGGCGGCGGAGAGATTGAACCAGATCATACTGGTGGGTTTCTTAGTGATCTGAATTGCCGCAACCGAAATCTGGATCCGATCGACATCGGCCCAGTCAAGCTCCCGCGCGCCATCGTCCATCCCTTGCCGGTGCATGACAAACCGACCGAAGCTGAGCACACCACCCGCGCGATATGTTTCCATCACGCGCGGCAACAACTGCTGGATGACCCGCTCTTCAATCAGATCGCCTAACCCCGCGTATTCGGTGAGGGAAAATTGGCCTGAGATCTGGACAAAGCCTCCATTGTTGGAGATTTCCCCTCCGCCAAAGGAGACACTCATAGAGCCACCCGTGTTGTTGCCAAGAGCCACGTCGGCAAAGGGGCCGTTGAGCATGCTGAAAGAGAAAGGCGGAGCGTTGTTGGGTACTACGACGTAGCCCAGGGTGGTGAGCATACCGTTGAGCATGCCTACTTTGCGCCACTGTATGTCACTCCAGCGGACTGCGCTGACCTGCTTGCTCTGCGAGTAGACCAGCCCCTCTGGACACGACCAGGCCACGAAGGTCTTGCTACCGCCGGCGCTACGGGTCAGCCTCAGAATCATGGGCAGAAATGGCAGGATACTGACCGTTATAATTCCGTCGGTAATCAGGTTGAATGGGAACGGTACCGTAAACAGGATCACCGCAACAACGACGAGTACGCTGACGCCAACGCCAATGAACGTCAACCCAAGAAACGATTGGACACCGGCCGTTGTCGGATTGCTTCCGGCGGTGCCCTTGCGATACTCGCGGGTTGGTGTACCCAGCCCGGCGGCCTGCGCGGCCGCGATTACTTCCGGTGGTATCTGTGACTGTTGAGGATAGGCCATGCCGGGATATCCCTGCAAGGGTGTATCAGGTTGGCCTGGAAAGGATGATATAGACTGCGAGGGCAATTGTTGCCCTGGTTGGTATTGCCATGCCATATGATAGATTCTCCTTGTTTATGCTGTGTAGCTTTTGCTTTGTATGTCCTATGCTGTAAATGTTTAAGTTCAGTGAGTGCTGTTTGTACCATGATCCTGGCGAATGTATCAGGCGATGTTGCTGATCAGACTTGTGTAGCCACCCTGGCTCCCTCCAGCATGATCGCGCAGACCACCTCGTAGGCATCCGCCCAGGCAGCGTGGTACGCTGGCGTCCAGCGCTCTCCCAGAACGTCGGCGAAGGTTTCCAACAGGACCGCTCCGACGATGGGATAGTGCTCTGGCAGGACGCCATAGGCGACGTGCTTCTGGCCCAGGCCTTGGAGGGCGCTCGTCAACACCTCTGGCTTCCTGAGGTTCTGGATCACCAGGGCCAACGCTCCCAACAGTTTCTTGCGCTGCTCCTTCATGTCCGTCGAGGCAAAGAAGGCTCTCGTCTGCGGAAAGCGCGTGAAGAGCCGTTCGTAGAAGTCCGTCACAAATGCCTCTCCGCATGGGGCAATTGCCTGAAAACTGGTCTCAAGTAATTCGATCTGTAAAGCCATTGCTCACCTACTTTCATTCAAATGTTTTGTTTTCTTTAGACATGTACTGTTTCCCTTTTTCCATGTCCTTTTGGTTATCATGAGCGGTTGGTTTCCCAACCACTGCCTGAGGACGCTTGCATCGTAGTTGTCGCTGCGTCTGGTACAAGTATGCTTGAACCTGGCCGCCAAGACCATGCGCAAGGGACGCAACGACCCACGCAATTCCCCACGCAATGACACCACCGGGGAGTTGCAAGCTCATAAAGCAGGTGCTATCATGTGCCCAGACACGTTCTCTTGCTCCCCCACTTGGAGGAGGAGACGCGGCGCGGCTCTCGCGCAGAGGAGACAACGGACATGACGACTGGTTCAGCACAGCGCTTTGGCGACCTGCTGCGCCGGTCTCGGCTGGCAGCTGGTCTGACGCAAGAAGAACTGGCAGCCCAGGCGGGGCTGAGTGTACGCGGCCTGAGCGATCTGGAGCGGGGTGCTCGCCTGGCCCCACGCCGAGAGACCGTTCAGTTGCTCGCTGAGGCGCTCCAGCTCTCGGCGGCGGAGCGCACCCAGCTAGAAGCTGCCGCCCGAAAGCCGGGAGCCCCGGCGGTCCAGGCGTCAGGCGGGAGCCTGCCATCTCCTCAGAGCTCCCTTTCCGCGTTGCCTTTTGTGGGACGAGCCCAGGAACTGGCTCTGCTGGAGCAGGTGCTGACTGATGGCCCGCCGGTCCTGCTGGTGGCGGGCGAGCCGGGCATCGGCAAGTCGCGCCTCTTGCAGGCAGGCATCGAGCGGGCGCAAGCCCAAGGCTGGACCATACTGACAGGCGGTTGCCATCGCCGCAGCGGCCAGGAGCCTTTCGCGCCCCTGGTCGGCACCCTGGCTGACTCCTTGCGACGCCAGTCGCCCAACGAGCAGCGGTTGCATTTAGAGGGCTGCGCCTGGCTGGTCCGCCTGCTGCCCGAACTGGTCGAAACCGGGGTGGTGTCCCCGCCGACCTGGACACTGCCTCCAGAGCAGGAGCGCCGCTTGATGTTTGCTGCCGTGGCCCGGTATCTGGCGAATGTGGCCGGTCCCGCCGGGACGCTGCTGGTGCTGGATGATCTGCACTGGGCGGGTGCTGATGCCCTCGATCTGCTCCAGGCGTTGGTGCGCGCCCCGGCAGATCGCCCCCTGCGCTTGCTGGTAGCCTACCGGGATACCGACGTGACGAGCCAGGACCCCCTGGCGTTCCTGGTCGCTGATCTGGCCAGGGAAGGGCGAGCCACCCGTGCCCAGCTTTCGCCCCTGGAAGGGGCAGAAGCAACCGCTTTGCTGGCGGAACTGCTGCCGGAGACGGCGGATGGGGACCCCCATCTGAGGCAACAGGTGCTCGCGCGGGCCGGAGGAGTGCCCCTCTTCCTGGTCAGTTGTGTGCAGGCGCTCTTCACCGGCCACCTGACCTGGAATGGCGCCAGCCATGTGCCCTGGACGCTGCGGGAGGCCATTCTCCAACGCATCGTCGCCGTGCCGGAGGCCACCCAACAGGTCCTGCGGCTAGCCGCAGTGATTGGGCGTCGTGTGCCGCGCATCCTGCTGGTGGCGGTGGCCGCGCGCGCTGACCTGGCAGAAGAGGCGGTGCTGGAGGCCCTGGAGGGATGCGGTCGGG
>Ga0207646_10003113_pt1 | contig 19046 bp, 1 predicted proteins | sample KBSK5502metaG_FD_184343 | JGI IMG/M metagenome (GOLD analysis project Ga0207646, IMG submission 184343) | Corn, switchgrass and miscanthus rhizosphere microbial communities from Kellogg Biological Station, Michigan, USA - KBS K5-50-2 metaG... | ecosystem: Host-associated > Plants > Roots >...
GGAGCGTCTGCCGGGGACACAGATCATCAACGGGTACGGGCCGACGGAGAGCACGACGTTCACGTGTTGCCATGCGATCCCGGCGGTCGGGGAAGGGACGAGGTCGATACCGATCGGGCGTCCGATCGCGAACACGGACGCGTACGTTCTGGACGGGCGTTGGGAGCCGGTGCCGGTGGGGGTGGCGGGGGAGCTGTTCATCGGGGGGGATGGGCTGGCGCGGGGGTATCTGGGGCGGCCGGAGCTGACGGCGGAGAAGTTCGTGCCGAATCCCTTCGCGGAGTCTCCGGGGGAGAGGCTGTACCGGACGGGGGATCGGGTGCGGTGGCGGGGGGACGGGACCATCGAGTTCCTCGGACGCACCGACCACCAGGTCAAGATCCGCGGCTTCCGCATCGAGCTCGGCGAAATCCAGGCCGCCATCGGCCAGCATCCTGCGTTGAAGGAAGCGGCCGTCCTCGTCCGCGAGGGCCGGGCGCCCTCGGACAAGCGCCTGGTGGCCTACGTGGTCCCCGGCGCCTCCGACGCAAACGGCTCGTCGCCGGAAGAAGGGCATCGCGACCGCCGCATCACGCAGTGGCGGAAGGTCTACGACTCCGTGATCTACGACCAGGTGGAGGCGCACCCCGAGGTCGAGGCCGATCCCACCTTCAACATCTCCGGCTGGAACAGCTCCTACACGGGACTGCCGATCCCCCCCGAGGAGATGCGGGAGCAGGTGGACCAGGCGGTGGCGCGGATCCTCGCCCGAGCGCCGCGCCGCGTTCTCGAGATCGGATGTGGAACCGGGCTGCTCCTCTTCCGGGTCGCTCCGCAATGCTCGCGTTACGTAGGGACGGACTTCTCGCCCACCGCCCTCGAGTACGTGCGCCGGCAGATGGAGGCCCGGCCCGGGCGCGGGGAGCAGGTCGAGCTCTGGGAGCGCCGCGCCGACGACTTCAGCGGGATCGAGCCCGGCTCGTTCGATGCCGTGGTGCTGAACTCCGTGATCCAGTACTTCCCCGACGTCGAATACCTGAGGGCCGTCCTCGAGGGCGCGGTTCGGGCCCTCGCTCCGGGGGGCCGGCTCTTCGTGGGCGACGTGCGGCACCTGCCGCTCCTCGACGTGTTCGCCGCCTCGATCCAGCTCCATCTGGCGTCTCCCGACGTGCCGAAATCACAGCTCCGGGAACGGATGAAGGACTACGTGGCGCAGGAGCAGGAGCTGCTCGTGGACCCCGGGTTCTTCGCGGCGCTCGCCCGCGCGGTTCCCGGCGTGGCCCGCGTGCACGTGGCCCCGAAGCGAGGACACGCGCGCAACGAGCTGACCAAGTATCGCTACGACGCGATCCTGGAGGCCGGCGCCGCGGCGGCCGACGCCGTGCCCGAGGCCTGGCTCGACTGGGACGAGAACGGCCTCACCATCCCGGAGCTGCGTCGGCTGCTCCGGGAGGGCGCGCCCGCGACGCTGGGTGTCCGCCGCGTCCCGAACGCGCGCACGCTCGTCGACGTGCTCTCCGCGAAGTGGCTGGCGGCGCCGGACGGCGCCCCGCGCACGCCTGACGACGGCGCCGGCGTCGATCCCGAGGCGCTGTGGGCGCTCGACGGCGAGCTGCCGTACGCGGTGGACATCAGCTGGGCCGCCGCCCATCCCGAAGGCCGGTACGACGTGCTCTTCCGCCGGCACGGCGCGGCCGACCAGGGTCTGCCCGCGTTCACGGTTGGTGAGGGCGGGTCCCGGCCCTGGGCCGCCTACACGAACGACCCGCTGCGGGCCACCCAGGTGCGGGGCCTGGTTCCCGAGCTGCGCCGGTTCCTCCAGGAGCGTCTGCCGGAGTACATGGTGCCCTCCGCCTTCGTGCTCCTGGACGCGCTCCCGCTTTCTCCCAGCGGCAAGCTGGACCAGCAGGCGCTGCTCGCGCGGGAGCTCGCGCGGCCCGAGGTCGAGGAGGCCTTCGAGGGACCGCGCACGCCGGTGGAGCAGGAGCTGGCGCGGATATGGGCCGAGGTGCTGGGCGTGCCGCAGGTGGGGATCCAGGACAACTTCTTCGAGCTGGGCGGGGATTCCATCCTCAGCATCCAGATCATCGCCCGGGCGAACCAGGTCGGCCTGAGGCTCACCCCCAAGCAGGTCTTCCAGCACCAGACCGTGGCCGAGCTCGCGCAGGTGGCGGGGACGGCCGCGCCGGTCGAGGCGGATCAGGGCCTGGTCGGAGGGCCGGTCCCGCTGAGCCCGATCCAGCACTGGTTCTTCGAGCAGGAGCTCGAGGATGCGCACCACTTCAACCAGGCGGTGCTGCTCGAGGTCCGCGAGCCGCTCGGCGCGGACGGGTGGAGCAAGGTCGCGAACGCGCTCGAGCGGCATCACGACGCGCTTCGGCTGCGGTTCACGCGCGCTGGCCGGGGTTGGCGGCAGGAGACCGCGAGCCCCGCCGAGGACGCCTTCCTCCGCGTCGATCTCCACTCGGTTCCGCCGGGGGAGGAGGCGAAGGCGGTCGAGGCGGCGGCGGCCGAGCTCCAGGGGAGCCTGGACATCAGCCGAGGGCCGCTCTGGCGTCTCGCGCTGCTGGACCTGGGCCCGGGCCGGAGCGCCCGCCTGCTCGTCGCCGTCCACCATCTGGCGGTGGACGGCGTGTCGTGGCGCGTCCTGCTCGAGGACGTCGAGCGCGCGTGCGACCAGGTGCGGCGCGGAGAGCCCGTGCGCTTCCCGCCCAAGACCACGTCGTTCCGCAGCTGGGCGGAGCGGCTCGTCGAGTATGCCGGTTCGGACGCGCTGGGGGAGGAACGGGCGCTCTGGCGGTCGGTGTGCGCGGCCGAGGCGGGCCGCCTGCCCGTGGACGGCACGGCGGACGCCGGCACCGTCGGCTCCGCGGGCACGGTGACGGTGGCCCTGGATCCGGAGGAGACGAGGGCCCTCCTGCAGCAGGTGCCGAGCGCCTATCGCACCCGCATCGACGAGGTGCTCCTGGCGGCGCTCGCCCGGAGCCTCACGCGGTGGTCGGGGGCAAGCGAGCTGATCGTCGACGTGGAGGGCCACGGGCGCGAGGAGCTGTTCGAGGCGGTGGACCTGTCCCGCACCGTCGGCTGGTTCACCTCCGTCTACCCGGTGCGGCTGGCCGTCTCGCCCGACGAGGGGCCGGGCGCGACGCTGAAGTCCGTGAAGGAGCAGCTCCGCGCCGTGCCGCGGCGGGGCATCGGATTCGGCCTCCTCCGCTATCTCGCGGGTGACGCGGCGCGGGAGCTGGTGGATCGCGCCCAGGTGAGCTTCAACTATCTCGGCCAGTTCGACACGGTGCTCGGCGAGCGGGGTCCGCTCGGGCCCGCACGGGAGAGCGCGGGTCCGCTCCGGAGCCCGAAGGCGAAGCGGCGGCACCTTCTCGAGGTGAACGGCCTGGTGGCGGGGGGACGCCTCGTCATGGACTGGACGTACGGCGAGCGCGCGCACACCCGCGCGACCGTGGAGAAGGTGGCCGGGGATTTCGTGGACGAGCTGCGCGCCGTCGTCGCGCACTGCCGTTCGGCCGAGGCGGGAGGCTGCACGCCCTCCGACTTCCCCCTGGCGCGCCTCGACCAGGCCGCGCTGGACCGCCTGCTGGCCGGCGATCGCGACGTGGAGGACGTCTACCCGCTCGCGCCGATGCAGGAGGGGATACTCTTCCATTCCCTGCTGGATGCCGCCTCGGGCGTCTACCTCGAACAGCTCAGCCTCGAGCTGAAGGAAGCCGTCGACGCCGCCGCCCTCGCGAAGGCGTGGCAGCACGTGGTCGACCGTCACGCGATCCTGCGTACGCGCTTCGCCTGGGCGCACCTGGCGCGCCCCCTCCAGATCGTCGAGGCGCGCGCGACGCTTCCCTGGGACGAGCGCGACTGGCGTGAGATGGCTCCCGCGGAGCAGGAGGCGCAGCTCGAGGCCCTGCGGGCGGCGGACCGGCAGCGGGGCTTCGACCTCACGCGGGCGCCGCTCTTGCGCGCGTCCTGCGTGCGCACGGCCGACGACCGATACCAGTTGATCTGGAGCTTCCACCACATCGTGCTCGACGGCTGGTCGCTCTCGCTGGTGCTCAAGGAGGTGGCGGCGGCCTATGACGCCTTCCGGCGCGGCCAGCCGTCCGGCCTGCCCCCGGCCCGCCCCTTCCACGATTACGTGGCGTGGCTGGAGAACCAGGACCTGGGCCGCGCGGAGGACTACTGGCGGGAGGCGCTGAGGGGCTTCCGCTTCCCCACGCCCTCACCCCTGGACCGGGCGCCGGGCCGGACGCACGAGCCCGGCCCGGAGGTCGCCCGCCACGCCTTCCATCTGTCTGCGGCGACCACGGCGGCGCTGAAGTCACTCGGCCGCGAGCACCAGATCACGCTCAACACGTTCGTGCAGGCGGCATGGGCGCTGGTGCTCGCCCGCTACAGCGGGGAGGAAGACGTCGTCTTCGGCGTGAACGTCTCGGGACGTCCCCCGGCGCTGGCCGGCGTCGAGTCCATGGTGGGGCTGTTCGTCAATACGCTGCCTCTGCGCGTCCGGGTGTCTCCGGGGGAGCCACTGCTCGCGTGGCTCACGCGGCTCCAGGCCGATCAGGTGCAGCAGCGCCAGTACGAGTACAGCCCGCTCGTGGGCGTGCAGTCGTGGAGTGATGTGCCGCCGGGACGGCCCCTCTTCGAGAGCATCCTCGCCTTCGAGAACTACCCGGTGGACAGCTCGACGCGGCCCCTGGGCACGGTGGGGGAAGTGCGCCACCACGGGATCACCAACTATCCGGTCAGCATCATCGCCGCCCCCGGGCCGCGGCTGTCGGTCAGGATCGACTACGACCGCCGTCGCCTCGACGCGGAAACGGTCGCCCGCATCGAGGGCCACCTGACGACCCTGCTCGACGGTATCGCCGCCGATCCGGATCGCTCGGTGGGGGATGCTCCCTTCCTGACCCCGGAGGAATCCCGGCATGTGCTGGTCGAATGGGGCCACGAGCGGCGCCACCTCCCGGAGGGTCCGACACTCCACGAGCGGTTCGAAGACCAGGCGGAGCGGACTCCGGAGGCGGTGGCCGTGGTCTTCGAGGACGGGTCGCTCTCCTACGCCGAGCTGAACCGCCGCGCGAACCGGCTGGCCCATCGCCTGCGCGCCCTTGATGTCGGCCCCGAAGTCCTCGTGGGCGTCAGCCTCGAGCGCTCCTCGAACCTGGTCGTGGCCATCCTCGCGGTTCTCAAGGCGGGCGGAGCCTACCTGCCTCTTGACCCGGCCTACCCGAAGGAGCGGCTGGCGTTCATGATCGAGGACGCGCGCGTCCCGGTGGTCGTCACCGAGCGATCGCTGGCGGCCTCCCTGCCGGCGGAGCCGACCGCCGTCCTCCTCGACGAGCTCGGGTCGTGGCCCGAGGACAACCCGCACAGCGGCGCCACCGCCTCGAGCCTGGCCTACGTCATCTATACCTCGGGTTCGACCGGGAAGCCGAAGGGTTGCCCGGTCACGCACGGCAACGTTTCGCGCCTGCTGGCGGCGACCGACGCCTGGTTCGCCTTCGGGCCGGAGGACGTCTGGACGCTGTTCCATTCCTATGCTTTCGACTTCTCGGTCTGGGAGCTGTGGGGCGCGCTGCTCCACGGAGGCCGGCTGGTGGTCGTCCCCTTCTGGGTGAGCCGGTCCCCCGACGCCTTCCTCGAGTTGCTTCGCCGCGAGCGCGTGACGGTGTTGAACCAGACGCCCTCGGCGTTCCGGCAGCTCATCCAGGCCGACGCCGCGGCCGGCGGCGATCCTTCGGACCTGACCCTGCGCCACGTGATCTTCGGCGGGGAGGCCCTCGATCTGCAGAGCCTTCGGCCCTGGGTGGCCCGCCATGGAGACGACCGACCTCGGCTCGTGAACATGTACGGGATCACCGAGACGACCGTCCACGTCACCTACCGCCCACTCCGCCAGGCCGACATCGAGGCGAACGCGGGGAGCCTGATCGGCGTCCCGATCCCAGACCTCTACGTCCGGCTGCTCGACCGCGGCGGCCGGCCGGTGCCGGCAGGCGTGCCGGGAGAGCTGTACGTGGGCGGCGCCGGCGTGGCCCGCGGCTATCTGAACCGGCCCGAGCTGACGGCGCAGCGCTTCGTCCCCGACCCGTACTCGGTCGCACCCGGCGCCCGGCTCTACCGCAGCGGCGACCTCGCCCGCTGGCTCGGGGACGGCGAGCTCGAGTACCTCGGCCGCATCGACGACCAGGTGAAGATCCGCGGCTTCCGGATCGAGCTCGGGGAGGTCGAGTCGGTGCTGGGCGAGCATCCGGGCGTCCGGGAGTCGGTCGTCTTGGTCCGCGAGGACGTGCCCGAGGACAGGCGGCTCGTCGCGTACGTCGTTCCCGAGCCGGGCACACCGCCCTCGACGGCATCGCTGAGAGCCTACCTGCAGGAGCGGCTGCCCGAGTACATGGTGCCGGCGGCCTTCGTCACGGTGGAGCGGATGCCCCTGACGGCGAACGGCAAGGTGGACCGACGCGCGCTGCCGGCGCCGGAGGGGCACCCCGAGCAGGAAGAGCAGTACGTCGCGCCGCGAAGCGATGTCGAGAAGAAGGTGGCCGCGGCCTGGCAGGACGTGCTCAAGCTGGAGAAGGTCGGGGTCGGCGACAACTTCTTCGACCTCGGCGGCAACTCGCTGCTGCTGCTGCGCGTGCACGGCCGGCTGCGCGAGGAGTTCCCGGGCACGGACCTGACGGTCATGGACCTCTTCCGCAACCCGACCGTGCGCGCGCTCTCGGAGCGGCTCGCGGAGGGCGATGATGCGGTGCGGCCGGCGGCGGCCCGGCCGCCGGCGCGGCGCCGGCCGGAGGCGGACGAGGCCGGGATTGCGATCATCGGCATGGCCGGGCGTTTCCCCGGCGCCCATGACCTCGCGGAGTTCTGGCGCAACCTCCGGTCGGGGGTGGAGAGCATCTCGTCCTTCACGGACGAGGAGCTGGGGGCGGCCGGCGTCCCCGCGGACGTGCTGCGCGACCCCCGGACCGTGAAGGCGCGGGGCGTGCTCGCCGACGCCGACCTCTTCGACGCCCGCTTCTTCGGCTACAGCGCGCGGGAGGCCGAGGTCCTGGACCCCCAGCAGCGCGTCTTCCTGCAGGCCGCGTGGGAAGCGCTCGAGCAGGCGGGCTACGACCCCGGGCGGGATCCGCACCTGGTGGGTGTCTTCGCCGGGGTGGGACTGAACAGCTACTGGCTGAACCTGAGCACGAGCCCCCGGATGCTCGCGGCGGTCGGGGGCTTCGCGAGCCTGATCGGAGGCGACAAGGACTTCCTGTCCACGCGTGTCTCGTACAAGCTCAACCTCCGCGGGCCGAGCGTGGTCGTCCAGACCGCGTGCTCGACCTCGCTGGTGGCCGTGCACCTCGCGCGCCAGAGCCTCCTCGCCCACGAGTGCGACATGGCCCTGGCCGGTGGCGTGGCGATCGCCTTCCCGCAGCGGACGGTCTACCGCTACGAAGAGCAGGGCATCCTCTCCCCGGACGGGCACTGCCGCGCCTTCGACGCGAAGGCCCGGGGCACGGTCGCGGGTTCGGGGGTGGGCATCGTGGTCCTCAAGCGGCTGGAGGATGCGCTCCGGGACGGCGACACGATCGAGGCGGTGATCAAGGGATCGGCCATCAACAACGACGGCGCCAACAAGGTGGGATACACCGCTCCCGGCGTGGACGGGCAGGCGGACGTGATCGCGATGGCCCAGTCGGTGGCGGGGGTCGAGCCGGAGACGATCGGCTACGTCGAGGCCCATGGCACCGGCACCGAGCTCGGGGACCCCATCGAGATCGAGGCCCTGACCCAGGTGTTCCGGAGGCAGACCGCGAAGGAGGGCTTCTGCGCCGTCGGCTCGGTCAAGACCAACGTGGGCCATCTGGATGCGGCGGCCGGCGTGACGGGCCTCATCAAGGCGGTGCTCGCGATCAAGCACGGAGAGCTGCCGCCCAGCCTTCACTTCGAGCAGCCCAACCCGAGAATCGACTTCGCGCGCAGCCCGTTCTACGTCAACGAGCGCCTGCGCGAGTGGGAGCGCAACGGCCAGCCCCGCCGGGCGGGGGTGAGCTCGTTCGGGATCGGCGGCACGAACGCCCACGTGATTCTCGAGGAGGCGCCCCGGACGGAAGCGACGCGGCCGTCGCGTCCATGGCAGCTGCTGGTCTGGTCCGGGAAGGCCGAGGCGCCCCTCGAGAAGGCGACCGCGAGGCTGGCCGCGCACCTGGCCGCCCACCCCGAGCAGGAGCTCGCCGACGTGGCGTGGACGCTGCAGAGCGGACGGCGACACTTCACGCATCGCCGGGCCGCCGTTTGCAAGGACCGCGAGGACGCCCTCCGCCTGCTGGAGGGCGCGGCCGGGAATCGGCTCCTGGAAGGGACGAGCGAAGGCGCGCCGGACGGTGGCGTGGCGTTCCTCTTCCCCGGACAGGGATCCCAGCACCTGGGCATGGGGGCCGAGCTGTATCTCGAGGAGCCGGTCTTCCGGCGCGAGCTGGATCACTGCGCGGAACGACTCGTCGGCGAGATCGGCTTCGACCTGCGCCGCGTGCTGTATCCGCAGAAGCACGAGGAGCAAGAGGCCGCGCGCCGGCTCCGCGAGACCGCGGTGACGCAGCCCGCGCTCTTCGCCGTGGAGTACGCGCTGGCCCGGCTGTGGATGGAATGGGGCGTCGAGCCGGCGGCGATGCTGGGTCACAGCGTCGGCGAGTACGTCGCCGCCTGCCTGGCCGGCGTCTTCAGCGTGCGCGCCGCCCTGGCGCTCGTGGCGGAGCGCGGGCGCCTGATGGGCAGCGTCCCGGCGGGGGCGATGACGGCCGTATCGCTGCCGGAAGACGAGCTCGTTCCCGCGCTCCCCGAGGGGCTCAGCCTGGCCGCGGTCAACTCGGACCGGCAATGCGTGGCCTCCGGCCCCGTCGCCGCGATCGAGGACCTCGAGCGAAGGCTGGCCGACCGCGGCGTCGATTTCCGCCGGCTCCAGACGTCGCACGCCTTCCACTCCGCGCAGATGGACCCGATCGTGGACGCCTTCCGGCAACGGGTCGCTCGCCAGGAGCTGAAGGCGCCCCGGGTCCCGTACGTCTCGAACCTCACCGGTACCTGGATCCGCGCGGAGGAGGCGACCGACCCGGCCTACTGGGCGCGGCATCTCCGCGGCACGGTCCGGTTCGCCGCGGGGCTCGCCGTCCTTTGTGAAGGCCCGCGGCGCGTGCTGCTCGAGGTGGGCCCGGGCGAGGCGATCACGAACCTGGCCCGCGCGCAGCGTTCCGGGGTCGTGGCCGTGCCGTCCATGCGGCGGGCGGAGGAGCGTCGCTCGGACGAAGAGCGGCTGCTGCAGGCGGTCGGCCGCCTCTGGCTGTCCGGAGTCGGCGTGGAGGCGGCGGGCCGGCCGCGCGGGGGGCCGCGCCGCCGCGTGAGCCTGCCCACCTACCCGTTCCAGCTCGAACGGTACTGGCTGGAGGTGCCGGCCAGCGACCACGTGGTCCCGGCGGCCTCCGGGAAGAAGGACCTCGCGGAGTGGTTCTACCTGCCGTCGTGGAAGCGGAGCGCGCCGCCGGTGACGCCCGATCGGGCGTCCGCCGAACCGGGATCGTGCTGGCTCGTCCTCGCGGACGAGAGCGGGCTGGCCCCCCGGATCAGCCGCTGGCTCGAGGCGCGTGACCAGCGCGTGCTCACGGTCACCGCCGGACGGGGGTTCGGCCGGTCCGGGGCGCGCACGTGGACGGTCGATGCCGGCCGGGCGGAAGACTACGAGGCGCTCGCCTCGGAGCTGTCGGCGGAAGGCCTGGAGCCGCGGCACGTCCTCCACCTCTGGGGCGTCACCGCGCGCGATGCCGCCACCCCCGCTCTGGACCAGAGCCTCGACCGCAGCTTCTACAGCCTCGTCTTTCTCGCGCAGGCGCTCGGCAACCACGGGCTCGACGCGGACGTGCGGCTCACCGCCGTGACGAGCCAGATGCAGGAGGTGAGCGGCGAAGGGCCGGCCGCCGCCGAGAAGTCCACCGTGCTGGGACCCTGCAAGGTCATCCCGTCCGAGTACCCCGGGATCCGGTGCCGGAGCGTGGACCTCGTGACCCCGGAGGGCGGGACGTGGTCGGACGCCGAGGTCGAACGGCTGGCCGCGGAGATGCTGGCGGGCGTGGATGCCGTCGTTGCGCTGCGCGGGATCGACCGTTGGGTTCAGGCCTTCGAGGCGGTGCGGCTCGACGGCGGGAGTGCGCCGCCGCCGCGCCTGCGCCCGAGAGGAACCTACCTGATCACGGGCGGACTGGGCGGGATCGGCCTCGTCCTGGCCGAGCATCTCGCGCGGGTCGCGCAGGCGCGCCTTGTTCTCGTGGGGCGCACCGCGCTCCCGCCGCGCCCCGAATGGGACGCATGGCTCGACGCCCACGGCCGCGAGGACCGCACGAGCCGGAAGATCCTCAAGCTGCTCGCGCTGGAAGCGAGCGGAGCGGAGACTCTCATCTTGACGGCGGACGCCGCCTCCCGCGAGGAGATGGAGGAGGCATTCCGCCGGGGCGAGGAGCGGTTCGGAAGGATTCACGGCGTCATCCACGCCGCCGGCACCGCCGGCGGCGGCGTGATCCAGCTCAAGACGCGCGAGGCGGCCGAGCGGGTGCTGGCTCCCAAGCTCAGGGGCGCCCTCGTGCTGGACGCCCTGGTGAGGGAGCGGCATGCCGACTTCCTCGTGCTGTGTTCCGCGATCGCCTCGGTCGTGGGCGGGGCGGGGCAGGTCGACTACGTTGCCGCCAACGCCTTCCTCGACTCGCTCGCCCGACGGAACGCCTCGAACCCCGGACCCTTCACGCTGTCGATCGCCTGGGACGCGTGGAGCGAAGTGGGCATGGCCGTGGAAACCGCCGTCCCTCGCGACTTCGAGCCGCTGCGGCGGGAGGCCCTGGCGGTGGGCATCCTCTCCTCGGAGGGCGCGGAGGCGTTCGACCGGATGCTCGGCCGCGGCCTGCCGCAGATCCTGACCTCCACCATCGATCTCGGCCTGCGCCTGGAGCTCGCCGCTCGCCTCTCGGCCGCGGCCGCGGGCGCCGGCTCCGCCGCGAGCGCCGCCCCCCGAAGCAGCCACCGGCGGCCCGACCTTCCGAGCGCCTACGTCGCTCCGCGGAACGAGGTCGAGGCGGCGATCGCGGAGATCTGGAAGGAGTTGCTGGGCTTCGAGCGCATCGGGGTGGACGACAGCTTCTTCGAGCTGGGCGGCCACTCCCTGCTCGCGACCCAGCTGACGAACCGCCTGCGCGAGACGTTCCAGGTGCCGGTGCGTCTCGAGAAGCTCTTCGAGGCTCCGACGGTGGCGGAGCTGGCCCAGCTGATCGTGGAGGGCGAGACGAGGCCCGGGCAGGTCCAGGCGATCGCGCAGCTGCTGGAGACCGTGACCGCGCTGTCCCCCGAGGAGACGAGGGCGATGCTGCGGGATGTCTCGAGCCCGGGAGAGCATCCATGAGCGAGGGTGGCCGCGCCATGGACCACGCCGCCATCGCCGCCCAGAAGCGGGAGCTCGTCGCGCAGCTCCTGAAGCGGAAGGGTCTCGTCGGCTCTTCTTCCCAGGTCATTCCGCCGAGGGCGAACCGCCACGAGTGGCCGCTCTCTTTCGTTCAGCAGCGGCTCTGGTTCCTGGACCGGTTGGAGCCGGCCAGCCCGCGCTACAACACCTTCACGAGCGTGCGGCTCCAGGGGCGGCTGGACGTGGGCGCCCTCGAGGAAGCCCTGGCCGAGATCCTGAGGCGGCACGAGGCGTTGAGGGCGCGGTTCGCCGAGGAGGGCGGAGAGCCCGTGCAGCGGATCGCGCCCGCGGCGCCGGCCGCGCTCTCCGTCGTGGACCGGGCGGCGCAACCCGCGGCCCTGCGCGACCGGGAGCTGGAACGGCTCGCGACCGAAGAGGCCCGACGCCCCTTCGACCTCGCGCAGGGCCCGCTGCTTCGGGGCACGCTCGTCCGCCTGGCGGAGGACGAGCACGTCCTCATGCTGAGCCTCCACCACATCGTCTCCGACGCATGGTCGCTCGGCCTCTTGCAGTGGGAGCTGGCGGCGCTGTACCGGGCGTTCCGGGAGGGACGGCCCTCGCCGCTGGCGGCGCCGCCGATCCAGTACGCGGACTTCGCGGCCTGGCAGCGGGACCAGACGCGGGGAGACGTCCTGGACGCGCAGCTCGGGTACTGGCGGCGGCAGCTCGCCGGGGTGGAGGAGCTCGATCTCGACACCGACCGTCCCCGTCCGCCGGTGCAGAGCTTCGGGGGCGCCTGGCGCACCCGGGCCCTGGATGGCCGCCTCGCCGACGGGCTGAAGGCCCTGAGCCAGCGCGAAGGGGCGACGCTCTTCATGACGCTGCTCGCGGGCTTCCAGGCGCTGTTGCATCGCTACACCGGCCAGACCGACCTGGCCGTCGGCTCGCCGGTCGCGAACCGCAACCGAGCGGAGCTCGAGGGGCTCATCGGCTGCTTCGCGAACATGCTCGTGCTGCGCGCCGACCTCTCGGGCGACCCCTCCTTCCGGGAGCTGCTGCGCCGCGCGCGCGAGGCGGCGGTGGCCGGCTACGCGAACCAGGACGTGCCGTTCGAGAAGCTCGTCGAGGAGCTGCAACCGGACCGCGATCTCGCGCGCCACCCGCTCTTCCAGGTGGCCTTCGCCCTGCAGATCGCCGCCCCCACCACCGGGATCGAGCTGCCCGGCCTCGCGTGGAGCTCCGGGAGCGTCGACAACGGCGTGTCCAAGTTCGACCTGACCTTGTACGTCGGCGAGAGCGAGCGGTCCCTGACCGCGGCGTTCGAGTACAGCACCGACCTCTTCGTTCCCGATTCGATCGACCGGATGCTCCGGCACTACGAAAGGCTCCTGCAGGGAGCGGTGGCCCGGCCGGACGCTCGCGTGTCCGAGCTGCCGCTCCTGGAGGGCGCGGAGCGCTACCAGGCGCTCGTCGAGTGGAACAGCACGCGGGCGGAGTACCCGCGGGACGCGACGGTGCACGAGGCGTTCGACGCGCAGGCGGAGCGGACGCCGGACGCGGCGGCGGTCGCCTTCGAAGGGCGCGCGCTGAGCTATGGCGAGCTGCGGCGGCGGTCCAACCGGCTCGCGCATCGCCTGCGCGGTCTGGGCGTGGGTAGCGAGGTGCGCGTCGGGATCTGCGTGGAGCGGTCCCTGGATCTCGTGGTCGGGATGCTAGCCATCCTGAAGGCGGGGGGCGCCTACGTTCCGCTCGATCCCGAGTATCCGCAGGAGCGCATCCGCTTCATGGTGGAGGACTCCGGCCTGCGCGTGCTCGTGACGCAGGCCTCCTTGCGCGGGATGTTGGGAGCGGCCTCGGAGCGGGTGGTCTGCGTGGACGGCGACGAGGCGGCGATCGGCGGCGAGAGCGACCGCGACCCCGCGGGATCGCTTCGCGGCGACAACCTGGCCTACGTGATCTACACGTCGGGCTCGACGGGCGTCCCGAAGGGGGTCGGGGTGACCCACCGGGCGATCGGGCGGCTCGTGCTCAACACGGACTACGTGCGGCTGGGCGCCGCCGACCGGGTGGCCCAGTGCGCCAACGCCTCCTTCGACGCCGCGACCTTCGAGATCTGGGGGGCGCTGCTCAACGGGGCGCGGGTCGTGGTGCTGCGCAAGGAGGTCGCGATCTCGCCCGACGAGCTGGCCCGCCGGATACGGGCGGACGGCGTGACGACGCTGTTCCTGACGACCGCGCTGTTCAACCAGATGGCGCGGGAGGTGCCGGACGGGTTCGCGCCGCTGCGTCACCTGCTGTTCGGAGGGGAGGCGGTGGATCCGGGCTGGGTCCGAGAGGTGTTGGAGCGGGGGAGGCCGGAGCGGCTGCTGCACGTCTACGGACCGACCGAGTGCACGACCTTCGCGACCTGGCATCGGGTGGAGGAGGTGGCGAGCGAGGCGGCCACGGTCCCGATCGGCCGTCCGATCGCGAATACCGACGCATACGTGCTGGACGCGGCGATGAACCCGGTTCCCGTGGGCGTCCGCGGGGAGCTGTTCATCGGGGGAGATGGCCTGGCGCGCGGCTACCTCGGCCGGCCCGACCTCACCGCCGAGAGGTTCGTGCCCAACCCGTTCGGCCCGCCCGGGGACAGGCTCTATCGCACGGGCGACCTCGTCCGCTGCCGGCCGGACGGCGCCGTGGAGTTCCTGAGGCGCAGAGACCATCAGGTGAAGATCCGCGGGTTCCGCATCGAGCTGGGCGAGGTCGAAGCGGCCCTGGCCCGGCACGAGGCGGTGGCCGACTCCGTCGTCCTCGTGCGGGACGACGGCGGGGAGAGGCGGCTGGTGGCCTATGTGGTGCCCGTGGCGGGGTCGTCGCTCGGGGAGCCGGAGCTGCGGGCGCGGCTGAAGGAGCGGCTGCCCGATTACATGGTGCCGTCCGTCTTCGTGCTCATGGACGCGCTGCCCCTGACGCCCAACGGCAAGATCGACCGGAGCGCCCTCCCGAAGCCGGCGGCGACGAGCCGCGCCGGCGGCGTGGCTCCGCGCACCCCGACCGAGCAGGCCGTGGCTCGCATCTGGTGCGAGGTGCTGGGCGTGGAGGAGGTCGGCGTCCACGACAACTTCTTCGAGCTCGGCGGCCATTCGCTCCTGGCGACCCGGATCACGTCGCGGGTGCGCGCCGCCTTCTCGGTGGAGGTCGCGCTGCGCACGCTCTTCGAGGCGCCGACGGTGGCGGACCTCGCCGAGCACGTCGACACGGCGGTCTGGCTGTCTCGGAGCGCGGCCGCGGCGGCGGCGGGCGGCGAAGGGCGGGAGGTGGGGGAGCTTTGAGCTCGTCGAGCGTCGGGCAGCTGCTGTCGCGCCTGCGGAGCCTCGACGTCAAGGTCTGGGGCGCGGACGGCCGCCTGAAGTACGAGGCGCCGCCCGGCGTGGTGACGCCCGCCCTGCACGCCGAGCTGGCGGCGCACAAGGACGAGCTGCTCGCCTTCCTGGGTCACCGCGAGACGTCCGCGGCCCGCCCGGAGGCCCCGATCCGGCGGACGCCGCGGGGCGCGGCGCCGCCGCTGTCCTTCGCGCAGCAACGGATGTGGTTCCTCGACCAGCTCGGATCCGGGGCCGCCTACAACGTGTCCGGCGCGGTCAGGCTCACGGGGGGCCTGGACGTGCGCGCCCTCGAAGCGAGCGTCGAGGAGATGGCGCGTCGCCACGAGTCGCTGCGCACCCGCTTCCGGGCCGCGGAGGGCAAGCCCGTCCAGGTGATCGCCCCCGACCCCTCGATCCGGCTCGCGGTCGTGGACCTGACCGGGAAAGACGCCGGTCCCCGCGAGGAGGAGGTCCGCCGTCTCGCCGCCGAGGAAGCGGCGCGCCCGTTCGACCTCGCCCGGGACGACCTGCTCCGGGTCACGCTGCTCGTCGTCGGCCCGCGCGAGCACGCGCTTCTGGTCACGATGCACCACATCGTGTCGGACGGATGGTCGCTGGCCGTCTTCACGCGCGAGCTGGCGGCGCTCTACCGGGCCTTCTCCTCGGGCGCGGCGTCGCCGCTCCCGGAGATGGAGATCCAGTATGCGGACTTCGCGGCGTGGCAGCGGGAGTGGCTGGCGGGCGGCGTGCTGGAGCGCCAGCTCGCCTACTGGCGGCGGCAGCTCGAGGCCGCGCCGGCGCTCGAGCTGCCCACGGACCGCCCGCGCCCCTTCGCGCCCGCGTTCCGGGGCGCCGCGGTCTTCCGCGCGATCCCGCCGCGCCTGCGCGAGCAGCTCGGCGCGCTGAGCCGGGCCGAGGGGGCCACGCCGTTCATGACCCTGCTCGCGGCCTTCCAGGTCGTGCTGTCGCGGTACTCGGGCCAGGAAGACGTGGTGGTCGGCTCGCCGATCGCGAACCGGAACCGGCGCGAGATCGAAGGGATCATCGGCTTCTTCGTGAACACGCTCGCGCTGCGCACGGACTGCTCCGGAGATCCGAGCTTCCGCGAGCTGCTCGGCCGGACGAGGCAGGTCGCCCTCGCCGCGTACGATCACCAGGACGTTCCCTTCGAGAGGCTGGTGGAGGAGCTGGGGCTCGAGCGAGACTTCTCGCGGAACCCGCTCTTCCAGGTGATGTTCGCGCTGCAGACCGCGCCGGGGGGCGCGCTCGACCTCCAAGGCCTCCGGTGGGAGACGCTGCGGACCGAGGCGGCGCTCACCCGTTTCGACCTGGAGCTGCACCTGCAGGACGGCGCGGAAGGCCTCCAGGCGGCGCTCGTCTACGACACGGATCTGTTCGACGCGGCCACGGCCGAGCGCATGCTCGGGCACTTCGAGCAGCTCCTGGCCTCCGCGGTGGCGCATCCGGACACGCGGATCTCGGAGCTGTCGCTGCTGGGGCCGGACGAGCGGAAGGAAGTCCTGGCCCGGGGACGCGGGAAGCGCGCCGACTACCCGCGGGGCTCCACCGTGCACGAGCAGTTCGCGCGGCAGGCGCGGGAGACCCCGGGGGCGGTGGCCGTGGTGTGCGGGCCCCGCTCCCTCACCTACGACGAGCTCCACCAGCGCTCGACCCGGCTGGCCCGCCACCTGAGAAGCCTCGGGGTCCGCGCGGGCGACCGGGTGGGCGTCTGCAGCGGACGTTCGGTGGACCTCGTGGTGGGGCTGCTCGCGATCCTGAAGGCGGGTGCGGCCTACCTGCCTCTCGACGCGGCCTACCCGCGGGAGCGGCTCGCGTTCATGGTGGAGGACGCGAAGCCTTCCGTGGTGCTGGCCGAGGACGCCTTGCTGGAGTCGTTCGCAACGGCGGCGGATCTGCGCGTGGTCGCGTTCGAGCGGGATCGGGAGGCGATCGAGCGCGAGCCCTCCACCCCGCTGGCCCCGCATGTCGGCCCGGAGGACCTGGCGTACGTGACGTACACGTCGGGATCGACCGGCCGGCCCAAGGGCGTGGAGGTCCGGCACCGCGGCGTGCTGCGGCTCGTTCTCGGAGCCGACTATGCGCGCCTGGGCGGCGCGCAGACGATGCTGCACCTCGCCCCGGTGTCCTTCGACGCGTCCACCCTGGAGATCTGGGGGGCGCTGCTCACGGGCGCGCGGTGCGTGCTGTACCCGGAGTCGGTCCCGTCGGCGCGCGAGCTCGGCGAGGTCCTGGAGCGCGAGCAGGTCACGACCCTGTGGCTGACGGCGAGCCTGTTCAACGCGGTGGTCGACGAGTCGGTCGAAGCGCTGGCGCCGCTGCGCCAGCTGCTCGTCGGCGGCGAGGCCCTCTCGGTGGCGCACGTGCGGCGGGCGCAGGAGCGGCTGGCGGACACCCGCATCATCAACGGCTACGGGCCGACCGAGAACACGACCTTCACCTGCTGCCACCCGATAACGGAGCTGGCCGCGGGCGCCCCGTCGATCCCGATCGGGCGCCCGATCGCCAACACCGACGTGTTCGTGCTCGATCGCGCGATGAACCCGGTGCCGGTGGGAGTGCCCGGCGAGCTGTACGTCGGCGGCGACGGGCTGGCCCGCGGATACCTCGACCGCGCGGAGCTGACGGCGGAGACGTTCGTGCCCCACCCCTTCGAAGGAGCAGGCGCCCGGCTCTACCGCACGGGGGACCGGGTGCGGTGGAGGGCCGACGGCGCGCTCGAGTTCCTCGGCCGCATCGACGACCAGGTGAAGATCCGCGGCTTCCGGATCGAACCGGGCGAGATCGAGGCGGCGCTCCTGCGCCGCGACGACATCCGGGACGCGGTCGTCGTGGCGCGGCCGGACGGAGGGCAGAAGCGCCTGGTGGCCTACGCCGTTCCCGCGGAAGGCAGGACCCTCGCGGCCGCGGAGCTGCGCGGGCACCTCAAGCAGGTGCTCCCGGACTACATGATCCCGGCCGCCTTCGTCGTTCTGGAGGCGCTGCCCCTCTCGCCGAACGGGAAGGTGGACCGTCGGGCGCTGCCCGCGCCCGAAGCGGCGGGACAAGGCTACGAGCCGTCGTCTCCGCCCCCGCGTTCGCCGATCGAGGAAGCCGTCGCCGCGATCTGGTCGGAGGTGCTGGGCCTTCCGCAGATCGGCGTCCGGGACGACTTCTTCGAGCGCGGCGGGCATTCCCTGCTCGCCACGCAGGTGATGTCGCGGGTGCGCAGCGTCCTCGGCGTCGGCCTCCCGCTGCGGACGATCTTCGAGGCGCCGACGGTGGAGGGCCTGGCCCGGGCGATCGAGACGGCGCGGCGCGGCGGCGGAGAGGAGGAGACGCCCGCGCTCCGGCCGGTGCCGCGGACGGACGACGTTCAACTGTCGTTCGCGCAGCAGCGGCTCTGGTTCCTGGACCAGATGCAGGCGGGGGCCGCGTACAACATCCATTCCGCCCTCCGCCTCCAGGGCCGACTCGACCGCGCCGCGCTTCGGGGCAGCCTCGACGAGATCGTGCGTCGGCACGAGGCGCTGCGGACCACGTTCCCCGCCCGCGCCGGCCGTCCGGTCCAGGTCATCGCCCCCACGTTGACGGTGCCGCTCCCGGAGGTGGACCTCGGCGGGCTGCCGGAGGCGGAGCGCGAGAAGAGGGCGCGCGCGCTGGCGAACGAGGACGCCCAGCGTCCCATCGACCTCGCCGCCGGTCCGCTCCTGCACGCGACCCTGATGCAACTGGCCGCCGAGGACCACGTGCTGCTCCTGACCATCCATCACATCGTGGCCGATGGCTGGTCCATGGGCGTCCTCAGCCGCGAGCTGACCGCGCTCTATCGGGCCTTCGCCCGGCGCGAGCCCTCGCCTCTTCCCGAGCTCGCGATCCAGTACGCGGACTTCTCCGCCTGGCAGCGGCAATGGCTGAGGGGCGAGGTCCTGGACCGCCAGCTCGCGTACTGGAAGGAACGGCTGGACGGGCTGCCGACGCTGCAGCTTCCGACCGATCGACCCCGTCCGGCGCTGGCGACGTATCGCGGCTCCACCCACGCCTTCGCGCTGCCTCTGCGCCTCCTGGAGCGGCTCCGGGCCCTCGGCCTGAGCGAAGGCGTCACGCTCTACATGACGCTGCTCGCCGCCTTCGAGGTCCTGCTCTCACGCTACTCGGACCAGGAGGACATCGTGGTCGGCTCCCCGATCGCGAACCGCCGCCGGCCCGAGGCGGAGGAGCTGATCGGCTTCTTCGTGAACAGCCTCGCGCTGCGCACCGACCTTTCCGGAGACCCTCCTTTCCGTGAGCTC
>Ga0207646_10003115_pt1 | contig 19043 bp, 14 predicted proteins | sample KBSK5502metaG_FD_184343 | JGI IMG/M metagenome (GOLD analysis project Ga0207646, IMG submission 184343) | Corn, switchgrass and miscanthus rhizosphere microbial communities from Kellogg Biological Station, Michigan, USA - KBS K5-50-2 metaG... | ecosystem: Host-associated > Plants > Roots >...
TGTCTGGATTCTGCATGAGTATTGGAGCCGCGACTGTCGCGGCGTGAGTTCTGGGACTTTCGCCCTGGTCTATCGAGCTGGCTGTGGAGCCAGTCAAACTCGATCCAATATTGCGGCCCGCCGTTCTCCGGTTTCCGCATCTCCTGGAGGAACGGTTCCAGGATTTGATAGCTCCGCCGGAGACTCGGCTCCCAGCCTTGAAGCAGCGGCTCGACTGGAACCAGGCCCGATCTGACGATCGCCCCCACGGTCGCGAAGCTGGCGCACATTCTCGTTGCGGCCTGTAGTTCGCTCTCAGTCCATTTGCTGAAATGCTTCCGATGTAAAGTCGTGTAGACGACTGTCCAGGCCGCGCGCACCTCGTCCGACTCGATGAAGCTCAGGAGGGAGAGGATTTGTTGCGCATTCGTGCCATGCCGCATCTCTTCCAATTGCTTGCCCATCGTCCGCAGTTGCAGATAATAGAGGCTCAGCGTGAGGAGCAATCCCACAGCGCCGATAACCTGAGTGACGATTTGAATCTTCTGAATTGTGTTCATTCGATTCTTCTCGCGTATCGCTTTTGCTCCCGTTTATCGCCCGATGACATAAACCACAGTAAAGACGACGATCCAAACTGCATCTACGAAATGCCAGTACCACGAGATCATCTCGACGTGTTCCTGATGCACTTTCTTCACGTGACCTCGCATGCTCAAGACCAAAACCAGCCCCAGCAGCGTCAACCCCACCACCACGTGGCTGGCGTGCAGGCCGACCAGCGAGTAGAAAGTAGTGCCGAAGAGGTTGGTGCTGATCGTCAAGTGATGGACGGTGATCAGCCTTTGCCACTCGGAGGCCGTCGCGCCCAAGAACACGGCGGCCAGGAAGATCGTGACCATCCACCAAAAGTGAAAGCCCCCTCGGTGCTCCTGCCGCAGAGCACGCTCGGCGAGCACGATCGTCAGGCTGCTCCCGAGCAAACAGATCGTCGAGATGATCGGCGTTTCGAGCACCTGCGCCGGATACGGCCCGATGAGGCTCTTGCCAAGGTAGAACAGGTAGGCTACGACGAAGATCGTGAACATCGCCGATTCGGTGACGATCAAACAGGCCACTGCCATCTTGCGCCGCGAAGGCAATCGCCACTCAGCCGGATTCACTGGAATCGTCAAAGCGTCTTCGTTGGTCATTGGATCATCCTCCTTCGTCAGTCAGCCTATTCGTACTTCCAGTCCGGGTCTTCCGGGTGTTTCAGGTCCCAGAGCGGGCGCCGGCTGCGCACTTCGGGCAGCGTTTCAAAGTTGTATTCCGGCGGCGGCGAGGTCGTGGCCCATTCGAGCGTCCAGGCGTCCCACGGATCATCACCCGCCGGCTTCCCCTTGCGCAGCGATAAGAGCAGATTGGCGACCAGACAGAGCAGGCCCGCGGCCTGGAAGATGGCTCCAATCGAGGAAAGCAGGTTGTAAATCTCCCACCCGCGTCCCGCGTCGTAGGTGTAAATCCGACGGGGCATGCCCAGTATCCCGGCGATGTGCTGTGGGTCGAAGGTGAGGTGGAAGCCGATGAAGAAAAGCCAGAAATGCCAGAGGCCCAATTTCTTGTCGAGCATCCGGCCGAACGCTTTGGGATACCAATAGTAGATCGCCGCGAAGATCGTGAAGAGCAGACCGCCGATCAGCACATAGTGGAAGTGCGCCACCACAAAGTATGAATCTGAGAGCTGCCAGTTGAACGGCGCGACCGCCAGCATGACGCCGGTCAAGCCTGCGATCAAAAACTGAAAGAGAAATCCCAGGCAGAAGATCATCGGCAACTCGAACCGAATCTTGCCCCCGTACATTGTCCCCAGCCAGTTGAAAATCTTGATCCCCGTCGGGATCCCCACGAGCATCGTCGAGACGGCGAAGAAGGTGTTGCCCACCGATGTCATGCCGACGGTGAACATGTGGTGCGCCCAGACGCTCATGCTGATGGAGCCGATCATGACCGTCGCCGCGACCATCAACGGGTAGCCGAACATCGGCTTGCGCGAAAAGACCGGGATGATCTCCGAGACGCAGGCGAAACCCGGGATCATCAGAATGTAGACCTCCGGGTGTCCGAAGATCCAGAAGAAGTGCTGCCACAAGACCGCCGAGCCGCCCGCCTGCGTGTCGAAAAAGCGCGCGCCGAGGAAGCGGTCCAGCAAGAGCATGATCTGCGCGGCGGTCAGCGGCGGCAGCGCGATCAAAATCATTCCCGAAACGACCAGCATCAGCCAGACGAAGAGCGGCATTCGCATCAGCGTCATCCCCTTGCAGCGCAAGCTCACCGTCGTGACGATGACGTTGATGGCCGAGACGATGCTGCCGATGCCGCTGACGAGCAGGGCGAGAATCCAGTAATCGGTGCTGTGCCCGCGCGAGAAGGCGCGTCCGGTGAGCGGCGCGTAAGCGAACCAACCGACATCCGGCGCCGAGCCGTGCCCCGACAAGCCGGGCGCGGCCAGATAGCTGAAATAGAGCAGCAGGCCGCCAAACAGGAACATCCAATAGCCGAATGCGTTCAGGCGCGGGAAGGCCATATCGCGCGCCCCGATCATCAGCGGCACCAGGTAATTCATCAGCCCGGCGATGATCGGCATCCCGACCAGAAAGACCATCGCCGTGCCGTGCATCGTGAATAGGCGGTTGAAGACTTGCGGCGAGACCAGGTCGTTGTTGGGCACAGCTAACTGCAGGCGGATGACCCCGGCCATTGAGCCCGACACGATCAGGAAGATCAACGCCGTGCCGATGTACATCAGGCCCAGTTTCTTGTGATCAACCGTGACGACCAGCTCGTGCAGTCGCTCCGTGATGGAAGCTGTGGTTCCCGGCGTCTGTGGCAGCGCGATCTCTTGAAATGCCATGACCTCTCCCCCCTTACTTGAGCGTCAGCAGGTAAGCAACGAGCTGATCGAGTTCCTTGTCGGAAAGCTGCATATTGGGCATCAATGCGCCTTCCTTGATCGTTTGCGGATCGCGCACCCAGGCCCGCAATTTTTCAGGCGTGTTGGGCACAACGCCCGATCCGAGCGTGTCGCGGCTCATCAGGTGCGTCAGGTCAGGCCCGAATCTCCCCTTGGCCGCAGTCCCGCTGACGGCGTGGCAGTTGACGCAAGAGGTCGAGAAGAAGACTTGGCGACCGGCTTTCACCTGCGCATCTTCCACCCCGTTCTGTTGCTGCGCTGCCGCCCACCTGGCGAAATCATCCGGCTCGTGAGCGATGACGCGCAGCAGCATGCGCGCGTGCTGCGTGCCGCAGTACTCGGCGCAATTGCCCAGATAGGTTCCCGCCTGCTTCGGTTCGATCCACATCATGTTCACGCGATTCGGAATCAGGTCCGTCTTACCGGCGAGTTGCGGCACCCAGAAGCTGTGCGCGACGTCCGCCGACTCCAACCGCAGAAAGGTCAGCTTGCGCTTGGCCGCGTCGCTCGCCGGCACGTGCACCTCATTCGCCGTCACGATGCCCAGCTCCGGATAACGAATCTCCCACCACCATTGATGGCCCACGACGGTCACTTTCAGTGAATCCGGAGGGGCGGGTTGGTTCTGCACGTCGGCAATCGTGCGCGCCGTGACCAGGATGAGTACGAAGACGATCAGAACCGGGAGCACCGTCCATGCCAGCTCGATTTGATTACTGCCGTAAATCTGCGGTGGCTCTAAGCCGTCGTCAGCAGCGCGGCGGCGGAAGCGGATAGTGGTGTAGGTAAGTAGGCCGCCGACAATTAAGAAGATGACGGCGCAAACCGCCAAGGTGAGCAGCGCGGCCTGGTACACCGATTCGGCCGGGGTGGAGAGCGGCTTGAAGATATTCGTGACCTGATCGGGTGCGCCGGCATAGACCGTACAGGTGAGCATTCCGGTCGCCAGCGCCAACGGCAGAGTGGATTTTCTGCCTGGCCACAGTGAACCAAGACGTTTGAGTAAACGCGGCGTCATGCCATCTCCCTCCTTCGCATTTGTAAATTGCTGGCCGTCTCTCTTTGCTCCTATTTCAATGCGGACAAGCTTTCATACACCTTGCTTTGTTCCTCTGAGAGCTGACTTTTAAGCGGCGCAGGCGTCTCGCCGCCGCGCGGCTCCACGATGAGCTGAGAACTACGCTGACGAGTCAGATACGACCAGAGCCACTGTGTCCAGACCCGCAGCCGGTTCCCGCCCGCTGGCAGAAACAGCAGGTGGACCAAAGCCCACGCCACCCACGCCGGAAGCCCGCTCAGCTTGACGGGGCCGGAATCCAGAATCGCGAAGCCGCGTCCGATCACTGCCATATTGCCTTTGTCGAAATAGCGGAACGACGGCGGCACGGGACGCCCGGTCTCGCGATTGGCAATCACCTGGCCGACGAATCGCCCCTGCTGGATGGCCACTTGCGCGACGCCGGGCAGCGGCTTGCCGTCCTGATCGAGCGAGGCTGTGTCGCCGATGACGAAGACCTCCGGATGGCCCGGGACGCTGCAATCCGGCTCAACGCGCACGCGCCCGGCCTGGTCGGTTGGAGCGTTCAGCCACTTGCCCGCAGGCGAAGGCGTGACGCCGGCCGACCAGATGACCGTGCGGCAAGGAATGCGTTCGCCTCCAATCACCACCGTTGCCTCGTCAATCGCCGTGACGCGTTGCCCGGCTCGCACTTCGACGCCCAGGCTCTCCAAACGCGCCTGAGCTTGGCGCGAAAGTTCTTCGGGAAAGTTGGCGAGAATGCGCGGGTGGGATTCCGCCAAGATGATACGCGCACTTTGCGGATTGATCCGACGGAAGTCGGATTTCAACGTGAAGCGGCGTAGTTCGGCCAATGCGCCCGCCATCTCCACACCGGTCGGCCCGCCGCCGACCAGCACGAAGGTGAGCAGGTCTTGATGCTTCGACGGGTCCTCTTCAATCTCCGCCGTCTCAAAGGCCTTGAGTACCTTGGCGCGAACTGACTCCGCGTCCGCCAGCGATTTCATGCCGGGCGCGAAGGCCGCAAATTCGTTGTGGCCGAAGTAACTATGCGACGCGCCGGTCGCCAGAATCAGGTAGTCATACTCAAACGGCGTATCCGGCTGGCCCAGATAATCAACCAGCACGTGGCGGCCCGCGACATCCACTCCGGTGACCTCTGCCATGGCCACTGTCACGTTGCGCTGGCCCCGGAGCAGTTGCCGGATCGGCGCGGCGATGTCGCCCGGCGCCAGCGTGGCCGTCGCCACTTGATAGAGCAGCGGTTGAAACAGATGGTGGTTCGACCGGTCAACCAGCGTCACGCGAACGGGCGCGCCGCGTAATGCACGCGCGGCGGCCAAGCCTCCAAAACCGCCGCCCACGATCACCACGTGTGGTAATGGATTTTTTGCCATGATCTCCCCTCCTTCGCTTCTTACGTATGTCTTCGCCTCTGCCTATCTCGCTTTCGTGACCGATGCGATGCCCACGCCATCAGCTTCGCTTGCAGTCGGCCTTGCCACTCGACTCGACACTATGCGCGAGCTGAGCGAAGAACACATCACGAGATAGAATGTTTTTTTGCTACCACCTTTGACCACATCTTCGATACCACTATCGTGTTAATTGAGAATTGCCCGATGCCGGCTCAGCAGAAGTCTTCAAAGCATGTCGGAGGAGAGTGCTCATCATAATCAAAGTACCCAGCGGACCGGGCGCGCGATGGTCTCGTGATGACGAGCACCCTTGCGCCCATCCGCCCTTCCGCTCACCTGATGGATCAGAGGTCGCACGTCGCGCCAGAGCCGGCATCGAAGCGCTCAGGCCAGCAGACCGGACCCTGTGATTGTGGGTGTTAAGAAATCTGCGTGGGTGAGGTGTGGCGGTCACACGAGGTCTCGACCACGGTCCGCTCGGTGATGCAGAGACAGCGATCACAACCTTTCCGTAGTCGCGCTTGTCTCGGACGGCTCGGCTGTAAGCGAGGGAGGCCTCTGCCAGCCGTAGATTTCATCCCCGACTTCGAGATCGATCTTCAGGAAGCGGGAGCCCGGGCGTCTGACCGTTTGTTGCAGAAAATGTCTGTTTCTTGCGGTCATCCGAATCAAGCGGCCTTTGGCCAGGGCTTGATGGCAGCGTCTGAGGAGCACACCTCATCGCCGGGCTGAGACAGTTTGTTCTTCCCCGATCAGGTGACGCTCCGGCCAGAGCATCGTCAGCACTAGCCCCACTGCGATCCCGATTGAGACTTCAGTGAACCGGTGCAGCGCGACAACCCAAGCCGATTCGTAACGCACGACCAACATCACGATGGCAAGCGCGATACTTCCATAGCGGTAGGCATTTCTATCGAGATATTGTGGCAGTCGCTGGTGGGCGCGGCCCAGCCACGCGCAACACAAGCCGAGTAGAAAGATGGCGGCACCGAAGGCCAAGACATTCTGCCCGAAGTAGGTCGCAAACAGTGCGCCTAGACAAGCCCCCAGCGCCGTCCCGGCAAAGCGTCGCACCGAGACAGTCAACGCGGTTTCCAGGTCCGACTGCATGACGATCAGAGTCGTAATCGCGGCCCAATAAGCCTCCGGGAGCCTGAATAGCCGCGCCACGGCCAACGAAATCATCGCCGCCACTGCCGTGCGCGCCGGATGCCGAAGTGCTTGCCGATTCATCAGCCGTGGAGTCCCCTTCCTCGCGCGGGCAAGATACCTCCTGACGAGATGAGGGCACCGGCGAGAGGTGGCCTGCTCGCTACCCCTCGCAGCACTGTATCGGCCCGGCAGCCCGCAGTTGCCGCGATCGGGCAGCACCGAACAGTTCTCGAAGGAATCATTGCAGCATAACCGCTGTGAACTGCCATAACATCTCCTTGCTGTGAAAGCGTCAAGCGCGCGCTGACATGAGCTTCCAACATTCTCCCGCGATGGCCCAGTCTTCTTGCGCCCGAATCACCAGGATCCGGACTCGGGAATCCAAGGTGGCGGCATCCCCATCGGGAGAAAGTCGCGCGTTGGCTGTCGCATCGATGTCAATCCCAAAACATTCCAAATTGCTGCAGGCCGCGGCGCGTACCTCTGCCGAGTTCTCCCCGACTCCGGCAGTGAATACGAGCGCATCAATTCCTCCGAGCACGGCACACATGGCGCCGATGCCTGCCTGCAAACGATGGACATAGATGTCAAAAGCCAGCCTGGCTCGCGCATGGCCCTGTTTCATCGCATCCAAAATCTCGCGCATGTCACCCGAGACGCCTGAGATTCCAAGCAACCCCGACTTTTGGTTCAGCACTTCGTCTATTTCTTGCCCCTGGAGCTGACCTTGACGCATGAGGTAGGTCAGGATTCCTGGATCCACAGAACCCGAGCGAGTCCCCATCATCAGGCCTTCGAGCGGGGTGAACCCCATCGTAGTGTCAATGCTTCGACCTTCACGAATCGCGGCCAGCGAGCAGCCGTTGCCCAGATGACAGGTCACCAGCCTGAGCGAGTTTAATTCCCGGCGCAGCAATCGGGCTGCGCGTACGGCGCAGTACTGATGATTGATACCGTGGAATCCGTAGCGGCGAATGCCGCCTGTGAACCAATCGTAAGGGCCTGGATAGACAGCCGCTGGCAAGGGCATTTGCCGATGAAACCCCGTATCGAAGACGGCTACTTGGGGAACAACTCCGAGCAGCTCTTCAATGATCGCCATGCCTTCCAGTTCAGCAGCATTGTGGAGCGGCGCGAAAGCAGAAGCGCCAGCGATGGCAGATTTCACTTCGGGCGTGACGAGAACCGGATCTTCAAAATGCGGGCCACCGTGAACAATGCGATGTCCCACGACATTGATCTCAGAAGCGGATGCGAGTACCCGCGCCCGGCTGCTCCATAATGTGTCCAGCAGATGCTCTACCGCCTGCGCGCGCGACGAGACTTTGACCCGATCTCGCTCGGCGATGCCATGCGAGTTCTTCACCGCAACCGAAGCCTCGGCGCCATCCCACTCGATCTTACCCTCCCACAGACAAGCCGGCGGATCTGCGGGAAGAGTCTCGCCGATCTCATAGAGGCAGGTCTTCTGGCTGCTGGAACCCGAGTTGAGCACGAGGATCTTCATCGGTTAGTACGGCCAGCTCCAGTTCTTGACTTCCGGCAGATCGTCGCCGTGCTCGTCGACATACTGTTTGTGCTCCACCAGCTTGTCGCGCAGGAACTGCTTGAAGTGGGCGCCCACGCGCTGCAATTTCGGCGTGCGATCCACCACATCCCCTGCGAGATGGAAGCGGTCCAGGTCATTTCTCACCGTCATATCGAACGGTGTCGTGGTTGTGCCCTCCTCCTTAAAGCCACGGACGTGCAAATTATCGTGACTGGTACGGCGATAGGTCAGTCGATGAATCAGCCACGGATATCCGTGATAGGCAAAGATGATTGGCTTATCGATGCCAAATATCGAATCAAAATCTCGATCCGAGAGGCCATGGGGGTGTTCACTTGAAGGCTGCAACGTCATGAGGTCCACCACATTGACAACTCGAATTTTGAGGTCGGGGAAATTCTGACGGAGAAGGTCGACGGCGGCCAGCGTCTCCAGCGTGGGAACATCGCCCGCACAGGCCATCACCACATCCGGCTCGGTACCCTGATCGTTGCTCGCCCAGGACCAGACGCCGATCCCTTGGGTGCAATGCTCGATAGCCGCGTCCATGTCGAGCCACTGCAATTCCGGCTGCTTGCCTGCGACGATCACATTCACATAGTGCCGGCTGCGCAAACAGTGGTCAGCGACCGAAAGCAAACAGTTTGCATCCGGCGGTAAGTAGACGCGGATGATGTCCGCCTTTTTGTTCATCACGAAATCGATGAAACCCGGGTCCTGATGGCTGAAGCCGTTGTGATCCTGGCGCCAGACGTGCGAGGTCAACAGATAATTGAGTGACGCGATGGGCCGCCGCCAGGGAATGTGGCGCGTGGTCTTGAGCCATTTCGCGTGCTGGTTGAACATCGAATCCACGATGTGAATAAACGCCTCATAGCAGGAGAAAAAGCCATGGCGTCCGGTCAGCAGATAGCCTTCCAGCCAGCCCTGGCACATGTGCTCACTCAAGACTTCCATCACACGCCCGTCCGGCGAGAGGTTCTCGTCCGTGGGCAAAATCGGCTCCATCCACCCCTTCTCAGTCACTTCATAAAGATGATCAAGCCTATTGGACGCCGTTTCATCAGGTCCGAACACCCGGAAGTTCTTGGCGTCCAGGTTCAGTTTCATCACGTCGCGCAAAAATGCGCCCAGCAGCCTGGTGGACTCCGCAGTTTCCGTTCCTGGCTTGGCGACCGGAACGCCGTAGGTCCGGAAGTCCGGCATCACCAGATCCTTCAGCAGCAGGCCGCCATTGGCGTGGGGATTCGCCCCCATGCGCCGGTCACCTTGGGGCGCGAGCGCGGCCAATTCCGGAATCAGTTTTCCCTTCTCGTCGAACAACTCTTCGGGCCGGTAGCTCTTGAGCCATTCTTCGAGAATCGTCAAATGCTCCGGCTTGAGCGCCAGATCGGCGACCGGCACCTGATGCGCCCGCCACGTCCCCTCGACGGGTTTACCGTCGACAACTTTCGGCCCCGTCCAGCCTTTCGGACTGCGCAAGATGATCATCGGCCAGGCGGGAAGCTTGGTCGCTCCATTGGAGCGTGCTTCATTCTGGATGGCGTGAATCTCTTCGACCACCGTATCGAAAGTCGCGGCCATCAATTGGTGCATGGCTTCCGGTTCGTCTCCTTCCACGAAATAGGGCTTGTATCCGTATCCGGTGAAGAGGTGAATCAATTGGTCGTCGCTGAGGCGGCCGAGGACGGTCGGATTCGCGATCTTGTAGCCGTTGAGATGCAGAATCGGAAGCACGGCCCCATCCCGCGCTGGGTTGAGAAACTTGTTGGAATGCCAACTGGTGGCGAGCGGCCCCGTCTCGCTCTCGCCGTCGCCCACCACGGCGCAGGCGATCAAATCGGGATTATCGAAGACCGCGCCGTAGGCGTGGACCAAGGCATAGCCCAGTTCTCCGCCCTCGTGAATCGAACCCGGTGTCTCCGGAGCGGCATGACTGGGGATCCCGCCGGGAAAAGAGAATTGCTTGAAGAGCTGTCTCAGGCCCTCTTCATTCTGCTGAATATGTGGATAGAGCTCTGTGTAGGTGCCCTCCAAATAGGTGTTCGCCACCATCCCGGGGCCTCCGTGCCCTGGCCCGCAGATATAAATCATATTCAGGTCGTATTTCTTGATCGCCCGATTGCAATGGACATAGATGAAATTCAGTCCGGGTGTCGTCCCCCAATGCCCCAGCAGCCGGGGTTTGACGTGCTCGAGTTTCAGCGGCTCGCCGAGCAGTGGATTGGCGTAGAGGTAAATCTGCCCGACCGATAGATAATTCGCTGCGCGCCAGTATGCGTTCATCTGACGCAGCTCTTCGGGGGAAAGGGGCTGTGTAGAAATGGATGGCTTAGTGAAATCCGCTGTCATGACTGTGGTCATAGAAATTCCTTTCATCTTACGAGACTTTGCCCAATTGTTTCTTGGCGGCCGCAACCACCTGGTCCGGTTCGAACCCGAATTTCCGCTGCAATTCCTTGAGCGGCGCCGATGCCCCGAACGTCTTCATGCCGATGACCTGTCCAGATGGGCCGACGTATCGCTCCCATCCCAAAGTTGAGGCCTGCTCCACGGCGACGCGCGCCTTCACGTTCGGCGGCAGCACACTGTCGCGGTACTCCTCGGTCTGGTGCTCGAAGATCTCCCAGGACGGCATCGACACCACCCGCGAGCGAATGCCTTCGGCAAGCAGCTTCTCGTGGGCCTCGACCGCCAGGCTGACTTCGCTGCCCGAGGCGATGAGAATGACTTCGGGGTCTCCGCCGGGAGCGTCGGCGAGCACATAGGCGCCGCGCGAGACACCGGATGCTGGCGAGTATTTGCTGCGATCCAGCGTCGGCAGCGGTTGGCGCGACAACACCAACACCACGGGCTGATGGCGTAGTTGCATCACGTAGCGGTAAGCCTCAACGACCTCGTTGGCGTCGCCGGGGCGCAACGTGATCAGACCGGGGATCGCACGCAGTGAGACAAGGTGCTCGACCGGTTGGTGGGTGGGACCGTCTTCTCCATCGCCCATCGCGTCGTGCGTAAAGATAAAAATAGCCGGCAGCTCCATGAGCGTCGCGAGACGGATCGCAGGTCGCGCGTAGTCGCTGAAGATGAAGAAGGTCGCGCCGAAGGCCCGGAGTTTGGACAGTGAAAGTCCGTTCACAATCGTGGCCATCGCGAACTCGCGAATTCCGAAATGCAGGTTCTTCCCGCTGGGGCTTTCAGCCTGGAAATCTCCCGCCCCGGCGAAGGTCAGCGTAGTCTTGTTCGATGGACCGAGGTCCGCCGAGCCGCCGAGGAACCACGGGATGTTTTGTGCGAGCACGTTCAATACCTTTCCCGACGCGTCCCGCCCAGCGATTCCCTTTGCGTCGGGCGGAAAGACAGGCAAGTTGCGATCCCACCCGTCTGGGAGCTGCCGCCGCTGCATCAGTTCGATTTCGTTTGCCAGTTCGGGATGCTCGGCCCGATAGGCTTCCAGCAACTCCGTCCATTCGCGCCGCAGACTCGCGCCGCGTGCGCCCACACCTGCCGCGAAATGTTCATACACTCCATCCGGAACGAGGAACTTTTCATCCTCGGGCCACTCGTAACTGCGTTTCGTGAGCCGGACCTCTTCGTCGCCGAGCGGCTCGCCATGAGCTGCCGCGGTGTCCTGCTTGTTCGGCGAACCATAGCCGATATGGCTATCCAACACGATGAATGTGGGCCGGCCCTTCGTCTTTCGGAAGATGTCGAGGGCTTGTTCGATGCGCTCGATGTCGTTGGCGTCTCCGACTCTCAGCACATTCCATCCATAAGCCAGGAAGCGAGCCGCGACATCCTCAGTGAACGCCAGGCGCGTGTTCCCCTCGATCGTGATGTGGTTGTTGTCGTAGATCCAACACAGATTGTCGAGGCCGAGGTGACCGGCCAGCGATGCCGCTTCGGACGCCACGCCCTCCATCAAGCAGCCATCTCCGCACACGGCATAGATGTTGTAGTCGAAGATCTCGAAGCCGGGCTGATTGTAGCGACTGGCGAGCCACTTTTCCGCGATGGCCATGCCGACGCTCGTGGCGACGCCTTGGCCCAGTGGGCCGGTCGTGGTCTCGACGCCCGATACCCAATGGTACTCAGGGTGACCGGGCGCCTTGCTGTCGAGCTGGCGGAATCGCCTAATGTCGTCGAGCGTCACCGATGGCTCACCCAGCCTTTCGTAGTCGGCGTTCACGGCTCGCGTGCCGCTGAGATGGAGCGCCGACCAGAGCAACATTGAAGCATGGCCGTTCGAGAGAACGAAGCGATCCCGATTGGGCCAGATCGGATCCTGCGGATCGAAGCGCAGGACCCGATTCCAGATCGTATAGACCAATGGCGCCAGCGCCATCGGCGTGCCGGGATGGCCGGACTTGGCCTGCTGCACGGCGTCGATTGAAAGCGTGCGAATAGTGTTGATGCAAAGTTGATCGAGTTTCGGGTCGGTCAAAGGGTCAATTACTTGCGCGGTGCTCATAGTGATCTCCTTGTTCTTCTCTCGTTCTGTTACTCATGGCTTTGCTTCTCCAGTGAAGCGACTTTGCCCAGGCGGCGCAGGTGGCGTTCGGCCTGACTGAACTCAGCCGCCAGGAAAGCTTCGACCAGGTCCCAGGCGGCGGACGCCCCCACAATGCGACCGCCCAGACAAATGATGTTCATATGATCATCCTCGACTCCCTGCCGGGCAGAGAAATGGTCGAGGATCAGACCGGCGCGCACGCCCCGCACCTTGTTGGCGCAAACCGATGCGCCCACGCCGCTGCCGCACACGGCCACCCCGCGTTCCACCTCACCGGCCGCCACTGCCCGGGCGAGGGGGATCACAAAATCAGGATAATCGTCGCCTGCATCCAGGCGATGAGCGCCAAAGTCGACGACCTCATGACCCGCTTCTTTGAGACGTCCGAGCAGATCTTCCTTGAGCCAAAATCCACCATGATCGGTGGCGATGCCGATACGCATATTCACTCCTTTTTGAAATCACCATTATCCCGGCCTGCCGCCGCACGATCCGCGAGTATCAGGGCATGATCCCTGTGAACCCGGCCCGCCGGAATCGTAGTATCTCCGGCGTAGAGGCGACTGACCATGTCAGCTTTGTCATGACCGGTGGCGAGCCACAGTACCCGGCGCGACCGGTTGAGCATCGGATAGGTCAATGTCATCCGGCGTCTTCCCTGATAAACCGCAGTGAGTGCGACGTCCGCACCAACCACGTCCAAGACTGGATCTCCAGGCACCAGGGAAGCCGTATGCCCGTCAGGCCCGAGGCCCAGGTGAACGAGGTCGAGCACAGGCGGTGAACCCGCGATCTGCTGGAGAGTCATGGCGTATCGTGCGGCTGCCACGTTCAGGTCGGGCGCTTCCACCGGCATGGCGTGAATCTGCTCAGGGCGTAACGAAGCCAGTTCAAGCAGGCTTTCACGCAAGTGCGTCAGGTTTCTATCGGGATCCCCCGCCGGCGCGACTCGCTCATCCACCTGCACGACTTCCACCGCGTCCCAAGGGACGTCTTCACGTGCCAGAGCACGAAGCATGAGCCACGGCGTGCGGCCGCCGCTCACTGCCATGACGAAGCTGCCACGCGCGGCAATCGCCGCTCTGGCCTCGGCGGCGACAATGGCGGCAGCCTCTCGGGCAACCGAGTCGGCATCGGGAAATACTTCAAGCTTCATGACAGCTTCTCCAATCTTGGCTAAGACCAGCACTCTTCACGCGGCCTGACTTGTCATCGTCACCGCTTCTTCACCGATGGTTGGATTGCTCCAGCCTCCCACCGGTGTCACTCGCTCCACCTCGCTCGGCCCCCAGGTATTCGTTTCGTATTCGTAGACCGGCGTCCCCGCTTTCAGCACCGGATCGACAATGCGCCACGCCTCTTCGACGTAATCCTCCCGCGCGAACAGTGTGGCGTCTCCTTCCATCGCGGCTCCCAAGACGCGTTCGTAAGCGTCCATCTCACCGGCGCGCGGAGAACGGCTCGCCAGCATCTCCACCGTCTGGGCGGCCAGCTCCTCACCCGGAGTCATGACCATCATTCCCATCGCGATGGTCGCCTCAGGATTGAGGCGGAGCCGCAGGTGGTTCTCCTTCAGCGCCTCGGCAGGGATCAGTGAGGGAGGCTTGCGAAACCGGCCCACAATTTCCGTGCAGGTCACGGGCAAGCATTTCCCGGCCCGAATGTAGAAAGGAACACCTTTCCAGCGCCAGGAATTGATCTCGAGCTTCAATGCGGCAAAGGTTTCCACCTGTGAGTCCTTCGCCACTCCATTCTCATTGCGGTAGCCACGGAATTGGCCGCGGACCAGATCCCGCTCGGCTATCGGCGGAATTGCTTTCAGCACCTTGACCTTTTCATCGCGAATGGATTCGCTGTCGAGTCTGGCGGGCGGCTCCATCGCCAGATTCGAGAGGACTTGAAGAAGATGATTCTGAATCACGTCGCGAATGGCGCCGGTCTTATCGTAGAAAGCTCCCCGGCCCTGGACGCCGAAATCTTCGGCCATCGTGATCTGCACGCTCTCAATGTAATTGCGGTTCCAGAACGATTCGACAAACGTGTTCGCGAAGCGAAAGACGAGCAGATTGTTCACCGGTCGCTTTCCCAGATAGTGATCAATGCGAAAGATCTTTGCTTCGTCGAAGGCGCCAAGCAGAATCTGGTTCAGTTCCCGTGCGGATGAAAGATCACGTCCGAAAGGTTTTTCGACGATGATGCGGGCTCCTTTGGCGCAGCCTGATTGCGCTAGCTGTTCCACGACCGCTCCGAAGAGAAGCGGCGGGATTGCCAGATAGTGCGCCGGCCGCTCGGCCCCGTCCAGTTCTTTGCGGAGCGCCTCGAACGTCGCTCGGTCTTGGTAATCGCCGTCAACGTAACGCAACAACCCACACAGCTTCTCGAAAGCTGCGGGATCAACCCCACCGTGCTTCTCAAGGCTGTCATAAGCCCGCGCCCGAAACTGTTCTAGGTTCCAGCCGGATTTGGCCACGCCGATGACCGGCACATTCAGGTGCCCGCGCTTCACCATCCCTTGCAGCGCTGGGAAAATCTTCTTGTAGGCCAGATCGCCTGTCGCGCCGAAGAAGACCAGCGCGTCTGATTGTAGATTTCGCATGAGTACCTCCTATGACTTTTCGGCTGCCTTCTCCAAGTGTCCGCCGAATTGATACCGCATAGCGGACAAGAGTTTGTCTGCAAACGCCGCTTCACCGCGTGACTCGAAGCGCTCGAATAAAGCCGAGGTGAGAACCGGAACCGGCACTGCCTCATCAATCGCGGCCTTGATCGTCCAGCGGCCCTCGCCTGAGTCGGATACACGGCCCGCGAAATTCGAGAGGGTCGGATTTTCGTGCAGAGCTGTCGCAGTGAGGTCCAGCAACCACGACGCGATCACGCTGCCACGACGCCAGACCTCGGCGATGTCAGATAGATCGAGGTCGTACCGATAATGCTCGGGATCGCGCAGTGGCGTGGTCTCGGCGTCAATTCCCTGTTTCTGGTTGCCGATATTGGCGGAACGCAGTATGCCCAACCCTTCGGCGTAGGCGGCCATGATTCCGTACTCGATTCCGTTGTGGACCATCTTCACGAAATGGCCGGCCCCGTTCGGACCGCAGTGCAGGTAGCCCTGTTCAGCAGTCCCTTCAGGCTTCTCGCGTCCCGGCGTGCGCGCGATGTCACCCACCCCCGGCGAGAGCGTCGCGAAGATCGGATCGAGATGATTAACCACGTCCGTCTCGCCGCCGATCATCATGCAGTAGCCTCGCTCCAGTCCCCACACACCGCCGCTCGTGCCAACGTCGACATAATGGATGCGTTTCGGCGCCAGTTCCTTGGCGCGGCGGATGTCGTCCACGTAATAAGAATTCCCACCGTCAATGAGGATGTCTCCCGCATCGAGCAGTGGCAGAAGATCAGTAATAGTCTCGTCCACGACCGCCGCGGGAACCATCAACCAGATCGCCCGCGGCGTTTCGAGCCTCTTGACCAGGTCCGCGAGCGAGGCGGCTCCCACCGCCTTCTCTTTGGCCAGCTTGCTTACGGCTTCCGGCGACCGATCAAACACTACGCAAGTGTGGCCATTCTTGATCAGGCGCCGCACCATGTTGGCGCCCATCCTACCGAGCCCTATCATTCCAAGTTGCATAAGTCCTCCTTCTCGAAAAGAAATCGTTGTCTACTTCTCAGGGTTAGTTCGCGCCGCCATTGATCGCGTTGCGCAACCGATGCATAGCGGCGCACACTCCTATCTCTGCGCCAAAGATCGAGGATCCGGCGACGAGCACGTTCGCTCCTGCGGCAACGGTCAGCGGTGCGGTTGCCTCATCGATTCCCCCATCCACTTCCAATTCACATTCGGGTTTAAGCTGCTCGATCATCTGGCCCACACGCCGGATCTTGGGCAGCGTGGCATGAAGGAACGGCTGGTGTCCGAACCCCGGATTGACAGTCATCACCAGGACTTGATCCACATCCGGCAGGATTTCTTCCAACACCACGGCCGGGGTGGCCGGATTGATGGCCACTCCGGCTCGCTTCCCCAGCGCCTTGATGCGTTGCACGGTGCGATGCAAATTGTTGTTGCCTTCCCAGTGGACGAGAAACGAATCCGAGCCGGCCTCGACGAACTCGTCGAGGAAAAAGTCCGGATCCGAGATCATCATGTGCATCTCAAGCTGGAGGTCGGTGACCCGCCGGAGTGACTGGACGACGGCCGCCCCCATCGTAATGTTGGGCACAAAATGTCCATCCATGATATCGACATGAATACGATCAGCGCCGGCCCGCTCCGCTTCGGCCACCTGCTCACCCAAGCGCGCAAAGTCCGCTGCGAGAATCGACGGCGCCAGCTTCATGATTTTTTTCGTCCTGCGCGCGGCGAGCCTCTCCTCGCGCAGCGCCGCGAGAATCGACGGCGACAGCTCCACCATATTGTTTTCCATTTCGCAGACTTCTCTCTTTCTCGTTCACGCAGCGCTGATCTCGACGCGAGCGTTCTCAAAAATGCTCACAAACTTCCGATAGCGGTCGGCAATCTCAGCGACCGCGGCCTCGCGTGTAATCTTCTTCGCCCTAAAGTCGACCAGTGGCTGCCAGAAGTCCGTCCGGCCCACGGCGAAACCCGTGAACCCGGAAACTCCGGCTGCCGTCGCCAACCATTCGTGCACCTTCTTGTCATCCTCACCGCGACCGAGAACAATGCAGCCCACTTGGTCACGACCAGCGCGGTGCGCGGCGGCCACGATCTTCTCGCAGTCCTCGCGGCGGTCTAGTCCTTCGATCTTCCAAACATCCGGCTCGACGCCCGCGTCCTGAAGCTGCAGGATGGCCTGCACCATCAACCTGGGGCGAAGTTCCAGGTCGTAGACCTTCTTAGCTCCCTTAACTAGATCGAGCTGCGCCTTTTCTGCCGGCACCAGTAGTTCGAACATGAATCGGCTTTGACTCTGACTGCGCAGGTAATCCGACAATCGCTTCAGGCGCGCCGCCTGCCGCCGGTTTAGCGCCGCATCGCCCTCCGGGTTGTAGCGCACCAGCACCTTGCAGAAGGTCGGATGAAAAGCCTCGAGATGTGCGGCGAAGTCCTCGCCGTACTCGAAGTCGAACTCATCCTGCCCACTCTTCTCGGCCGGGCAGGCAATCGCGTACCCCTGTGCTGCCGCATCGCGAAGGATGCTAGCGCCGAATTGCTCATCCACCAGGATGCCGGCTTTCTCCTTCGGCACACCGGCTTCGACCGCGGCCTTGAAGCCGTCGTAGATCACCTGCTTGGCGGCGGCGATTTCGGCAGTTTGCGCGGCGGTCAAATCTCCGTGCCAGCCGAACATCTTCGTCTCGAATGAGCCGCGATGATCGAAGGGCAGGATGTAAAGCGGTTTGTTATAGCCAATTGTTTTCATGACTCTCCTTCATCTTTCATATTTCGATAGCGGCGGATCAGGCTGTTGGTTGAACTGTCATGACCGAGCCGGGTTTCCGCCTTGCTTTCAAGCTCCGGGATAATGCGCTGAGCCAGCACCTTGCCGAGTTCCACGCCCCACTGGTCGAACGAGTCAATATTCCAAATGACTCCTTGGGTGAAGACGGAGTGCTCGTAAAGGGCAACGAGTTTACCGAGTGTTTCCGGCGTCAGCCGCTCGGCAAGAATCGTGTTTGATGGCCGGTTGCCCTCGAAGACCCGGTGCGGCACGAGCCAATCCGGCGTGCCCTCCGCCTTCACCTGCTCGGGCGTCTTACCGAACGCAAGCGCCTCGGTCTGGGCGAAGACATTGGCCAGGAGCATGTCGTGGTGCCGCCCCAACGGATTGAGTGATTTGGCGAAGGCGATGAAATCGCATGGGATGAGCCTTGTTCCCTGATGAATCAACTGGTAGAACGAATGCTGCCCGTTCGTTCCCGGCTCGCCCCAATAGATGGGTCCGGTTTGGCGCGTGACCTCGGTTCCGTCGAGCGTCACGTGCTTCCCGTTGCTCTCCATCGTCAACTGCTGCAGGTACGCCGGGAATCGCTTCAGGTATTGCTCGTAAGGCAGGACGGCAACAGTTTGCGCGCCGAAGAAGTCGTTGTACCAAACCGAAAGCAGACCCATCAGCACCGGCAGATTGCGCTCGAAGGGCGTGGTGCGGAAATGCTCATCCATCTGGTGGAAGCCGTCCAGCATCGCGCGGAAGTGATCCGGGCCGATGGCGACCATCGTCGAAAGCCCAATCGCTGAATCCATCGAGTAGCGACCGCCGACCCAATCCCAGAACTCGAACATATTGGCGGTATCAATGCCGAACTTCGAGACCTCCGCCGCATTCGTCGAAACGGCCACAAAATGCTTCGCGACCGACGTCTCATCGCCTCCCAATCCGGCCAGCGACCAGGTGCGGGCCGTGTGGGCGTTGGTCATCGTCTCCAGCGTCGTGAAGGTTTTCGATGAGACAATGAAGAGCGTCTCCGACGGGTCGAGATCACGCACTGCCTCAGCGAAGTCGGTG
>Ga0207646_10003117_pt1 | contig 19032 bp, 17 predicted proteins | sample KBSK5502metaG_FD_184343 | JGI IMG/M metagenome (GOLD analysis project Ga0207646, IMG submission 184343) | Corn, switchgrass and miscanthus rhizosphere microbial communities from Kellogg Biological Station, Michigan, USA - KBS K5-50-2 metaG... | ecosystem: Host-associated > Plants > Roots >...
CAGCCATCCTGGTGGCTGAGCCAGGACTCCTTGTGCCTTCGCACTGGTTTCGGCTCTTCCTCCTTTTCTGTCCTTTTTGAAAGGTGGTCCAAAAAGACTTGACAAATCAGACGGTATCTACGGATCATCCGGCCTGCTGTCTCGCTTCCAGGCTGAGGTTGATGCGTATTGGAGGGCCTTTATAGTCACCCGCGTTGCTCTTTCCCTTTACAGGATGTAGACCCCCAGAATCTTCTTTCCCCCTACATCACCCAACACTTTGAGTATACGTAGCGTAGCGTTTCTTAAGCGTTTCTTGGAACGTTCCTCAGGGCACCGCTTCTATCTGAACGCCCGGCAATTGCAATTACGGACAGAGCCCTACTATACTCAATAGTAGAATAACACAGGCATCTAAACTAAAGGAGCTACTACCGAATGCAGAGCAGTGCCAGCAAACGAGCGATCATCATTGGTGCAGGCATCGGAGGTATAACGGCCGCCATTGCCTTGCAGCGGGCAGGCCTCGATGTCACCGTTTTCGAGCGTGCCGATGAACTGCGGGAAGTTGGGTCTGGTTTACCGCTGTGGGCAAGCGCTTTGAAAGCACTCCGAAAGATGGAGTTAAACGACGTGCTCGAGGCGCTGGGCGCACCAGTATTAGCAGGGAATGTCAGCACCTGGCGAGGCGACATCCTTTTCGACCTGAGGACCGAAATACTACCCAAGAGTGTGGGCACGCTTAACACAGTTGTTCACCGCGCAGAACTGCTTGCCCTGCTGCTTGAAACCCTCGGTGAGAACAACGTACAACTGGGAGCAACGTGTGTGGGGTTTACGCAGGATGCGACAGGGGTGTGCGCTCGCTTTGCAGATGGACGTGAAGTACGGGGTGATGTGCTGATTGGTGCAGATGGATTGCACTCGGTAATCCGGGCACAATTGTTCGGCGCGTCGAACCCGAGATACGTCGGCTATATATGCTGGCGCGGACTGGCCCACATCACAAGAACGGGTCTTTTAACAATGGCATGGGGAAAGGGGCACCTGTTCGGCGTCACTTCCATGAGCAAAGGTCGAGCCTACTGGTTCGCCCAATTCTATTGCCCGGAGGAAAGGCCAGAAAAGGCTGGTGGGAGAAAGCGCGAGATGCTGGAGTTGTTCCATGATTGGCATGACCCGATTCCAGCGGTGATCGAGGCAACCGCTGAAGAAGACATCCTGCGCAATCCTATCTATGAGAGTAAGCCACTGAGCCACTGGAGCCGTGGGCGTGTGACGCTGCTGGGGGATGCAGCACATACGATGACACCAAATTTAGGCCAGGGGGCATGCCAGGCCATCGAGGACGCCGTTGAATTGGGAAAGTGCCTCAAATCCGAGCCGGATATCGTTGCCGCCCTCAAGCACTATGAAAGACGGCGTGTCAGGCGAACAAACATGATTACGCGACTGGCAAGACTCGTTGGATGGGTTGTGCAATGGGAGAATCCCATGGCGTCCCGGGTACGCGACGCCCTCATCAAGAGAACACCTCTGAGTCTAAAAGTGAGAATGCTAATGTGGATAGTTGATTATTAGGGATAATGGGTTTTAGGCAAATACCCCGGATACCAGTAGGGGCCGATTTATCGCGCCCACCGCCGATTTATCGGCCCTTGCTGGCTGTTCTGATACCCCACATAATTTATGAAACTTCATTATCGGCCTTTGCCGGCTGCTCCGCTATCCCGATTAATTTATTAAACCTCATTATCAGCCCCCGTGCCCCATCGACTATCCAGATTACAAACTTACAATCCATTATCGGCTCGTCAGCGTTGCCAGGACGGATAGGTGCCACTGATCTCCCGCCGCGCCTTGTTTATGGAACGACTGAGAACAGCCAAACCAGCAGGGCAATCGTAACAGCAGCTGCACCGGCAACCAGCAGTGGTCGCCAAAGAACCGGCCGTATCCCTTGCCAACGGCTGAGAAGCACCACCAGGAATAGCACGAGCATGATCCCACCCAGCGTGAACTGCCCGGTAAAGGGCCGAAATGGACTATCCACGGCATTTCTGTCGGAAATAGTGTATACTTAACACTAAGAAGCGCTACTTCGACGAGAAAAGGAGAGGCGAAACCCGCCATTCTCTCAGGAGAACAACGGAATGCAAGACACGTCCAGACTCCCATTTGCATACCATGAAGGCGCACCATTTGAGAAGAATGCCAATCTTCTTCAGATCATCGTCGTGATCGGTTCGGGCATCCTCTCATCCTCTGTCATTGCGACCGTGTTAAAAGCCTGGCTTGACAGCCGAAAAGCGACGCTGACGATCCAGATCGATGGAAACAGAAAAACACTCACATACGAGGGCCATCATCTCAACCAGGACGCTGCCCCTCTTCAAACCCTTTTAGAGAAGCTGCGTGAAGACACAAACATCGCACCACCTGTTGACGCAGTGGCCATTGATCTGATCGATGATGGGCAAAACAAGGAAGGTGTGCTCGAAGTTGGCAATCACCAGGAGCGTACCATTCACTCTGGCAGCGAGCAAGCGGTTGCTGGAGAGCAACTTTCTCTCTTGAAGCGGCTCTTGCCTGGCTGGCTGCATAGGGAGCTGAATACATAAAGAGAGGTGCAGTAGATGAGCCTGTTTGCCTTCAGGACAGATGCAGAATCCGAGCAGTATTGTCAGGAGATTGTCACCGCTATGATACATGACTGCGGCGTCTCGGAGCAGGAAGCGCTTCAGCGTATCAACATGTTTTGGGGCCGCCTTCCTTTTCTTGGCATGGATTTACGCTACCATGACGTGCCAGAGGAGTGGGCCAAACACCTTTTCTATGGAAAAGAGCAGCTCTGGTGGTTGGATGAGAGAGGGCTGCAATCGTGGCCGCTGGAGCCAGCAGAGACACTTGGTATCCGTAGATCCTCTCACCGAACGACCATACTTGGTGCATTGGATCATCCCGACACTGAAGTGCGGGCATGGGCGGCCAATGTTCTTGGGTATGAGAGGGACGAAGCTCTGGATGATCTCGTGAACCGCGCGCTGAGCCACACCCTGCAACACGATGCCCACGCGCGAGTTCGATACTGGGCCGCGTACGCATTAGGGAACCGATCGTACGATCATTTCACCGCGGTTATCGTACCCGCGCTCTGTACGGCGCTGACCGATCCTGAACGCGGTGTGCGTGCTCAAGCAGCGATGGGCCTGGGCCGGCGCAAGGAGGCCAGGAATGTCGCTCCATTGTTGGAAGCGCTCCACGATGTTGAGGGCTGCGTGCGCTGGCGCGCGGCCGAATCGCTGGGCAATCTCGGCGAGATCCGTGCGGTTCCAGGGCTCATCACTGCTCTTCAGGATCGAGAGGACCTCGTTTGTGGCGCCGCCGTTAGAGCACTAGGAAGACTTGGCGACGAGCAGGCGCTCCAGCCCCTGCTTGATCGGCTTGACCGGCTTGAGCAGAGTGAGGAAAGGTCACTATTGGGATCTCTCCTTGTAGGGGCACTGCTACATTTCGGCTTGCCTGTCCTCTTACCAATGCTCGATCGGCTAAGCAGTGATAAGAGCGAGATTCGCGGTATTGCTGCTGAGGTGCTTGGCTCGCTCAAAGAGGAACGTGCGTTTTCGCCACTAATGCGTGTTATGCAGGAAGATCCTGTTCCGCGTGTCCGTTTTGAAGCATATAAATCGTTACTCCGATTGGGCTATAGAGATCCCGACTCTGGAAATGAGACAATTCGATGAATGCCGGTCACATTTCCCCACTTTTGTAGACATCAGGAAAAATCTTTTCCATGTAGCGCTCAGGATTCACCGGCTCCGTAAATCCTGTCTTGCGGTACAGCCCATGTGCATCCCTGGTCAACAGCAACCACCTGCGCAAGCCCTGGAGTTCAGCATGGTCGGCGATCACCTGCATTAACCACTTGCTAAGCCCCTGCCCACGGTGATCTTCCAGGATGAACACATCGCCGATGTAGGCAAAAGTGGCATAATCGGTAATAACCCGCGCAAAGCCAACCTGCTTACCTTCTTCATATACACCAAAGTTTAGAGAGTGTTCCAGGGATTTTTTCATGGTTTCAATGGGGATGCCTGCCGCCCAATACGACGTTGTCAGGAAATTGTGTATTACTGCCAGATCCAACCTGCTTTTGTCAGTGCTGATATAATATCCCCCGCGATGCCATTCCTGAGTCATGATTTCGCGTGCCTCCTGTTACGAAACTTAGCTTGCAGCTTAATCAATCTTGACCGGAAAATGGCATGAATACAACAGCCATTGGGCTGGAGGCAAAAGAGCCATTGTGCTACTTACCGCTGTCTTCTGATGTCTCGGTCACCAGGAGGTTTGTGAATTATTGCGGAGGATCGTCGGCTTCGTCCTGCTGGTAATGCAGCGCCTGATCGAATGAGAGGAACTGCCGACCGCTGGGTAAGAATTTGCCCAGCAGGAAACGACGCGCAAGGTACGAGGCGAGACCACCGCCGACCGTCACTGTGCTATAAAGCTGCGGTCTACCTACCAGCGTGCGATTGATCTCGTACAAGGTTTGCAAGGCTCTGGCGGGAATGTGCTCTCTACCGGTAATTTTAATGACAAATTCGACCTTCTCTGTTTCGGTGATTTCGGATTGCAAAATCTTTTCAGGCGTATCGCCGATCAGACCATTGAAAAGCGGCAGTGACGGATCCAGGTCGTAGCGCTCGACATCGACGAGAATATTATCGCCGAGGTTGGTCGGCATAATCACCGGAATACGCGCTTTACGAGCCTCAATCCGTAAGCGGACTTTCATCTTAAAATCGTCGATCACCTCAAAAATAAGCTGCGGTTGCGGGTCTCCATACAGAAAATCGTGCAATACGTCTTCTGTGAGGCCGGATGGATAGGGGAAGAGGTCCGCGTATGGATGAATCTCATAGACGCGCCGCACTGCCAGGGTGATTTTCGGCTCACCCACATCTTTGATGCCCGCGCGTAGTCTATTTAAATTGCTCGTTTCCAGCGTATCGAATTCCGCCAGTTTTAGGGCATTGGCAATGCCGTTATAGGCCAGACCCTCAACAATATGCGACCCAATGGAGAGGCCCGCAATGCCTATACAGGCATTGAAGAGCTTCTCCTGTTCTTCGCGCGTGATAAGATTTTTATTCCTGTTAGTGCGCAAGGCCAGATAATCGACGCTATTGACCGCGTGAACCAGGTAGCCGTTCCAGGGATAGTAAATCCAGTTGCCATGCAGCCCATCCGCGAGCTGCTGGTCCAGAAACGTCTGAAGTTCGTTCTGGTACGATGCGGGGAGCAGCCGTTTCGCGGGATAGAGAATCTCGTACAGTTCGCGAAGTTGCTGCTCAAAGATATCCACCGTCTTCCATATGCGGTGAGCGTTTTTGAACTGTTCTAGGTCTGCATAATTGTAATAATCTTCATAGAGAATGTGCGGTCGGTCAACGGACATAATCGTGATCTGCCTCCCCTCGTGCAACAATCGATCGGTTGGCCGATTGACATATGGTGCCCTTCGGCTATTGTTTCACCCACTTCTGCTTGGTGCCGATGCGGAAATATGCCGAACTATTATACTCAACCATCTCGACGTGTGGCCAAACGCGTTCCCTGACCACGCTTTCCATGTCGTGGTACTCGCGATTGATTTCCCTCAATCCCTCGACCACCGCCCGCTGGACCTCATCTCGCAGGCGCGCATCTGGTTGTATGCCGGGCGCAAGTTCCACGGCTAAGTGAAGGTATGGGTTCTGGTCGTCGTCGAAATCGACCGCCATGACGAATTTACCGGTAATCGCTTCCTGGAAGGCTTGCCTCTCCAGCCCGAACTTGACATGCTCAGGATAAATGAGGAGGCCATAGAGGCTAATAGTGAGATCGGTGCGTCCAAAGAGATAGACAAAGGGAAGCTTCCAGTAATATTTTGCCTGCGCGTCTTGCGGGAGCAAGTGCTGCATGTCGATGTTTAACTCAGCCAGGCGCCGCTCCAAGTCATGGAACGCGTAGACGCTGCCAGTATCGCCTATATCGTATCTGATCAGGGGAATGCCGGAGCGTGTGGTAAAAACAAAAGACTGGTTCAGGGCCTCAAAGAACTTGAAGCGGGGATCGTATTGCGCCAGGGTGGGCAGATGGCTTTTGGAGAAGAGGTACTGCATATGTTGTGGCTCGTCGCAGACCGCACGCCGGATCGCCGTGGTCAGGGGCGTTTCGTAGGCCATTATCGCTGCATCCGCCGATCCATAAATGCTGATTGAAGTTGTCAAAGGGTCCGTCGCGCCAATTAGCTGATGGACACGATCTCTCCAGCGCTCGCTAAAACCCTCGGCGGCAAAGAAGAATTTGATGCGGTGTTGCTTCCAGTCAATCCCCACTCCTTGTCCTTCCTCCAGAAGGCCTTTGATGAAAGGCGGATATCCTCCAAAAATGATCTGATCGAATTCGGGCGCTATTTTTTGAAAAAGCTCAAAGGTGCTGTTTTTATCCAGACCAGGAGTAATGGTCAACAGCGGGTAGCCTTTCAGGGACAGATATTCCATGCTGGCGCAGGTAAACATGCCGCCGATCCAGGTACCCATCGCGAAACAATCAATGTAGAGTGTGCTATATCTCTCCATCTCGAAGACCGCGGGGAAAACGCTTTCGAGCTCAAGCGCGCCTTCGGCTTTCTGGGCCTCGCCCCAGGGCCAGACAAACGGCTCCCCGGTAGAACCTGAGCTGGAAGAGAGGAGAGAAAGCCCTTTCAGGTTCCCGTCCCAGCAGAGTTCTTTCAGAGAATATGCACGCAAATAGTTCTTTTTATTCGTTACCGGGACGCGCTGGAAATCCTGGTAGGTATTGATGGTCTTTGCACGTATGTTGTGTTTCTTGAGGAAGTCTCGATAGGCCGGAATGCGCTCCGCAGCCTCGTGGAAGAGACGAAGCGTGCTTTGAAACCCCGCTTGCTCCAATGTTTCTGCGTCCACCGATGTATATTCATGCATTATAGTTTTTCTGTCTACAGAAAGAAACTCTTGAGTTCGAGGGTATGGTGTTAAGGTATGTTCATTTTGTGCATCGTTGAGATGAAACATTACACAGTACCTCGGTAAATAGAGTAAACACGTTCGACGCATACACTTTAGTATATAGATAGAGGCAAAGGTTGTCAAGGCTTTTTGTCACCTTGTCGCCATGTCAATCTGATTCCTGGTTGACATGTTGCCAAAAATAGGCTTTAATAAGCATAGTGGTTCATAAAAATACTTGGCAAGGGAGGTCTATTATGGCGTTACGTAAAGAAGACTTTGACGACGAAGACGAACACCAGGAAGCCAACACTATGAAAAGGTCACGCATCACCATTGACATCAGCCCTGAACTGCGCCGCCGCATCAAAATGGCCGCACTCCAAAATGACTCATCAATTAGTGAGTACGTCGGGGATATCCTTGAAAAGAATGTGCCTGATGAGATGAGCTTCGTAGAGCAAGAAGCGCACCCTGTTCCACCCGACATACTAGAAGACATATATCGGTTACGTGAACGGATCATACGAGAAAGCAAAGGGCACATCTTCGAGGACTCCGCAGAAGCGTTACGGCGGGAACGCGAGGAGCGTACTCAATATCTTGAGCAATTACGGGAGCAGTCATGATTAATGAGGCGATTGATGAAAAGGTAGTTGTTGATGCAAATATTGCGCTCAAGTGGGTACTCACTGAAGCAGATTCACAGGTAGCGCAAGCTTTATTGGCCGAGTGGAAAAAGAAAAAGCTGGCTGTATTTGTTCCAGCATTACTACCTTATGAGGTCACCAACATTCTCTACCGCGAAGTACGTGCAGGGAGAATTACCTTTGACATAGCCAGAGATGGCATAAATCTGATACTCCGAACGGTATCACTAGATTTTTCACGCGATTCGGCTCTCAATTTTCGTGCAATGGCATTGGCAAACCGATTTGACCTACCTGCTACTTATGATGCACATTACCTTGCGCTAGCCGAACTCAAAGACTGCCCACTCTGGACCGCCGATACACGCATGTGGAGGGCTGTAAAGGACCAACTTGACTGGGTACACTGGATAGGTGAATATACTGTCTCCTAAGATAAGGAAATATAAACCATGCATGGCATCGTCTCACTCCTCGACAACGAGCACTACCAGCTCGTCGAAGATCTCTGGGCTGAACTGGAGCGCGAGTTCTCAGTCCATGGTGTCTATATCACACCCTATCCTCATTTCTCTTACCACGTTGCCCAGCATTATGACGTGGATGAGCTTGAATCCATCCTGAAACGCATCACTTCAAATATCACAACATTCCAGGTAAGAACCGGCGGATTAGGCATTTTCACCGGAGTTTCTCCTGTACTGTACATTCCAGTCGTGCGCAGCCAGGAGTTAACGGAATTGCACCAGGAACTCTGGGAGGTAATCCCTACAGCAGATTCTGGCGTACAGGAATACTACCATCCCGATCAGTGGATGCCTCATATTACCATCGGCTTCAGCGATATGAACAAAGACAACCTGTCCCAGATTATCCCCTGGCTCGCTGAACGCGCTTTCAACTGGGAGATTACCATCAACAATCTTGCGCTCATCTATGATACCGGTACAAAACAAGAACTGAAGGCCCGTTTTGACATCAGCAACCAGCCCATCCCTGGTGAGTCAAGCATGCGTGGGGTACACTGGCGTCCCGTAACACAGGAGACCCTAGAGCAAGTGCTACGAGTACGTGAGCGGATCATACGAGAAAGCAAAGGGCACATCTTCGAGGACTCCGCAGAGGTGTTACGACAGCAACGCGAGGAGCGTACTCAATATCTTGAGCAATTACGGGAGCAGTCGTGAGGAAGGTCGTAAGAGATGCAGAGAAAATGCCTTCGAATTATTCTCTCATACCACGTTGCCACAGGCGATTGGATCAAAGCCCGTCTGCGTTGATATGTCGGTACTGTAGTGCACATTGACATACCAGCCATGCACTGGAATGCTCTGGACATTCTGGATCACAGTTGTTACCTGCGCGTGTCCATGCGCGTCAGCTACGACATTGTTGAGCGTATACACAATGCCGCCTTGACTCTGGCAACTGCCTGCATGAATGTGCGCCGCATGGCCGGAACCGGGAACCAGCCCATCCAGAGTAACGACGACGGTGAGTGTATTGTGATTGAGCGTCAGTGTGGCATTTCCATGCGCGGACTGATTGGCGGCATTGGTTGGACCAAGTTTCACCCAAACCACCTGGTTATGCTGAACCGAGGCGTCGGCATTTTTGATATTGGCGCATGCAATAGGCGTGAACTGGTCGGGCGGGTTCAGACCAGGACCGTTGTGAATGTTGATGCTCCAATCTGTAGCTGGAATACCGCTTGCCACATTGTGAATAGTTGTGGTGCTGGAGCCATCGCCTACCTTGTCACCCTTCACATCGTTCAGTATATATTTACTAGGGCCATTAGAGTTGCAATTACCCTGGTGGATATGGACAGGATGCGTACTATCAGGTGCGAGGCCGCTCATAACAATGGTAACGGTTAAATCCCGGGTCGTCGCGTTCCACTTCAGATTGGTCGAGCCAACGGGAGCGTGCTGCAGACCTACCGTCACTTCTTCAGTACTACTGATCCGACCGGATGAGTGCGCGGGAGGGTTCTGCTGACTGCTTGCAGTAGCGAAGCGTTGCAGAACAGGTGGTTGGGAAGGGTCACTAGCACGCAGTGCGTTTCCGGTCGGAATAAGATCCTTACTATAGCCGTCAAGGGGCAGGGCAAAGCTATGGCTAAATGCGAATGCTGGAGTGGCAAACACTGCACCCACAATAACGAGCAATCCCAACGCGGATGCTGCTAGAAGCAGTCTGGCAGGTTTTTGATGCAGAAAAGACATTACGTGTTCTCCTTCTCAAGCAAAGAAGTTTCGTGCTGACGCGCCTCGCCCTCTCTGGTACGAGTATAAGGAGGAAGCGTCATGAAAGCGCCATGAGCAGCGTCATGAAACTCTACCCACACATGAGCCAGAATTGGAAGCCCTGCTGACCTCGTTAGAGAACGCGTATCAGCATGAGAATTCCCGGAGACTCCCTATAGCCGAGCCGGCGATTGATGGCAAGCATGGGAGCATTGGTAGAGTCATTGTTCGTGTAAAGGAGCAAGTGTCATGAAAGCGTGACGAGCCTTGTCATACACATGATGTTGTTCATGACGCTTTCATGACACTTGCTCCTTATACTGACTGATACAGGCAGGGTAATGGGCAGCCTTCTTTGGGGTTCTCGCCTTTATCTTCAGCTGGAGACTCGTTCCGGAGACGAAAGGGAAAAGCCTGGAGCAACAGGAGGAGAAAGGCATGCCCATTGAGATACAAGTAGGACCACCAAACATCACCATCAGTCAGGGACGCACCTTCATGGTCACTGATCAACGCGGAGAAATCAATCCACAAACGGACGCAGGGGTCTACGCGATCGACACCCGCTTCGTCAGTTCCTATCGTCTCTTCATCAACCGTGAGCCCCTGGTGCTGGTCAATTCCAGTCAACTCAGCTTCTACGCTGCGCGTTGGTATCTCACGAACCCCAAGGTCAGCACGGAAAGCGGCGATATTGAGGCGAACACGATTGACTTGACGATTGAGCGCACGGTGGAAGAGGGGATCCACGAAGACTTCGACATCGCCAACTACACGGGCAAGCAGATCAGTCTCGTGCTGGAACTGGCGCTGCGCTCCGATTTTGCGGATATCTTCGAGGTGAGAGAGAAGCGCCTCCTGCGGCGTGGCAGCATGCAGACCAGGTGGGATGAGCGGGGGAGAAGCCTGCGCACGTCCTATACGCACCAAGATTTTCACCGCGCTGTGACCTATCAGGTTTCAGGGACGCATGTGCCGGTGGGTTTTGCCAATGGGCGCATCTTTTTCGAGATCACACTGGAACCCTGGCAGGAGTGGCACACCTGCGGGGAACTGCTGCTGGAACACGGCCAGCACATCAAAAAGCCGGCCTATGGCCATCGCACTCCTGAGCAACGGGAAGAGCCATTGAGCGAGATGGACAAACTCCAGGCACGCTGGCTGGAGAGCTGCCCGCAGCTGCTGACGCCCAATGACCACGTCTACCGCATCTATCGCCAGGCCATCGAGGACATGGGGGCGCTGCGCATCTACGACCTGGACGTCTCAGCACACGCATGGGTGCCCGCCGCCGGGGTGCCCTGGTTTGTCACGCTCTTCGGGCGCGATAGCCTGATCGTCTCACTCCAGAACATGAGCGTTTCCACCGGGTTTGCGCGTGGAGCTTTGAAACGCCTGGCGGAGTACCAGGCGACCGAGCGCGACGATTACCGCGATGCGCAACCCGGCAAGATTCTGCACGAGATGCGCTCTGGTGAGTTGGCACATTTCCACGCCATTCCTCACACCCCCTACTATGGGACCGCCGACGCGACCATCCTGTATCTGCTGGTACTCTCCGAAACCTACCGCTGGACGGGTGATGTGCATCTGCTCAGGCAGTATCGCAAGGTGGCGGAAGGTTGTCTGGATTGGATTGATCACTCCGGCGATCTGGATGGTGACGGCTTCCAGGAGTACAAAACCTACTCCCCTCTGGGGTACGAAAATGTGAACTGGAAGGATTCAGGTGACTCCGTCGTGTATGCCGATGGCAGCCAGGTGAAGCAGCCCAAGGGGACGTGCGAACTGCAGGGCTATATCTACGATGCGAAAGTGCGCCTGGCCGAAATCTTCCAGGTGCTGGGTGACCAGGCGCGGGCGCAAGCCTTACTCCAGCAGGCTGAGACCTTGAAGCGCAGGTTCCAGCAAGTCTACTGGATGGAGGATGAAGGCTGCTTTGCCTACGGGCAGGATGACCACAAACAGCTGATCACCTCCATTGCCTCGAACACGGGGCACTGCCTGTGGAGCGGGATCGCCGACCAGGACCAGGCGCAACGCACCGCCCGGCGGCTCTTGCAAGACGACATGTGGAGCGGCTGGGGCATCCGCACCCTTTCCAGCAAGAACCCGGCCTATAACCCATACTCGTATCATCTCGGGTCGGTCTGGCCTCACGACAACGGCATCATTGCCGCCGGGTTCAAACGCTATGGCCTGGCGGAGGAGGCCAACCAGGTGATCCGCGCGATCTTCGATGCGGCCCGGCGCTTCGAGGCCTATCGCTTGCCGGAGATCTTCGCGGGCCTCAAACGCAAGGGGAAGACAGACTTTCCAGCGCTGTATCCCCCAGGGGCGAACATTCCCCAGGCCTGGGCCTCGGGCTGCGTCTTTCAGATGCTGCAGACGATCCTCGGGCTACGGGCAGATGCCCCCCACCAGCGACTCTATATCAATCCGACGCTGCCCGAGTGGCTCTCGGATCTCCAGTTGCAGCACCTGCGTGTCGGTCCGTGCACGTTCACTCTCCACTTCTGGCGCGAGGGAGACCGCTCGCGCTGGGAAGTGTTGGAGAGAACGGCAGATCAGGGGACAGCACAGCGGGACCTGATCCAGGCCATCGACGAACGTGAAAGTGGCTCTGTTCACAGCCAGGACAAATGAAATATACTGGCGACCGCCAAGGTCGCCAGGCCGCTTGATTGCCCTTGACCCACCGGCATGGCGATTTTTTCTATTGTACCTTACGTACTCTTGTCAGGACAAGAGGTGAGCGCCGCCATGTGCGAGTGCCAGGATTTGTTGACTATCCTCTGAGTCAGTATGGGATAGCGCGTGGTATAATGGCAAATGATGAACCTATAGCTAGAAGGAGCCATGCCGACCATGCGATTACAGGGAAAAACTATCGGCTATTTTGTTGCCCAGGAAGTAGAAGATTTAGAGTATTGGGTTCCCCTGATGCGCTTGCGCGAAGAGGGAGCCAGGGTTATTTCAATTGGCCTCACAACACAAACCGTGCACGGCAAACACGGACTGGAAATGACCCCGGATATCAGTATAGATGAAGCGCCCAGGGCTGATGAACTGGATGGGCTGGTTATCCCCGGCGGCTGGGCACCCGATAAATTAAGGCGCAGCCAGAAAGTGCTCCAGCTTGTGCGCGATATGGATGCGCAGGGCAAAATCATTGGCACGATCTGCCACGGCGGCTGGGTCCCCATCTCAGCGGGCATCATGCGGGGACGCAAAGCTGTCGGCTCGACCGGTATCAAAGACGATATCATCAACGCGGGCGGCACCTGGGTTAACGAAGCCGCGTTCCGGGAGGGGCACATGGTGTGGGGCCGGGTCGTCGAGGACATCCCGGATTTCTGCCGGGAGCTGGTTGCCGCCCTCGCTGAATGAGCATACATACATTTTTCGTTTACCATCTCGTGCACTGACACACTTGATTTGATATGTCGAAATGTAGTGGCACCCCTTGCGGGTGCCAGGTATTCTGTTAGGAGGATTGGAGGGTCCATGAGCAATTTTCTCGAAGCCCTGGCACAGCGCGTCTTAATCTTTGACGGAGCCATGGGGACAAACATACAACGCTACCAGCTTACCGCCCAAGACTACGGCGGACAGGCTACCGAGGGCTGCAACGAATATCTCTTGCTCACAAAACCCTCGGTCATTGAAGAAATCCACGCGGGATTCCTCGAAGCGGGCTGTGATGTCATAGAGACCGATTCGTTCATGGGCAGCCGTCTCAAGCTCGATGAATACGGCCTGGGCGCGCTCACCCGCGAAATAAATTTAAAAGCAGCACAGCTCGCGCGCGGGCTGGCCGACCGCTACAGCACCCCGGAACAGCCACGTTTCGTCGCAGGCTCGGTTGGCCCGACGGGTATGCTGCCCTCATCCAGCGATCCCCTGCTGAGCAATATCACCTACCAGCAGCTCGCCGAGATCTTCCGGGAACAGGCCTGCGCTCTTCTCGAAGGCGGAGTGGATGTGCTGCTGATCGAAACCAGCCAGGACATCCTGGAGGTGCGGGCAGCAATCACCGGCTTCCGGCGCGCGATGCAGCAGGCAGGACGTATCGTCCCCATACAGGCGCAGGTTTCGCTCGACACCAGCGGGCGCATGCTGCTCGGCACCGACATCGCCGCGGTAATGACGACGCTTGTCGGGTTGAGAGTCGATGTGATCGGGCTGAACTGCTCGACTGGGCCCGAACATATGCGCGAGCCGGTGCGTTTCCTGGCAGAAAACTGCCCGCTACCCATCTCGACCGTTCCCAACGCGGGCATTCCGCTCAACGTCAATGGCCTGGCGGTCTATCCCATGGAACCGGAGCCGATGGCCACAGCACTGCGCGACTTCATTACAGAATTTGGCGTCAACATCGTTGGCGGTTGTTGTGGAAACAGCCACGAGCACCTGCGGGCTATCGTCAACGCCTGTCGCAACGCGCCGCCCAAACCGCGCCCAACTGTGGATCATAACCTGAACAACAAAAATTTCGCCAGTATCTCGCTGCCATTCGTCTCCAGCAGCATCCGCGCCACAGCCTTACAGCAAGACCCTCCACCACTGCTGGTTGGTGAGCGCGTCAACAGCCAGGGCAGCCGCAAGGCGAAACAGGCGCTGCTCAACGAGGACTACGATACGCTGCTCGGTATTGCACGCGAGCAAGTTGAGGGAGGAGCACACATACTCGACGTGTGTGTCGCACTTACCGAGCGCACCGACGAAACCGAACAGATGGCAAAGACGATCAAGAAGCTTTCTATGGGTATCGAGGCTCCCCTGGTGATCGACTCGACCGAGCCGGATGTGATTAAGGCCGCGCTGGAAGTCTCTCCCGGGCGAGCCATCGTCAACTCTATCAACATGGAGAATGGTCGCCAGCGCATCGAGAGCGTGATGCCAATGGTGATTGAACACGGAGCGGCGGTTGTCGCCCTCACCATCGACGAGATCGGCATGGGCAAAACCACCGCGCGTAAGGTCGAGATAGCGCATAACATCTACGATATCTGCGTGCAAGAATACGGCCTGGCACCCAATGCCCTGATCTTTGATGCGCTCACATTCCCCATTACCACGGGGCAGGAAGAGCTACAGACGGCAGGCATCGAAACACTCGAAGCCATCAAGCGTATTAAGGAAGAGCTTCCTGGAGTGCTGACGATCCTTGGCGTGAGCAATATCTCCTTTGGCCTGAAGCCGCACGCCCGCGCAGTGCTCAACAGCGTTTTCCTGTATCATGCCGTCAAAGCAGGACTTGACCTGGCCATCGTCAACCCGACGCATATCACCCCCTATGCCGAAACAGATGCCGAGCAGCGCCAGCTTGCTGAGGACCTGATTTACAACCGTCCTGATGCCCTGCCGCGCTACATCGCTTACTTCGAGGAGCACGAACCGCAGGCGGACGCGAGCAATGCCAAAGTTGATCCCACCGAGGGTATGAATACGGCAGAGCGCATTCACTGGCAAATTCTGCACCGCCGCAAAGAGGGCATCGAGCCATTGATCGAGCAGGCGATTGAAGAGCGTGCCACGGAACTGGGAATTCCACGGAGCGAGGCGGCGGTCAACCTGCTCAACACCGTGCTATTGCCGGCAATGAAGGATGTCGGCGACCGCTTCGGCGCCGGCGAACTCATCCTGCCCTTCGTACTGCAATCAGCCGAGGTGATGAAACGCGCCGTGGCCTGCCTGGAACGCTTCCTGGAGAAAAAGGAAGGCTATACGAAAGGGAAGGTTGTGCTGGCAACCGTCTTTGGCGATGTCCACGATATCGGTAAAAACCTGGTCAATACGATCCTGAGCAACAACGGCTATACCGTTTACGACCTCGGCAAACAGGTACCGCTCAACACCATCCTGGATAAGGCCATCGAGGTCAACGCTGACGCCATCGGCCTCTCCGCGCTGCTGGTCAGCACCTCCAAGCAGATGCCGCTGTGTGTCAAAGAATTGCACAAGCGCGGTCTGGATTTCCCCGTAATCGTCGGCGGAGCGGCCATCAATCGCTCCTACGGTCGGCGCATACTCTTTGTTGATGAACAGGCTCCGGAATCAACACCGATTCCCTATAAACCCGGCGTATTTTATGCCCGCGATGCATTCGAGGGTTTAGAAATTATCGATAAGCTGACAAGTACTGCCGAAGGGCATACCAGGTTTGTTGAACAAATTATAGAAGAAGCACTCAAGGAACGATTCAAAAAAGCTGTGACAGGGGTAGACGTTAGCTCTAATGGCTCTATTAAAGGCATTGATATTCCATCGTCCAGCATCCAACGGGATACCCCCATACCCAAACCACCGTTCTGGGGGCCGCGCGTGCTCGAACGCATCGGCATTGAAGATATTGCAGCCTGTATGGACCTGAATACACTCTTCCGCCTGCATTGGGGCGGCAAGGCTCACGGCCAGGAATTTACACGCCTGGTGGAACAGGAATTTCGCCCGCGCCTGGAACGTATGCTGCGCGAGGCCCGCCAGCAGCGCTACCTCCAGCCTAAAGTGATCTACGGCTACTTCCCATGCCAATCGAGTGCTAACGAACTGATTATCTATGATCCGCAGCAATACTCAGAAGGACATGGTAAACGCGAGATTACCCGTTTCCACTGCCCCAGGCAACTCGAACACGAGCGCCTGTGCCTCGCCGACTACTTTGCATCCGTAGAGAGCGGCAAGGTAGATGTTGTAGCATTTCAGGTCGTGACGATGGGTCAATCTGCTAGCGATGCAGTACAGCGCCTCCAACAAGCGGGCGATTACGCCGAAGCATACTTTACGCACGGGCTGGGAGTCGAGATGGCCGAGGGACTCGCTGAATACACGAACCGGCTGGTGCGCCAGGAACTCGGACTGGAAGGGCAGCGCGGCAGGCGCTATAGCTGGGGCTACCCGGCCATTCCTGATCTTGAGGATCACGCAAAGGTCTTCCAGTTATTGCCGGCCAGCAGCACAATTGGCATTGAACTGACCCAGGCATACCAGTTGGTGCCAGAGCAATCAACTGCTGCGATTGTGGTACACCACCCACAAGCAACCTACTTTGCCGTGAGAACACAGGCGGCGGAAGCAGCGAAAACTGTATAGCACTGTCTATACACTACTTGTCTTCCTCGTCATCATCATCAGGACCAACATCCCTCTCTTCATCATCGTCCTCGTCCCCGTCATCGGGTCCAGGGCCAGGTGTTAGAGGATCATTGCTCCTGTCTTTTTCGTCCCCATCATCATCGGGACCTACCTGGGATGGTACCATATTGTGCCCTCCTTTCTCGAGAACTATCTGCAAGTCCATCTAATATAGCTAATCTGTTTATAGTAGATGTATTATATAGAGAATTCGGGCGCAAAAAAATCTCCTCTGCTAATCAAGGCAGAATAGCTTAGAATTTGACACTTCTGTTATATTGACGTAAATTAGCTCGAATTATTAAAAATGGCTTGGCTTCACAAGACTCTCACTTGATTCGCACTTCCATTCCTACTTATCAAATCTCTTGAGTTATAGATATTTGATTTGACAATGCTCTATTAACAATATAACATCAAAATTCAAATATTTCAATATTTTTCGCTTGCAAATTGTAATGACATTTATCAATGAGCTTGGGAGGTAGGCACTCTATCCTTGCAGGGGAAATCCCCTTGTCGGCCTTGAAAAAATTCTTGTGGTTGGGCCTCTTTTTTGTTATGCTTAAGCTATACTTGCGCGATCCTCCTTTCCAGGCAAGACTCCTTCTCGCCAAAGGGGTCGTGAACGTCGGTTTTCATTGAGGGGCATACGATTTTTAAATGGCTGCAAGTACCAACTGAAACGAGGACATCTATCGTGCAAATACTCGAAACGCAACGGCTCAAACTGCTCCCTTTCACGCTGGAACTCAAGAGAGCAACGCTGGCTGACAGGGCCAAGCTGGCTGAGATGCTCGAGGTAGCGATTCCTGGCGCCTGGCCAGGAGCCGATATGCTGGAAGCGCTCCCCTTTTTTATCGAGGTCATGGAGAAAGATCCGGCGGGTCTTGTCTGGGACGGCATTATTCTCCAGAAAGCTGAGCAGATAGCTATCGGCGGCATCGGCTTCCACGGCGGACCGGACGAGGTAGGAATGGTGGAGATTGGTTACAATATCATTCCCGCGTATGAAAGGCAAGGCTATGCGACCGAGATGGCGCGTCGTGTCATCGAGTGGGCTTTTCATACCCCCGGTATTCAGGTGATCACTGCCCAATGCCTTGATGACAATATCGGCTCCATCAGAGTACTCGAAAAAGTCGGGATGCGTCGCCTCGCACCGGAGGGCAATAGGCTCAAGTGGGAGCTACGTAAGTAGACGCGTGGCCTGAAAGGACTTGTCCGAAAGCTCACCGAGGCTCTGAGAAGAGACTTGCCCACGGATCGCGCAACAAGTGAAAGGCGGCCAAAACCTACGTAACTGATGAGGTAAAACTCGTTGTGCATCCCGTGGGCTCTTCCGCGATTTTGCTGATAAGGCTCGCTTGCCCTTTGTCAAAAAATAGTTGGCCGTTTTGTGCCACATGTTTTGCCGCAAGTACTACGATTTTGAAAGTGGGGAGGAATAAACGTTTTTGCCTATATAAATGAACACACAAGTTCCTCATCTCTTTATTCTAAAGGAGTATAACCAATGATCAGTTCAAAAGCCTTGAAAGGCCTCTCTTTCGCATTGCTTCTTGTTCTCGCAGGTGGTTTCACCGCACTGGCCAACACACAGCCCTCCCTCTTCATTGTTGGAGCAGCACTTATGCTGCTTGGTTTGTTCGTTGGTTTACTATCTCTCAGCCTCTAAATGCTACATATGTCAGGCCCTAATGAGGGATGTCATCTCGAAAGTTGCGTAACGAGGGAAAGGAAACAAGCAGGGAGAGACGAGAGATATTATGTACTACAAACTAGCAGGGTAACAGGTTCCGCTCTATCCTCTTGGCAAAAGAAATGGAACATAGGGTGAATCTATCTCACGTGTCTTGATGACGAACAAGTGGAGTAGCAGTGCTCAGTTATGAATGGCAGAGGAGTATCCATCCATGCCTTATTTAGAAGTTTCACTGGTTTCCCTCCCAGGGAGAGCGTGGGTACCAGAAGAGGAAATGGCCCGCATCCTTGAGCATA
>Ga0207646_10003119_pt1 | contig 19020 bp, 12 predicted proteins | sample KBSK5502metaG_FD_184343 | JGI IMG/M metagenome (GOLD analysis project Ga0207646, IMG submission 184343) | Corn, switchgrass and miscanthus rhizosphere microbial communities from Kellogg Biological Station, Michigan, USA - KBS K5-50-2 metaG... | ecosystem: Host-associated > Plants > Roots >...
AGTTCTTCGAGCATCATTTTGCGAAGTCGGGTCATGAGGACCTCCTTGTGACCCGACAATATCCCGATCAATCGACACCGTTCACCTACACGCACGCGAAGCGTCCGCCGCGCGGGCGGCTTCGTTCAAGCCTGTTTATCGATAAGTTCCCGTTTATCGATAAGTTTCCGGATTGCCGACGATGCAGTAGTAAAAGATGGCGTGTTTCCTACATGGGCTCCTTCCGTGCGGGTTTTGAAGACCCGCCGCTACAAACAAACCTTTCCATTTCGCGCAATGTGTGGAAACTTCTCTCCCGGCGTTGCGTATAGCTTGTGGGGAGGAGAACCCATGAAAACATTTGTGCGAATGCTAGTGCTGTGCCTCGTGGTGCGGGCCGGGGTCGCCCTGGCCCAGGACAAAGCGGCCCAGGAGAAACCCGCGGTCACCCCGGAGAACCCCCTGAGCACCTGGAACAAGATGGCTTACACCCGGGTGAAGGGCATCCTGGCGCGGTCCGCTGAAAAAATGCCTGAGGAGAATTACAGCTTTAAGCCGGTGGACACCGTGCGCAGCTACGGCCAGATCATCGGACATTTAGCCGATGCGCAGTACATGTTCTGTTCCATGGCGCTGGGCGAGAAAGGCCCGGCCCTGGACATCGAGCACACCAAAACCTCCAAAGCCGATCTCATCGCCGCGCTCAATGCCGCCTTCGCCTATTGCGACAAGGCCTACGACACCATGACCGACGCCTCCGCCGTGCAGATCATCAAGCTCTTCGGAAACGACGCTCCGCGGCTCGGCGCGCTGACCGTCAACAACATGCATGACCTGGAGCACTACGGCAATCTGGCCACCTACATGCGCATGAAGAACATCGTGCCGCCCAGCAGCGAGCAGCCGCCCGTTCCGCCGCAGGCGCCGAAGAAATAAGCGGAAGAAGTGACTCGTGAGAAGGAAAGTCAACAGTCGATAGTTGACAGTTACAGTGACAAGATCGGAAGTCGTGCTGCCGGAACTTTCCCTGTTCTGCCGCTGGAGATGGCCCAGAAGTGGCGCACTTCTTCTTTTGACCCGCAACCTCGCGGGGGTACACTCATGGATTGTCGGCCACTCTTACCCAATCCAGTTACTTCAGGGTTGCCCGTCATCCGGGCGTAATCGCCCGTGCGATAAGCCGAAGCACATCCCAGGTTTGTTGACGCGGAGATTGATTCCACGCTTTGCAAGAACGCGGAGCGTCCGCACTTGTAACGCGAAAGGCAGGTCAGATTTTGGACAGGCGGTTCATTTCATCGGCCCACCCTAGCACCACAACAATCTGCTTGGAAACAGCCGTGTCTGGCGCCTCATCTTTGACCATCAGGAATCGGCGGCCATCCGCGGTAACGTCATAGTTGGACGCAGTCGCCCCGGGCGGCCCGCACGAAGTGCTCATGCCGTGCGAGTAGTGCCCCTCCCAGAGGGTTTGTGGGTGCCCTGCTGTAAATGTGGGAGCAGTCGAGACAGCCACCGCCATCATCTTGTCCCCATTTCGGAAATAGAGCTCGCCACCACTTCTCTTCCACACCGGATCTGTGCCACCGTCGCTTGACACTTGTATTTTCGCGCCTGGTCCTGGAAACGCTTGCACATAAATCTGCGGTCTCTTGGATTCATTGGAACAGTATGCCAGCCAACGGCCGTCCGGCGAGAACTTGGGAGAACCTGCCGCGGCCTTAATATCGGCGAAGGGCTGAGACTCGTGAAGCCCCTCGAGCGACTCAACCAAGATGTGCGAACCTGCCTCCGGCGTAATGGCTGTGTACGCGAGCGCGCGACCGTCCGGCGACCAGGATTCCGCGCTTTGTGAAAGCCCCACGCCAGGAAGTTCTGCCGCCGCGTGGCTCCTATCAGCCGGTACCTGCCACATCTTGAATGCGCCCATTGGTCCCGAACGATATACAAGTTGCGCGCCATCCGGCGACCAGACCGGCCAATGGCTTGCGCCGTCCGTGGTCATCTGCGAAAGCACTTCGCGGGCAAAATCGTAGATGTAAAAATTATGATTCGGTCCTTCGATCTCGACGGCGAGTTGGCGCATGTCCGGTGAAATCCGCGGATGCAAATAGGGCCTGGGCGGCAATTTGAGGGTTTCAGCGTTCCCTTGTCGATCCACCCACACAAGCGTCCGTTCGCCTTTGTCTACGATTCCGGGGATGTAAACGAGATCCCCGCTCGCCGAAACATCGTAGTTTGCGACCCCGCTGTTCCGGCTCATCAGCACGCCTTCCAGAACAGGGAAGGGCTGCCCCATCGTTTTCAGCCGTTTGAAGTCGAAAGGAATTGCGAAGATCTTTCCATCCCGGGCGTACAGGACATGGCCGGAGGGCGAATAGCGCGGGTGGGTCCCGCCTTCCACAACCGTTTTTATCTGCCCGGTCTCAGTATTGAGAACAGCGATATGGGCGTCATCAAAGGTTTCCGAGTCAGCGGTGCCTACCGTGATCAGGATTCCCTTGCCTCCCGGTAGCGCGCAGGGATACCTGTGCTGACGATCGCCCTTCGCGAAGTCGATCTTGACAACTTCCTTTGGCTCCCCGCCGGTTGCTGCGACGCGCACGAGCCCCCCTGGACTTTCGGCGACGAAATAAATCATGTCATCAGCCGCCCATGTCGCACCCACATAGCCTTTGGCGCAGACAGTTACAGGCGGTCCACCGTCCAGGGGCATTTTCCGCACCTGCAGATTTCCCGGCGATCCCGTCAAAAATCCAACCCATCGGCCTTCCGGAGAGAAAAATGCGGCGCCGCCCGCAATGGGAATCACCTTGGGCTCCAACTCGCGGAGCGAATGAAGGAAAAATTTCTCATTGGCAGGGCTACCAGTGAAGCCAGATACAGATTGAATGAGGTTGAACGCAACGTGCGTCCCATCCGGCGAAATCGCCACCCGCTTGTTGAAGCTTGCCGCGGCTACTGCTCCTTCTGGCAGCGGAACACGAAACCGCGTCAAATTGCGGGGCACGGCGCTGCGATACCTGCTGATCGCAAAGATACCCGTGACGACACCCGCTGCCGCTCCCGCTAACGCGCTTATGGCGGTGCGCCGTGTTATTACCGCGGGCTTCTGCAAGTCACCTCGCGCCGGACTGGAGAGCACTTCGTCCAGCTCCAGGCGTGCGTCACCGATGTCTCGCAACCGGCGTTTGGGATCTTTCTCCAGGCAGCGTCGCAGCAGATGGCGAACAGCGGTCGGAGTGGCGCTGGGCAGCCTATCCCATCGCGGCTCGCGCTCGAGAATGGCTGCGATAGCATCGGAGGCTGTGTCGCCCGGAAAAGCCCGGCACCCGGCCAGCATCTCGTACAGTACACACCCGAACGCCCAAATATCTGTTCGCTTGTCGATCGTCTTGCCACGCGCCTGCTCTGGACTCATGTAGGCGGCTGTGCCGAGAATTGCGCCTTCCAAAGTGCCATTCACGCTCACGGTTGGCGATTGTGAGAGATCTGGCCCCGTCGCGTCGCTGACCACCGCTTTGGCCAGCCCGAAGTCCAGCACTTTCACGGTTCCTTCGGGAGTGATTTTCACGTTGCCCGGTTTCAAATCACGGTGGACAATGTCCCGCTCGTGCGCCGATTCGAGCGCCTCGGCAATCTGGCGCGCGATTGCGAGCGCATCGGTAATGGGCACTGGCCCTCGGCGCAGCCGCTCCGCCAGGGTATCGCCCTCCACTAGTTCGAGCACAAGCGCGCGAACGCTTTCGGCATCTTCGACACCGTAAATGGCTCCGATATGTGGATGATTCAGCGCCGCGAGCATTCGCGCTTCGCGCTCAAAACGAGCTAGGCGTTCCGGATCGCTGGCGAAGACCTCAGGCAGGATCTTGATGGCCACGTCGCGGCCGAGCTTCGTGTCCCGGGCACGATACACTTCTCCCATGCCGCCGGCGCCGAGAAGCGCCTGGATTTCGTATGGCCCAAGCCGTGTTGCGGCAGAAAGGCCCATTCGCTCATCCCTGGAAAAGTAGGCTGATTGTACTGCCCGAAACGTTGTCAATAAAAGCTAAACAATCAAGCCGTACAGCCAAACTCGGCCCGCTCGCACCAGTGAATCACAACGCCAATACAACAGGCAACTCTTACCATGTCGCAAGCCGGAGTTCGCCGGTCGAGCCAGAAAAAGTCAAGCCCCAGGAGTAGTCAGATTTTACATCATGGATGCAAACCAGGAGTCCGGTGTCTCGCAAGACAGCGTTGGCCGCAGGTTGGCAGGCTTACAAGCCTGATGCGAAATGGCCCGTCAAGGTCACGCATGATCTGCCCGACAAGGATGGCTGGAGCCAGCGTCGCGTTTACGAATATCGCACCTCGCCTAACGAGAAACGAGGGGTGGCTGCACTCGTTAGTTACTCCGCGTCGAATTGGACTGTAGTTATAGAAAACCTTGCGGATGCGGTCGCCAGAAAGCGTGGCGCTCAAGTGGCGCTCATTCTTGGACGCTTGCTGCCCAAGGGCTACAGCCGCGAGTCATTTGCCGGAAAAAAGGCCAACGCTCTCGATCAAGCGCGCATTGCGGAACTCGTCCGCTTCATCGAGTCCGGACAGAAGGTGTTAGGAGTCCCCGGAGTTGCCTTCGGCTTAATACAGGACGGCAAAGTGGTCTTTGCTGATGGATTCGGCACCAAAGAGCTTGGTAGAAGCGACAAGCCAGATGCCGACACCTTGTTGATGGTTACCTCGAACACGAAGGCCATGACAACGCTCTTAATCGCCAAGCTAGTAGATGAGCACCGCATGGGGCATACTTATATATCGAAGGAACCGTTGCTCGAACGGCGCGCTCCCCAGGTTTATATCGGCAAGGACGTTTCCTACGGCATGGGCCTGATGGTTGACACGACCTACGGCGTACCGGTCGTTCATCACGGTGGCGACCTGGTCGGGTATCACAGCGACATGATGTGGCTGCCGCTGCAAGGCGTCGGGGCTGTCATCCTGACGAACGGCGATCCTGGCTGGTTACTTCGGGATCAGATCAGACGCAAGTTGCTCGAGGTTCTTTTTGACGGGCGTCATGCGGCCGATGCGCAGGTCAATGCAGGCGCCAAGAGCTTCTATTCCAGCTTGGCCGCCGATCGCAAACTGCTTACTATCCCAGCGGATGGGAACGAATCGGCTAAGCTTGCCAAATGCTACGCCAATTCGTCACTCGGCGAAATCACTGTCAGCACGTCAGGGGCTTCGACGACGTTTGATTTTGGCGAGTGGAAAAGCGAAGTAGCCTCTCGCAAGAACCCCGATGGCACCATGTCGTTCATCACCATTGCACCAGGCGCCAAAGGTTTTGAGTTGACAATGGGTTCCAGATCTAAGAGGACATTGACGATGCGAGATGCGCAGCACGAATACGTGTTCGAAAAACGTTGAGGATCGCCATCAATACGCTCGACTCAATCGTGGTCTTGAAAACTGGCTAGCCTAGGGGCCGACACTTCCCAGTTCCCCATTTTCCTTCTGTACAACTTGGTGATGTCTGTCGGCCAACCGACGAACTTGAATAAGTGCTGCGTTCTCGGTTTCCATGGCGCTACGGGCACACCGATCCAGATCTACTCGCCGATCGATTTCGACACCACCGGTCTGTTCGGCCCTACTGTCCACGACAATTCGATCGCTGCTCATGAAGTGGGCGAATGAATGGACGACCCGTTCGTAGGCGGCATGGCCGTCCCGTTTTGTCGTAAATGATTTTCCTTCGAACAAGCTGCCTATTCCATGGTCTGCTGGCGTTTTCGCTCAACCAGGTTGTCTGTCGCAGACCGGAGTGTGGAGTCCCACGACGGTTTTCCCGGCACTGGCTCGCCAATTCTTGAATGTCCTACCTTACCTCAAGAACGGTTACCTATCATGGCAACGGAACGCCTGGTTACACTGCGGCAACACCGATGCGGCGTTGCAAGAATCAGAAAATGGGATCGCTTACCTTCGTTATTTCCGAAAAATCACCGGCGTCCCCTTCGCGACCAGCCCCGCCAATTTCAGCGCATCCCAGTTCGTCATCCTCACACACCCATGCGACTCCACTTGCCCGATCCGCCCAGGCTCCGGCGTCCCATGTATTCCGTAATGCGGCTTATTGATGTCGATCCACACATCGCCCACCGGATTATTCGGGCCCGCTGCAATCTTCACTTTCGCCTTTTCCGGATCGACATTCCCAAAAAGCTCCGGATCATAATGAAACGTCGGATTGCGCGTTACCGAAGTTACCCGCCATGTTCCCAGCGGCAGGAAATCGTGTGCGCTGCCGGTTGTCACCGGCGCCCAAAAAATAATTCGTCCTCGCGCGCCATATACCGTCAAACTCGACGTCCTCTTCGATACCACCACTCTCAGCCCAGCATGCAATTCTCTCTGGCCTCTCGCGCCGGTCGTCGGCACTCGTTTTCCTGCCACACCCGCCGACGGCTCATCGCCCCTAGCCTCATGCTCCGCGTTCAACACGTTCGGCACTTTAACTTCTTCTCCCGCCGCAAAATGCGCGTCGGGATTCAAACGCTTAAGCAGCTCCGGCGCACAGTGAAATTTCTCGCCCAACTCTTCCACCACCGACGTGTAGTAAAGCCCCGCCAGCTTCGCCTTCTCGTCCATGTCTTCCGGAATCGTCGCCGCGAATGGCCCACCCGCGTCTTCCGCCGTAATCTTATAGGACACGATCGCCTCAACACTCCCTGCATGCAACGCCTTTAGTAGCAGCTTGCGTCCTCGAGGCCCCGCAGCAATCCGATGCGCTGCCTCAAATGCCGCCAAAGCCCTCCGGCTATTCGCTCCTCCGCCCTCATCAATCTCCCCGGGCGAAAATCCCGCCCGATCAAGCAACACCTGAATTTCCAACTCCGAAACTTTAGCCGCCACACTCGGTCTTGTTGCAGGCGCCCGCTGCGCCACGATGCCTCCGGGAACGCACAGCCCAATCACTGCACCCAAGCCCAAACTCCGCGACATTTTCATTGTCAATTTCACGATCCCGTTCAGAGCGCCGCCACAAGCATAGAAACCGGTCGAATAATCCTACTGTTCGATGAAGCGCCTTAGCCGTTTCATCTTCTCAATCTCACGCACTGGAGTCGGCGTAATTTGCGCTTAGGCGAACCGAAGAGCGACCGCGAGTACGAGGAGCGTAACCGCCACGACCATCACAAAAATCTTCGGTGACCAAGGATAAGGAGTATTGACGGTCGCGTTGGATTTGGTTTAGCTGAACGTGTGCGCGCTCGACTGACATTGGGCATTGCTCTCGTCTCTATCGTGGCTTTGCTGGGGTGGTGGCTGTGGCGCACCACGCGCGCTACGGCACCATCAGCCTCCACCCATGCTAAGCTCGACGTGATTGATGCCGGCGGCCCGCCTATCGCCGGCACTTCATCCGCGTCGGCGCCCACGAACATCTACGCGCACAACTTGATGCTACGCAAGGGGCCGACCGGATTCCGCGTGTACGTACGCTGGCTGCGCGGGCAGGTGGCGCGCACCTCGCGTAATACTAATCCCTCCTTAGATGATCCGGAATCGTTTTACATAGACGTGAAAAACGGGGTGATTCATACCAACGTCGGAGATCTGGCGAACTTTCTTAACGAAGGAATCAGCAATTCGCCGCTGAAGAATATCAAGCTTTCTGGCGACGGCGATCAGCTTAAATTGAAGGGGACCCTTCACAAAGTGGTACCTCTGCCCATCGAAGTAATTTCCACCATCGGAGTCGCGCCTGACAATCGCATTCAGATTCAGGTGACAAAAATAAATCTGCTAAAAATTCCCTTCAAGAAATTGTTGGCCGGGTTCAATGTGACGGCTGCCAGCCTCTTTCCCTCAACCGGTATTCCTGGCGTGGAGGTCAAGGATAATGACATTTACCTGGATACGGGGAGCGCCGCTCCACCACCGCATATCCGCGGACGGCTTACCAGCGTGCGCATCATCAATCCGGACTTCCAGCAGATCTACGGCGACGCTCAGGAGGATGTAGCGCGCGTCGAGCAATGGCGAAATTTTATGCAACTGCAAGGTGGCACCATCGATTTCGGGAAACTCACCATGCGGCACGTCGATTTGATGATGGTGGATTTGTCGAAAAACGCTTGGTTCGATTTGGATCTGACGAACTATCAGGATCAACTGGTGAACGGATACACGAGAATGACTCCTGAAGCGGGTCTCCAAATTTTTATGCCGAGCCTGGAGGAGATTCCAGCGGACAAGAAGAACCACAAGATCAGCTTGGAGTGGATGAAGCACCGCAACATGCCGCCGCCTCCTGACGTTACATCGCGCTAATACTTACGTTACGATCACACAGCGGTATTGCCACCCGCAAAAATCGGCCATTGAGAAAACAAAATCGGCGTGCGAACTTGAATAGTTGCCGTTGCGGGGCTCTGTTTTGTGGGCCGGAGGAACCCCCGCAGCCTTCTGGACCGCCTCTAGAGCAGCTTCGGTTCCCGTGAGGCCGACAAAATGTCTATCGAAATTGTCGAGCCAGCGGCGCAGTTCCACCGGGGTATCCCGTGCAGGATCGGTGGTAACAAAAACGAGTTTAACCTGATCGGCAACACCGGGGGGCAATTTCTTCAGAGCCGCGCCAATATTTGCCATGTGCGTGGGACACTGATCGGGACAGGACACGCCGACGTACAACAACACACCTGGAGTCAGTACCCCGTGTTTCGATGTGGCGATTCTTTCGACTGCAACCAGGTCCGGTACTCGCGCAGATTCCATCTGGAACGCGAATTACATCGCCAACTATTTCACTGCCGGTTCAGTCGTCGGCCAGGAAATCGACCTTGGAAACTTCTACCAGAACTATGTCGTGGGGGGAGCAGACACCAATTTCTACACAGGGTGCTGATGGTCAGTCAAGCCACATTCTCGCCTGATAGCGCGATGCGGGTACTTACTTCCGGCCCGGCGAAATGGCGTAGGGGAGTAGTGCTTGAGAACATCTCCGACCGTGCGATTGAGTTCGGTGCACTCACAACGTACGCGATGTACGGACAAGGGAACCAGACCATTTTCAACAATGGCGGCGCCTGGGCATGGCAGAACAGTTCTAGCAGCTTAGCTTTGCATCGCTTCACACCGGCTGCCGATGACACCAACACTGAACTCTTCGGCTCGAATGCGGCGAATAACGCAGTGACTTGGAATGTGGACAATAGTGGCAATTTCCTCGCAGGGTCATTCAGGACGCGGACTGCCCTTCCGTCCCTCACCGGCATCTTCCGCTGCGCCTCATCCGATGCGTGTCTAAGTTTCAGAAACAACGCCAATAATAACGACATCCCTCTCGCGAAAAACGTGAGCGATCAACTGACCTTTGGCGGGACGGTTCTCACGGGAACCATCGCCAGCGGCACGGCCACAATGACGACGGCGTTGATTGCTGCCGGAGCGTGCGGAACCACGGTGACTGTTTCAGCGGCGAACGTGCTCACAACTGACTCAATCTCATGGTCCTACAACGCTGCGGTTGGAGCGAACCCCGGCGTGCTCATCGTGAACGAATGGCCTACAGCTAACAACGTGAATTTTGCATACTGCAATGGAACGGCTGCGGGAGTGACTCCCACCGCTGCAACACTCAACTTTAGGGTGGTGCGCTAATGAGGAACATGAAACGAATACTGATTACGCTGTTGCTGTTGGCATCTCCCGCAGTGCTGCGCGCACAGACGAGCTACGGGCGCATCCAGACGGATCGCATCTCGAACAAGCAGACGATCATCATCACGGGCGCCACGCCGGACGTGTCGAACGGCAACGTGTTCAAGACGAACAACGGGGCGCCGACGACGATCACAAACTTCTTGAATGGTGTGGACTCGCAGGTAATCACCGTCAAGTGCGGTGAGGCGAACACAACCATCCAGAATAACGTGAACATTGTCACTTCGGTCGCTGCCGACATTGTTTGCACACTCAACAAGGCTCAGGACTTCACTTACGACGCGGCACAGACGAAGTGGGTGCAGAAGTCGGGTGGGGCTGTGAGTGGTGGCGGTAGTCCGTCCGGAAACAACGGCGACCTCCAGTCAAAGAATGGATCGTTGTTTGGGGCCGCGAGCATCAACGATAACTCGACACTCCCCGGTGTCGTCAGCGTTGGACGGCCAACGGCCTTCGCCGGCCCTGACCCATATGTGGACATCCGCAATTATGGCGGCTATCTTACTGCTTCATCTGCTACGGCCACGACGACAAACGGTTCGGCAACGGTTTCGCTTAGCGCGGCTTCCAATTTCCGCAATGGTGAGTACGCAACAATATGGAACGCTGGCGCAGCCTGCTCGCTTTCTACTCCTGGCACCCCTACCGTCACCCCAAGCACTAACCCTGGTGGTGTGTTCAACACGATACCCGGCCCCACGGGAAGCAACACGAACGGGTACAAGGTCATAGCTGTAAGCGCCACGGGTTGTTACACGGCAGCCAGCCCCGAGGGAACAACGAACACGGCTGCCACGCTAGGGCTCAGTGGTGCGGTTATTACAGCCGTCACCGCTTCTGGTTCAATAGCCACCGCCACGACCTCCGGACCTCACGGTTTCGTGGCCGGTGAGATGATCTACGTTCAGAACAACAACTTCTTTTTCGGTATCTTCGAGGGATTCACGCAGATTTCGTCAGTTCCTGACAGCACGCACTTTTCATACGCAATCCCCGGTGTCACTTCAATGGGTACGCCGACAACGTCTACGATCTCCGTCGCGCCGACGTGTTACGTCACTAATACTGTACTGACAGGTAATACGGCAACCGTCACCTGCGCCAACACCTTCACAAACATTCCGCACCTTCCTGTCGTGATCACTGGGACTGCGAACGGTGGAGGTGTCTTCAACGGTTCATGGCAGACCATCACGCGAAGCGGAACACAAATCCAGTTCCATCTTGACCATGCGGACGTAACCACCGCAGCGGATAGCGGCACCGTCACGGTGGCGAATGTGTGGGGCTTCAACACGAACCGCATCTCGTGGACAGCAGTTCCAAATGCTTTCAAATACGTCGTCTATGGCCGAATCGCAGGAAATGAAGTGCGCCTCGGTCAGACGATGTTCAACTTTTTTGATGACTACGGCTTTGTGTTGGCCAACGGTCAAACGTTCAACGGTCAAACGTTCCCTGGGTGGGTACCAGCTACCCCGCCTGTTGCGAGCGGGAACAACCACCTCACCACAAAGATCAACTCCGGTGGCGGAACAACCTCGTTAACCCTGAATACGACAGCCGGAGTTTCCGGTTCCTTTTGGATGCAGACAGACGACGGCCCTCCGATCATAAATGCGCTCAACGCCGCAAAGGGGCAGAGTGGCGCTTGCGCCCCGGTGTACATTCACAACGCCTCGACCTCTGGCGGTCAGACCATCAACTCATACACGGATACCACAACTACAAACTGCCCCAACGGTACTCTGCTCATCAACTCGGAGCTTAATCTCGCTGACACTCTCGCGATAACCAATTTGCAGATCAAGGGCTTTGGTTCCGTGGTCAGCGGAATGAGCTTTGGTCAGCAAGCCAACGGCCCCGAAATTCTAGTTGCCAACGGAGCCTACCCTGGGATCTACATCACCAGCAACGGTACCGGCACAAAGTTTTCAAATGTGCGGATCAATTCTTTCGGCGGCAACGGCACCAACGGCTATCTCCAAGTGTTTGATCGCGGGCTCTTCCCGACCTTTGACGACGTGAACTGGACACACCAGACTCCAGGTCCGCTCAGCTTATCGCTAGTGATCGACAATCCTTCTACCGGATTCTCATACAAATTCGATCGTAACGCGTTCGAGGGTGGGTACTACTCGGATGTCTGCGGAGGTTGTTACTACGGGATGGTTCCATTCCCATCAATGGTTATGACTGGTGTGGGTCAGCCGAATGCTGGCAGCGGACTGCTCAACGTATCTCGCAGCTGGTTCATTAACAAGGGTGGCTTCGCGTTTGAACAAACCGCCGCTCAAGGTGGGAGCTCTTTTATCTTTTCGGATGTCTCCACGGAGAGCCAAGCCTTTCCTCCGATCTCATTCAGTGGCCCGAGTCTGAATCAGATTTCAAACCAGCTCTACATCCAAAATATTTTCAGTGCTGACACAGCAATGTCACAGGTGGCGGTGTTTGGAGCGAATCTAAAGAACGCATCCTATCTCAGCGGCTCCGGGCCAACAAATCAACGTCCGTGGATCACTGGAGGGCTCTTTATTGGTCTGGTGCAGACCGGAAATATTGATGTCCCTCAATCGGTTTTTGCAGAAGAGCAGATTTCAAGCTCCAAAGTAATCGATGGTGTGTTTAACACCGTCGCTGCCGGTCCTCTATCCCTCAAGCGTTTCTCCGAGCCGGTGTCGTTGTTGCCCGGTGTAGGTATCTTCACGAACCAGATAACGCCTACTGCTCCCACTTGCAGCGTTTCGGCTGGAGGTTCGCTTGGGCTTGCTACATACACATTCTTCTATGCCCCGGTTTGGTGGAACAACGGAGAGGGCTTCCAGTCCCCGCAGTCCACTGCCTGCACCACCACAGGTGGCAATCAAACGATCACAGTCAACTGGACAGCGATTCCTGGTGTGAAGGGCTACAACCTCTATCGCTGCATAGGCACGACCTGTCTTGCGGTAAAGGGCAGTAGCCCGATGTACGCAAGCTCTGCGACGAGCGATGTGATAACAGCCTTCGGCGGCTCGTCTCCTCCTCCAACTATTCCTGCGAGTGGGCCGTCTGCGATGCTCGGAGCCAGTGTCGGCACACAGAACCTCCTGTTGGGAGCGATCAATAGCGGTGGCGTGCTCACGGAAAACGTGCCGACGTTGACCGCGAATCGCACGCAGACGAGACCTGATGCGGCTGGTCAAGTTGTGCTTGATTCAACCCTTACTGGACTTTCTCAGTTCACGACCTTCATTACGGGATTCGATTATTCGACCACTCAGAGCCTAAGATCCGCCACATACGATAACTTCAACAGGGCGAACGGTGGGCTTGGTGCGAACTGGACAACTGCCTATGGAACCGCCTTTGCAATCGCCAGCAACCAAGTCACTGCCACAAACAGCGGTCAAGGTGCGTTCTGGAGCGCTACGACATTCAGCGCGGATCAGTTTTCCGAGGCGAACGTCTCCCCGGCTAGTGGCTTTGCAGGCCCGACAGTGCGGATGGTGGCACCTGGGAATGGGTACATCTGCCTAGAACAGTTCAATAGTTTGGGTATCTTCAAACTCACAACTGGCAACGCGGGCTCGGCGCTGGCCAGCTCCGCACCTACCACTTCAGCCTTCGATACAGTCCGTTTGGAGGTCTCTGGTAACTCATTGACCTGCCGAATGAATGGTCCGAGCGGAGCATCTATTATCACAGCTTCGGATGCTACTTATAGTAGCGGCTCACCCGGTTTCAGTACTTTCGTGACTGGCGCAGCTGTTGATAACTGGAACGGCGGCAATCTCAACTCCATCCCCCGCCTGAACGCTGAACATGACTGGCTGCTTTCCCAGCACTTCGTCGGGCCGGTGACGATTGGCACGACCGCACCCGTTGCCGGAGCGCTCGCTACGAACACACTTTACGTTCCCAACATAGTTCTCAACGGCAGCAACGCATTGAATGCTGTGAGCGGGAATAGCGGTCGGGTTGCACAGTCCAGCGGCGCGATGACGCAGACGAAGCTGAAGACTGCCGACGCGAACGGGAATATCGTAGACACGGCCGGCAGCGGCACGTTGGGTATCACCTTCCCGGCGAAGTACTTCATCCCCGGAGCACTGTGCAATAACGTCACACCATCCCCTGCGTGGAACCTGCCAACGGCAAACGCGGCAGCCGCGAGCTGTAACACAGGTACGAACGTCCAAGAGAGTACGCTCGACTTCGCGGACGGGCAAAGTGCGCAGTACGGGCTCCTACTCCCGAGTGACTGGACAGGTGCTATCGATGCTCGTCTGATCTTCTTTGACGCATCCACCTCTGGCACGGTCATCTACCAGATTGCGACGGCCTGTACGCCGACGAACGGCTCAGTTGCAGACGACACCGCCTTCAACACAGCTGACTCATTCGCAACAATCACCCTCGCCTCGCCCACGAAAGCACTTTGGGCAACGACCAAGACGGGCCTAAACATCACCGGCTGTTCCGCAGGAAATAAGCTCCACATCAAGGTAAGCCGCACGACCGATACCGCCGCAGCGGTGGCAAGTATGGTTGGGCTTGAACTCACAATTCGCAGGGCACTCTGAGGAGATTTACGCATGGCAATCAAACGGATTCTATTTGTGTTTCTACTTGGCGCGTTCCTCTCTTCGGTAGCGCGTGGGCAAGCAACCTATCCAGCCGCGAGCTGCAACTTGAGCGCTGTACAGGCAGCCATCACCGCAGAACTCACCACTCCTGCCGATGGCGACATCATTACTATTCCCGTAGATACCTACACATGGACGGGAACAACGGCTGTGACGGGGAGTTTCACTACCTCGGTCACGATTCAAGGCGCAGGAGCAGTCTCCGCTACAGCAGATGGGACAGGTACCACGGGTTCCGACGTGACGATCATCATCGACAACATTAACCATTCCAGCGGTCCAGCGAATTCCTTATCACTTAGCGCAATCGCCTGGAAGTCCCTCCGCTTAACCGGGATATTTTTCCAGATGAACGGGTCAAGCACCGTGGCCGCGAATGGCATTGTTGGAATCGGCGGCACATCGACAGCGGTGCGGGTAGATCACAATCACTTCTTCCTGAATCTTTTTGGCGCTCAAGGTATGCGTGTGGGTGGCGCGGTCCTAGGGGTTGCGGACCATAGGCTGGGCAAATATTGGCGCTTTCGAGCCGCGGACGTTCTCGCGTGGATCGAGCGACAGCGGGTGGGGGGTCGCGCAGGTGCTTGACGTCGGCAGTACAATCTTGATCGACGCAGAAAGAGGCGGACGAGTTAGCCGAAAGGAGGCTATGACTCGACCGCGTCATCAAGGTGGTTGTTTGTGGAGTCGTGGTAAACGAAGAAAGGTATGGGTGCTTCGTTGGCGGGAGGATGTCTTGCAACCCGACGGATCGGTGAAGAGAATTCTTCGAGCCGAAACGCTCGGTCCAGTAAGTAAAATCACCCGACAGCACGCCCGGCAAGTCCTTCAAGAGCGATTAGGCCCTTTGAATCTAGGTCAGATCCGGCCGCAGGCCACCATGACACTCGCTGATTTCACGCGACTGGAATGGAAGCCAAATGCCGAACTGGCCTTAAAGAAAAAAAGCCTGAGCTATTACGAATCTCAACTCGACGGTCGCATCCTTCCGGCACTCGGCTCGACTTGCCTGTGCAGTCTGAGCCGGGCGCAGATCGAAGGTCTGCTATCGGATCTGAGGCGTAAAGGCGAATCTGGACCGATACTCCGCGGCGTACGTGCAACGATTTCGACTGTATTGCAGTCGGCTGTGGAGCGCGGCTATCTCAACCAGAATCCGGCGCATGGTATCCGCCTTCGTAATACTCGCGGAAGAGCCGAGCGTCGGTATTACACGCCTGCTTTGATTCAAAAGCTCCTCACCGAACTCTCAGAGCCTTGCCGGACAGTAGTAACGGTCGCTGTGCTCACGGGGCTTCGGATTGGTGAGATTCTCGCACTGCGGTGGAAGCGTGTTGACATGTTGCGCGGCACGATCGAAGTAGCCGAAACGTTTTCGGATGGCCAGTTTGGGACACCGAAAACGCGCAGCGGCAGACGCGTGATACCCATGAGCGAGCCTCTTCGTAAAATTCTCGAGGCGCATCGGTCTCGATCCATCCAAAAAGATTCCGAAGACCTGGTGTTTACAACGCCGACAGGCACCCCGCTCAGCTCAAAAAAACCTCTACAACCGAGTGCTTGCTCCCGCATGTGATCGGATCAAGGAGCCACGCGTCTCGTGGCACTCGTTCCGGCACGCGCATGCAACGCTGCTCGCCGAATCGGGAGAGTCGATGAAGACGGCGCAGGCCCTATTGGGGCACTCCGATCTTGAAACGACGCTCAACGTCTACACGCACGCCCTGCCGGCTTCGCAACGGCGTGCAGTGGAGAGGGTGTCAGAGGTTATGTTCTCAATTGTCTCGAGTTGGGCGAAAACGAGAAAGAAGGAAAATCTAACTAGTTGTATTCAGGGCGGTTAGAAAAAGACTGGTGAACCGGGGAGGACTCGAACCTCCAACCCGTTGATTAAGAGTTCCACACCAACGAAGAATAAACAACTTACACCAAGCTCGACAAATATCGACGAAACGCCATAAGTATCGATGCGTTAGACGCTTACACTCAGCTGGATCGCACTTGGTCGAGAGCGGTCGAGTTTGGCGGTGGGCACAAAATTGGGCACACCTGCGACCGGTCCCGGATCGACCGTGAGACCGCACCGGTGGCTACCGTCCGTCAAACCGCGTGCTAAGGATAGCCGCAATGATTGAACGATTCGAGCAAAAGGTATCTTGATTCTAGCCACTGAACTCTACGGCTATGTCTCTATCAGGAGAAGCTACATGCAGAAGAGCCGATTCAACGAAGAGCAGATCGTGTGGGTATTCTTTGCGTCACGTGGGGGGTAAACATTCGTTGCTACAAGAGGCCTCGCCGCTCAATTCCTGAAAGCAGTCGATTGGGTGTTTATTGACGAAATAGAGAAAGTAGCAGCTGTTGAGCCACAGAGAGGATTTTCTGCTTGTATGATTATGAGAGCGACATCGCAGAGGAAGTTGATTGGGGATTCCGGCTGAGTGCTCCGTCAACGAAAGGAAATTCATTTACCAATGGAAATCTCCCAGCGCTCTCTGCTCGAAGATAACCAATCTCGCAAGCTGGACCAAGAGCGGGTCCGCCGATCTTTGGACGATCTATTCAGTCTCGCCAGGAAGTACCGGAAGAGCAATGAGTATTGGGAACTTCTCAAATTTGTGGCCAAGTTTGACTTTTATTCGCCTTACAACGCCATGCTGGTGCACATTCAGAAGCCCGGTGCATCATTCGTTGCTCCGCCACACCGGTGGCTATCGCAATATGGCAGGCACATTAGACCGGGGGCGCAACCACTTGTCGTCTTGCAGCCGATGGGACCAGTGATGTTCGTATTCGATGTTTCAGATACGGAACCCGGCACGAACGCTCCACGCCTGCCATTTACGGTAGAAAATCCGTTTGCCGTTAGGGCGGGCCACGTCTCTTCCGAGCTGCCATTGACCATTGAGAATGCGAAGCGCGATGGTGTGCGCGTGGGGGAACGTAAATCGGGCTCACAGGCAGCCGGATGCATCCGATCGGTGCACTCTGACCAATTCCAAGAAGTGGTTAAGCGATCAAAGCTCCTAAAGGAGTCTGTGTGGGTCCCGATCAGATATGAGCTTCTGCTTAGCGAGGGCGCGTCACGCGAGACCAAGTACGCTACCCTGGTTCATGAGCTAGCTCATCTCTACTGTGGCCATCTGGGCACGCCTAACCGCGAATGGTGGCCCGAGAGGCAAAACTTCACCCCGGTAGGCAATGAGTTCGAGGCCGAATCGATATCGTATTTGGTTTGTAGCCGCCTGAAGATTGATACTCCTTCAGAAAAATACCTTGCCGACTATGTGGGGGATGGCAACCCTGAGGTTCCTGAAATCAGCCTTGAGTGCGTGATGAAGGCTGCGGGTTTGATCGAGCAAATGGGTAATTCCCGATTGAAGCCGCGAAAAGACAAGAGAGAGTGAACGCGGGTGATGATCGAATCGTGTCCTTTCGCCAGGGTTAGAGCAGCGGACTCATAATGTCCTGGCAACCAGTCCGGCACACGTATTATCAAGCATTTACGGGGTATATTGAGGGGTATTGAGGTGCCAAAATAGGTCGATTTTTGGCATTATGGACCAATACTGGACCAAGTTTTGGACCTTGTTTAATCTGGCTTTCGACCAACCTTAGCATCCTCGGCCTGGTATTTCGCGACGAATCCTTCATACGCAGCTATCGCGGGTTGAACAGCAGCTAGCAGCGTGTCGAAATAGCTCCTGGCGTCTGGAAACGTGATCTTCGTTCCATCCTTGGCCCCGTGTCGCGGGTCTATACAAGTCACAGGAAACTGGATTCTTTCTCGCATAAACGCGTTGATACCAGCGGTATCGTATGCCGAGAAACGGCGATGTAGGTTTTGCAGTTCATTGACCCGCTCAGGTATAGCGTGCAATACGCTAGTTGTTCGGCGGTTAAAATAGTCACCAAGTTCGCGAACCTCAAGAGAAACGTCTTCAAGCCTGGATTGCATTGCATCGAACCATCTTTCGTAGAATGCCTGCTGGAATTCCTCCCAAGTCACGAGGTGAAGATTCGTATTTGCGGCGGATTCGAATGCACCCTTTTGAAAGCCCGACGAAGAGATGATGTACCCGACGTGCGCTCCCGAATCCTGCATGACGGTCCTAAACCCACGAACGACATTTTGCGGAACTTTCGATTTCCAGAGCTTGCACTCGCACAGAATTAGTAAGCGAGGCTGGCGGGTCACGTCCATTGCATACACGTCAATGTTTGCCCCTCCTCTCGGCAAGTCTATATGCTTGTCTGTTTCAGCCTCACACCCGCACGCGGTCAAGACTTGACAGACCAGTGCCTGAAGGTTCCGTTAATCAGCGGGAGCGTCATTGAAAATCACGCTGGGCACGTCCGCTCCTGTCTCTAGATGTAAAACTTAAATCTAGGATTTCTCTTTGTCACGGTCGGATTCGAAACAAGAATCTCACCGACCGCGTCGGAGAATCCTATCGTCACTGGTTCAGAGTCCCCAAAGCGACAAGCGTTGTAGTTCAATTTGGTCAGAGCGAAAATATCGCGACCAACCTGTTCGATATCGGCGTCTCCATGCTGAATATCAATTCGCAAAGGAACGGGAGCCTCCCAACCGGGATATGTTCGTAAACGTGGCACGAACCCGGACGCCCACAAATAACCAAGTTTGGGTCCGGCTTTAAGAAACGTACCGCGTATAACAGGTCGCGTACTTTCTCGA
>Ga0207646_10003120_pt1 | contig 19012 bp, 19 predicted proteins | sample KBSK5502metaG_FD_184343 | JGI IMG/M metagenome (GOLD analysis project Ga0207646, IMG submission 184343) | Corn, switchgrass and miscanthus rhizosphere microbial communities from Kellogg Biological Station, Michigan, USA - KBS K5-50-2 metaG... | ecosystem: Host-associated > Plants > Roots >...
CGAGAGAAGGAGCAGGTCGAGTGGCGGTGCCTCGAAGCGCCGGCGACGATCGGGCAGCTGGACGCGGGCGGCCCCGGACCGGTCTGGCACCTCCTGTACCGAAAGGAGCAGGACCATCCCTCGCGCGCGCTCACGGGCGCTCCGGCCTCAGCGGGTGTGGCGCGCGGTCCAGCGCGGCTCGTCCGCAACCTCGAAGAGTTCGGGAAGTTCCACCGCGGCGACGTTCTCGTGTGCCAGTCGTCGAACGTGTCGTGGATCCCGCTCTTCACGATTGCGGCCGCTGTCGTTACGGAGGTCGGCGGGCCGCTGTCACACGCCGCGGTCGTCGCGCGCGAGTTCGGAATCCCGGCCGTCGTGGGAACCTCGGTGGCGCTCTCCACCCTCGTCGACGGCGAGCCGCTCGAGGTCGACGGGTCCGCGGGGATCGTGAGACGCCTCTCCTCCTAACCCGCGACCTCCTCCGCGATGGCCTCTGCGCGCGCAAGGCCCTGACCGGGAAGCGCGAGGCTCGGGATGGCCGCCGCGAACGCCGCGGCCGTGAAGAGCCAGAAGAGTGCGCGCAGCGAGTCGATCGAGGCGGAGCCGCCGAGCGCGATCGCGATGGCGATCGAGCCAAGCATTCCTCCGAAGTAGCGGCTCGTTGAGAAAACACCGGACGCGAGCGCCGCGTATCGCTCGGGCACGACCTCAACCGCCGCGAGCCGCATCGACGGAAAGGTCAGCGCAAGGCCGACGCCCGCGAAGGCGAGCGTCGCAGCGAGGAGCACCAGCGGAAGCTGGCCCGCGGAGATCGCGAGCGGGGTGAGCCCGGCGCCGAGGAACAGCGCGCCGATGACGGTAGGGAGGCGCGGCCCGTAGCGATCGGCGGCGCGCCCTCCGAGCGGCGCGAGGATGATCGAACCGCCCGAAAACGCGGCGAGCGCGATCCCGCTGCGGACGCTCGCACCCGCGAGCGCGACGGGCAGAGCGAGCAGCGTCCCATACATCGCGAGGTTCTGGAATGCGACCGTGGCGCACGCGGCGGCGAAGGCGCGGATCCGGAAGAGTGAAGGCGGAAGCGCCGGGTCGGGATGACGGGACTCGTAGCGCAGGAGCGCGACCGCCGCGGGAAGCACCGCGACGCCGATCGCCACGGTGACCGGGTCGACGGCGCGCCCCAGCGAGACCAGGACCCATGCCAACGCAAGGAGCACGAGTCCAAGGCCGACCGCGCCGATGAGGTCGAACCGGGCGGTCTCGCGCGCCGCGCGCCGCGGCAGGACGCGCCACGAGAGCGCGAGACCGGCCACGCACAGCGGCACGTTTACGAGAAAGATCCACCGCCAGTCGATCGCCGCGAGGAACCCGCCGACGAGCGGTCCGACGGTCGCGCCAACGGCCGTGGCCGCGCTCACGATGCCAAACTCGGCGCCGCGCCGGCCGCTCGGGATCGCTTCGCGCAAAAGCCCGAGACCGTTCGGGACGAGCGCCGCCGCCGCGATCGCCTGGTTGATGCGGAAGATGGCGAGGAGAAGGATCGAGCCGGCCGCGGCCGCTCCGGCCGACGCAAGCGCGAAATAGACGAGCGCGACGAGCATGACGTTGCGCCGCCCGAGACGATCTCCTACCCGCCCAGCGATCGGCTGAAGCGCGGCCATGGCGATGAGGTACGAGGTGACGATCCAGCTCGTTTCGGCGACGTCGACCCCGAGATCGCGCGCGACCTGTGGGAGCGCGACGACGATCATCGTCGAATTGAGCGGCACGAGCAGATTGCCGAGCGCGACCGAGATCGCTAGCGATCGCCCGTTCACGTTGCGATCCTAGGCCGCGAGCAGATCGCGCAGCCGCTCGGCCGAGAGCGCATTCGCGCCGGTGTCGTCGTGCCTGAAGTAGGCGTACACGTCCATGCCCGCTGCGAGCATCGGTCGGAGACGCTCGGCCCACGCTCCGACGGACGCCTCGTCGTAGCCCTCGCGTTTGCGCAGCCGCACGTACGCGAACGGCGCGGTGGTGCCGAGCGTGTCGACGGGTGAAGGCGCTTTCTCGCCCTCGGCGTGCACGAGGGCGACGCCGGCCGTGTGCAGCAGCTCGTAGACCTCGTCGACGTACCACGATTGGTTGCGCACCTCGAGCGCCGAGTGCAGGTCGCGCGGCAGCGACGCGAGGAACCCAGCGAGGCGGTCGTCGTCTCGTTTGAGCCAGGGCGGCGTCTGGAACAGGATCGGACCGAGCCTATCGCCGAGCGGTCGCGCGCGATCGAAGAAGATCGGGAGCGTCTCCGCCGGCTCGAGCAGCTGGCGCACATGGGTGATGTGCTGCGACGCCTTGAGCGCGAAGAGGAACTCGGGCGGGGTCGCCCCGCGCCAGGTGGCGATGTTCTTCTCCGTCGGAAGGTGGTTGAAGGTGTAGTTGATCTCGAGCGTTTTGAGGCGCGTCCCGTAGTAATGGAGGAAGTCCCTCGACTTCACCTCCGGCGGATAGAAGACGGGCTTCCACGTCGTATACGACCACCCGGACGTCCCAACGAACGCGCGTCCGCTAGTCAAAGCGTGAGGGAGGCCCGGCTGTGCCGGGCCGACTGAACACCAGGCGCCCGCGGCGTGTCGCGGACAAAGTCGGAGATTGCTCAGGCATCGAAAGTGAGGGAGACCCGGCTTTGCCGGGCCGACCGAACACCACGCGCCTGCGGCATGTCGCGGACAAAGTCGGAGATTGATCAGGCATCGTGCTGGCCAAGCACCGCGTAGGCGATCCCTGTGACGAGCGAGTTCGCGCGCTTGAACGACGCGAGGAGATCGAGATGGATGCTCGACGTGTCGATCGATTCGGGCAGCCCTTCGTGCAGTCGCTGGATGTGCGCCGCACGCAGCTGGCGCTCCATCGTGTTCACGACGGATTTGTGCCGGATCACCTTCTCGGCGACCTCGCGATCCCCCGACGCGAGCGCGCTCATGGCGAGCTCGAGATTCTCGACGACCTTCGCGTGCAGATCCGCGATCTCGCGCCACCCCTGCGCCGAGAAGACGTGGTTGCCGCGGATCTTCTTCTCGGCGAGGTCCATCAGGTTCTTGTCGATCACGTCGCCGATCTCCTCGAGATTGACGATGACGAAAATGAGCGCCGTCTCGCGCTCGGCCTGCTCCTCCGTGAGCGAGTTTTCACGAAGCTTCACCAGGTACTGCTTGATGTCCTCCTCGAGCCGATCGATGACATCGTCGCGGGCGACGATCTCGCGCATCAACGCCATGTCGTCGCGCTCGAGCACGACACGCGTTTCGCGCAGCGACTGGAGGACCACGTCACCCATGTGGAGCACCTCGCGGAGGGCCTGGCCGAGCGCCACCGCGGGCGTGTCCAGCACGGCGGGATTGAGGTACATGGGCCCAGTCCCAGTCCGTCGCGTCTCGGGAATGAGGCGCGTGACGAAGTCGGCAGCGACGCCCGCGAACGGCAGGAAGACGAGCGCTAGGGCCACGTTGAAGATCGTGTGCGCGTTCGCGATCTCGCGCTGCACGTCCGGCGAGGTCGCACGGACGAGGTCGGCGAACGGTCCGATGAAGGGGAAGAAGATCGCGACGCCGACGATCTTGAACGCGGCGTGCGCGGCGGCCACACGACGCGCCTCGACGTTCTGGCCGACCGCGGCGATCACGGCGGTCGCCGCCGTGCCGACGTTCGCCCCAAAGATGATCGGGATCGCGCCCACGAGCGGCATGAGGCCCGCGGACGCGAGCGAGAGCGCGAGCCCGATGACCGCAGCGCTCGAGCGCACGAGCGCGGTGAAGACCGCGGAGATCAGGACGAGGAGAAGCGGCTGGTCCGTCAGCGCGCCCAGCAGATCGGCGAAAAGCGCGTTCGTCGCGAGCGGCGCCGTGCCGTCGTGGATCAGCTTCATGCCCAGGAAGAGGAAGCCGAAGCCGAGGATCGCCTGCCCCACGTAGCGCACGGTCCCGCGTCCCGCGACGTACAGGACCCAGCCGAGAAACACGACGAGCGGCGATAGGTCGAGCAGGTCGAACGCGAGGAGCTGCACCGTGACCGTCGTGCCGATGTCCGCCCCGAGGATCACGCCGATCGTCTGCCGGAGCGAGAGCAGCCCGGCGGACGCGAACCCCACGAGCATGACCGTCGTCGCGCTCGAGGACTGCAGCACCGCTGTCACACCCGCGCCGACGAGCAGGGCCTTCACGCGGTTTCCGGTGAGCGTCGAGAGGATATGCCGGAGGCGCGTGCCCGCAGCCCGTTGCAGACCGTCGCCGACGAAGCGCACTCCGTAAAGGAGGAGGGCCGTACCGCCGAGCAGAGAGAAAAGGACGAGGTTGGCGTCGCTCACGTTCGCGCGAGTATCGGCCTCAGCGTGCGGAGATGGTCAGTGAGGCCCTTCCCGATGTGCCGGCGCCGAGGACGACGACGCTCACGTCGCCCTCGATGGCCGGCGCGACGAAGCTGATGCGCGCGGTGCCGGTCCCGTCAGTCACCGCCGACCCGATCTGGACGATCCCGACGGACATCGTGAGCGGAACGCCCGCGCGGGGTCCGGTGGTGCCGACGACGTAGATCGTCGCGAGGACTCCCTGACCCGCCCGTGCCGTCGCCTTGTCGAGTGTGACCGTCAAGGTCGCGGTGGCAGCGGTCGGGGTCACCTGCTGCGCGACGACCGTCACTTTCTGCGTCGTTTCGTTTCCGGCCCGGTCGCGAGCGACGACGGTGATCGCGACCGAACCCTCCGAGGCGCTGAAGGAGTCCGTGAACGTACCATCCGGTGCGGGCACGACCATACGTCCGTTCACGGCGATCGTGGACCCGGCTTCGGCCGTACCCGAGACCACGATGTTCTTCGCGTCGACGGTGCTGCCCGCAGCCGGCTGCGCGACCGTAAGGGTCGGAGGCGTGCGGTCGAGCACGACCGTATACGACGATGCCGCGACCACGTCGCGGTCCGCGACGAGTGCGACGCCGATCGTGTTGGCACCATCCTTGAGAGCGAGCGTCGCGCTGAACGCGCCGCTCGGGTCGAGCGCCGTCGTCGTGACGACCGCGCCATTGAGCACGATCTGCAGGCTGCGTCCGGCCTGTATCCCGAACGACGGCACCTTCCCGGTGAGCTGAAGCTGCGGCTCGCGCGTATACGCGGGGAGCGAGTCCGCGATGGGAGCGGCGCCCACGCTCGAACTGCCGCCCGCCGGCAGGTCGATCGAGCCGTGTCCTTGCAGCAGCGGGACCGCCGACTGGATGGAAGTGAGTACCTGATCGAATCCGGCGCCGACCGCCGCGGCCGCGCGCGGCACCGTGATGATCAGAACGACGGCGAGGGCACCGACGAGCGCTGCATCGATCCACCGCGGGCGTGCAGGAATTCGGACGCCCGCACCACGGGCGATCGCGCGGTAACGATCGCGTGAAACGGGCTCTCGGCGACGAGGACCCATGCGCATGCGTGTGATCAGCGAAGCACCCTTCCTGACCTCAAAACTAAGGCCCGAGACCAAAGCGAAAGGGCGCCGGCCTTACGGCCGCCGCCCTCCGCTGGTGGGTGGGATGAGGGGCTAACAACTTGAGCGCGCGTTCAACTCGTAAACGCGCGCGCCTGACGAATGTTTCGTCCTCCCCGGGCGGTTTAGCCTGCCTGACCGTCCAGCGGGGACTGTACCGCTGAGGGTTTGGGGTCGCAAGTCCCAGACCTCGTGACCTTTGGCAATCCAAAGGGGGTCGACACGGTTGTGCGACACTCGGCTCGTGGCCGTCGAGCGGGAAAAGGTGGCTCCGCGCGGACTCGAGGGCGTGGTCGCGACCACCACGGCGATCTGCTCGGTAAGCGATAACTTCCTTCAGTACCGCGGTTACCGGATCGAGGAGCTCGCCGGCAAGGCAGAGTACGAAGAGGTCGCCTATCTCCTGCTAAATGGCGATCTTCCGAACAAAGACGAGCTCCGAGACTTCAGAGCGGAGCTCACGAAGCACCGCACCTTGTCGCCCTTTCTCCGCGGGATCCTGCAGGAAATGTCCGAGACCGGGACGGGCATGGACGTCCTCCGGACCGTCGTTTCCGCCTCGTCGGCCGAGGACCCCGCCGAAGGCGACAACTCCCGGGATTCGGAGTACGCGAAGGCGATCCGTCTCACCGCGAAGCTTCCGACGATGCTGGCGACGTATATCCGTCGCCGACGCGGTGAGCAGCCCATTCCGCCGGATCCAACGCTCGGCCACGCGGCGAACTTTGCCAAGATGGCCGGGCTCGAGCATCCCCGCGCCTCAGAGGTCCTGAACACGTGCTTCATCCTGCAGGCCGAGCATGGGCTCAACGCGTCCACTTTCGCCGCGCGGATCGCGGCCGGCACGAACGCGGACATGCACGCCGCGGTGACCGCGGGACTCGGGGCGCTGAAGGGCCCGCTTCACGGCGGCGCCACCGACGGGACGATGAAGATGCTCGATGAGATCGGCACGCCCGAGCGCACCGAATCGTGGGTCGAGAAGGCGATCTCCTCGAAGTACAAGTTCTCGGGGTTTGGCCACCGCGTCTATAAGACCGAGGACCCGCGCGCCAAATTTCTGAGGAGGTTCGCGCAGGAGCTCTCGAAGGATTGGAAAGGTCCGAAGTACTTCGAGATCCAGGAGCGTCTCGCCGCCGAGATCGAACGTCAGCGCCCGAAGATGTCAGCCGCGGCCGCGGCGAAGGTCAACGTCGTGAATGTCGACTACTACGCCGCGACGACCTACACGTTCCTCGGGATCCCCGCAGATCTCGGGACCTCGATCTTCGCCGTCGGCCGCATGGCCGGGTGGTGCGCTCACATCATGGAGCAGCACGGCGACAACCGACTCATCCGTCCTGAGTCTGAGTACACCGGACCGACCGGGAAGCGCTGGGTGCCGATCGCGGAGCGGTAGCGATCTAGAACAAGCGTCCCGATCGGACCCGGACGGCACCTTGAGATTTCCTGGACGCCGTAGCACTTTGGCGTCGACAACTCTGACGACGCGCTCACCGCGGTGGCGCACGCTTTCCGCGTGCGGCGAATGGTGCCGATCGCGGTGACACTTCTTTTGGCATCGTGTGCGGCCGCCGCTCCAGCGCCAGCGGCCACGACCAGCGTCGAGCCCGATGGACCGAGCGGCTCGGTTGCGGACGCGGCCGTCTCGCCACCGCCAAGCACCGCCGCGATCAGATCGGCCTACCCCACGGCGACCCCGCGCCCGTCGTTTGTGCTCGACGGTGTCGTCGGATCGGCTCGGGGTGACTTCGACTGCGACGGGCGTCCCGACCTTCTCGAGTTCTTCAACTCGCCGCGCCCTGGAACATACGCAAGCCTGAACGGCGGCAAGCTCGCGCGACTCACGCTGAGCGCGGGCGGCGTTGTGGAGCTGCCGTTCGACGGGATGCCTTTTGACGATCCCGGACACAGTCCCCTGATCGGAATCGCGGACGTCAACGGCGACGGCTGCGACGACGCGATCGTGACCGTTGGGCACGGCGCGTCGACGGTCTGGACGAGCTTTCTGGTCTACGACGGCAACGAGCTGCGGCTCGTCGAGGAAGAGGGCAGGCCGGTCATGTTCCTGTTCGGCGGAACGGTTTCGCACGGGAACGCGATCGAATGCCGTCGCACGAAGGACGCGCCGGAGATCGTGGCGCGTTCAGCTTCCGACTTCAACTCGGATTTCCAATGGGACGCGGTCGAAGACGTGCACCGCTGGTCGACGAGGTCACGGCTCGTGCTGTGGTCGACGACCCGATCGGTGATCGCGGTCAACGTCCGCTACGCGATGCCGACCGATCCGGAGCGGTACTGGGGACTCTCGTGCGGGAACGTGAAGTTCGCGGGTTAGTCCTCAGCGGTCATAGCTCGCCAGGATCGCGTCCCACATCGCGTCTGAGGCGAGCTCGCCGAGCGTGACTTCATCGAGAGCGTCGTTCGCGACCTCCCGCGTCGACACCATGTAGTTCACATCGCCGTCCCAGCGCGCGTGGAACGGCTGTATCCCGCGGGCCATCGAGGTGTGCACCTGGCGGCCGACCGACTGGAGCTGCAGGCGGTCGAGCTTCTGGTTCGTGACCACGAGCGAGAGCGTGGTGTTCGCCGAGCGCGGCATCCGGCCGGGCACCGGCCCCGTCGGCTTGCCGCGGACGATCGTGCCGGCGCGATCGACGATGCAGCCGTACGCGTTCACGACCACGAACGCGAGGACCTTGGTCTGCCCGGACACCCGCCATGCGCCGCCCTGGCCGGCAAGCTCGGCGCCGGCGCCGTGGCTCGCGGTCGCTGAGCGCCCCGCGCCGCGGGCTCCCATCGGGAACCGCCCCGGCCGCATGCCGCGGACCGCCGCGCGACCCAGCTCCTTGTCGGGATAGATCGCGTTTGCGCGCGTCCCGTAGTCGAAGAGGATCGCGCCCGACACGAGCGCGATATCGATCCACTTCGTCGAGTAGCCACGGATCTTGAAGAGCTCCGCCGCGACGCCGGTCGACGCCTCGAGCCCGTACAGCGAGCCGCCCGCAAAGCAGATCGCGTTGATCGCGTCGAGATGCTGTCCGTTCACGCCCGGCGATCCGCCGCGCACGTCGATCGCGAGCGACGCGACCTTCGGGAGATGGAAGACGGTGCAGCCGGTCGGACCTTCGTCGTACTCGGCGACGCCGATCTCGAGGCCCGGAAAGTCGAACTCCAGGACGCGCCCTTGCGGCAGCTCCGTGCGCGGGACCGGGTGGACGAGATCGTTGGACGCCGGGCCGCTCACCGCAGCGCGCGCTCGATCTCGTCGAGGTGCTGCGTGCGGTGACCGGCTCGCTCGTAGAGCATCGGACGATCGAGTGCTTTAAGGGCGGCGAGCCTTTCCGGCGGAAGGCTCTCGACGAGCCGATCCATGGCCGCGGCGGCGTCGCGCGCCTGCCTCGCGGCGACAGCCGGCGGCGTGTCCCTCCACTCGCGTATCCCCGCGCCGTTGGTGAGGTCGGTGAGGGCCGGCGGCGCTGTGACCGGCGGCTCCTCGTCGCGCAGATATTTCTCGAGACGGACCGTCGCGAGCCGATCCCAGAACGCGATGTGCGCAAGGAGCGCGGATGCGGTCCACCCGCCGTCCATCTCTATGAGGCGGTCGCCCAGACGCTCGATGACGGCGTCCAGCCGCGCGCGAGTCGCGCGATTGCGGCCGTTGTGATTCACAAGCGGAGCGACTCGCGGAACGACTTGTCCGTGGCGACTCGGAGCGCTGTTGCGCTGAGGGCATCGATGACCACGAACGCGCTCTCATGCGCGTAGTCGCTCACCGACGCCTCCCGCATCCGGTGGGAATGTCCGGGTATCTCCTCCGCGCTCACCGGAAAGCCGATGTAGTCGGTCGGCACCTTCTGCGATACGTTGCCGATGTCGCCTGACGCGGTCACCAGACGCCCCCGCGACGGCGACTTGCCGAGGCGGACAAGCTCCTGCGCGAGCGCATCGCCGAGGGCGGGATTCGCCTCGACCGGGAGGTACGGGCGCATCTCCTCCTCGATCCTGACCTTTGTGCCGGTCTGGAGCGCCGCGCCCTTCGCCATGTTCTCGAACATCTCCACCATCTCCTGGAGCGCGCCCATCGTCGCCGCGCGGAGACCGAAGTCGCCCACAGCGCGCGACGGGATGATGTTCGAAGCGACTCCGCCCTCGCGGACGATGCCGTGCACCCGCGCCGTTGAGGGAAGGTGCTGCCGCCACCCGTCGACCGCGACGAAGAGCACGATGAGGGCGGTGAGAGCGTTGCGCCCCTTCTCCGGCGATACGGCGGCGTGTGACGCGAGACCTTCGAAGATGACCCGCTTCACCGAGATCCCGAGGAGGCGCTCGCTCACGTTCCAGCGCCCGCCGGAGCCCGGATGCGAGTAGAGCGCGGCCACGGCGTTCTTGAACACGCCCTTCTCGAGGAGGTCGATCTTGCCGCCGCCGCTCTCCTCGGCCGGGGTGCCGACGAGCTCGATGCCCGTCTGCAGATCCTTCGCCTTGGCGGCCGCGGTGAGGAACGCGCCGACGATCGTCATGGAGATGAGGTTGTGACCGCAGCCGTGACCGACGTCCGGCAGGGCGTCGTACTCGGCGAGCAGCGCGACCGCCGGACCCGGCGGGCCGACCCGCGCGCGGAACGCCGTCGGGAGGCCACCGAGATTCAGTTCGACCTCGTGGCCGTGCTTTCGGAGGAGCGCGGTGATGCGGCCGACCGCGCGCTCCTCCTTGTAGGCGAGCTCGGGGTCCGCGCTGATCGCCCGCGAGAGCGCGATCAGGTCGCCGCGGAGCCCGTCGTTCATCTGGCGATCCGCTCGCGCAGGGCCCGGTCCGTCGCGACGCGCACGGCCGCCGCGCCGAGTGCCTCGGCCGTGATCATGGCGTTGCGGTGCGCGAGGTCGCTCACGCTCGCGTCGCGCATCTGTTCGGAGTGTCCCGGCACCGGCCTCTCGCTCACCGGGAAGCGCACCCAGTCCGTGGGGACCTTGGTCGAGACGTTTCCGAGGTCGGTCGACGCGGTGACGAGAACGCCGCGCTCGGGAATCACGCCCTGACGCTCCAGCTCCTCGGCGATGACGTCGCCGAGCGCGCGGTTCGCCTTCACCGGCTCGTAGTAGGGAAGATATTCGCCGATCTCGACGTTAGTACCGGTAAGAAGGGCGGCCCCTTTCGCGATCTCTCCGAACCGCTCGACCATGCCGTCGAGCGTCTCGCGCTCCTTTGCGCGGAGCCCGAAGATCGCCTCGGCCCGCGCGGGCACGACGTTCATCGCCTTGCCGCCGTCGTTGATATACCCGTGCACACGCGAGTCGACCTCGAGCTGCTGGCGCCATCCGTCGATGCCGACGAAGAGCCGGATGACCGCATTGAGCGCGTTGCGACCCTTTTCGGGTGCGGAGCCGGCGTGCGAAGCGACGCCCGTGAAGGTCACGCGCTTTCCGACGACGCCGAGGCCCGTACCGCTCACCGACCAGTCGCCCTGGCCGGCGGGATGTGACGAGAGCGCAGCGGCCACCCGATCGAATACGCCGTGACGCAACAGTTCGATCTTGCCGCCGCCGTTCTCCTCAGCCGGCGTGCCGATCAGCTCGACGCCGACCTCGAGCCGCGCGGCGCTCGCCGCGGCGATGAGATAGGCGCCGACGTTGCTGATCGCTATCAGGTTATGACCGCAACCGTGTCCGACCTCAGGAAGCGCGTCGTACTCGGCGAGCAAGGCCACGGCCGGGCCCTCGGATGGACCGACCCGCGCACGAAATGCGGTCTCGAGCCCTCCGATGCCCCGCTCCGCGCGGTGTCCGGCGTGCTCGAGTAGCGCGCTGATCGCCGCCAGCGCATGACGTTCCTCGAAGGCAAGCTCGGGATGACCGTGGATGTCCCGAGAGAGAGCGGTGAGCTCGGCGATCTGGGCCGTGGTCAGGGCCGCCATGTCGCTGTATACTGACTCACGCAACCTTTCCCCTTTCTCACGAGCCGGATGCGCGCGCACCTGATGCGCCCACCGGGCCCACACAGCCAGAGACCTGGGCAACAAGGCCGCAGGCAAACTAAGGAGCGAACACACCGCTTGGACAATCCAGAACCCACCTCAGCAGAGAACACCCCCACCACCAAAGACACCCCCGCCACGAACGGTCCGGCTACCAATGGCCCCGCGACCAATGGCGGCGCCGCCACCGCGACGGCGACCCGCCGGGAGGCATCGCCGCCCGCGCCGAGCCGGAAGTACTACACGATCACCGAGCTCAACGACAAAAAGCAGAAGGAGCTCGCGGAGATCGCCAAGGAATTCAGTATTGAAGGCGCAGCAGGCCTCGGCCAGCAGGACCTGATCACGCGCGTCCTGCAAGCGCAGACCGAGGCGCAGGGCAACATCTTCGCGCAGGGCATCCTCGAGATCGTCGAGGACGGCTTCGGTTTCCTCCGGCGCCGCTCCCTCCTTCCGTCACCCGAGGACGTGTACGTCGGCTCGAGCCAGGTCCGCCGCCTCGGTCTTCGGACCGGCGACTTCGTGACCGGCCAGACACGACCGCCGAAGGACAGCGAGAAGTACTTCAGCCTCCTGCGGGTCGAAGCGGTGAACGGCATCGACCCCGAGCAGGCCAAACGCCGCCCGGTGTTCGAAAACCTCGTGCCGGTCTTCCCGGACGAGATGTTCGATCTCGAGGTCGACCCCGCGAACCTGAGCCAGCGCCTCATCAACCTCGTAAATCCCCTCGGTTACGGCCAGCGCGCCCTCATCGTGTCGCCGCCGAAGGCCGGCAAGACGCAGCTCTTGAAAGACATCGCGAACGGTATCTCCGGGAACCATTCGGACGTCCACATCATGGTCGTGCTTGTCGGTGAACGGCCCGAGGAAGTCACAGACATCCGCCGCTCCATCAAGGGCGAAGTGTTCTCGTCAACGTTCGACGAGCCAACGGAGAACCACACTCGTGTCGCCGAGCTCGCGCTCGAGCGCGCCAAGCGTCTCGTCGAGACCGGTCGTGACGTCGTCATTCTCCTCGACTCGATCACGCGGCTCGCGCGCGCATACAACCTCGCGGTCCCGCCGTCCGGCCGGACGCTGTCCGGTGGCATGGACCCGGTCGCGCTCTACCCGCCCAAGCGCTTCTTCGGCGCCGCGCGAAACATCGAAGGCGGTGGATCGCTCTCGATCTTCGCGACATGCCTTGTCGACACCGGATCCCGCATGGACGACGTGATCTACGAAGAGTTCAAGGGCACCGGCAACTCCGAGATGATCCTCGACCGGAAGCTCCAGGAGCGCCGCACCTTCCCAGCAATCAACATCCCGGCCTCGGGTACACGCCGGGAAGAGATGCTCCTCGCGCCGGAGGTCATGAGACAGGTCATCCTGCTGCGAAAGATGCTCTCAGCAGTCGGTCAGATCGAAGGCACCGAGCTCCTGCTGCAGCGCCTCGGCAAGACCAAGACGAACAAGGAGTTCCTCGCCGCCATCGCGAAGTCGATGGAGGAGAAATAAGCGAAGCGCGTAAGGGACGACAGCACTCACGTTCGCAATAGCGCGTTCCTGCTTTGGATCTTCGCGTTCCTTGTCTGCGTCGCGGTGCTGGGCTTCATCGTGTTCGGGTACATCGGACACGCCCTCGACGGCCTGCCGAAGCTCGGCTGAGCTCGCTCCCCAGTCGCGCTCAGGCCTGCAGCCAGGGCAGCCCGACCAAACGGTCGCGCAGATAGCGATCCGGAGCGATGAACTGCGGATTCTCGCGCAGCACTCCACCACTCAGCACCAAGGGGTGCGTTTCGAGCGCTCCGTAAGCGATGGCGCGCGCAGGCATTCGCCCGAGGTCATACGGGCAGAGACCCATCACCGGAAAGGCGGAAATGATCTCGTTCAGCTTTGACTCGAACCAGAGGAAATCCTCCGGCGGTGGAAAGGCAGGGGCGTCCCAGGCATTGATGCCGACGAACCGAACGAGAGTGAATCCGCTCGCGCGGAAGGCTTCGAGCGCGGCGATGACGTTTTCGAGCTGGCGATCGACGTCCGGGTCGGATTGTCCGACCACGATCCGGCCGGCCCGATACTCCGGCGAAAGGTCACGGCCAACGGAGAGCTCGAGGGCTCGCAGGAGACGCTCACCTACGCCCGGCTCGCCGAAGCAGAACAACCCTTGGCTCGGAGGATCGAGACCAGCTCTCAGGAACGGAATTGCGGCACCGCGCAGCTCGGCTTCCCCGTTGTGGAGCAGGGCGACGTGGCTGGGTACCGGGAAAGTCTGCGCACCGCCCGTCCCTGGCGTCACCGGTTCGCCACCCAGCCATTCCGATAGGCGCGAGCCACGGCTTCGAGGCGCGAACGCGCGCCAAGCTTCTCGATCACCGACCGCACGTGCCCGCGGACCGTCGTGTACTCGATCCGGAGCTTCAGAGCGATCGCACGATTGTCCAGACCCGCTGCCATCAGGCCGAGCACCTCACGCTCTCGCGGCGTCAACCGATCGATCCCTCCGCCAACGGGTGGGCCATCGAGAGTCCTAAGGTCGGACTGTCGATCGCGGTAGGACGCATCGCGTACACCGACGGGTCGGTGGATCAGGACCGCTCCGGCACCGTTGCCGCGCAGCGCTGCCACGGACGTGAGAAACGAATCCTGGCTCTCGCGGTCCGCGCGGTGTTCGATCTCGAAGTAGGTCGCCGTTCCCTCGAGGACCGCCGACAGCGCGTTCGCGATCGCCTGCGCTCGCGGGTCGGGGAGTCGCCGGTAGGCGTGAAGGAGATTCGTTCCGATCGGTACCCGAGGGAGGTAAACCTGGCCGTCGCCGGACGCCCAGACTTCGTCGGTCCATGTGACGTTCCCGTGTCGATCGATAACGGCGATCCCGCCACGTTGGAGGTCGGGGGCCGACCGCTCGATCTCATAAACCCCCATGGTTTGAGTCTGCGCTTCCGGTCCTAATGCCGTTCTAAGATTCACCGGTCCGTAACTGGAGAACGACCGTCCCGTCCAAATGAAGGGGACGATCCGAAGGTTGTGCGTTTGCCGTGGGTCAGGCGAGATTGATAGGTCTGACGAATCAAACGAGAGGCGGCGACCGGCCGGACCCCACGGAGAAGCGCGCGCGCCTCGCATCCGCCGCGCGCCAGGTCTTTGCGCAGGCTGGGTACGAAGCGAGCGTTCAGCAGATCTGCCGCGTGGCGGGTGTGGGGATCGGCACGTTCTATAACCAGTTCCTCGACAAGGCCGACCTCATGCGGTCCCTCATGGACGAGGAGCACGCCTACCGAGTCCGCGCGTTCGATGCGATGGGGGCTGATCCGTCGGGCGACGCGGCGGTGGACATCGTCCGTGTCCTTTCGGGTTCGGATCCAGGCCTGCTGCGAGCGATGGCCGAGGCCTGCGGCATCGATCCACGCCTTCGCAACGTCGGGCTCGATATGCGGCGCGAGAGCCGTGTGCGACTGGCCGCGGCATTCGACCGAGTACGCGAGGCGCGTGGCGCTCGCCATCCGGCCCTTGACTCGACCACGGCCGCATCGGCGACGCTGGCTCTCGGCGACACCGAGCTCGGTCGGGACGGGACCGCGGAAGTCACGCGGATCGTCAACATCCTCGCGTTCGCTGAGTCCAACGGGCGGGCCATCCGGGTCTGACCGCGGGCGGCACGCGAACTGCCGCACACTCGCGGAATGGACCCCGTACGCCTCGACATGCACATGCACACGGAGTACTCCCGCGACAGCCGGGTCGCGCTCGCCGACTTCGCGGAGCTCGCCCGCAAGGCACAGCTCGGCGCGGTCTGCATCACCGATCACGACACGATCGAAGGCGGGCTGCGGCTGCGCGAGATGGATACCGGCCTCCAGGTCATCGTCGGAGAAGAGATCACGACCGCCGACGGGGAGCTCGTCGGGCTCTACCTCGAAAAACGGGTCGCACCGGGTCAGAGCGCCGAGCGGACCATCGATCTCGTCCACGAACAGGGCGGGCTCGCGTACGTCCCGCACCCCTTCAGCCGGAACCGACGCCGGCATCTCCGCCGAGCGGTCCTCGAAACCGTGGCGGCGAAGCTCGACATCGTGGAGGTGTTCAACGCTCGCGAGGTCGCATCGTCGAGCAACGTCCGCGCGCTCGAATTCGCACGGCAACACTCGCTCCCCGGCGGCGTGGGCAGCGATTCGCACCGAGCGATCGAGATCGGGCGCGCCTACGTCGGCGTCGCGCCCTTCGTGACGCCGCAAGAACTCTTGGTCGCGCTTCGCGAGGGCAAGGTGACCGGGACGCTCTCCGGCTTCGCGATCCACGTACGGACGTGGGTCGATATCGGTCAGAAGTTCATGCGAACACGCGTAGCGCGCCTTCGTAGCAACGCACGCTGACGGGGAGCCGGCCAGCGATCTGACCGTCGGCGTGCACCGGAACGGCCTCGGACGATGCGATCGTGATGAGCTTTCCGCGGAGGATGCGGGGCGGTTTTCCGGGCCGACCGTTACGCCAGATCTGCGCGGTCCAGCGCAATAGGTCGAGCCGGCTCTTGCGCGGGAAGATCGCGACCTCGAGCAGGCCGTCCGTCATGTCGGCATTCGGCACGATCGGGAAGGCCCAGCCGTAATAGGGACTGTTCACGATCAGCACCTGCAGGACCCGATGGCGCTCCGTCTTGCCGTCGACGGTGATCTCGATGGCGTGCGGGCTCGCGCTCGCCCATCGCCAGACTCTCCGCAACGCGGGACCCCAGCGACCGCGCTCGGCAAGGCGCGCCGCGCCGAACGCGTCCGCATCGAGGCCGATGCCGCAGGTCTCGAAGAACACCTTACCGGCGACCTCGCCGGCATCCGCGCGTTTGACCCGTCGCCTCGCGATCACTCGCGCGGCTTCGATCGGATCGAGCGGGAGGTGAAGGCCGTTCGCGATGTTCATGAAGCTACCGAAGGGGAGGATGCCGAGGGTCACCCTAGTCTCGAGCAGCGCCGTCGCGACCGGAGCGACCGTCCCATCGCCACCGGCGACGATCACCACGGCGAAACCTTCAGCGAGCGCGGCCCGCGCCAGGTCCGCCGACGTTGGTCCGTCGGTTCCGGTCTCGCGGAGGTCGATGTCGAAGCCCGCGGCAACGAGTAGGCGCACGCACTCCTCGAGGTCGCTGCCCTGGGCGCGCCGCTTCCCTGCCGCGGGATTCACGATGAGAAGCGCAGGCTCCGCGGTGGCCATCTTCGCGCGATCCGTGGCACGTCCCGGGCCATCTCAAGGTGGGGTCGCTCTTTTTGTCGCCATCGGAGGGAAGATGGTTCGTCCAAGTGCGACCGGCCTCGCGACCGCGTTCTTTCGTCTGTATCTCCTCGAGAGCCTCGCGGCGGGACCCGCTCGACCGGCTGCGCTGCTCGCCGCGATCGCCGCGGAGCGGCTGCCGTTCGCCTCAGGCGCGTTCGGTCGCGCGCTGCAGTCCCTGATCGAGGGCGGCTACCTCGCACCGGCGGGCGCCGCGAGCGTCTGCCTGACCGCGCTCGGCGCCGCCGAGCGGACCGCGGAGCGCGAGCGATGGTCCGAGATGTTGCCGACGCTGGTGCGGTTGCTCGGAGAAGCGGACGCGCGGCCGTTCCCGGTGGTCGCGGAAGCGGTCCCACCGCGCGCGCGCCCGGTCGCCGAGGCCTACCTCGATCGCGTGCTCGTCGCGTCGGTCCGTGAGCGAATCGCGGCGGCGCGCGATGGTGGACCGGCGTTTGCGATCGTCCTCGCGCAGGTCGACGTCGACGGCGTCGGCGAGACCACACGCCGCGCCATGGTCCACCGAGCGATCCGTGCGACCCTCGGGGCGACCGCGACCTTGCTCGGTGGCGACGTCAGCGCCTACCGCTACGGCGACGCCGGTGTGGCCGCGATCGCGCCTGCGGGACGGGACGCGGATCGCGGAGAGCGGCTCTGTACGCTCGTGCGTGCTCGCCTCGACGAGCTCGTGCGCACGATGACCTCGACGGTCCGCGCCTTCGGAACCGCTCGGTGGAACGTTCGGGCTGGGGCGGCGACGTGGAGCGAAGAGGTCGCGACCACGACCGCGCTCCTGCGTCAGGCCGAGGCAGCACTCGCGGCCGACGGCGAGCGACGCGACGCGGCGTAGCTTCGGCGTCGGCGACGAGTCATGAGCGCTGCTTACAATACCTAGGTAAAGATGGCCAGATCCGCCAAAAAGCCTATGAGTGTTGCAGTACGCGTCGGTGAGGCTGCGGAGCTTCTCGGAGTTTCGGTCGACACGCTGCGGCGCTGGGAGGCCGCAGGCCGCCTTCGCGTCAGCCGCTCCCGGGGCGGGCAACGCCTCGTCAGCTTCACCGACGTGCGCCGGCTGCAGCGCGCGAAGAGGCGGAAGCCAGACCGGCCGATCGTCGCGCAATCCGCGCGGAACCGATTCCCCGGCACCGTGATCCGCGTCGAGAAGGACCGCGTGGCCGCCGTGGTCGAAGTCCAGGCCGGGCCACATCGCCTCGTGAGCCTCATAACGGCGGAGGCGGTCGACGAGCTGTCGCTCAGAGCCGGTCTCGCCGTGGTCTGCGTGGTGAAGGCGACCAACGTCGGCATCGAGATCGCGCAGCGCGCGCGCGGCTCGAGCTGAGCGTGCGCCTGGCGCTGGCGCTCGGGGTCGCAGCGGCCTTCGTCGTGTGCGCGTGCTCCGGCAGCTCGACCGGCGTTGATAGGCCGCTCGCCGGCGACGTGACCGTGTTCGCCGGCTCCTCGCTCACCGACGCGTTCAAGAAAGCGGGAGACGAGCTCGGGAAGGCGAACCCGGATGCGAGGTTCACCTTCAACTTCGGCTCGTCGTCGACGCTCGCGACACAGATCACCAACGGCGCGCCCGCGGACGTGTTCGCCTCGGCCGATGACGCGAACATGCAGAAGGTCCTCGACGCGAAGCTCACCGACGGGATACCTCAGACGTTCGCGAGCAATCGCCTTCAGATCGCGGTCGCTCCCGGCAACCCAAAGAAGATCGCCGGCCTCGCGGATCTCGCCCGGCCCGATGTGGTTCTGGTCCTCGCGGCGCCGACGGTCCCGGCCGGCAAGTACGCGCTCGAGGCCCTCAGCAGGGCCGGTGTCACCGCGAAGCCCGTCAGTCAGGAGGTAGACGTCCGCGCGGTGCTGAACAAGGTGAGCCTCGGCGAAGCCGACGCGGGCGTCGTCTACGTCACCGACGTGAAGGCTTCGGGGAATCGAGTCACGGGCGTTGACATCCCCGATCGGTACCAGGTCGTCGTGCTCTACCCGATCGCGGTGGTGAAGAACTCGAAGAACACCACACTCGCGCACCGGTACGTCGACTACCTGACCTCGCCTGCCGGTCAGCAGGTCCTCGCGGAGTTTGGTTTCTCGAAGCCATGAGCTCCGAGCGCCCTCCCGTCCCCTTCGTCGTGCTTGCAGCCATTGGTGTCGCATTCGTAGTCATGCCGCTCGTCGGACTTCTCTCCCGCGCGCCCTGGCAAACCGCGGTCGGCGACCTGGGGACGCCGGAGGCAGCGACGGCGCTCAGGCTCTCGATCGTGGTCTCAATCGCCGCGACGGCGCTGGCCCTCGGGCTCGGCGTGCCGCTCGCGTGGGTCTACGC
>Ga0207646_10003121_pt1 | contig 18999 bp, 17 predicted proteins | sample KBSK5502metaG_FD_184343 | JGI IMG/M metagenome (GOLD analysis project Ga0207646, IMG submission 184343) | Corn, switchgrass and miscanthus rhizosphere microbial communities from Kellogg Biological Station, Michigan, USA - KBS K5-50-2 metaG... | ecosystem: Host-associated > Plants > Roots >...
CGATGCCGGTCTGGTCCGGCGTCATCTCGTAGAGGCCGGCCCACGCGCGCATCAGCTCGGCGTCCGCCAGCACCGGCGCGCGGTGGATCGCACGCTCGACGACCGCCGGTTCGAGACTCCGATCGACCTCGGTGCTGAAGCTGTCGGGCTCGTCGCGCCGGCCGTGACCGAGCAGGAGCCCCGGACCCTCGCGGCGCAAGGAGAAGTTCCGGTGCGGGTCGATGACGAACGGGGTGGCCGCCGGGATGCGATCAATCGGAAATGGCGCGGTCATGAACTTGTGGCGCCGGTGCGGACGCACCGGGATGTCGACGTCGGCGAGCTTCCCCACGACTCCCGACCAGGCGCCGGTGGCGATGACGACGGCCGGCGCCTCGAACGTCCCGGCCGCCGTGGTGACGCCGCTCACGCGATCGCCGTGGCGGATGAACCCGCGCACCTCGTGCTGCTGCTCGATCGTCACGCCGAGATCGCGCGCACGGGCTGCGATCGCGGTCGCGCAGAGGTACGGGTCGGCGTAGCCGTCGCGCGGGGTGAAGGTCGCCCCGAGCAGGTCGTCGGTGTTGAGGTACGGGCAGAGCGCGCGGATCGCCGCCGGGTCGAGCAGCTCGACGGCGACGCCGAGGCTCTGCTGCAGCGCCACGCTGCGCCGGGCGGTGGCCAGCTCCTCTTCCGTCGCGATCAGGATGAGGTAGCCGTGCTGCCGGAACTGGGGATCGACGCCGAACTCGTCCCGGAAGCGCTCGTAGGTCACGATGCTGTGCGTCGTCAGCTCGATGCCCAGCCGGTTCGCGTACTGGTGGCGAATGCCGCCGCTGGCCAGCGCGGTCGAGCCGGAGCACACGGTGTCGCGCTCGAGGACGATCACCCGCCCCGCGCCGAGGCGCGCCAGGTGATACGCGGTGCTCACGCCCATGATGCCGGCGCCGACGATCACGACGTCCGCGGTGGCCGTCATTCGTCCACCAGCGCGGCCACGTCGGACGCGTGCTCGAGGTCGAGCACGCGGTCGTAGAGGGCCGCGGCTCTCTCGCGGCCCCATACCGGCGCGGCCAGGTCGAGGAACTTTCGCCGCACGGCGTCGGGGCGGTGGGGATTCTCGGCCTCGCCCCGATGGTGATCGGCGCGCTCCGAGATCGCGGTGCCGTCGGCGAGCGTCACGGTCACCTCGGTGGGCTGTCGCCCGGGGAAGGCCTCGGTGAAGTCGGAGTCCTCCACGACCTCCACGCGACGGGCCAGCGCCTGGATCTTCGGGTCGGCCACGGCGGCCGCGTCGTAGTTGTCCAGGTCCGAGCGCCCGTGACAGATGACCGAGGCGACGGCGAAGGGCAGCGAGAACCGGGCGCCGAACTCCGAGCGGACGTCGGTGTGGCCGAGGCTCGCCGCCATGGCGTACGTCCGCACGCGGATGGCCTCGATCGACTCCGGCCGCAGCGCGCGTCGAGCCAGCAGGGCCTCGACGCAGTCGAGCGCGCCGTGGATGTAGCGCCCGCAGGCGTGGATCTTGATGAACCCCCGCGGCAGCAGGAACTCCTCGCCGAGTCCGTTCACCGCCGCCTCGCGGTCGAACCGATCGGCGTAGATCGCGCCGTACACCGATCCGACCCCGTCGGGCTCTCCGGTGAATCCGCTCTGCACCAGCGTGTGCGCCAGCCATCCCATCGAGCCGCTGAGGCCGGTATAGACGTTGCGCACCGTGGCGCCGGTGGTGAGCGCGCGGCGGCTGGCGGCCACGCCGAGGGTGGCGCTCACGTTGATGATCTCGCGCGTGGCGGCGGTGTCGTAGCCGAGCAGACGGGCCAGCGCCACCGCGGCGCCGATGGTGCCGAACGTCCCGTGCGGATGCACGGCCAGGCGCGTGGCGGACGCGCGCTTGATCCGCGCGCTCACCTCGTAACCGACGACGAAGGCGGCGAGCAGGTCGCGTCCCGATCTCGCGTCCTGCTCGGCCAGGGCCCACGCGAGCGGGACGACCTGGATGCCGGGATGGCCGTTCGCGTAGAGGTTGCCCTCGTTCATGTCGATCCAGGTGCCCGCGGTGCCGTTGAGCAGCGCGGCGCTCGCCGGATCGGTCCGCCGGCGGGCGCCGACCACCGAGGCTCGGCCCGGTCGACCGTCCGCGAGGTGGCGAGCGACGAATCCCCGCATCTCCGGCGTCTGCATCCCGTGAACGGTCACGCCGAGGCTGTCCGCGATCACCAGACAGGCCCGCTCACGTACGGGCGAGGGCAGCGCGTCGAGCGGCGTGGTGGCGGCCCACGCGGCGAGCCGATCCAGATAGTCCGATGACATGGGGGGCCTAGCCACGGGCCCCCCAAGCCCCCCAGACGCTCGGAGCCGCCCCGGGGAACCCGGGGCGGCCCTCGGCTTCGCGACGCTCGAGCTTGGCCAGCATGTGCTCGCCGGCGAGGATCGGCGCGTAGCGCGGCGGGTGCTCCGCGTCGGTGCAGGTCGGCAAGCAGGTAACGCGAGCGTCGTAGTTGGGGTGGAGGAAGAATCCCACGGTTTGCCGCAGGCTGCCCGTCGTCTGCTCGCGCGGCGGGTTGACGACGCGATGGACGGTGGACTTCCAGCGGTCGTTCGTCCAGCGCCCCATCATGTCGCCGAGGTTGACGACGAACTGGCCCGGAGCGGGGCTCACGTCCTGCCACGTGCCGTCGGCCAGCTCGACTTGCAATCCGCCGGGCGCGTCGTTGACCGCGAGGATGGTCAGGCCCCCGAAATCCGTGTGAGGACCGGCGCGGAGCTGGCCCGGCAGCGGCTCGCCCAGCGGCTCGGGATAGAGATTGCTCGGGCACGTGCTGAAGTGCCGGTCGATCGTGTCGTCGAACCAGGCCTCGGGCAGCCCGAGGGCCAGGGCGAAGATCCGCATGAGCTCGCGGGCGAGACGCTCCTGGGCCCGGTAGAACTCGGTGAAGACCTCGCGAAATCCCGCGGGCCGCGCGGGCCAGACGTTGGGCGCGTAGACCTTGGCCGCGCCTGGGAATCTCCGGAAGTGCGCGGTCCGGTCCTCCAGCGGGCCGACGAAGAACTGCTCGCGCAGATCGGGCGGCGTGTCGAGCCCGTACGTGCGCCCGAGGCTCTTGCTGGCGAGCGCGCTGTAGCCGCGGGGAATTCCCGGATCATCGGAGCGCGTGGCGAGCTTCTCGTCGAGCGGCAGGTCGAAGAACGCCAGTGACACGTCGAAGACCCGGCGCACCAGCGCGTCGGGGACGCCGTGGCCCGTGATGACGAGAAAGCCGATCCGCTCGCACGCCTCGCCGACGGCCTCGGCGATTCGCTTCGTGCCCGCGGGGTCGCCGGCCCGGTACGGCGCGAGATCGATGACGGGAATCGCGGCCGCCGGACGGCCCATGGCCTGGGCCTCGTTCAGGCCGGGAAGATGCGCGCGACCACTTCGCGGGCGCGCGCGGGATCGACCCCGCTGGCCTGCTGGCACGGAGTCATCTCGGCCAGCACGCGCTCCGGGTCCTTCCAGAGCCGGTACTTCTTGTACGTGTCCTCGAACTCGATGCCGAGCCCGCGCGCGAAGACCGACAGGTAGTGCTCGATGGCGAGCGGCTGCTCGTCCTCGAAGTGGCACGTCATGCGCTGGCAGCCGTGATAGATCGTCGCCATCGTGGTGGCGCCGGCCGCGGCCGCCCGCGCGAGCTCGTCCCGGACGAGCGCGTTCCAGCGCTCGGGGCCGAGCTTCTGCGGCACGCCCGGCCCGCACGAACGGTCGAAGTCCAGGGTCGGCTCGATGGCGACGTACTCCACGCCCGGCAACGCTTCCAGCAGGCGCCGACACGCCGCGCCCTCGCGCTGGCGTGCCTCGCCGACCGCGTGGCGGTGGAGCGCCACCCGGGCGTCGACGCGGCGGGTGAAGTCGAGCCGCGGCAGCCGATCGACGAGGAACTCGGTCACGTGGCGCACGCGGAACGGCAGGCGCTGCTCGAGGACGTCGTCGTAGAAGTGGATGCAGGACGGGCACCACATGACGACCTCGTCCGGGCGGTAACGCTTGAAGAGCTCGACCGTGTGATGGCTCATGCTCTCACCGGCCACGGTGTCGCCGTTCCGGTGATGGACGATGCCGCAGCAGTACGTGACGCCGCCCACGGCCACGTAATCGAGACCCAGCCGGTCGAAGAGCGCGGTGACCGTGCGGACCATGTGGGAGGTCCGCAGCACGTTGCAGCCGAGATAGAGGACGATGGCGTGCGGCTCCGGCTCGCGCTCGGGGGCGGACAGGCGCCACCGGCGCTCGTCCGGAGTGGTCATGAGGTCGTGCAGCACCTTCATCTCGCCGAAGTGCTTGCCGTAGTCGAACGTCATGGACGGTAGCTTACCACCGACGGTAGCTCAGCACCGGTCGCACGATGTCACAGGCCACGCGCGTCCACGCGGATCCCGGCCTCCAGCGAGAGATCGATGCGCAGGACGGTGCTGTCCGGCGCCCCGGCATAGTGGGCGGCCACGCGGCCCTGGCTGACGTCGGTCTGGACGTGGTGGTGCCCGAGGGCAAGGTAGTCCCAGCCGGTGTCGCGAATCTCGTCGGCGAAGATCGGCGACGAGCGGTCCGGCCGTTGTCGCTCGTCGAAGAAGAAGCCGTGCCCCATGGCGAGACACCACCGCCCGGCGTCGCGCCCGGGGATATGGGCGAGAGGCGAGAACGTCGGCTCGTGCTCCTCCATGGCCCGCCCCCACACGATCACGTCGAGCTCGGGAAACTCGATGGTCTCCCCCTCGAGCCGGCGGATCACGTGGACGTGGCGCGCCTCCGCCACGAAGTCGTGGCGGTCATAGATGCCGCTCGGACGCAGGCAGTCGTGGTTCCCGGGCAGGATGACGACCGGCTGGCGTAGCCGATCGAGCTCGGCCCGAACGAAGGCCACCGTCTCGTCGGGCACCCGGTTGTGATCGAAGAGGTCGCCGGCGATCAGCAGGAGGTCGACCCGGTCGGTGAGGGCCCGGTCGACGATGCGCTGAAAGGTCCGCCGGCCACGCTCGCGGTGCGCGGCTTGCTCCGCGGCGTTTTCGTAGCCGTCGCTGTCGAGGTGCACGTCCGCCGTGTGAAGCACTCGCAGGGGTCGTCTCGACGGGGGCATGGGCAGCAGCATGCCATGGATTGACAGGTTTCGGCGCCGCCTCATAATGCCGCCATGACCGCCCCACCCGCGACCCCCGAGCAGTGGCTCCAGACATTCGAGGCGACCGTGCGCGCCCGCGACTTCGCCGGCGGCCGGACGATGTTCGCCGGCGACGCGATGGCCTTCGGCACCTGGGCGCGCGCCGTGACCGGGCTGGACAACATCGTCCGCGAGCAATGGGAGAACGTCTGGCCGCGCATCCGGAATTTCCGCTTCGAGCCCGACACGCGCGTCCACGTCTCCGGCGACAGCGCGTGGATCGCCGGCGGCTGGCTGACCGAGGTCACGGGTCCGGACGGCCGGCCCTTCATGCGTCCCGGCCGCGGTACCTTCGTGCTCGAGCGGCGCGGAGGTACGTGGCTCGCGGTGCACAGCCACTTCTCGCTGCTTCCGTCGCAGTCCGAGACGGCCCACGGTCGGCTGTCGAGCGAGGCGGGGGGCTCATGAGCCAGGCCATGGATCTCGACACCCTGCACGAGCTCAACCGAAACTACATCCGGTCGGTGAGGACGTCGGACGTTCGCTGGTTCGACGAGAATCTCACGGAGGATTTCCTGAACACCAATCCCGACGGCTCGCTGGTCGATCGCGCAGGGTTCCTGGCGCAGATCGCGCGGCAGGGCCCGGTCTTGAATCTCGAGGCCGAGGACGTGCACATCAGGATGCTCGGCGAGGTCGCGATCATCCATGCCCGGACCACGTACAAGAAGCCGGACGGCCAGACGGGCGCGGGCCGCTACACCGACATCTGGGAGCGTCGGCAGGGACGCTGGCTGTGCGTCGCCGCCCACGTCACGCGCGGCTGAGGGAGCCGGGCCGCTCAGCGCTTCCAGTCGATGCCGAACCAGGTCCGCAGTCCCCGCAGACCTTGCGGGGTCAGCGCGAGGGTTCGCTCCTCGCGCACGTGATTGACCCAGCGTAGGTCCAGGCAGCGACGCGCCACGGCAGCGCCGAGCGAGCCCGCCAGATGGGCCCGGCGCTCGCTCCAGTCCAGACACTGGCGTGCGAAGGCCCGTCGCTCGCCGCGCGCCTTTCCCACGTCCACGCCGAGCCGGGTCAGGAAGCGCTCGCCGGGGGCCGTCAGACGAAAGTCGCGGCCCATCGGCTTGAGGAGCCGACGGCGGACCAAGGCCCCCGTCACCCGCACGCCGAGACGCCCCGCGAGATGGTCATAACAGGTACGCGCGAGGCGCAGAGCATCGAGCGGCCGGTCCGGCCGGGCCGCGCGCGGGCGCGGGGGCGAGACCGCCATCAGCGCCTCGACCGCGTGCCCGACACTCGGCGCGGCCAGTCGGAAGTACCGATGGCGGCTCTGCCGCTCCATGGCGAGCAGGCGCGCGCGCAGGAGCTTCGCGAGGTGGCTGCTCGCCGTCTGCGGCGTGATGCCCGCCCCGTACGCGAGCTCCTTGGCCGTCCGCGCCCGCCCGTCCATCAGGGCGATGAGCATCCGCGCGCGGGCGGGGTCGCCCACGAGCGCCCCCACCGCCGCGACGTCGAGATCGATCCCTGCATCCATAGTTCGATGGTAGTCGATGTATTCATGGTTTACAACATCTCGCGATCCCCGCATTGTCGAGACACGGATGCCGAGAGTCTTCTACGGCTGGGTCGTCGTTGGCGTGTCGACGGCCGTCAACACGCTGGCGTGGGGAGCCCGCTCCACCTTCGCGCTCTTCTACGTCGCCATGCTCGACGAGTTCGCCTGGGGACGTGGCCCGACGGCGCTCGGGTATTCGCTGAGCTGGCTGTGCTTCGTCGTGTTCGCGCCGATCGCGGGCTGGCTCCAGGACCGCTGGGGAGCGCGGGCGATCGTCACGCTCGGCGGACTGGTTCTCGGGGTCGCCCTGGCGCTGACGGGACAGGTGACGTCGCTCACGCAGTACTACCTGTCCTTCGGCGTCCTCGGCGCGGCGGGGATCGCCGGAATCGTCATCCCGTCGACGACGATCGTCACGCGGTGGTTCGTGCGATCGCGCGGCACGGCGATGGGCGTGCTGAGCGCCGGCACCGCGGGCAGCGCCATTGCCTTCTACCCGGTGAACGCGTGGCTCATCGACACGTTCGGCTGGCGCATGGCGCTGGTCGCCTTCGGCGGTATCGTCGCGGCCGCGAGCGTCGCGCTCGTCCCGTTCTATCGAGATCCGCCGACCGCTGACGAGCATCCGCGGGCCGACCCCGCGTCGTCGCGGGGTCGGCGCGCGTCCCCGACCGGTGAGGGGTGGACGTTCCGGAGCGCGCTCCGGAGTCCCCGGCTGTGGGCCGCGTTCATCATGACGGCGCTCGGCGTCATCGGGTTCCAGATCATGGCCACCCACCAGGTCGCGCACGCGGTCGATCGCGGCTTTCAGCAGAGCACGGTGGTCTGGCTCTTTGCCTTCGGCGCCGCGTGCACGATGGTGGGCAATCTCCTCGGCGGCCGGCTCTCGGACCGCCTGGGCCGCGGGTGGGTCTTTGCGCTGGGTTCGATCGTGGCCGTCGCCGGCATCGGGTGCCTCGCTCTCACGAGAGGTCCTCAGGATCTGACGCTCCTCGTTCTCTACACGGTGTCGGGAGTCGGCTTCGGCATGCGCATCGCGCAGCTCTCGGCGATCCCGGCGGATGCCTTCTCGGGGCCGCATCTGGGCGCCATCCTCGGTGTCGTCCAGGCCGGTGGTGGCCTCGGCGGCGCGATCGGCCCCGTTCTCGGTGGCTGGCTCTTCGACGTCACCGGGAGCTACCGCCCGGCCTTCGCGGCTGCCGGCATTGCCGTCGCGGGATCCGCGGTCGCGGCATGGTTCGCCGCCCGACCGATGAAACGATCGGCCGATGCGTGAAGATTCCGTCCTGGCCTCGAGAACCGCCCTGCCGTATCGTTCCGTCATGCTCGTCCACTTGGTCGACGGGACGTTCGAGCTGTTCCGCTACTTCCTCTCGCCGGCGGCGGCTTTCGACCGCAGCGCTCCCGAGGAGCTGCGGGCGGTACGCGGCGTGATCGGCTCGATCCTCGGAATGCTCGAAGGCGGCGTCACGCATCTGGGAGTCGCCACCGACCACGTCATCGAGTCGTTCCGCAACGCGCTGTGGCCGGGCTACAAGACGGGTGACGCCATGGATCCGGTGCTCTCCGCGCAGTTTCAGCCCCTGGAGGAGGCGCTGAGCGCGCTCGGCGTGGTCGTCTGGCCCATGGTCGAGCTCGAGGCCGACGATGCGCTGGCCGCGGCGGCGGTCCTGGCCGCCGCCGATCCGCGCGTCGATCAGGTCATCGTGTGCACGCCGGACAAGGATCTGGCGCAGTGCGTGCGGGGTGATCGGATCGTCCAGCTCGATCGGCGCACGCGCGAGCTGCGCGACGAGTCCGGCGTGATGCAGAAGTTCGGTGTGCCGCCTGCGTCGATTCCCGATTGGCTCGCGCTCGTGGGGGACAGCGCGGACGGGTACCCCGGTCTGCCGGGCTGGGGGACCCGGTCGGCGGCGACGGTGCTCGCGCGCTATCACCATCTCGAGCACATCCCGAAGCTGGCCATGGAGTGGGACGTGGCCGTGCGCGGAGCGATGCGGTTGGCGACGACGCTCGCGGAGCAACGGGAGCAGGCGCTGCTGTTCCGGGAGCTGGCCACGCTGCGCGCGGACGCGCCGATCGGCGCCGACGTGGACGCGCTGCGCTGGCGGGGCCCGCGCGCCGACTTCGCGGCCTGGTCCGCACGACTCGGGACGCCCGTCCTCGCCGAGCGCGCTTCGATCCTGGCCGCAGCCCGGGCCGCGGTATGATCCTGTCGCCGTGCCCTTCGATGATGGAGATGGGGGTGACGCCATGAGGACGAACAGAGCGCTGTTCCTGGGCATCGCGGCCGTCGTGATCGCCATGGTCTGGGCCGGCTCCACCGTCAAGCTCGGCGCCCAGCAGAACCCCGGCGGCGCGGTCCAGATCGACGGCGACGACATCGGCGGCGTGGTCACGGGTCCGAACGGGCCCGAGGCCGGCGTGTGGGTCATCGCGGAGACGAACGACCTGCCCACCAAGTTCGCGAGGATCGTGGTCACCGACGACCAGGGCCGCTACGTGGTGCCCGACCTGCCGAAAGCGAAGTACAAGGTCTGGGTCCGCGGCTATGGTCTCGTCGATTCCCCGAAGGTCGACGGCGAGCCCGGCAAGCGGCTGAGCCTGCGCGCCGTCGTGGCCCCGAGCGCGGCCGCGGCCGCGCAGTACTACCCGGCGATCTACTGGTATTCGATGCTGAAGATCCCCGACGAGGGCCAGTTCGGGGGCAAGAGCAACATCCCCGCGAACATCACCCAGGCCGACTGGCTCACCGTCGTCAAGAACCGGTCCTGCGTCGGCTGCCACCAGCTCGGCCAGCGGGCGACCCGCACCATCCCCAAGTCGCTCGGCGAGTTCAGCTCGTCTGAGGCGGCGTGGGTCCGCCGCGTGCAATCCGGACAGGCCGGTCAGCTGATGATCACTCCGCTCGCCCAGGTCCTCGGCAGCGCGCCGTTCAAGTACTTCGCCGACTGGACCGACCGCATCGCCAAGGGCGAGCTACCTCACGCGAAACCCACGCGTCCCCAGGGCGTGGAGCGCAACATCGTGGTCACGACCTGGGAGTGGGGCGATCCGAAGAAGTATCTGCACGACCTCATCGCCTCGGACCGGCGCTTCCCGACCGTGAACGCCTACGGCAAGCTCTACGGCTCGCCCGAGTACGCGACCGACGTCATGCCGATCCTCGACCCGAAGACGCACACGGTCACGACCTTCACGATGCCCGTGCGCGATCCCGAAACGCCGGAGGCGCTCGGCCCGGGACACGCCGCGGCCGCGAAGCCGGTGGCGCCGTCGGCCTACTGGGGTGAGGAGAAGATCTGGGACACCAAGGCCAACAACCACAACGGCATGTTCGACCGGAAGGGCCGCGTGTGGTTCGCGGCGGTGGTGCGCGGCCCCAAGAACCCCGACTTCTGCCAGAAGGGCTCGGACCATCCGTCGGCCAAGCTCTTCCCGCTGGAGCGGACGAACCGCGCGCTCACGTTCCTCGATCCGAAGACGATGAAGTACACGTTCGTCGACACGTGCTTCCAGACGCACCACCTGCAGTTCGCCTACGACGCGAACGAGACGGTGTGGACCAGCGGCGGCGGCCCCGTCGTCGGCTGGGTCAACACGAAGATGTTCGATGAAACCGGCGACGCGGCGAAGTCGCAGGGATGGACGGCCTTCGTGCTCGACACCAACGGCAACGGCAAGCGCGACGAGTACGTCGAGCCCGACCAGCCGGTCGATCCCACCAAGGACAAGCGCATCGCCGGCGGCTTCTATGCCGTGATGCCGAGCCCCGTCGACGGCTCGATCTGGGGCTCCATCGCCGTGTTCGGCGGCCGCGCCGCGATCGCCCGGATCGCCCCCGGCCCGAACCCGCCCGCCACCGCGCTCACCGAGGTCTACTTCGTGCCGAAGCCCTACTTCGGCATCCGCGGCGCCGACATCGACAAGCAGGGCGTGGTCTGGGCGTCGATGGGCAGCGGCCACCTCGGCAGCTTCGACCGCCGCAAGTGCAAGGGCCCGCTCAACGGGCCGACGGCCACCGGCGACCACTGTCCGGAGGGCTGGGCGTTCTATCAGTACCCGGGCCCCGGATTCCAGGGCCTCGGCGAGAACAGCGCCGAGTCGAGCTACTACAGCTGGGTCGACCAGCACAACACGTTCGGCCTCGGCGAGGACGTGCCGATGTCGACGGCCAACCTGAACGACGGCCTCGTCGCGCTGAAGGACGGCAAGATGGTCGTGTTACGCGTCCCCTACCCGCTCGGCTTCTACGCCAAGGGGTTCGACGGGCGTATCGACGACCCGAACGCCGGCTGGAAGGGCCGCGGGCTGTGGACGACCAGCGGCGACCGGGCGCCATGGATGATGGAAGGCGGCAAGGGCAAGAAGCCGATCGCCGTGCACTTCCAGCTGCGTCCCGATCCCCTCGCGCACTGACCCATGCAAGGAGGCTCCGACCATGGCTGACGCACGAGTGAACGTCGAGATCGTCTACTGCGTCCACTGAGGGTATTTTCCCGTAGCCGTCAGTGTGGCGGCTGAGCTCTCCTCGGTGAATTATCGCGAGACCGCGATCACGCTCACGCCGGCCGAGAAAGGCCGGTTCGAGGTGTACGTGGACGGCAAGAAGGTCTACGACCGGAAGGAGCCGGGGGCCGTGGGCTTCCTGCCCGCGCTCCGGGAGATCCACAAGATCCGGGACGCGATCGGTCAGATCTTCACCGAGACGCCGGTCTCGACGGCAACCCACTGATCCGCGGGAGGACGGTCATGAAGACGCTGACGCTCGAATCGACCGCGCCGTTCCAGGGTCTCCCCGAGCTGGTGGCCCACGACGAGGGGCTCTTCGAGAAGGAAGGGCTCCGCGTCGAATGGGTCGACCGCGACGCGGGCGCCCCGAAGAAGACGACCGCGGTCGACGTCACCAGTCCCCGAGGTCTCGACCCGTTCACCAGTCACGGCCGCCTCTTCGAGCAGGGCCAGGCGGACATGTACAACGCGTGTGAGTGGGGGAACTACTGTCGCGTGCAGGAGACCGGCGTCAAGAGCCGCCAGCTCGGCCGGCGCGCGATCATCGCCTACGGGGCGATCGTTGTCCCGCCGGACTCGCCGGTCTACACGCCTCAGCAGCTCGCGCACCGCACGGTGGGCGTGCCGTTCTATTTCGGGACGCATTACCTCGCGCTGCAATTGCTCGAGGGGTTCCTGCCTCGGGATGCCATCACGGTGTGCCACGCGCCGAATGGCTCGCGCCCTCGCCTCGCGTCGCTCCTGAAGGGCGAGGTCGAGGCGACGACCCTGACCGAGCCCTACATCACGCTGGCCGAGAAGAAAGGCTGCCGGACGATCTGCGCGGGCTTCTTCCACGGGACCGAGGTCGGCTCGGAGCGGATCGATGCCGCGACCTATGCCGCCTTCAACCGCGCCGTGCGCGAGGCTGTACGTCGCATCAACGCGAACAAGCGCGCCTATCTCCACTACTTCATCGATTACCACCGCACCAACGACCCCGAGATCGGCGCGCTCACCATCGACGATCTCCGCGAGAGTCGCGTCGTGGTGTGCGACCCCGCCCCCATCCCGCTCGAGGAGATGCAGCGCACGTTCGACTGGCTGAAGAGCTGGGGCATGCTGGAAGCGACGGCCTCGCCCGTCGACCTCGTCAATCTCGACGTCCAGCGGGAAGCGCACCTTGCGGCTCGCTGAGCGCCGCAGACGATATCGCCAGGTCCTGGACGGCAACGTCTGCGTTCATCCGGCGTCCGTGTTCGACGCCATGTCGGCGCGCATGGCCGCGTCGCTCGGGTTCGAGGTCGGGATGTTTTCCGGCTCGATCGGGTCGGCGACGGTCCTGGGGGCGCCTGATCTCGTCGTCCTCACCCTGACGGAGTTCGCCGAGCAGATCCGCCGCATCGCCCGCGGAAGCGACTTGCCGCTCATGGTGGACGCCGACCACGGATATGGCAACGCGTTGAACGTCAGGCGCACGGTCGAGGAGCTGGAGACGTCGGGCGTCGCCGCCTTGACCATCGAGGACACCGTGTTGCCCGCGCCCTTCCGCGGGCACGATGAGGGCCTGGTGTCGATCGACGAGATGCTGGGGAAGCTGCGGGCGGCCGTGTCGGCGCGCCAGGATCCCACCCTGACGATCCTCGGCCGGACGAGCGCCTTGCGTCGCGGCGGCATCGCCGAAGCCGAGAAGCGTGTCAAGGCGTACCAGGGCACGGGCATCGACGGAATCTTTTTCGCGGGCGCCACCACGCGCGAGGAAATCGAGGCCATGCATCGGGCGACCACGCTGCCGCTGCTGCTGGGCAGCACGCCCGCGGCGCTGGCCGACCGCGAGTTCCTGGCGGCCAACGGGGTCCGGATCGCGCTCCAGGGACACCACCCGTTCTATGCCGCGGCCAAGGCGGTGTACGACACGCTCAAGTATCTCCGCGAAGGCGGAGCCCCTGGCGGTCTGAAGGACCGGGTGGCATCGGACGAGCTGCTGCGCGTGGCGCTGCGGCAGGACGACTACAAGCGCTGGCAGGCCGACTTCATGCGGTGACGCGCGGGGTCTCCGTCACACGCGGTTGACGATCTGATCTCCATGATTCGGGATCACCCGCCGGCCGTGGCAGTCGACGGAGAGGTCGAGCTTCTCCAGCACAGTCTGTCCGATCAGAACCTCGTCGCCCAGCACCAGGGCGTCATCGACGGTCTTTCTCTCCGCGAGCTCGACGAATAGCGGCTCGGTCAGGCCAACCGCTTCCCTCCGACCATCGGCATACTGGGTGACCAGATGACCGGTAATCGCCAACCCCAGGCGGGAGGCGACCGCGGCGGGCAGCACCGTACGCATCGCTCCCGTGTCGACCAATACATCCGCCTCGACGGTTCGGACCTGTTCCGGCCTCAGCGCGCCGCGCCGCACGAGGGCCTCGTCTGCCGCATTCGTCAGCTTGGCCTTCACTCGAACCTCGCCCATGGCCGACCGCATGATCCTGTCCCTCCACGTCCGGTTCAAGTGTGCACGTTATGATACGCCCTCGCGGAGATACCGCCGCGCCAAGGAGCGAGGAATGCCCGATACCGATCGACGCCCGTACGTCGGCCGCGCGCTCAAGCGGATCGAGGATCCGAAGCTCGTCACCGGCCAGGGCCAGTACGTCGACGACCTGAACATTCCCGGCCTGGCGGCGCTGGCCTTCCTCAGGAGCCCGCACGCGCACGCGCGCGTGACCGCGATCCGCACGGACGCCGCGCAGAAGGCGCCCGGCGTGATCCGGGTCATCACGGCCGTGGACCTGCCGCCGCTGCGCCCGACGCCGTTCATGGCCGTCGTCCCCGGGCTCAAGTCGTCGCCCTATCGGTGCCTGGTCGGTGACGTCGTCGATGCGACGGGCGTGCCGGTCGCCGCCGTCGTCGCCGAGAGCCCCTCGCAGGCGCGCGAGGCCGTGGAGCTGATCGAGGTCGAGTACGAGCCGCTGCCCGCGGTGGCCGACCCGGAGCGCGCGCTCGAGCCCGGCGCGCCGCTGGTCCACCCGGAGCTCGGCACGAATCAGGCGTTCAGCGTGCCCATGAAGGGCGGCGACGTGGCCGCGGCCTTCGCGCGCGCCGCGCACGTGGTGCGTCTGCGCGTCGAGCACAACCGGATCGCCGGCGTGCCGATGGAGCCGCGCGGCGTAGTGGCGCACTACGATTCGGGGACGGGCGACCTCACCATCTGGTCCACGACGCAGAACCCGTTCCTGAGCCGAGCGGACCTCGCGGTGATGCTCGACTTCCCCGAGCAGAAGCTCCGCGTGATCGCGCCGGACGTGGGCGGTGGCTTCGGCGTGAAGGGGCCGGTCTATCGGGAGGAAGTCGTGGCGGCGACGCTCTCGCGTCAGCTCGGCCGGCCCATCCGGTGGATGTCGACGCGGGCCGAGGATCTCCTGACGACGCTGCAGGCCCGGGCGGCCGTGTCGGACGCCGAGGCCGCCTTCACCGCCGATGGGGAGCTGATCGGGCTCAGGGTCAAGACGATCTTCGATCTGGGCGCCCACCTGCTCTCCCTCTCGCTGGTCCCGCCGCTGTCGTACTCGATCCACGTGCTGGGCCCGTACCGGATCGCGAACGCGGAGATCCTGAACGTCGGTGCCTACACGAACACCGCGCCCACCGGTCCCTACCGAGGGTCCGGACGCCCGGTCGGTGTCTACGTGATCGAGCGGATGCTCGACGAGGCCGCGCGCGTCATCGGGCTCGATCCGGTCGAGATCCGCCGGCGGAACTTCGTCCCCGCTGATGCCTTCCCGTACCGCACGGCGTTCGGCGTCGCCTACGACTCCGGCAACTACGCGCGGGCGCTCGATCGCGTGGTCGAGCTGGCCGACTACGCCAAGCTCCGCCGCGAGCAGGCCGAGGCGCGCACGCGCGGCGAGCTCATGGGGATCGGCGTGGCGGCCTACGTCGAGTCGACCAACGTGCTCGGGTGGGAGAGCGGTGTCGTGCGCGTCGAGCGCAGCGGCAAGGTCACCGCCATCACCGGATCGAGCCCGCACGGGCAAGGCCACGTGACGACGTTCGCCCAGATCGTCGCGGATCAGCTCGGCGTCGCCTACGAGGACGTGATCGTGCGCCACGGCGACACGCTGGGCGCGCCGCAGGCGATCGGGACGTTCGGCAGCCGCAGCGCCGGGCTCGGCGGCAGCGCGCTCGCGCGGGCCGCCACCGACGTGAGCGAGAAGGGGCGCCGGCTGGCGGCGCGGCTACTGGAGGCGAGCCCCGCCGACGTCGAGCCGGTCAGCGGCGGCTTCCGGGTGCGCGGCGTCCCGGAGCGGATCATCGGATGGGATCGGATCAGCGAGCTCGCCCATCGCCCCGTCGGACTGCCGCCGGAGGAGACGCCCGGCCTCGAAGCCACCGTCTTCTTCCGGCAGGATCAACCGGCGTGGAGCTTCGGCGCCGGCCTCGCCGTCGTGACCGTGGACCGGGACACCGGTCGGGTTCGCCTCGAGCGATTCGTCGCGGTGGACGACTGCGGCAACGCGATCAACCCGCTCCTCGTCGAGGGCCAGGTCGTCGGCGGCCTTGCCCAGGGCATCGGCCAGGCCCTCCTCGAGCACGTCCGCTACGGCGAGGACGGCCAGCTCCTGACCGGGACCTTCATGGAGTACGCGATCCCGCGGGCGGACGACATGCCCGCCGATCTCGTGCTCGATCGCACGGTGACGCCGTCGCCCCTCAATCCCCTCGGGGCCAAGGGCATCGGTGAGGGCGGCGCGTGCGTGGCGCCGCCGGCGATCGTCAGCGCCGTCGTGGACGCGCTGGCTCCGTTCGGGGTTCGCCACGCCGACATGCCGCTGACGGCGGAGAAGATCTGGGGTCTGCTGCGCGCGCAGCCTCAGGCACACCCCATGGCGTAGACCTGCGTCGCGCCTTCCGGCAGATGACGCTCGGCCCAGGTCTGGCCGCCGTCCGCGCTGGCGAAGACCTCACCGACGGTGGTCGCGCAGTACATGCGCGTGGGCTGCCGCGGATCGAAGGCGATCGCGAAGATGGTAGTCTCCGGCTTCACGCCCATGTCCACCCGCGCCCAGCTCGCGCCGCCGTCCGTGCTGCGGAACATGGCGCCGACGTCGCTCTGGAAATTCGCGCCCGCGGCGACCCAGATGGTTTTCGGGTCCCCCGGGACCTCGCGGATGTCGCGGCAGTAGGTCTGGCCCTTGGTATTCAGCGGCTCGAGCCGGGCGCTCGCCCAGTGCTCGCCCTGGTCCGTGCTGGTGAAGAGCCCGGCGCGGCTGATGGCAAAGACCGTTCCCGGACGCCAGCGCGCGACCAGCACCCCGTGCATGTCGACGGTGTCGTCGTTGAGGTACTGGCCGTGACTCATGTTCTCCCAGTGCTCGCCCCCGTCGAGACTGCGGATGATCCCGCCGACTTCGATGGCGCCGTAGATCTCGCTGGAGTCGACGGGATTGACGGCCAGCTTCAGGACACGCTTGACCGGGTTGGCCCCGGGGCCGACGGTGACTTCCGGAAAGCGGACCGTCACCGGGAGCTGGCGCCAGTGCTCGCCGCCATCCTCGCTCCGAAAGATCTCGCAGTTCTCGTACCCCGCGTAGAGCACCCGGGAGTCGCGCGGATCGAACGCCAGCGACCAGACGGGCGAGCCGTGATCGGAGATGTCGAGCCTCTCCCAGCGCTCTCCGTGGTCCGTGGTGCGATAGGGACCGTGCTGCGTGCCGGCATACACGGTCGCGGACTGCTCGGGATGCGGGACGATGGCCCGGATGGCGGGCGCCTCGGGGAGGCCGCGCGTCGCGAGCTCCCACCGATCATCGCCCACGGCCATGCGGTAGAGACCGGATTTGACGGGACGGCCCGGGGCGGTCTCTCCCGCCAGCCCCGCGTACACGTAAGTCGTTCGATTCGTCGTCATGATGCGCTCCTCCTGCGGCGCCGGTCAGGGCCGCTTCAGCTTCACGTCCTCCAGCGGCCCGGAGTAGGCGAAGCTCCTGATCAGGTTGACCCCCGGCTCCTCCACGCGCGGCCCGACGCCCCAGATGAACGCCAGCTCGTAGATCGGGATGTGGGTCACCCGGTCGTAGAGGATCTGCTGGATCTGGTGGAGCAGCGCCTCGCGCTTCCTCGTATCGGGCTCGCGGACCTGGCGCTGGAAGAGATCCTCGACCTCGGGGATGACGCCCGCCGTGTAGGCGCCGCCCTTGCTGACGTACGCTTCGAGTCGCGTGGACGCGTTGCTGCCCGCGCCGCTGATGCCGACGATGACGTTCTTGATCTTGCGCTCGCGCCAGGCCGTGGTCAGCGCCGCGCGCTCCATGATCCGCACCCTCGTCCGGATCCCGACGGCCCGGAGATACGAGGCCAGTGCCTCGCCCATCGAGACGTACGGGGGCCACGGGTAGAGATCGCCCGCGTCGAAGCCATTGGCGTAGCCCGCCTCGGCGAGGAGCTTCCTGGCCTTCTGGGGGTCGAAGGGATCCGGCGGGAAGGACTTCGAGAACTCCAGCGCGCTCGGGATGAGCGACCCCGTGGGCTTCGAGAAGCCGAGGGTCTCGGCCTTGTTCAGCGCCTGCCGGTCGATGGCGAGGCTCGCGGCCTTCCGCACGCGAACGTCGCTCCACGGCGACTTCGGCTCCCACTGGTCCGGGAGATCGAGCCAGAAGACGGCGGGAGAGACGGCGCGCGAGACGAGCTTGAATCCCGGGCTCCGCTGGATGTCCTCGGCCACGGGCCCGGTCAGGAGATAGGCGATGTCCACCTCGCCGTTCTTGAGGGCGGCCGCGCGCGTGGTCTCCTCTGGCAGGCTGCGAAGGACGAGCCGCTTGACGTTCGGCACCTTGCGCCAGTAGCCCTCGAACGCTTCCAGCACCAGCTCGATCCCGGGCGTGAAGCTCACGAACCGGTACGGGCCGGCGCCGATCGGCGCCTTCCTGAACCCGTCCTCACCGACCTTCTCGACGTAGGCCTTGGGCACGATCCAGCCGGCCCCGGTCGCCGTCGTGCCGTAGAAGGCCATGAAGTCGGGCCACGGCTCCTTCAGGTGGAAGCGCACCCGGGCCGGATCCACGACCTGGGCCTCGCGCACGCGCTCCTTGAGGATCTTCACGCCCGAGCCCTTGTAGCGCTCGAACGAGAACTTCACGTCGGCGGCCGTGACGGGCTCACCGTTGTGGAACCTGGCGCCCTTGCGGATGACGAACTCGTAGGAGAGGCCGTCCTTCGACGGCGTGAACGATTCGGCCAGGCACGGCGTGTAGAGGCCGGCCGGCATCGGCTTCACCAGCGCGTCGTGCAGCGCGTAGAGCACCATGAACGGCGTGGCGATCCCCTCGACCTCGCCCGGGTCGAGCCAGCGCGAGGCGAGCGTGATGTGCACCCCCCAGGTCATGGTGCCCTCGGGCGCCGCGGCCGTCGGGCCCGCGCCGACGGTCATCAGCACGAGCGCCACGACGGAGAGGACGACGCGGGACCCGAACCGCGTCATGGCAGGAGCGCGCTGACGCGTCATGGTGGCCGCTACGATACGGCAACCGCCGGCAGCACTCAACGTCACCGTCTACCCGCGGCGGCCGGGGCGTCTACTCCGCGAGCCACACCACGTCGAGCTGCTGGTTCAGGAAGTGGCTCGGCGTGATCGTCCAGCCACGCACCTTGGCCAGGTGCGGGATGATGCGGTGCCACGCGAACGTGTGGATGAAGTGGACCTCCTCGTCGTAGAGCCGCTTCTCGAACGCGCGCAGCAGCCGCTTGCGCTCCTCCGGGTCCGTCGCGCGCGACTGCCGCGTGTAGAGGTCGTCCAGCACCGTGTCCTTGTGACGGCTGTAGTTGGCCGGTGAGGCTGCCAGGAACCAG
>Ga0207646_10003122_pt1 | contig 18998 bp, 19 predicted proteins | sample KBSK5502metaG_FD_184343 | JGI IMG/M metagenome (GOLD analysis project Ga0207646, IMG submission 184343) | Corn, switchgrass and miscanthus rhizosphere microbial communities from Kellogg Biological Station, Michigan, USA - KBS K5-50-2 metaG... | ecosystem: Host-associated > Plants > Roots >...
GCCTTGCCGAGGTTGCCTTCCAGGCGCAGCGCGACCTGCCGGGTGCCCCAGATCAGGGTGTTGCCGGTGGTGAGCCGGGCCGAAGCGGTGGCCGGCGTGCCGTCGCACGTCGTCGGCCTCCTGCCCGCCCCCAGCAAGAAGGCAGCCCGGTGCGCGCGCAGCGTGTACCGGGCGACCAGCACGGCATAGGCGTCAAGGTCGCCGGCACGGGACCGGGCTACAGCCTCCGCGTCGTCGATAGCTCTCCTTGCTCAAGGGGCTATACGCACCTGAATACACCGCGGGTGGCCGCAGGGTTCCCGTCCGGTCCGGCCGCCATGAGGAGGTGGTGACCGTCGCGTCGTTCCCGATGTGCATCGATTTCCTCCCCGACGGGCGGCTGCTGGTCGTGGACTCGGCGCGGCGGCTGGTCAGTGGCCCTTCGCTATCCAGTAGCGGACATAACCGCCGTAGATGGCCAGGCCGCCGAAGACGACCGTAAAGATCCATACGGCCGACTTGATGTTGCGGCTCCGGTCCGGTACCGGCAGGTCGTTCTGCATGATCCAGGCGGCGCGCTCGCGGACCACCGGCGGCCATGGCCAGCGGGGCAGGTGCCGGCTGGGGTTCTGCTCACCGGCGGCGGTCGCGTCCCTGGTCCGGTCCACCGACCGGCCGATGAAGTAGAGCTGGACGGTGTTGCCGGCCGGAGCGTACACGCGGTGCACCACCAGCCCAGCCAGGATGCCGATCACCACGGGCTGCCACACCCAGCCCGAGAGGTAGGTGCCCAGCCAGGCCAGCGGCTGCGGGAATTGCACCGGGTTGTGCAGCGTGTGGTGCGCGAGCCAGAGGTGCCAGAGGTCCGGCAGACCGTAGTTGATCAGCCAGACGCCCGCGGCCACGAACGGGAGCGCAACGACGATGATCAGGAGCGGTGAGATCGCCACGTACCAGTCCGGGGCGCGCCGGTCGTGCTTCCGCCAGTTCGCCAGCAGCGACCGGACGAACAAGGTCGCCAGCAGCGCCTCGTACACGTTGCGGATATCGTGCCGGTCGGCCTTCCAGCCCTGGAAGCTGAACAGGTAGTCCCACTTGGGCTTGAGGTTCATGATCTCCGCGCCGCCGTAATGCCAGTGAATGTGAGCCCAGGAGATGTTCAGGGTGAAGGCGGCGATATGCCAGTTCAGCTGCGTGAACAGGTAGTACAGGGCGGAGATGATCAGCGCGCCGATGTTCGCGGCCAGGAACGACCAGATGATCTGCTGCATCCAGCGGAGCCTGATCGGCTTGCCGTTCACCAGGATGCGCTTGGGCGGCACCAGCTCGCCGGTGACGGCTGTCATGGCTCTCCCTCAGCGGGGGCGCGCCCCCGGGTGGTCTGGGCGGAAATAGGCCCGCGGCGAAGGAATCATAGCCCGCCGGTCTTCAGCCGCCGATGATCGAGCAGTAGCCCCGGCAGTCGGCCGGGTCCTGGGCCCTGGCCCGCTCGGCGAGCGCCGTCAGCTGGTCGCGGGTGCGGGCGAGTTCGGCCAGCCGGGCTTCGACCTCGGCGAGGCGCCGGGCGATCAGGCTGGTGACGTGGATGCAGGGCGGCTGCCCGCCGTCACTGATGTCCAGCACCTGGCGGATGTGCTCGAGGGTGAGCCCGGCGGCCTGGGCGTGCCGGATGAACGCCAGGCGCTCGAGGATGGCCGGGTCGTAGTCGCGGTACCCGGCCGAGGTCCGGGCGGGGGGCGGGAGCAGCTGCTGGTCCTCCCAGAACCGGATCGTCTTAGCCGGGACCCCGGCGCGGCCGGCGACCTCTCCGATCCTCATCCCACGCTCCCTTGACATTCCATCTCACTGGAAGGTTTAGCGTACCAGCGCCGGCGCACCGTCACCCCTCTCACCCTGCAGCTGGCCCCCGGCTGAGGCCGGAACGACTATGCCCCCGCGAGCGGGAGCTCGCGGGGGCATCATCTGAAGCGCTGGCGTGCGGTCGCCTCCTCGGCGAGTGGCACGACGCGGCACCAGCCGGACGGTATTCCGCGAGGGCGAAGATGGTTGCGGCCCGGGGGATCCAAGCACGCCAGCGAAGGTCTGTAACGCAGTCGGCCGGCGCGCTATTCCGTAGAATCCGCGGGGTGAGCGACCTGGACCGGGCGGCGGTTCTCGACGCCCTCGATGCCGTGTACGGGAACGTGACCGCCGCGGTCAGCGGGCTGAGTGAGGCGCACATGATGCGCCCGAGCCGGTGCGCCGGCTGGGCCGTGGCGGATGTGCTGTACCACCAGTTGCTCGATGCCCGCCGGGCTCTGCGCACGTTCGCCACGCCCGCGGACGGCCCGGCCGACCGGGACGACGTGTCCTACTGGCGCGACTACGCGCCGGGCAGCGGCGAGGATGCCGCCAACGGCGGGGACGGGGCCGCGGCGCACGCGCGTTATGTCCGCATCGCCGCGTCGGCGTACGCGCCGGGCTGGCTGGTCTGGGAATGGTCCGAAACCGCGGCCGCCGCCTGCCGGGCCGCCCGGGCGTGTGGCCATGAGGCAGTGGCCACGCAGGGCCACGTGCTGTCGCTGGCCGACTTCGCCGCCACGCTCGCGGTCGAGGCCGCCGTGCACCACCTCGACCTGACCGTGACGCTGCCCGCCGCGCCCGGGCCCGACCCGCGGCCACCCCGCATACGGGCCCGGCCGGCCGAGTCGGTCCCGGGCGATAGTGTGTGATTTCCGAAGGTCGGGTGGCATGAGGAGCGACTGGTCGTGGCCGGGGATGAATCCCTGATCGGTTCCATCGGCGTCCTCATCATTGCCACCCGCGGCGCCGCCGGTCCCGGTGAGGTCCTAGTCAAGATACGCGGCGGATCCGAGGCGTACATCGCCTGGTCCCCCGAGCCGATTCCCCGGGGCTCGACCGTTCTGGTCATCAACAGCCGCGGCACGCGGACGGTCGACGTCAGTCCGTGGATAGACCCCCTCAACCCTTTTCCCGACAATGCCGTCTGAGGAGCCTCACATGTTCGGATACCGAGTTCCCGCCCCCGACGCGGCGATGATGATCTCCGGCGGCAGGCGCCGGCGGGGTGGTGCGCCGTTCCGGGTGGTCGTCGGGCACGGCACCTTTGTTGCCCCGCTGTTCCGCAAGGCGCGCTACCTGACCCTGTCCATGCAGGAGGCCGAGGTCGCCGAGACCTGTGTCACCAAGCAGGGCATCTCGGTCAACGTCCGGGCGGTGATCGCTTTCAAGGTCGGCAACGACGACGAGAGCATCATCAACGCCGGCCAGCGGTTCCTGTCCGACCAGGATCAGATGTCCACCCTGACCGGCCGCATCTTCGCCGGCCACCTGCGCTCGATCGTCGGCTCGATGACGGTGGAAGAGATCGTCACCGAACGCCAGAAGCTCGCGACCGAGGTCCTCGACGGCTCGAAGGGGGAGATGGCCAAGATCGGCCTGACCGTGGACTCCCTGCAGATCCAGTCGATCGACGACATGAACTCCGGCTACATCGACGCGATGGCCGCCCCGCACCGGGCCGCCATCCAGCGGCAGGCGAAGATCGCCCAGGCCCAGGCCAACCAGGCCGCCGCCGAAGCCGAGCAGGCAGCGCAGCGCAAGCAGGCCGAGTACGCCCGGCAGACCGCGGTCGTGCAGGCGCAGTACAAGGCCGAGGTGGACAAGGCACAGGCCGAGTCGGCCCAGGTGGGCCCCCTCACCCAGGCTCAGGCGCAAATGGGGGTGATCGCTGCCCAGGCGGAACTCGCCCAGCGCCAGTCCGAGCTGCGGCAGCGCCAGCTCGTCGCCGAGGTCATCAGGCCCGCGGAGGCGGAGGCGGACAAGGTCCGCATCCTCGCCCAGGCCGAAGCGGAACGGATCCGGGTCCAGGCCGCGGCGGCCGCATCCCACGACCGGGTGGGTCTGGACCGCATGCTCATCGAGCAGCTTCCGCAGATCGTCAAGGAGGCGGCCAGCGGCCTGGCCGGCGCCAACGTCAACGTGCTCAACGGCGCGGAAGGGCTGGGTGAGCTCACGGCGGGCCTGGTCGCCCAGGGCCTCACGATCCTGGACTCCGTCAAGAGGAATCTGGCGGCCTCGCCCACCGCGGGCAGCGGAGTGAGCGAGGGCGAGGACTATGACGACCGCGAGGCGGCCGTCGCCAGGGCATTGCCCGGCGGTTCCGCCGACGGTGAGCCAGGCAGATAACCACAGGCCGCCGGCCGGGGCAACCGAACCGCCCGCGTGATGCCTTAGCTAGGTGTGGAGCAACCGGCGCAGGGGCGCGGCCGGCGGTGAGCGCGCGCAGGGACGAGGAATTCACCGCGTACGTGCAGGCCAGGCTGGCATGGCTGCGCCGGGTCGCCTACCTGCTCTGCCAGGACTGGCAGCAGGCCGATGACCTGGTGCAGACGGCCATCACCACGCTATACGTCCACTGGCGGCGGGCCCGTACGATGCAGAACGTCGACGGGTACGTCCGGGCCATTCTGGTTCGCGCGTTCCTCAGCGAACGGCGCGGCGGCTGGGCGCGGCGAGTCACCCTCACCGGCCACCTCCCGGACGCGCCGGGCCCGGCACCGGACGCCGATAACGCGCTGGATGTGCGGGGAGCGCTGGCCGGCCTGCCGCCGCGCCAGCGGGCGACCCTGGTGCTGCGCTTCTACTGCGACCTGAACGTAGATCAATCCGCCCGCGTCCTCGGCTGCTCTGCCGGGACCGTCAAGAGCCAGACCGCCAAGGCGCTGGCCGGGCTGCGCCGGTCGCTGGAGCCGCCGGGACCGCGGTCACGGGGAGACGTCCCGGCCCGTCCGTGGGGAAGGGGGACCGGCCATGGATGAGGCGGGCGCCCGCTCGCTGCTGGAGCGGATGAGCGTCGCGGAGGCGCCGCCGTCCCGGGTGGATATCGCGGCGGCCCGTCGGCGCGGCGGAAGGCGGCTGCGCAGGCGGCGCTGGGCCCGGGCGGCGGCGCCGGTGCTGGCCGCGGGCGCCGTCGCGGCGGTTGTGCTCGGGACCGGCGCCTTGCACGTGGCCGGCGGGCAAGGGAACGCCGGGCCCGAGCGGCCGGGGCAAGTGCACCCGCCGCGCCGGTTCAACCCGCTGGCGCCGTACGCCGCCTTCGGCTGGCTGCCCCGGGGTGTACCACGCGCCGCGGCCGGTGCGATCTCGCTGCCGTCGCAACTGCTGCTGATAACCGGCTCGGCGCGCACCGGGGATTTCTCGCTGCGGGTCTGGGCGCCGGGCACCTGCAACGTGGACGCGGCGCAGGTGATCAGGGACCTTCGCGCGCATCGGGGCCATCCCCGGCTGGACTGCTCGCAGCACGGGTTCGCGGACTTTACCGACTACGCCGCCCGCCGGGCGCCGGCGGTGACGGGCAGGCCAGCCTTCTGGCTCGTCGACGACACGCTGGCCTGGGAGTATGCCCCACACGCCTGGGCCACGCTGACGGGCTACGTTGGCCACGGCCTATCCCACGCGAGGACCATGGTCAAGATCGCGGCACACGTCAGGTTTGCGGCGACCAGGGCCCCGTCACTGAAGTTCCCGTTCCAGCTCACCGGGCTCCCAGCGTCGTGGCAGGCGGTCTCGGCCGTGTGGCGGCCCACCGGCCGCGGCTTGGCCGGGGGAGCCCTCGCGGTGGGCCCCCCCAGCCCTAACCCCGGCATGGGCGTCATCAGCCAGATCGGTGTGGCGCCGACGGGGCACAGCACCTGCGGGGCTCCGCCGGGTTCGGCTCGTGTCACGCTGCGCGGGGTGACGGCGTTCCTTACCCTGAGAGGCCCGCACAACGGGACCCCGGCCGCCCAGGAGCTGTGCGTGCCGGAAGCGGACGGGCTCTCGGTCAACTTCACGCTGTACCGCCCGCCGGGCAGCCCGGCCTTCCCGTTCGGCGGGGCGACCGGGATCTTCCTGCACCACCTGCGCCTGCTCGGCCCCAACCCGGCGAACTGGACCACGCGCCCACTGGGATAACGCGGCGCGGGCAGCTTCGCGCCATGTGCACGCCCCGGCTTCGGGTCCGGGGCGGGGGTAGCGGGTTCTCACGTGGTATGTGGGGCCGCTGACTTGGGGTGGGGTGTGGGAGGCTGCGGGGGTGCTGATCCTGGTCGCCGCCTGCGTGCTGGCGGCGGCCGCGTGGGTCTACTTGCTCGCCGGGCACGGAGGCTACTGGCGGACCGGCTGCCGCCTTCCCGGACCGGCTGCCGCCTCCCCAGCCCCGGCGCCTGACCCGGGAACCTGGCCGTCCGTGGTGGCGGTGATCCCGGCCAGGGACGAGGCCGCCATCCTGCCGGAGACGCTGCCATCGCTGCTGGCTCAGGAGTACCCGGGGCAGTTCGCGGTCGTCCTGGTGGACGACGGCAGTTCCGACGGCACGGCAGCGGTCGCCGGGTCGCTGGGCGGCAAACCGGGCGTAGCCGGCGTGTCGCGGGCCATCGCGGGCACCCCGCCCGCGGCGGGCTGGGCCGGCAAGGTGTGGGCGATGGCGCAGGGCGTGGCCGCGGCGGGGGAGTGCGATTACCTGCTGTTCACCGACGCTGACATCGCCTTCGCGCCCGGCTCGGTACGGGAGCTTGTGCGCGCCGCGATCGCCGGCGATCGCGCGCTGCTGTCACAGATGGCGCTGCTGCGCGCGCAAACCCGCTGGGAGCGGTGGATCGTCCCGGCATTCGTCTACTTCTTCGCCCAGCTCTACCCGTTCCGGCGGGTCGGCCGGCCGGGCTCGCGCACCGCCGCGGCCGCCGGGGGGTGCATGCTGGTGCGCCGGGACACGCTGGCCGCGGCGGGCGGGCTTGAGCGCGTCGCCGGCGCCAGGATCGACGACATCGCCCTGGCCCGGCTGCTGAAGCGGCCGCCCGCGGCGGCGCGCTGCTGGCTCGGGTTCACGACCCAGGTGTGCAGCCGCCGTCCCTATCCGCGGCTGGCTGGCCTGTGGGCGCTGGTGGCGCGCAGCGCCTACACGCAGCTGCGCTACTCGCCCGTGCTGCTCGCCGGGGTCGTGGCCGGGCTGGCGTGGCTTTACCTGCTGCCACCCGTCGCGGGCCTCGCCGGGCTGGCCGCCTTGGCCGCGGGCGGTGGCGCCGCCGCCGCGTGGTGCGCCGGGGCGGGCCTCACCGGGTGGGCCGTCATGACGGTGACCTACGTGCCGGTGCTCCGGCTGTACCGGCTCTCCCCGCTTCGCGCCCCCGGCCTGCCGTTCGTCGCGCTGCTTTACGCCGCGATGACCGTGGACTCGGCCCGGCGGCACTACGCCGGGCACGGCGGCGAATGGAAGGGCCGCACGGTCCCGGCCGCCCCGCGCTCCGGGTGAGCCGGTTCATGCCAGATTGAGCAGACTTGTTTCCGCAGCTCGACACGGATATTGTCGCAAGCAGTGACATCGAAACTACACATGGTAAGGTGCTGCCTGAATTCAGACGGGGGCGGGCCCTGCTCTACGCGGAAGTACCACGGAGGCAAAGCCCGGGACCGGCCTCAAGCGATACCGCCCCAGGCCACGAACTGGTCACCTCTAGGCCCCGGCAATCGGAAGAGGAAGGATCCAGCCGATGCGCACTCGCATCACCAGGGCGTTCCTGACCGCTGCGGCGGCAGGCGCCACCATCGCGACGGTGGGCTTCACCGCGGCAGCTCCCGCTGGCGCCGCGGCCGCCCGCCCGGCACAGAACTCTATGCCCGTCATCAGCACGGTCAGCTACGGCGGGTACGAGGCCAGCGGCCGGGACTTCCGTTACGTCACGTCCCTGATCAGGGTTCCGGACATGGCCGAGAACGGACTGTACCCGCAGGCGTACGTCCAGCTCTCGAACGGTTCGGTGGCGAGCGGGGACACCTACACGCGGGCGGGCATCGAGACCTGCATCGTGGCCACGTTCGTGAACCCGAACTTCACCTGCCCGAACGGGGTCCAGTGGGTCGGCTTCATCGAGGCGTTCCACAACTCGATCCTCGGCCCGTTCTTCACGCACTTCGTGCCGCTCAACCTCGTCCAGGGCGATGGGGTGTGGTTCAGCATCTACTTCGACCAGCCCGGCAACGAGCTGCACTACGTGCTGACTCCGCCCACGGTGGAGAGCTGCAGCACGGGCCCGCAGAACCAGTGCTACTACGACCACGAGGCGTTCGGCCCGATCTACGATCACGCCGCGGGCCTCGCGGACTACACCAACGCGACTGGGACGCCGGTCCCGCTGCCGATCTGGGCCGAGCCGTTCCGGCTCACCCAGTTCCTCGGGGGTGCGCTCACCACGTACAACGGCCAGAAGGGGTCGTGGGTCGGACCGTGGACCACGAGCATGGTGGAGGCCACCAGCAACGGCCTGCCCTTCCCGCAGGGCAGCGTGCGGCTCTCGCCCAGCACGCTGTGGTCGGACGGCATTGCCTCGAACGGGGCGGTGCGCAACTCTGACGCGTTCGGCCTCTGGCGGCGCGTCGACGCCTGACTCACGTCAGGTACTGACAAGATGCCCGGGCCGGTCCGCCGGCCCGGGCATCTTGCCGTCCTGGGGTCTGGAAACCTCCGGGGTGGTTGCGAAAGCAGGATCATCACTTTAAGCTACCTGCTGACTACAAAGAGTCAGCCGCTTCGCGGGGCGTCCGTATCCGGCCCCGTGCCTGGTCCTCCAACCGGGCCGCTGCCAATGGCAGTTGCTGGCCAGCCTGAGGTGCCCGCGGGGACCGCACAAATCTCGGAAGGATGAGTGGACAGCCAAATGAACCGACTACTGACCGGTGCCGTCACCGTCGCCGGGTCGCTCGCCCTGGTGGGCGGCGCCATTCTGGCGGTGGCCACGCCCTCGGGCGCCACCGTCGCCCCTGGGTCTCACAAGACCGCCGTCGGGGATAACTCGTCCTACGGTTCCTCCGCCCCGTCCGGCCCCGTCACCGCCCCGCCGCAGGGGCTGGCCCAATCGAACGGCACCACCCAGGTGCCGGCGTCCAATGTGGACATCAGCGGCCTGCTCGACACCGGGTTCACGCTGGACAACGCCGGCGTGATCACCGCGTTCTCCCGGGTCAGCTACCCGAGCGCCTGGGTGTCATGGGGCTCACACATGGTGACCCTGACGGCGGGCCAGGTCGAGTCGGGCTGCCGTTCCGACACCAACACGGCGAAGGCCAGCGTCGCCAACGGCGTGCTGACTGTGGATGGCACCATCATCCACCTTCCGGACCATCCGTACGTGGACCAGGTCATCCCGCTCCACGGCGGCCTGGGCACGCTCACCCTCAACAATCAGATCCCGGCCACCGGTGGTGGCGTCGAGGTCCAGGGCGCCTGGCTGCACGTGACCGGCACCAGCCCTGCCCAGAACCTCTTCCTCGCGGTCTCGGTCTGCACCGACCCGGGCACCGCCGGGAACACCATCAACGTCACCAACCCGGGTAACCAGACCAACTGTGTGGACGGCGGCGCGATCACGCCGCTGGCGATCACGGCGACCGACACGGACACCAGCCAGGTGCTGACGTACTCCGCTACCGGGCTGCCGCCGGGGCTGTCCATCGATCCATCCACCGGTGTGATTAGCGGCACGCCCACCACGATCGGTGTGTACACGGTTCACGTGACCGCGACCGATACCACCGGTGCCTTTGGCACCAGCACGGCCTTCACCTGGACCATCAGCGCTTGCATCGGCTGATCCAGAGCGGCTAGTGGGCCGGCGGGCGGCCACGCGGCCGCCCGCCGGCTTCATGTTTGCCGCACTTCAACCCGAGTAGGGGAGGGACAGTGGTTCCCCCGACGATGCGTTCGGCAGTTGGCCGCTTTCTCGCTGGCGCGGCGGCGGCCTGGGCCGCCGCCGCGCTCGTGCTCGCGGTCGTCATCGCGCTCGCCGTCACCGTTGGGCTCGGCCTGGTGCTGTGGCTTTCCACGGCCGCCGCCGCGGCACCCGCGGCGCCCGGCTGACCGGGTAAGGCCCCACCTCGGCGGCAACGCGCGGTAGGCGCCGCCCGCGCTAGTGATCATGAGATTGGGGGGCCTATCACGCCACCAAAGTCAAGATCATGAGTTCTGGCGCCGTGTGGTGCGCCCGATAACGGCCTTGTTGGCCTGTTTTGATGCGACGGCAGGGACCCTCGTGCGAAAGTGCCCGCCCGGGCCTGGGGAACCAGGCCCGGGCGGGCACTCGTGGTTTCGGAGGCCGGTCGGCTAGCAGCCGGCGATGAATCCCCCGGAGCAGTTGTTGACGGTGTTCCACTTCACGGTGGAGCTGTTCAGCGTGACGGTGCCGTTGTCCAGGTAGATGCCGCCGCCTCCGCCGGAGGGCGCGTGGTTGTACTCGACCTGGCTGTTCGTGAGGGTGTCGGAGTTGGTGTTGGTCTTGTAGATTCCCCCGCCAACTTCGGCGGCCTTGTTCTGGGTGAACGAGGTTCCGGTCAGCGTCGCCGTCCAGTCTTCGTACAGGCCGCCGCCCGCTAGTGCGGTGTTTTCGGTGAAGGAGCCACCGGTCAGCGTCAGGGTGTCGTCGTTGTAGATGCCCCCGCCGGCCTCGGCCCCGTTGCCGAAGAACCTGGTCCCGGACACCGTCAGGGCGTCATCGTTGTAGAGGCCTCCGCCGCAGCCGGCCCCGTTGTAGGTGAGCGACGAGGCGGCCAGCGTCATGGTGTCTTCGGTGTAGATGCCTCCGCCGCAGCCGTCGGCCGTGTTCTGCCCGAAGAGCCCGAGTGGCCAGGGCGGTGGTGCTGCACGGCACCTGATTGAGGGAGGCCAGAGCCGGCTGGGCCGCGGCGAGGCTGAATAAAGCCAGTTCGAGACCCTGAAGAAAGGCGTGTTCGGCATTTATCCGCTTTCTCCCGCCGCCCACCCTCAGACGAAAGTGCCCGCCCCAGCCTGAGGAATCAGGCTGGGGCGGGCACTCGTTGTTCGGGCAGCCTGGGCTAGCAGGCCGTGGGCGAGCAGTCGTTGACGGTGTTCCACTTCACGGTGGAACTGTTCAGCGTGAGGCTGCCGGCGTCCTTGTAGATGCCGCCGCCGTGACCGGACGGCGCGTGATTGTACTCGACAAGGCTGTTGTTGAGGGTGACAGCCGAGTCATTGTCGATTCCCCCGCCATAACTGTAGGCGGTGTTCTGGATGAACGAGGTTCCGGTCAGCGTCGCCGCCCCGTCGTTGTACATGCCGCCGCCGTAGTACGCGGTGTTGTCGGTGAAGGAGCCACCGGTCATCGTCAGGGCGCTGTCGTTATACACGCCTCCGCCCTCGTCGGAGGACCCGTTGCCGAAGAACTTGGTCCCGGACACCGTCAGTGTGTCGTCGTTGTAGAGGCCTCCGCCGCAGCTAGCCCGGTTATAGGTGAGTGAGGAGGTGGCCAGCGTCGTGATGTCTTCGGTGTAGATGGCGCCGCCGCAATCGCCGGCCGTGTTCTGCGCGAACTGCCCGTAGGTCACGTGCAGGGTGCCCCAGGGGTTGTCGATCGCGCCGCCTTCGGACGCCGAGTTGTGGGTGAAGGTGTCCTGGTTCACCGTGGCGGTCGCGCCAAAAAAGAGACGGATGGCGCCGCCTGAGCCATCGGTCGAGTTAAAGGCGAACTTAGAGGCGCTCACGGTCGTATCGCTGGCGATTGCTATCGCGCCGCCGTCGCTGCCGGCCCCGTTACCGGTGAAGGTCGAGAAGGTTATCGAACCGCCATCCCAGACCCTGATGGCGCCACCGTAGCTGTTCGCTGAGTTGTTGGTGAACGTGGCGCCGTTGACGGTGAGGAAGCCACCCTGGTTGTCGATGGCGCCGCCGGCGAAACCGGAGTGGTTGCCGGCGAAGGTGCCGCCGTTGACGGTGACCGAGCCGCTGTTGACGTAGATGCCGCCGCCGAAGGTGGGGGCCCAGCCGTTGGTGAAGTTCACGTTGCTGACCGTCACGTCCGCGCCCGACGTCACCTCAAGGAGGCTGAAGTGGGGCGTGCCGCCGGCGAAGCTGCGCTGCAGCTCGCTGCCGTGGCCGGTGATGGTGATGCTGGTGGTCACGTTGGGCAGGGCGCTGGTCAGCAGGTAGGTGCAGGCCGTGGCCAGTTGCAGGACGTCACCGTTGCTGGCGCCGGAGATCGCGGTGGCCAGGGCGGTGGTGCTGCACGGCACCTGATTGAGGGAGGCCAGAGCCGGCTGGGCCGCGGCGAGGCCAGCCACCCCCATGGCCCCAGTCGCTGCGATAGCCAGCGCGGCTCTCGCAAATGTTGCGCGCATGAAATGTCCCCCTGGGTAAGGTCTGTGGCATTTAACCGGACTGCACTCGGAGCGTGTAAGCCCAGATATTGCGGCAGAGCTTAGCACGCTGGAAGCGCGGTCCCGCTAAAGCCACCACATAAAACCGGTTCGAGATCCTGAAGAAACACGCTTATCCCCTCTTCAAAAGCATTATGTTTGGATAATGAGTTCCAAAAGGTGAACTGAGAGTTTCCGGCGATGCCGCCGAGCGGCGCCATACTAGAAACCGCTGCGGGAGAAGCCAGACGTGCCCGCATAGGCACGCTGGTTCGGCCCCAGCACCACCACAGTGGTCCAGCCCACGCTGGCGTCCGGCCCCGACGCCTCGATCCGGTAGTAGCCGGGCGCGGGAAAGCGCACCCTGATCATGGCCCGCCCCGCCACCAGCGCCGTCCGCTTGGTGAAGCCGGCGCCCAGCCGAACCCCCTTCGGCGGCAGCACTGTCAGCGACAGCGGGCCGGACATCGAGGCGGACAGAGACAATCCAGCGGTCTCGGCGTCCAGGTAGATCCGCAGCCAGCGATCCGGGAGCACGGCACGGACCTCCGAGGCGATGTTGCGGCCGTGGAAGCCGATCGTGGCGGACGGGGCCACCGGGAGATGCGGCCGGGGCAGGCGCCGCCGGCGGAAGTCGAACGCGCCCGCCAGGTCGTTCTGCTGGGCGTTGAGCCTGGTCAGTGGCGGCATGTGCCAGAGATGCTGCATGAAGGACAGGATCGAGACGTTGGTCAACCGCTGCTGGAAGACCCTCTGCCTGGCCCATGGGCTGACGATCACGAACGGGGTGCGGGTGCCGTAGCCGCTGGCCACCGGCGGGGGCACCGGGTCCCAGAACCCGCCGCCTTCGTCGTAGGTGATGAAGAGCGCAGTGGACCGCCAGTAACGGCTGTGGCCCACCGCATTCACCAGCTGGCCGAGCCAGGCGTCGCCCTCGGAGATGTCCTCCCGGGGTTCCTCGCTGTACCCGAACCCGGGCCGGATGAAGGAGAAGCGCGGCAGGTGGCCCCTGGACAGATCGGCGTAGAACCGGCTGGCCGTGGTGACGTCCGCCCGGTGCCCGCGCGGGATGAGCTGATACCAGGACTGGCGGGGGTGCAGCCACGTGGGCAGCCCCAGGTAGATCTTCCAGCTGTGCCGGTACTTGGTGAGCTCGTCGAAGATCGAGTGCCACGGCCTCGGGTGCGGGTTACGCCGGTTGAAGTACCAGCCGTGGGCGGTCCCGTTCAGGGCCATCATGATGTTGGGCCGGGTGGGCCCGATCACGGGCTGGAAGTTGCGGTCCGCGTACTCGTACGCGTGCGCCAGGTACTGCAGGTTCGGGTCAAAACCCGGACCGAACGTGGTGATCGCGGACTTGCCGTACGGCGGCCGGGTGTATCCGTCCATGCGGTAGCCGCGGCCCGGCCGGTAGTCCATGGCGCGTCTCTCCGCCGCCCGGCCGTTGTCGACGCCGCCCTGCACGTCGCCCTCGTTGGCGGGCGCCAGCACCGAGGCGACACGGGCACCGGCCCGCCGGTGACCGGGCGGAGGGAACAGGTTGGCGAAGGTGTGGTTCTCCAGCATGATCTCGATGACGTGGCGGATCCGCCGCGAGCCCAGCGAACCCAGGGAGTCCTGGGCGGCACGCGCCGCCCGGGCGGGGCTGGCGGCGTCGCGTGCGGCGCCCGAGGCGGGGGCGAGCCCGGCAGTCAGCACGATCAGAGCGATGGCTGGAACCAGGCCAGCCATGCGAATCACAGGTCGCATGAGCCCCCCGGCGCCGCCCGGCGAGGTCCCGGATGCCGGGCCGGCACCCATTGCATGATCAGCTCCGAAATGGACAACCGGTGATGTCCCCATTGCGTTCCGTAGCCAAACGAGATGGCGGAACGGCCAATTAAGCGATTGCCGCGAGCGTCGGGCTAACCCGCCACCGGTCTGGCGGCACTATGAACCGTGACGTCGTCCGCGCGGAAGCCCGACGGTGACCTGGTGCGCGAGGCGCTGGGCGGAGCCAGGGCGCCGCTTGCCGAGCTGCTGGCGCGGCACTGGGACACCGCGGTCTTCCTGGCCGCGCGGGTCCTTGGCTCACCGGAACTCGGCCGCGACGCCGCGCAGGAAGCAGCGATCGCGGCGATGACCGAGCTGGACCGGCTGCGCTCTCCGGAACGGTTCGGCGCCTGGTTCTGCGGCATCGCGCTCAACGTCGCCCGGCGGTGGCTGCGCCAGTCCCGGCCGGAGCTGCCGGGCTTGCCGGCCGACCACGCCTCGGCCGCTCCTGACCCGGCTGAGGTTGCCGAGGCGGCCGACGTCTCGGCGCGGGTCCGCGGCGCGATCGCCGCGCTCGCCGACGGCCAGCGCGACGCGGTCAGGCTGTTCTACCTGCAGGGACTCAGCCACACCGAGGTGGCCGAGGAGCTTGGCATCTCGATCGGGGCGGTCAAGTCCCGGCTGCACCAGGCGCGGGCGGCGCTGGCGCCCCGGCTCGCCCAGGTCATCGACGTTCCCAAGGAGGAGACCATGCCCGCGACCGGTGCGGTGGAGTGGGTCGACGTGTCGGTGACCGAGGTCCGCCGGGCTGAGACCGAGGACATCCTGATGGGCAAGTACGTGATGGTGCTCGCCGAGCGCGGCGGCGACGGCCGGCTACCGGTCTGGATCGGGCTGGTCGAGGCGATCGCGCTGGCCCTGACCCTGGAGTCGGTCGAAACCCCGCGCCCGTTCACCTACAAGATGGCGGCCAGCCTCGTGGACGCCGCGGGTTCGGCGATCTCCGAGGTGAGGATCACCCGGCTGGTCGCCGAGGTGTTCTACGCGTCCGTGATCGTGCGTGGCCCGGACGGGCCGCGTGAGGTCGACGCCCGGCCGAGCGACGCGGTGAACCTGGCCCTCGTGGCGGGCGCGCCCATCCGGGTCGACCGCGAGTTGTTCAGCGCCTCGGCCCGGGACGACTGCGCTGCGGAGCTGTCCGCCATGCCGGTGGCCACCGCCCAGATCGCGGCCGAGGCCCAGCAACGCATGGCGAATCGATGGGCCCGCGGTCACGCCCGGCCGGCCGAGGACCCCGGGCCGGCCCGATAATTGGCAGAACGGCTGGCGCATGGTGACCGCACTGCCCCGCGCCAGCCGTTTGGCACCTCACCGCGGCGGCGTGACGCGGTCTCGTTGCTGCCCCGGCCGTCTCGGGCATACTGGCGCCGAGGAAACCCGGTCACACCATCGGCACCGGCGGGTCCTTGCGCGCCGGCCCGGGAGGTAACGATGCCAGTCATCGTGGTTACACGGCTTCGGCTCAGAGACCCCGCGTTCTTCGACGAGTTCTTCACCAGCGCCGTGGCGGTGGTGGAACAGGCGACGAACTCGGCGGGCAACCTCGGCGCGGACGTCCTGGCCGATGCGAACAACACCTACTGGACCCGGACAGCCTGGCAGGGGCGCGACCTGATGGACGCGTTCGTGGGGAGCGAACCGCATCTGAGCACGATGGACCGCATAGACGACTGGTGCGACGAGGCGACCTTCGTTGACTGGGAAGAAGCCGATGCGGATCTGCCGGACTGGCAGGACGGTTACGGGCGCCTCATCGCCAGCGGCAACGCGGCGAGCCTCACGCATGCGACGGATGCCCACCACACCCGCGATTTCCCCGCGCCGGTGGTGTCCTAGTCAGGCGCTGGCCGACGGGCACAGCGGCGAGGTACTCATAACTGGAGCGTAACTGCCGAGGCTGCGGCGGCCCCAGGACCCCGCCGGACCGGTAAGGGCCGACGTGGCCGCGCGACAAGTTCGCCACCGCAGTTGGGGCAGGTGCTGCTCATCTCTTCGGCGCAGCTGGCGCAGAAGGTGCATTCGTAGCTGCAGATGCGGGCGTCGCCCTCGAGAGGGAGAGCCCTGTGGCAGCGTTCGCAGGTGGGGCGCATTTCAAGCATGGGTGGCTGCGGCTCAGTGCTCCGGAACCGGTTGTTCCGCGCTGCGTGTGCTCAATCGTACGCTTCCGCGCTCTTTCGGAACACGCCGCGCACGGCACGCCACCGCTGCGGAAATGTCCTGGCCGGATTACCATTTCGGGTACGCGGGACAAGTAAGCCCAGGAGGCTGCTATCTGGGCCGCAGAAGCAGGTCGGCGCGATGACTCTTACGGGCGGGCAGGTAGGCGACGCCGGGGCAGTGCCCATCCGGCCGTCGCGGCGGTGGTACTTGGTTGCCGGCTGTCTGCTGGCGGGCGCGGCCATCTGTGTTGCGCTGGCGGTGGCCGGGTTCTTCGCCCTGAACCGGCAGATCCATGATTTTCAGCGGGTCCGGGTGCCCGGCCAGGGTGAGGTCACCTTCGCGCAGCCGGGTGGCTACGTCCTTTACGTTGAGCAGCCGGGCCAGTGCTGTTCTGTCGCCGTCGGCACGGGGAACTCGGCGCCGTTTCCCAACTGGTCGATGAACGTGGAGCTGGTGCCGGTGGCTGGTGGCCCGCGGGCCTCGATCAGCAGCTGGGGGAGTTCGCCGGAGAGCTACGCTGTCAGCGGGCATCAGGGCCAGGCGGCGATGTCCGTCACCATCACACGCGCTGGCCGGTACCTGCTGGGCGCCTCGAATGTGAGCCCGCGCTCGGTCACCGACATCGCCGTGGGGCGCGGCATCGGGCATGCCCTGCTCATCCCCTTCCTGCTCATCCTGGTCGCGGTCCTGGTCTTCCTCCCGGCCGGGCTCCTGGTCGGCGGGGTGACCGCCTACCGGCGTCACCGCGCCCGGCGCCCTCCCGGGCAGTTCACGCGGCCAGCGGAAACTCCGTGGCCCGCGATGGGCGCTGCCGGCCCCGCCGCGGCATACCCGGGCCAGCCCGGCCCGTATCCGCCCGGGGGCTATGGAGCCATTGCCCCTGGCTACCTCCAGGGCGGGCCGGTGGGCTTCGGTGAAGCCATCAAGCAGGCCTTCGCAAACGCATTCGACTACCGCGGCCGCGCCTCTCGATCGGCATACTGGTGGTTCGCCTTGTTCGAGGTGATCGTCTCCGTTGCCCTGGACTTGCTCATCTTCATCCCGCTCGGCCTTAGGAGCGGGTCCTTCTTCGTCATAGTCCCCGTCCTCGCCATCAGCGGCATCGTGGTCATCTGCCTGGCACTGATCGCGTTCTCGCTGCTGGTCCGCCGGCTCCACGACATCGACAAGTCCGGTTGGTGGATACTCATCGGGCTGGTGCCCTTCGTGGGCCCGATCGTTCTCCTGGTCTTCACCCTTCTCGAAGGGACGCCAGGACCCAATCGCTACCAGCCCTGATCAGCCGCGTCGAGCGCACAGGAACGGCGCCGGGCTAGGCCCTCATCCGGCGTACGAAGGCCCACCCCTGCGGTCCGGCGGCCAGGGTGCCACGGGTTCATCGTTGAGAAAAGAAAGTTCGTCATGCGTGTCAGGAGGTTCGGCCATGACCGAAGAACCGGGAGCGGCAGGCCCGTCCGCTGACGGGCAGGGCGTGCTTGGTCTCGGGGAGCGGGAACGTGACTATCTGCTCGCCTGGGTGGGTGAGAACCTGACGCTGGTGCGCCGGTCGGCTTCCGGGCAGCGGCCCATGTACTGGGTCCTCGGTACCGTCTTCGTGGTGGGCCTGGCCGCTCATGTCGGCGGGTTCCTGCTCAAAACCTCGGTTACGACGGAGCCGCTGTTGCTGGTGGGCGACCTGATCTATACGTTCGGCTGGGCACTGTGGACAGGTGCCGTCGTGGTGGTGTTCGTCCAGGTCTGGCCGGAGGCCAAGAGGCGTCAGTTCCAGCAGGCCCTCAATGCCTACGAGGCGGCGGTGGGCGATCCGGCCCAAGCCGGAAGTAGCCAGGCGCCGGCCGCGCCGGGCGCCGGCGAAAGCGGCCAGGCGCCACCGGAATAACCGGGTGCGGACGATCATCACTTCGGCTGGGACCAGCCCGGGGATCACGGCTTCCGAACGCATCCACGCGGGACGCGTCCAGCGGCTTGGCTGCACTCTTGGCTGCACAACGCCGACCGAACCCGCGGATCAAGAGACAGACTCAGCCATGGCCAGAGCCGTCCGAATCCGCCCAGTCCTTCGGCGTGAGCAGACACTTGCTGCCGGGCTGGCCGGTTACCGTCCGGTTCCGTTCGCCGGTGTTGCTGCTCGCATTGGTGCTCGGCTCTGGTAGTACGGCCTGGCCGCCTCGCCGAAGATGAGGAACATCGCCGCCAGCCCGACCAGCCAGAGCGCCGTCGTGGCGATCACATCGGGCCAGGTATACGACAAGGCGTAATGGCTGGCGCCGCCCTCGCTGAGGCCGAAGAACAGCCCAGCAGTGAGGAGACCGAACAGCGCTGTGAAAGCGGGCCGCGCCCAGGGATAACCCCGGCCGTTCGCCCAAGCCAGCCACAGCCACACGCCAGCAACGATCGGCGCGCTGGCTAGCCCGGGGACAATCCGCGTGAGCATGAAAGTGTGCCACTGCCCGGCAGCAGGGTCGTGGATGAAGCCCGACTTGATGCTGCCGAGGGTCAGCAGGACGGTGACCGAGACGGCCAGCGTAAGCACCGCACCCAGGCGCATGTGCCAGACGGCGTCCCGCACCGCCTTGGGCGTGGGAACACCGGCCGGTTCGCGGGCCGGGTTCGGCGATCGGGCGCATATCGACCCGGTGGGGATGTCGGCGGTGAGGGCGCTGAGGTCGGCATAGGTCCGTGACGCGAACACCTGGCCGACCCGCAGGTCAAACTCATCCTTGGCCAGCCGACCCTGCACGAACGCGGTCTTGAGCACGTCGATCACCTGCTCGCGGTCGGTATGCGACGCCCGCATGTGGGTGCGGCCACCCGCACCTGCTGCTATCTCGTCTCCGGACCCTGCCATCGCCGCTACCTCCGCACGA